>JAESGM010000924.1_pt1 | contig 12606 bp, 14 predicted proteins | sample 9269721 | NCBI WGS metagenome assembly JAESGM01 (sample SAMN15720920, study PRJNA650825) | algae metagenome | isolation source: Komarekiella atlantica HA4396-MV6 and co-occurring heterotrophs from... | place: USA: Theobald House, Kauai, HI | collected 2009-07-29 | reverse complement strand
TCGAGAACATCGTGCGCACGGCGAATGGCCGCCTCACGGCAGCCGAGGCGCTGGGCCATCGCGAGTTCTCGATGACCAAGCTATACCGCAGCGCCTGAGGAACTGCGCTTCCGGGCGCGACGAGGCGAAAAACGTGTCAGACAAGGTCGCTTCATTGCATGCGCCGGGGCGGGACGTATTGCCCGCCTACGCCCATGCCCTGGAAGCGGGCTGGTCGCCGAACACGATGCGCAACGTCGCGCCCGAGCAGCTCGCCGCAATCGCGGCCGATCCCGACGGTTTCATCGCCGGGCTCAACAACCGCGGCGGCAAGATTCGGCTGCATGACGGCAGCGAGGTTGATCGGCTGCCGGACATGATCCGCTGGATCATCGCGACCGACCAGCCGGAACGCCCCTTCGTCGGCACCATCAACCTGCGCTGGCAGGAGGATGCGTCCGGCAAGCCGGTCACGGAGCTGCCGTCGCATGCGCTCGGCCATGTCGGCTACACCATCCTGCCGGACCATGCCGGCCGTGGCTATGCCAGCGCAGCCTTGGCAGCCGTGCTGGCCGAGGCACGCACCATCGGCCTGCCATTCCTCAAGATCACCTGCGATGCCGGGAATGCGGCCTCGCGGCGGATCATCGAAAAGAATGGCGGGCGTTTCATCGAGAATTTCGTCGCTCCGTTCTATGGGCCCGGGGAGCGGCTGATGTACCGGATCGATTTGCAACCATGACCGAAGCAGCCGTCCCGCGCCTGGCGAAAGACCTCGGCCCGCTCCTGCCGGGCATCGCGCTCTCGACGGTGGTGGCGATCGCCTCCGTGCTGGCCGAGCCCGTCCTGAAGCAGCTCGCCGGCGGGCGCGTCGGGATACCCGCGGTGGTCATCGCGCTGGTGATCGGCATGATCATGCATTCGGTCGCGAACACCAAGCGCTTCCTCCCGGGCATGACCTTCTGCGTCAAGAAGCTGCTGCGCTGGGCGATCGCGCTGCTCGGCCTGCGGGTCGCGCTCGGTGACATCATCGCGCTCGGGCTCGGTACGGCATTGCTCGTCGTCGTCTCCATGGTGGTGACCGTCGTCACCGGTTTCGCGCTGGCGCGGCTACTCGGTCGCGAGCCCGGCGTCGGCGCCCTCGGCGGTGTCGCCACCGCCGTCTGCGGCGCCTCGGCCGCACTCGCGACGGCGACGGTGGTGCCCGATTATCGCAACAAGGCCGCCGACACCGCCTTCACCGTGATCGCGATGAACGTGCTCGCGACGGTGGCAATGCTGGCCTATCCGCTGCTCTGCGTCTGGCTCGGCCTCTCGCAGCAGCAGACCGGCGTGATGCTGGGGGCGACCATCCACGACGTCGCGCAGGTGGTCGGCGCCGGCCAGGCCGTCTCGGACGAGGCGGCGAATGCGGCTGTCATCGTCAAGCTCTTCCGCGTTTTCCTGCTGCTGCCTTCGGTGCTGATCGTCGGCTGGTGGCTGACCCGGCATGGCGAGACCCATGGCGACGCCAAGGTACCGGTCCCGGTCTTCGCCTTCGTCTTCCTGGTCATGTGCGTGGTGAATAGCGTGCTGAGCACACAGTCCGGGCTCGCCGGGATCTATCTGCCGATCCGCGACATCCTGCTCGAGATCTCGCGCTGGGGCCTGCTGATCGCGATCGCGGCGCTCGGCCTCGGCACCTCGATCGCGGCGATGGCCCGGCTCGGCTGGCGCCATCTCGCCGTGGTCACCGGCACCAGCCTCGTCATCCTCGTCGTCGCCACGGGCGGGATCATCCTGCTCGGTTGAGCGACCCATCACAGCGGAAACAGCCATGACCGATATCGTCATTACCGAATTCATGGACGAAGCGGCGGTGGCGGCGCTGAAGGCGCGCTACAGCGTCCATCACGATCCCGATCTCTTCGGCAAGCCGGATGAGCTCGCTAAGCTGGTCGCCGATATCCCGGCGCTGATCGTGCGCAACCAGACACAGGTTCGCGGCGCATTGCTGGCGGGCGCGAAGAACCTCAAGGTCGTCGGCCGGCTTGGTGTCGGGCTCGACAATATCGACATGGAGGCCTGCTCGGCCCGCGGCATCCAGGTCTTCCCGGCGACCGGCGCCAACAGCCTCTCGGTGGTCGAATATGTGATCGGCACGGCGATGACGCTGCTGCGCGGCGCCTATTTCGCCAATGCGGCGATGATCGCCGGCGAATTCCCGAAGACCAAGCTGATCGGCCGCGAAATCGCCGGCAAGCGCATGGGTCTCGTCGGCTTCGGCGCGATCGCCCGCGACGCGGCGCAGCACGCGAAGGCGCTCGGCATGACCGTCGCGGCCTATGACCCCTACGTTCCGGCGGACTCCCCGGTCTGGAAAGGCATCGAGAAGCTCGAGCTCGACGCGCTGCTCGCGACCTCCGACGTGATCTCGATCCATCTGCCGTTGACGCCCGAGACGCGCGGCCTGATCGGCGAGGCGGCCTTCGCAAAGATGAAATCCGACGCCATCCTGATCAACGCGGCGCGCGGCGGCATCATGGACGAGGCGGCTTTGGTCGCGGCGCTGAAGGGCGGGCGCCTCGGCGGTGCGGCGCTCGACGTCTTCGAGCAGGAGCCGCTCAAGGCCGATGGCGCGAAACTTTTCGCCGGCACGCCCAATCTGATCCTGACGCCGCATATCGCCGGCAATACGATGGAATCGAACGGCCGCGTTTCCGGGCTGGTCGCCGAGCGGGTGATGGCGGCGCTGGAGGGCAGGGCATGACGAAGCTCTCGCTGGAAGCGGCCGAGCAGAAGGTCGCGGAGCTCTTCATCGAGGCCGGCGCCTCGCCCGCCAATGCGGCGTCCGTCGCGCTGGCGCTGGTCATGGCCGAGGCGGATGGCCTCAAGGGCCACGGCCTGTCGCGCGTCCCGACCTACATCTCCATGCTGCGCTCCGGCAAGATCGACGGCCAGGCCGTGCCGATCGCCCGCCAGCCCAAGCCCGGCGTGCTGGCGATCGACGCCGCCCATGGCTTTGCCTATCCGGCGATCGACCTTGCCGTGATCGAACTGCCCGAGATCGCCCGCAAGCAAGGCATCGCCGCAGCCCCGATCCGCCGCTCCAATCATTGCGGCGCCGCCGGCCTGCATGTTGAACGGCTGGCCGAACAGGGCCTCGTCGCGCTGCTCTTCGCCAACACGCCCGGCGCGATGGCGCCCTGGGGCGGCGCCAAGCCGGTCTTCGGCACCAATCCGATCGCCTTCGCCGCGCCGCTGGCCGGTCGCGAGCCGCTGGTGATCGACATGGCGCTGTCCAAGGTGGCGCGCGGGCCGATCGTCGCCGCCAGGCAGAAGGGTGAGCCGATTCCGGAGGGCTGGGCGCTCGACGCCGCCGGCAAGCCGACCACCGATCCGGCAGCCGCGATCGCCGGCACCATGGTGCCGCTCGGCGATGCCAAGGGTGCGACACTCGCCATGATGGTCGAGATCCTGGCCGCGGCGCTGGTCGGCACCCATTTCGCCTTCCAGGCCTCGTCCTTCCTCGACGACCAGGGCGGCCCGCCCGATACCGGCCAACTCATCCTCGCCATCGACCCGGCCAGCATGGGCGGCAACTGGTTCGCCGAGCGCATGAGGCTGCTGACCCATGCAATCGAGGAACAGCCAGGGACAAGGCTGCCCGGCATGCGGCGCTACGGCTTGCGGGCCAAGGCGCAGGCGGAGGGGATCGAAGTCAATCTCTGAGCCTCCTCGCTGCAGTCAGACGCATGACGCATGGGAATGTTACCGCAATTTTTAGCGGACTTTCTCGCGAAGATTGAAGAACCCCCGAGCTATTCCCAGAGCGGCGCGCCAGACGATGCGGTCGCGCGGATTTCGCTTGGGGGGATTATGAAGACCATGCTGATCGCCGCATGTGCTGCGGCGTTGCTGGCCGGCTGTCAGACGACGCAGCAGGCAGCCCAGACCATGCGCAGCGAATGGGTCGGCGAGAGCGCCGATTCCTTCTTCGTCGCGAACGGCCCGCCGGTTTCGAGCTTTCCGCGCGATAATGGTGGCCAGATCTATACCTGGCGCGGCGGCGAGGCGAGCATCGTCCGCCCCGGCAGTGTCCAGACCCGGCGCGTCCCGGCGCAGACGCTCGATGGCCGCCGCACCACCACGACGACGGTGACCTACCAGCCAGCGCAGCGCGTCAATTATGTCTGCGAGGCCCAGATCGCTGCCGATGCGGAGGGCAAGATCGAGTCGATCCGCATCAGCCGCGACAGCGGTGGGATGTTCCTGTCGTTCTCGCGCTGCGGCGAGCTGTTCAATCGCGGCTAGAGTCGTAGCCGGTTCTAGACGAAATCGAATCGGTCAACATCGACAAGGCCTTTGTCAGTGATCTTGAGATGTGGGATCACCGGCAGGGTCAGGAAGGCGACCTGCAGGAAGGGCTCGGCCAGGACGACGCCGAGCGCCTTCGCCGCCGCGCGCAAGCCTTCCAGCCCATGCCGCACCGTCTCGAAGGGCTGGTCGCTCATCAGCCCGGCGACGGGCAGCGCCAGCTCGGCCGTGACCTTGACGCCATAGGCGACGGCGAAGCCGCCTCCGGTCTCGATCAGCCGATTGGCCGCCGCCGCCATCGAGGCCTCGTCGACACCGACGACGCAGAGATTATGGCTGTCATGGCCGACCGAGGAGGCGATGGCGCCGTGCTTCATGCCGAAGCCATGGACGAAGCCCGTGGCGATGCCGCCATTGCGGCCATGACGCTCGATCACCGTGACCTTGACGGCATCCTGAGCGAGATCGGGCAGGGCGGCTCCGTCTTTCGCTGGCAGCCGCATCGAAAGCCGCTCGGTGATGATGCGGCCAGGCACGACGCCGATCACCGGCGTTTCGCCCTCGCGCGCCCTCACGGCAAAGTCTTTCGGCGCGAGCTTGCGGCTACGGACGCTGGCGAGGCCGACGGGCGGAATCGCCTTCCGGTGCGCGAACAGCGCGTCCTCGACCAGCCTGCCGCCAGCGAACACCTGTTTCACGCGGCAGGTGGCGAGGTCGTCGACCAGCACGATGTCGGCGCGCTTGCCCGGGCCGATGAAGCCGCGGTCGAACAGCCCGAAAGTCCGTGCCGCCGACAGGCTCGCGGTGCGATAGGTCGCGAGGATGTCAGCGCCGTGCGCGATCGCGGTGCGGATCATGTAGTCGAGATGGCCTTCCTCGGCGATGTCCAGCGGATTGCGATCGTCGGTGCAGAAGGCGAGGAAAGGCGAGGCGTCGCGCGTGATCAGCGGGATCAGCGCGTGCAGGTCCTTCGAGACCGAGCCCTCGCGGATCAGGATCGCCATGCCCTTGGCCAGTTTTTCGCGCGCCTCCTCGGCGGTCGTGGTCTCGTGGTCGGTGCGGATACCGGCGGAGAGATAGCCGTTGAGGTCGAACCCGCGCACCAGCGGCGCATGGCCGTCGATATGACGGTGTGAAAAAGCTTCCAGCTTGGCAAGGCAGCCGGGGTCGCGATGCAGCACTCCGGGGAAATTCATGAACTCGGCGAGGCCGATCACCTTGGGATGGTCCATGAACGGGGTGAGATCGCCCGCCTCGAGCGCCGCCCCGGCCGTCTCCAGATGCGTCGCCGGCACGCAGCTCGAGAGCTGGACGCGCAAATCCATCCGCATCGCCTCAGCGCAGTCGAGGAAATAGCGGATGCCCTCGACGCCGAGCACATTGGAGATCTCGTGCGGGTCACAGATCGCGGTGGTGACGCCGTGCGGCAGCACGCAGCGCTCGAATTCGAGCGGCGTCACCAGCGAGGATTCGACATGCAGATGCGTGTCGATGAAGCCCGGCACCGCAATCAGGCCCTTGGCATCGAAGCTCGCCTTGCCTTCATAGCGGCCATGGGTGCCGACGATGGTGTCGCCGCAGAGCGCGATATCGGTCTGGGTCAGCTCGCCCGAGACGAGGTCGAACAGCTGCGCGCCGCGGATGACGAGATCGGCCGGCTCGTCGCCGCGCCCTTGCGCGATCCGGCGGGCGAGGGTGGCTGCATCGGTCATGGTCTGAGGCTCCGGGTTCAGGCCGGCTTGGCTACGCCATCTCGCCGGCCTAGACAGGCGCTGTCCAGTCGCCTTTCGCGGAGACCATCATGCAGCTCACCTGGTTCGGCCATTCGGCGTTTCGCCTCGACCTGCCCGGCGCCTCGGTCCTGATCGATCCGTTCTTCACCGGCAATCCGGCTTTCGAAGGCGATGCGGTCGCTGCCGGCAAGGGCGTCAGCCATATCGTCGTCACCCATGGCCATGGCGACCATGTCGGCGACACGCTCGCCATCGCCGCGGCGAACGACGCGACCGTCATCACCAACTACGATCTCTGCATGCACCTCGCCTCGAAGGGGCTGAAGACGTTTCAGCCGATGAACACCGGCGGCACCGTCGATCTCGGCGCTTTCTCGGTGACGCTGGTCCGCGCCGATCATTCGGCCGGCATGGGCGAGGCGGGTGTGGCCGTACCGGTCGGCAATGCCAATGGCGCGATCATCAAGGCTGCGGGCGAAAAGACGCTCTGGCACATGGGCGACACCGACATCTTCTCGGACATGGCCCTGCTCGCCGAGATTCATGGCGTCAAAGCCTGCATCTGCCCGATCGGCGATCGCTTCACCATGGGCGCCAGGACGGCGGCATTGGCGATGACCCGCTTCGTCAAGCCGAAGCTCGCCATCCCCTGCCATTACGGCTCCTTCCCGATCATCGCCCAGGATGCGGCGGTCTTCGTCGAGGGGCTGAAGGGCAGCGGCATCGAGGCGCTGGTGCCGGAGAAGGGCAAGGCGGCGACGATCTGACGCCGCAGCCATTGTGAGCAGCCGCAGCCGGCAGACCGCAAGTAAGTGCTGACTTACTGGCGGTCCGCGCGCTATAGCGCTGGCGAACCATTGCCGGCGCCGTTGCGCCAATCCCGTTAGGAGCCCGCCCATGTCGGTCGATGCCGCCACCGTCAAACGCGTCGCGCATCTCTCGCGCATCGCCGTCGATGATGCGGATGTGCCGAAGCTGCAAGGCGAGCTCAACGCTATCCTCGGCTTCGTCGAGCAGCTCAACGAGGTCGACGTCTCCGGCGTCGAGCCGATGACCTCGGTCACGCCGATGGTGATGAAGAAGCGCCAGGACGTGGTTAACGACGGCGAGATCGCCGACGAGATCGTCGCCAACGCGCCGGCCTCCGAGGACGATTATTTCATGGTGCCGAAGGTGATCGAGTGAGCGCCTGAAGCGCTCCGCTCACCCTCATCGCCCGCCCGCATACGTTTTACGGATTTCTCCCGTGACCGATCTCACCCGCCTGACCCTGACCGAAGCCCGCGAGGGGCTGAAGGCCAAGCAGTTCTCCGCCACCGAGCTCACCAAGGCGCATATCGCCGCCGTCGAGCAGGCGCGGGCGCTCAACGCCTATGTGCTGGAGACGCCCGAGCATGCGCTGAAGCAGGCCGCCGCCTCCGACGAGAAGCTCGCCAAGGGCGAGGCCGGCCCGCTCGAAGGCCTGCCCCTCGGCATCAAGGATCTGTTCGCGACCGAAGGCGTGCGCACCACCGCCTGCTCGCGCATCCTCGGCAATTTCGTGCCGCCCTATGAATCGACCGTCTCGTCGCAGCTCTGGCGCGACGGCGCCGTCATGCTCGGCAAGCTCAACAATGACGAGTTTGCCATGGGCTCGTCGAACGAGACCTCGGCTTTCGGCCCGGTGGTCAATCCCTGGCGCCGCCAGGGCTCCAATGTCGGGGCAGGGGCTGCCGGCGCGATCGAGGGCAATCACCTCGTGCCGGGTGGCTCGTCCGGCGGCTCGGCCGCGGCCGTCGCCGCGCATCTCTGCCTGGCCGCGACCGCGACCGACACCGGCGGATCGATCCGCCAGCCGGCGGCCTTCACCGGCACGGTCGGCATCAAGCCGACCTATGGCCGCTGCTCGCGCTGGGGCATCGTCGCCTTCGCCTCCTCGCTCGATCAGGCCGGGCCGATCGGCAAGACGGTGCGCGACTGCGCCGTGATGCTGCGCTCCATGGCCGGCCATGACCCGAGGGACACCACCTCCGTCGACAGGGCCGTGCCGGACTACGAGGCCTCGGTCGGCCGCTCGGTCAAGGGCATGCGGATCGGCATTCCCAAGGAATACCGTCTCGAAGGCCTCAACGCCGAGATCGACGCGCTCTGGCAGCAGGGCATCGACTGGCTGAGGGCGGCCGGGGCCGAGATCGTCGAAATCTCGCTGCCACATTCGAAATATGCGCTGCCGGCTTATTACATCGTCGCGCCGGCCGAGGCCTCGTCCAACCTGGCCCGCTATGACGGCGTCCGCTACGGCCTGCGCGAGCAGGGGCGCGACATCATCGAGATGTACGAGAAGACCCGTGCCGCCGGCTTCGGCGCCGAGGTCAAGCGCCGCATCATGATCGGCACCTATGTGCTCTCCTCGGGGTATTACGACGCCTATTATCTGCGCGCCCAGAAGGTGCGGACACTGATCAAGCGCGATTTCGAGCAGGTCTACGACCAGGGCATCGACGCGGTGCTGACGCCGGCGACGCCGTCCTCCGCCTTCGGCATCGGCGAGAAGGGCTCGTCCGACCCCGTCGAGATGTATCTCAACGACGTCTTCACGGTGACGGTGAACATGGCCGGCCTGCCGGGCATCGCCGTGCCGGCGGGTCTCGACAGCCAGGGGCTGCCGCTCGGCCTGCAGCTGATCGGCCGGCCCTTCGACGAGGAGACGCTGTTCTCGCTCGGCCAGGTCATCGAGGAGGCGGCTGGCCGCTTCCCGGTCGGCGAGCGCTGGTGGGCCTGAGCTCACCGTCGCTTGATCGGTCGCATTCCGATTCCTGATTTCCCGGGCGCGGCGCCGGGTGGCAGTCTCCGTGCCTGATCAGGCTGCTGGAGACCGCCATGCCGACCTACCCGTTCGAGACCGTCGACGTCTTCACTGACCGCCGCTTCGGCGGCAATCAGCTCGCCGTCTTCACTGATGCGCGCGGCCTCTCGGATGCCGAGATGCAGGCGCTGGCGGCGGAGATGAATTATAGCGAGACGACCTTTGTGCTGCCGCCGAGCGATCCGGCCAACACGGCACGCGTCCGCATCTTCCATCGCACCGCCGAGATGCCCTTCGCCGGCCATCCCAATGTCGGCACCGCCTGTGTGCTCGCCGGCCATGGCCGCGACCGCGACGGCATCCTGCTGTTCGAGGAGCTCGCCGGGCTCGTCGAGGTTCGCGTCGCGCGCGATGCCGCCGGGTTGGTGACGGGCGCGACCATCGCCGCGCCGCAGGCCCTCTCGCTCGGTCTCCAGCTGCCAGCGGATGCGATCGCCGCCTGCGCCGGGCTCGGCCCGCAAGATGTCCTCACCGGCCGCCATCCGCCGCAGCAGGCCTCGGTCGGCGTCAAGTTCGTCCTCACGGAGGTCACGCCGGAGGCGCTGACGCGGGCGACGCCGGACATCGCCGCCTATCGCCGGCTCGAACAGGCCAATCCGGCTCTTGAGGGCCGTCTGTCGATCTTCTTCTACGCCTGGGACGGCGACAGGGTCCGCGCCCGTATGTTCGCGCCGCTCGCCGGCACCTGGGAAGATTCCGCGACCGGCAGTGCCAGCGCGACGCTGGCGGCTCTCACCCTATCGCTCTCCGACAAGGACAGCGTCGCCTTCGAGATCGCCCAAGGCGTCGAGATGGGCCGGCCGAGCCTGCTGAATGTCACGGCGCGGCGTGTCGATGGCGAGATCCGCGCCACTGTCGGCGGCGGCTGCGTGCCGGTGCTGCGCGGCGAGGCGACGGTGTAAGATTCCGTCACTCAGACGGATAATCCCAACTCCGCGCGCAACTTCCGCGTCAGCCCTGCCGCGACCAGCCGGTGGCTCTCGCGCAGATAGTCGCGGAAAGCGTCGTCCGGCAGGCCCTCGTCGGAGAAGCGCTGGATCCACTTCATCCCGCGCGAGGCGAGATAGGGCGCGGGCTTACAGCCGGGCGCATCGCGCAGCATCTCATAGGCCAGCGGCGAGCATTTGAACGAGACGAACAGCGTCCCCTCGGCGTCGTCGCGGCCGAGGGCGAACACCTTGCCGCCGACCTTCCAGACATCGGCGCCGCCCCACTGCACGACATGGCTGGTCGCGGGCAGGGCGGCGCAGAAGGCGTTGTATTCGGCGAGGGTCATATCGTCCTGCTGTCGCGAGTCGCTGCGTCGGATCTCTTGATATCCTAATCGCAGCCGGCGCGTGTCCGGAGCCGCAACTCGATCCGCTATCTCTGCCAGAAGTGCTTGACGACCTCGGTCTCGACCTGCTGCTTCGTCAGGCCGATATCCTTGAGCAGATGCGGGTTTTCCTGCGCGATCTGCGCCAGCTTCCAGCGAGTGCGGATGCGCTCGCGCCAGATCGCCAGTAGGCCGTGTGGAGCAGCCTGAGGTGAATTGGGAGCATCGTGCATGGCAACCTCCCATAGTTCGGGCACGCGTGGCGCCTGAGTGAAGGGAGGTTTCGTTCTGCTCGATGCAGGCGGAGCGGTCCTTAAGCCCGCCCGAAGAGTTCCAAAAACTTCCAAACGGGCTATGGATTTGGCCCATGCAGGGATCGCGCTTCGCCTTCGGCCCTTTCGTGCTCGATCCGAGTGCGGGAACGCTCCTTGAGAATGATGTTCCTGTCGGCGCCAGCTATCGCGGCTTGAGGTTGCTCGGGGCGCTTTTGGCACGCTCCGGCGACATCCTGAGCAAGGCCGAATTGCTGGATGCAGGCTGGCCGGGACTGGCCGTCGAGGAAGGCAATCTCACCGTCCAGATCGCGCAATTGCGCAAGCTGCTCGGCACGCGTGCCGATGGCGGCGACTGGATCTCCACGATCCCGCGGGTCGGCTACCGCTTCGCGGGGGAGGTCGCGCAGCTCGGCCCTTCGCAGCGGAAGCCCTTGCCGCTGCCCGGCAAGCCGTCGATCGCAGTGCTGCCCTTCGCCAATGGCAGCAACGATCCAGAGCAGGAGACGTTCGCGGACGGGCTGACCGAGGACCTGATCACCGACCTGTCGAGAACCACGGAGCTGTTCGTCATCGCTCGCAACTCCGCCTTCGCCTACAAGGGCAAGGCGAGGGATGTGCGTGCGATCGCCGAGGAGCTTGGCGTGCGCTACTTGCTGCAGGGAAGCGTCAGGCACGCTGCCGGGCGGGTGCGCATCAACGCCCAGCTCATCGATGCCTCGAGTGGCGACCATCTCTGGGCAGAGCGTTTCGATCGCAGGCTAGACGATATCTTCGCCGTCCAGGATGAAGTCACTGCCCGGATCATCGAGGCCTTGCTTGGCCGACTGCGCACCGCGCCGCCACGTCAGCGGCCGAAGAGCCTCGAAGCCCATGATCTATGCGTGCGTGCGCGCCGACTGATGGACGACACGCCACAGGCCGCGAAAGAGGCGCATCTTCTGCTGACGCGCGCGATCGCGCTCGATCCGGACTATGCCGATGCCTATCGCTGGCTCGCCTTGAACCACTGGATGGGCTGGGTGCATTCCGGTGGCCCGACAGAAGCGTCCCGCAGCATCGCTTTGGAGCTCGCGCGGAAGGCCGTGGCGCTGGATCCCAACGACGCCGGCTGCCGCTGGGCGCTGGCCTATCTGCTCGCCTATGAGCGCGATTTCGCCGAGGCGGATGCGGAATTCGCCAGGGCGCTCGCACTCGACCCGAGCGAAGCCGATGCCTGGGCGGCGCTCTCCGATATCACGGTGCTGGCCGGGCGGGTCGCGGAGGGGCTTGAGCACATCCGCAAGGCCTTCCGGCTGAACCCCTTTCCGGCGAGCTGGTATTATCTGCCGTTAGGTCAGGCGCTCTATGCGGCGGGCAAGCACGAGGAAGCCGTCGAAGCGCTGCGCCGGGACGAGACCCATCGAACGAGCTCGCGCCGCTTCCTGGCAGCGAGCTTGGCGCAGCTTGGCCAATTGGAGGAGGCGCGCGCCGAGGCCGAACTGTTCCTGGTCGGCAATCCGGATTTCAGCATCCGCCACTGGGCAGCGATGGAGCCATTCCGCGATGCGGCGTTGCGCGAGCGCTTCGTCGAGGGCTTCCGCAAGGCCGGTCTGCCGGAGTGATGCGGCCCACTGGAACCCAGCTTGGCCGCCCGCAGTTGATCCGCCGCTCAAGAACGCGAGGCGACAATGAAACTCTCCGGCGGCTGCAATTGCGGGCAGGTCCGCTACGAGCTCGATGGCGAGCCGATCCGCGTCGGCATCTGCCATTGCGAGACCTGCCGGAAGGGCTCCGGCTCGGCCTTTTCCTATTTCGGCATCTGGCCGAAGGCGAGCGCGACCCTCTCGGGCGAGCTTGGCTGCTGGCAGAGTCGCGCGGGTGGCGAGCGCTTCTGCCCGAATTGCGGCTCGCCGCTGTTCTGCTGGGCGGATGGGGCCGACGAGATCGAGATCAAGCTCGGGACATTGGACAGCCCGCCGAGCGCTCTCGTCCCGGCCTATGAGCTCTGGACCATCCGTCGCGAGCCCTGGCTGGCGCACCAGATGGGCGCCGAGCAGCACACGCGCGATCGCGAGAGGTTAATCACCTAACAGTCGTCAGAAGCTCTCGGCCTCGACGCCATGGGCCTTGGCGGCAGCGACGATCTGCGACCAGGTCTCGTCGTCGAGCGGAATGCCGTCACGC
>JAESGM010000923.1_pt1 | contig 12640 bp, 15 predicted proteins | sample 9269721 | NCBI WGS metagenome assembly JAESGM01 (sample SAMN15720920, study PRJNA650825) | algae metagenome | isolation source: Komarekiella atlantica HA4396-MV6 and co-occurring heterotrophs from... | place: USA: Theobald House, Kauai, HI | collected 2009-07-29 | reverse complement strand
TCGGCTGGATCATCGTACTGACGCTGGCCTGCGCCATGGCGCTGAGGCTCGCGCGCTTCAACGTGATGATCGACGATCCGAACCGGCCGGAATGGCAGAAGAATTTCTTCGTCGGCATGCCGGCTCCGGCCGGCGCGATTACGGCGATGCTGCCGTTCTACCTGCATTTCATCGGTGTTCCCGTGCAGGATTACGGCGCGCCCTTCGTCGGCCTCTACATCCTGTTCATTGCCTTCCTGACGATTTCGCGCATCCCCTGCTATGCCGGCAAGACGCTTGGTACGCGGGTCCCGCGCGACCAGGTGCTGCCGATCTTCGTCGCTGTCGTCGTCGTCGCCGGCCTGCTCTTCGCCTATCCCTTCGAGATGCTGGCGCTGGTCGTTGTCGCTTATCTCGGGCTGATCCCGGTCAGCGTCGCGCGCTACCGTAAGCTGGAGCGTGACTACGCGGCAGCTGCGTTGCCGACCGTCGCCGAGCCGGTTGTCGCAGAATCTGCTATCGAGCCGGGTTCCGAGCCGAAGGCCTAGCGTCGCCTCGCCAGCCGGCTGGCATTGGCGCGGGTGCGCCGTGAAAACGGCTCTAGCGAGCTGTGCACGGCCTTGGCTGTCGCTTCGCCCAGCCCGTTCGGGGTCAGCGGGTTGAGTGCCATGCTCCACCAGAACAGCGCTGCGGCATGGCCGAGGGCGAAGCTGCTCTCGGCCATGGCGGCGGCCTTCTCGACCACTGCTTTGCTCGCCTCGCGCTGGCCCCTGGCGTCGCCGAGCGCGCCCTTGGCCAGGATCGGCAACCGCATCGCGATGGTGAGCGCGGCGTCGACCTGCATCGCCGTCATCTTGGCGAGAACGCTCTGCGCGTCCGCAGCCAGTGCGACAGTCGAGCCTGATCGGTTGCGTGACGCCATGGCGAAAGCTCTCCGGTGACGAGAAAGGGGGCCACTCGGGCCAAGCCTTGCAGGCGCCGCCACACCCGCCCGCCGACTGTGGCAAGCTGAACAGTTTAGCACAATCCAAAGCAACGCATGCCGGTGTTCGAAATTGTGTACAGTGCACAGGAGATGCAAGGCGTCTCGCGCGCTCCCCCAAGTAAGCGCTGCTCGCGAAAGTGGTTCCCACAGCGGCGGAACATGCTCTAAAGCCTTGCACGACATTCGCCCGGGACGCGCAGCGAGCCGACAGCCTTGAATCTCTTCAGCTCCCAGAAGCCGCCGGGCTGGCGGCCCAAGCTGGTCCTGGCTTCGGCCTCGCCGCGGCGCCTCGCCTTGCTCGAACAGGCCGGCCTCAAGCCCGATGCGCTGCTGCCCTCCGATCTCGACGAGAGCCCGCTCAAGGGCGAGCGCCCGCGCGATCTCGCCCGCCGGCTCGCCCGCGCCAAGGCCGAAGCCGGATTTGCCGGACTGAAGGGCCGGCCCGATCTCGACGGCGCCTATATCCTCGCCGCCGACACCGTCGTCGCGGTCGGCCGCCGCATCCTGCCCAAGGCCGAGATCGTCGACGAAGCCGCCGCATGCCTCCGTCTGCTCTCCGGCCGGGCGCACCGGGTCTATACCGGTGTCGCGCTGGCGACGCCTTCGGGCACGATCCGCGAGCGCATCGTCGAGACGCGCCTGCGCTTCAAGCGGCTCTCCAACGAGGACATCGAGAACTACCTCGCCTCGGGCGAATGGCGCGGCAAGGCCGGCGCCTATGCCATCCAGGGCATCGCCGGGTCCTTCGTGGTCAAGCTCGTCGGCTCCTATACCGGCGTGGTCGGCCTGCCGCTCTACGAGACGGTCAACCTGCTCGGCGGCGAGGGTTTCCCGATCCGCCTGGGCTGGCTGAATGTCGGCTGAGCGGGCGAAAATCGCGCCGCGATCATGATCCTGATCTGGCTTTCGCCGCTGATCCTGTTCCTTGGGCTGATCCTGTCCGGACGCTCGGCGCTGACCGCCGGGACGCTCGGCACGATCTGCGCCGCGCTCGTCGCTTACCTCGCCGGCCCGGCCCATCCGGACGCCGCCGCGATCGCCAGGCATTTCGCCGCCGGCGCCTGGATCGGCCTGCCGGCGACGCTGGTGATCGTCGCCGGGCTCGCCTTCTCGCTCAGCCTGGAGCGGGTGAGGGACGATGCGGGGCCGGCCCAGCCGGAGCATGGTGCGCTCGCCGAGGCTTGCCTGCTTCGGGGTCCGTTCCTGGAGACCTCGACCGGCTTCGGCGTGGGCTATGTCGTCGCCGTCTCTGGCGCCCGCAGTCTCGGCGTCGACAAGGCGCCGGCATTGGCGCTCGCGACCTTTAGCCAGATCCTGGTGCCCTGGGGTGCGCTCGGCATCGGCACCAGGATCAGCGCCGACATCGCCGGCGTCTCGCTCACGGCGCTGATCTGGCGGATCGCGGTCGTAACGGCGCTGCTCTGCATGGCGTTGCTGCCGCTGTTCTGGCGCCTGTCGCGGCAGGCCGGGCTTTCGCCCGCTCTCTCCGACCGCCTCGAATGGGCCGGGCTCATCGCGCTGCTGATGGCGCTGCTCGTCGCCGCCAACCTGACCTTGCCGTTGGAGCTTGCCGCGATCGCGGCGCTGGCGCCGGTGATGCTGCTGCGCTTCCTGCGGGTGAAGGGCTGGGCCGGGCTCGACCGGGCGCTGCTCGCGCGCCTTGCGCCCTATATCGCCCTCGTCGTCGCCTTGGCACTGATGCGGCTGGTGCCGGCGATCCATGACCGGCTGGAGCACCCGTCCTTCAAGCCCTTCGCCGACGCGTCCGCCTTCGCGCCGCTGCTCTCGCCGGCTTTGCCGCTGCTCATCATCGCGCTCATCGTCGCTTTGCGCCGCGGCGGGGCAAGGCAGGCGACAGCCTTGATGAAATTGACGCTGCAGCGCGCCGGCCGCGCGGCGCTCCTGACCTTTCTGCTCGTCGGCATGGCCTGGATCATGGTCGGCTCGGGCCTTGCCGGCGGCATCGGCCTTGCCGTCAGCAGCGTGCTCGGCTCCTGGTCGGCTGGTGTCGTTCCGGTCGCGGGTGCGCTCGGCGGCTATCTCACCGGCTCCAACACCGGCGCCGGCGCAGTCTCGATGCCGCTCGCCACCGCGCTCGTCCCGGCCGGCGAGGCGCGGCTTCTGGTGATCGCCGCAGCGGTCGTCGCCGGCAGCCTGCTCACCGCGGTCAGCCCGGTCCGCGTCACCATGGGCCAGGTCCTGATCAAGGCGACGACGCCTGAGACCGGGCAGGCGCTGCGCGCGCTCTGGCCCTGGTTCGCACTGGTCGTCGGCCTCACCACCGCCATCGCGCTCGCCGCCGCGCAACTCGCCTGAGCGCGCCAAGGCGCATGCCGGCTTGCATGCCAGGCGCTTGCCCAGGCCGCTGCGAGTGCCGATGGTGGCGCCGACAACTCATGAGCACGCAGGGTAGGGAACACCGTTATGACTGGACGTCTCGAAGGCAAGGTCGCGATCGTCGCGGGCGCGGGCTCGATCGGCCCGGGCTGGGGCAATGGCAAGGCGACCGCGACCGTGTTCGCCCGCGAAGGCGCCAAAGTCGTCTGCGCCGACCGCAATCTGGAGGCCGCTGAGGAGACCGCGAGCATCATCGCGGGCGAGGGCGGCGAGGCCTTCGCGATCCGCACCGACGTCACCAGCGAGGACGACCTGCGCGCGCTCGTCGAGGCGACGCTGGGTCGATATGGCCGCATCGACGTGCTCGACAACAATGTCGGCATCGCCGAGGTCGGCAGCGTCGTCGACCTGCCGCTCGACACCTGGGAGCGCGTCTTCAGGGTCAACCTGACCGGCTGCTTCCTGACGATGAAGCATGTCATCCCGGTGATGCAGCGCCAGTTCGCCGAAGGCGGGCAGGGCGGCTCGATCATCAACATCTCCTCGATCGCCTCGATCCGCCACACCGGCGTACCCTATGCCAGCTATGGCGCCAGCAAGGCGGCGATGAACCAGCTCACCCGCACCACGGCAGCCCAGTATGCCCCGCAGAAGATCCGCGTGAATGCGGTGCTGCCCGGGCTGATGAAGACGCCGATGGTCGAGCATTCGGCCGGGCTCGCCCAGACCTATGGCAAGGGCGATGTCGCGGCGATGTGGGCCAAGCGCGACTCGCAGGTTCCCATGGGCCATATGGGCGAGGCCTGGGACGTCGCCTGGGCGGCGCTCTTCCTCGCCAGCGACGAAGCGCGCTATGTCACCGGCATCGAGCTTCCAGTCGATGGCGGAGTGACCTTGCAATATGGCGCCTGAGCAACCCGAGAATCCCCCGGCGCGGCCCTGTCCGATCTGCGGCAAGCCCGCCGTGCAGCGCTTCAAGCCGTTCTGCTCGGCCCGCTGCGCCGATATCGACCTCGGCCGCTGGCTCAAGGGCAGCTACGTGATTCCCGGCGAGCCGCTGGAGGAGACCGAGGAAGCGCCGATGCGGCGCGACGACGACAATTAATGGAAAGGCCCGGCGCATCCCTCTCGGGAGGACGCCGGGCCGTTCGCTGACGCGTCGCGTGCGACGGGTCAGGACTATCCGGAGGGCGGTTCGCCCGAATTCCGCCTCCCGCACGATCGAGCCACCGGTACATCCGCGGCTTGCTCGAGATCGGCGGTAGGCACGGCGCCATCGCTGGCGCCGCCGCATCAACCCGGCTACCACTCTTTGGTTCCAGGACTTGTCAGCGTCGACGATGCGAACCGCGCCCGCGCTGCGTCGGGTTGGTGCCGCATCTGCGCCGGGCGCGGTCAAAGGGTCGTGTTGAGGGCGGTTTTCGAGCCTTTGCCGGACCGGACGAAATTTTCCCACCGGCAGGATCGTTTGTCGGCTGGACAGCCCGTGCCCACGCCTCTATATCGCCTCCACCAACCGGAGCGCAGCGCGCTTCGCGGGATGCCCAGGTAGCTCAGTTGGTAGAGCATGCGACTGAAAATCGCAGTGTCGCTGGTTCGATTCCAGCCCTGGGCACCATTCTTCCACTAAAGATTATTGCTAGCCGCTCGCCGGCTCCTGCACCGCGTCGAACACGTGAACATCTGCTCCAACGCGGACGCGGATTTGATAGGTCTTCTGTTTTGCATCTCCGGCAGGAGGTGCAATACCGACCGTGCCGCCATACCACTCGCCCGGCAGCAATGTGTGATCCTTGATGTAATCGTTCTCAAGGCGAGCCATGTTCGCTTGTCCTTGAGCGATCGATGTTTCAATCATAGCTGCATTTTGCGCAGAGGCATTTGCCGATGCGATGGCAGCTGCGGCCGGGCTGTAGCCTGTCGTTGTGGCGATGTAGGTCCCGCGGGGCGTATAGATCGTGCTGTTCGACCGATAATAGCCTGCCTGTGACGCTGCGGCTGCATTTGCACCAGCTGCTACACCGACGAGGATGGCAGAGACGACCTGCCGTGTTTTCTCCTCCTGCTGCAGCTTTTCAAAGGTCAGCACTTCGAGCGGTTGCCCTGTCGTGCCAGCGCCGAAAGACTGTTCGACTTGAATCTCGGAGACCGTGAAATTCTGCGGTGCCTTCCCCCGGTTCTGCATGGCGACAACGAAACCAACACGCTGACCTGCCGGGATTTCGCGGCCGGTGCGGCTCAGCAGAACTACAGATTCCTTACCTACTGACGAGACTGCAGGCTTACCCTCCCGCATCAACGCGGTCTGCCCCGGCCCTGCGTTGAATCGGACACGATCAGAAACGCAGCCAGTTGCTACGGCGGCCAAAAAGACCGCGCACCCCACCCTAATCATCGCTCCCCCCGGACAGCTGCGGCTTGTTGTTCTTTGGCAGCCTGCACAAGCTTAAGTTGCCGTAGCAACGGGCGTCAATTCAACCTACATCGATCACGATAGCCGCCGGTCCTGAATGTCGAAGATCTGTTCAATCAGATTTTGATGCTCCGCCAGCAGCTCCTGCAACGGCCCCATATCGCGAAAAGCCCGCTGGTCCTGTTCTTCCTCGCCTTGCTCGTCCCAGGCGGTGATCGCCTCGTCGGCGGCGGCGAGGTGATCGGCTGACGGGGAGGGCGGCGGCGTGGCGCCTGCTTCCTCGACAAGGCGCAGGGCGATCCGGCGGCGGAGCTCGTCGGCGCGTTGGAGCATCGGCTCGAGCGGGTCGGTGTAGGGCATCTGTCGAACCTTGCTCCGCCAATCCGGATTGCGAAAGCCGCTGTTGGCAACACCTCGCTCCTTCGCGCGTTGAGGCCCGGTGAGCAATCGCCGTGGGGGAGGGTGGCATGAATTTCGGCAACATCAGTTTCGATATCTGGGCCGAGATCGATCTGTTGCTGCGGCTTCTGGCGGGGATGGCGGCCGGGATCGTCGTCGGCTGGGAGCGCACCGGCAAGCAGCGCGCCGCCGGCATCCGCACCTTCGGGCTCGTCGGCCTTGGCACCGCCGCCGCCGCGACGATCTTCAGCGAGCCGGATCAGATCGACGCCGCCAGCCGCGTCGTGCAGGGTCTGGTCACCGGCATCGGCTTTCTGGGCGCCGGCGTCATCGTGCTGCGCAAGGGCCACACCACGCCGCAGGGCCTGACCACGGCGGCGGCGATCTGGGTCACCGCGGCGCTCGGCTGCGCCGCCGGGCTCGGCGACCACGCGATCGTGCTGTCGGCGACGGTGCTCGCCCTCGGCCTGCTGATCGTCGATCATTCGATCGAGCGCCGGGCCGGGCGGCCGGCGCCGCCTGCTGAGGGTGCGAGCAGCGAGGAAACCGGCTGATGCTGCGGGGCGCCGTTCCGGCTCTCCCCTTCGGCCGCGTCATCCGGCAGAATGCCTGCCGCGCGCAGAAGGCGAGGGCAAGGCAATGATGGCACGTGCGATGATGTCGGCCGCGCTGGCGCTGCTGGTGCTGGCCTCTCCCGCAGCCGCCCAGATCGGCACGCCGGGCAATGCGCCGCTGGCGCCGGGCGGGCCGCGACAGGGCCTGGGGCCGCCCTCGATCTCCGATAGTACGCCCGACATCAGGCTGCATGCGCCGGGGGCAGGGGGCATCCCGGGCGCCGGCCCGCCCGTCGACTATGGCGGCACGCCGCGCGGCGCGGGGCGCTCGTCGAACCCGATCTACATGCCGCGCTACGGGGCGGTCGATGATCCCTCGCCGCGCAGAGCCGTCGTTGCCTATTGCAAGACGCCGCGCCGAGCCTGCGCGGCGCCGAGCCGGGCCCGGCCCGGCGCGGCCTGCTCCTGCCGCCTGCCGAATGGGAGCCGGCAGCGCGGGCGGGTGGTTCGCTGACCCGCCTCGGCTTCGGCGGTCACCGGCGGGCGACCGCCCTGACCGTACCGCCCTTGCCGCTGCCGCAATAAAAGCGGCCGCCGCCGGCCTCCATGCCCGAGACGAAGGTCCCCTCCGGCATGCGCATGGCGTCGAGCACCTTGCCGGTCTCAGGATCGACCCGGCGAATCTCGCTTTCCTCATCCTCCCAAGTCGCGTGCCAGAGCTCGCCATCGCTCCATGTCACGCCGGTGACGAAGCGGTTGGACTGCAGCGTGCGCAGCACCTTGCCGGTTTCGGGATCGATCTGGTGGATCTGGCGCTCGCGGTAATGGCCGACCCAGAGCGTGCCTTCCGCCCAGGCGAGGCCGGAATCGCCGCCGCCGGCCGGCGCGGGAATGGTCGAAAGCACCGTTCCGGTGTCCGGGTCGACCTTCTGGATGCGGTCTTCGGCGATCTGGTAGAGATGCTTGCCGTCGAAGGCGGTGCCGGCATGAGCGGGGACGTCGAGGCTGCGGACCGTGTCGCCGCTCTCCGGATCGAGGGCGTTGAGCTTATCGCCCGAGGCGAACCAGACTTGTCTGCCGTCATAGCTGACGCCGTGCACGGCCTCGACGCCGGGGAAGGGGCCGTATTCGCGGATGATCGTGGCTGTTCTGGTCATGAGATGATCTCCTCTGTTCGGTTGGACCGACACAGGGTCTAGCCATCCGGCAGCGGAGCCGGGAGTAACAAGGCTGTCGGGAAACCGGGCACTGGCGGCGTCAGCCAGCGCCGCGCCCGCGCCTTGCCGAAGGACTGGATCTTGCTGGCGGCGGCCAGGGCTTCGAGCGCGCGCTGCATGTTGCGCTGGCTCGTGCCGAGCGCCAGCGCCAGCGCCGAGCTCGACCAGGCCTCGCCATCGGCCAGCAGGGCGAGCACGTCGGCATGCGCCTCCTCCAGCGGCTGTGCCAGCACCGTGACCTCGCGCGCCCGGTGCGGCTTCAGGACAAAACCGCGACTGGTCGCGCTGATCTCGGCGATCCCGTGCAATTCGGCCCGCAGGCGCCCGATCTCGACCCGCAGGCGGGCGCGATGCGACTCGTCGGCCTCCTTCGCCCGGAAGGCGCGCTTCAGCAGGTCCTCGCGCGAGGCATCCGCCGGCCAGGCTTCGGCGAGCGTGCGCGCGAGCGAAAACAGCACCGGCCGCGTCGCCAGCGGCACGGCGGTGCCGGCCTCTCGCACGACATTGCGGCAGGCATCGACGACGAAGGCGCCGGAGCCGAGCAGCGCTGCGACCTCGCCCAGCATCAGCGGGCGTTGCCCGCCCCGGACCATCAACCGTGCGGCCGGCGCGTCCAGCACGCGTGCGGCGGCCTCGACCTCGGCCACCAAAGCGGGGATGCGCGCGCGCCCCGCCGCCTCTTTCGCTTTCGCGAAAGCCGCCCGGGCAGGCTCTGCCTGCAGCCGGCGCAAGGCGATGCCGCCGATGGCGAGGGCCCGTGCCGCCTCCAGGGCCGGTGGCAGTGGGTTTCCGTCGAAGCCGGCGAGCAACCGCTCGGCCTCGCCGAGCCGGCCGATCAAGAGCAGCCGGCGCAGCTCGATCGTGCGGGCATGAGCCGCGTTGAGTCGGTCGCGATGGACCTCCAGCGTCGTGCGCGCCGCATCGAGCGCCTTCACGGGCCAGGACAAATCGCGCGAGACCAGAGCGATCTCGGCCTCGGCGAGGATGCAGCGCGCCCGCGCCACCGGCTCCTTCGTGCCGAACCCCTGGCCGGCGCGCTTGAGCAGGGCCTTCGCCCTGGCGAGATCGCCGAGCTGCGCCATGGCGATGCCGCGCAGCGCCAGTGCCGGCGCATCCTCGCGCAGCGCGACGCGGTTGAGCGCGCCGAACGGATCGCCCGCCGCCAGTGCCCGCCCGGCTGCGGTGATCAGCGAATCCATGCCGCTCGAAATCCCGCCAAACTTGTCACTCCCGCTCCTCGTCGCCCCGGGCCTACCCCTGACCGCGACGCCGCATCGCGAGACGATGAGCGGCGAATGTCAACCGACGACAGGAGCAAGCATCATGACGGCTCACCTCACTGGAACGCGCGAGGACTGGCTCAAGGCCCGGCTCGACCTGCTCGCGGCCGAGAAGGCATTGACGCATCAGAGCGATGCCGTGGCGCGGCAGCGCCAGGCACTGCCCTGGGTCAAGGTCGACAAGGATTATCGCTTCGTCACCGAGGCGGGCGAGGCTGGTCTCGCCGATCTCTTCGCCGGGCGCTCGCAGCTGCTGATCTACCACTTCATGTTCGGGCCGGATTTCTCCGCCGGCTGCCCGTCCTGCTCGCTGATCGCCGACGGCTTCAACGGCATCCACGTCCATCTCGCCAACCATGACGTGACGCTGACGGCGGTGTCGCTGGCCTCGCTCGACAAGCTCGTCGCCTTCAAGCGGCGCATGGGCTGGAGCTTTCCCTGGGCCTCTTCGGCGACGAGCGATTTCAACTTCGACTTCAGCGCCTCCTTCACCGAGGATCAGGAACGGCGCGGCGCGGTCGACTACAATTTCCAGCGCGAGCCGCAGATGGACTGGAGCAGCAACGGCGTCGTCTCCGGGCTTGCCATGCAGAGCGGCACGACTCCGGGCGGTTATATGCGCGAGCGGCCAGGGGTGAGCGCCTTCATCCGCGAGGACGGCGCGATCTATCACACCTATTCCAGCTATGCCCGCGGCATGGACGCGATCTGGAGCATGTATCCCTGGCTCGACCGCGCGCCGAAGGGACGCAACGAGCCGACCGGGCCCTGGTGGCGTCTGCGCGACGCCTATGAGGCGCCAGCAGCCGGCAAGGCCCAGTCATGCTGTGCCTGAGCCCGAGGGCGCATGCTGATCGCGGAGCGCCGGATATTCCATCCGGCGTCTCCGTCGCCGATGCAGGCCGCGTCTTTCGCGCCGTCTGCATCCTGCTGTTCGTCTCCAGCGCGAGCGCGACCATTCTGATCTGCCGCGCCATGGCCGACATGGGCGAGGTGCCAATGGCGGGCGGCTGGTCGATGTCGACGACCTGGACGCCGCTCTGTGGCGGTTCGTGGCCGGCGGCGGCCGGTGCATTCCTCGGCATGTGGGCCACGATGATGACGGCGATGATGCTGCCTTCGCTTGCGCCCGCCCTTTGGCAGCTCCGCGAGAGTGCTGCTGCAGCCGGGGGAACTCGCCCGGGCCTGTTCGCGGCGACCGCGGGCCTTGGCTACCTCTCGATCTGGGCCGCATTCGGCCTGGTGGTCTTCATCGGCGGTGCGACGCTGCTCGAAGCCGCGCTGCGCTGGTCACAGCTGGCCCGTGCTGTGCCGTTCACCACGGGCCTCGTGATCATCGCGGCCGGTCTCTTTCAGATGTCGCGCTGGAAGTTGGCGCTGCTCGGCCAGTGCCGACAGGTGAGCTCGCACGGCACCGGCCCGGTAGCCGCGATCGGGCAGGGGCTTCGGCTTGGCCTCGCCTGCAGCGCCTCCTGTGCCGGGCTGACTGCGCTGCTGCTCGCTGGCGGCGTGATGGACCTTCGCGCCATGGTCATCGTCGCATTGGCGATCACCGCCGAGCGGCTCGGATCGGCCGGCGAACGCATCGCCGGCGCCACCGGCGGTCTGATGCTGGGGGCGGGCGTTATCCAGCTGACGCAGGCATTCTGGCTGCTCTGAGCCGCGTCGGAGTGCGGGCCGCCATGCCTGCCATGCATTTTTGCATCTGCACAGAAACGCGCCACGCAGTGCCGCGGCGCTTCGCTCTGGCCTATACAGGTCGCAGGCGATCCGCGGGTTGGGTCGCACGCAAAGATTGCACGGCTAGAGAGGAAACGCACATGACGATCAAAGCCCGATTCCTGATGGGAGCGGCCTTCGCCACGGCGCTGCTCGCAGGGGCGCCGGCGCGCGCCGACATCACCATCGGCCTGCTCGCGCCGCTGACCGGCGCCGTTGCCGCCTATGGCGACCAGGTCAAGAACGGCGCCCAGGCTGCCGTCGACGCCATCAACAAGAAGGGCGGCATCGGCGGCGAGAAGGTCGTCCTGAAGCTCGCCGACGATGCCGGCGATCCCAAGCAGGGTGTCTCGGCCGCCAACCTCCTGGTCGGCGACAAGGTCCGCTTCGTCGTCGGCCCGGTGACCTCCGGCGTCGCCATGGCCGCGTCCGACGTCTTCGCCGAGAGCGGCGTGCTGATGGTGACGCCGACCGCGACCTCGCCGGCCCTGACCAGCCGCGGCCTGTCCAACGTCTTCCGCACCTGCGGCCGCGACGACCAGCAGGCCGAAGTCGCCGCGAACTACGTGCTGAAGAACCTGAAGGGCAAGAAGGTCGCCATCGTCCACGACAAGGGCACCTATGGCAAAGGCCTCGCCGATTCCTTCAAGAAGGGCATCAATGCCGGCGGCATCACCGAGGTCGCCTATCTGACCGTGAACCCGGGCGACAAGGATCTCGCGGCGGTGATCACCCGGCTGAAGTCGGGCGGCGCCGAGCTGATCTATTTCGGCGGCTATCACCCGGAAGGCGGCCTGCTCGCCCGCCAGCTGCACGATGCCGGCGTCAAGGCGACGATCATCGGCGGCGAGGGCCTGTCCAACACCGAGCTCTGGGCGATCGGCGGCGACACCGCGGCCGGCACGCTCTTCACCAACGCGACCGATGCGCTGAAGAATCCGGCCTCAGCCGAGGCGGTGGCCGTGCTCAAAGAGAAGGGCATCCCGCCGGAGGCCTTCACGCTCAACGCCTATGCCGCCGTCGAGGTGCTGAAGGCCGGCATCGAGAAGGCCGGCAAGGACGCCAAGGCCGATGCGGTCGCAAAGGCTCTTAAGGCCGGCCTCGAGGTCAAGACCGCGATCGGTACGCTGACCTATGGCAAGACCGGCGATCTGAGCTCGCCGAGCTTCTCGATGTACAAGTGGGAAGCCGGCAAGATCGTCGCCGCCGACTGACGAACGCGCCTCCTTGGGCGAGGGAAGGGGCCTGCGGCGTGCCGCGGGCCCTTTTTCGTTGCGCATGCCGCGAGGCCACTTACTCTCCTGAACGCGCCGTTCGGGAACCGTTCAGGCGCTGGGTCGTTTTCTCCGGCGACCGAACGGGAATTGCCCATGTCAGCCGCCGAAGCCTTCGTCACCGCCAAGCCCTTCGCCAAGCCGTCATTGATCGCGATTCGGCGCGAGGTGGACGGCTATGGCATCCGCTTCGGCCTGAACGAGGCCGAGGATGCGCAGATGCCCGGTCCGGTCTTTCCGACGCTGGACGAAGCCATGGCCTGGATCGAGCGCATCGACGGTTCTGGCGGCCACTGAAGCAGCACGGTCGGGACGATTTGCGCCATGCCTGTCGATCGATCGTCGGAACGGCTTGTCAAAGCGGGTCGCGATCGGGCATAGAGCCTTCCAACGGAGACGTGGCCGAGAGGCTGAAGGCACTCGTTTGCTAAATGAGCATACCCCACAAGGGTATCGAGGGTTCGAATCCCTCCGTCTCCGCCA
>JAESGM010000922.1_pt1 | contig 12670 bp, 5 predicted proteins | sample 9269721 | NCBI WGS metagenome assembly JAESGM01 (sample SAMN15720920, study PRJNA650825) | algae metagenome | isolation source: Komarekiella atlantica HA4396-MV6 and co-occurring heterotrophs from... | place: USA: Theobald House, Kauai, HI | collected 2009-07-29 | reverse complement strand
TCGATCATCGATCAAACCCGTTAACTCGGCGTTAATGCTAATGAGTTGTAACCACACGTCCCGGAGCAGGCTGCTGGCGGCCCTTTGATCCGCAAATTCGCGTGTAGTTCCCCCTCGTTAAGTCACGCCCGGAAGCGCCGAGGCGATCTCGCTTCATTAACGTGTCGCTAATTTGACGCCGCCGGGGCAAAAGGCTGGCGCCCGGACAAAAATGCTCCGACGCGCATGCAACTTATCCAGTGATCGTTGCAGCCGCCCTCTTGAAGCCACGGAGATCTCCCACACAATTCGCCTCCAGAGGCCGCTGATTCGCGCGTACGGCTGTGCCCCAAGGCATGATGGAGACGCGTTGCATGTCGGCTCTGAGCAAGGCTGCACCATCGGCACGCGCGGATGGCGTAGCGCCGATCGTCGATCAGCTGATACTGGCTCGTGTCGCCTGCAAGGGAGGGGCGACGCGCGCGCAGCTCATCCGTGACCTGGCGCCGCTCGTCTCGTCGAAGCTCGCGTCGGCGGGATGGCGCGCGGATGTTGACGGCGCGCTCGCCCGATTGGCGCAAGCGGGCGCTTTGACCGATAGCAAGATGCGGTTGCGCCTGACCGATGCTGGCGAAACCGCGCTTGCCAAGTTTCTCGCCGGAAAAGGCACGCACGCGCGCGACTGGAGCGAGCAGCGCGACATCCGTCTCGTCGCCAAAGCGCTCGGTCTCGATGGTAGCAAGCCGGCCATCAGGACAGCCCTGTCGCGCCAGGAAGGCCTTTGCGCGCTCGTGGTACAGCACTCTTTCGGACTGGCCGTGCGCCAGGCCCTATCGCCGCCAAAGTTGCGCGCGGCACTGGCGCTCGTCGCGCTCGAGCGCGCGTTCGGCGACAACGTCAAGGACGGACTGGGCAAAAAGGGATCGGCCCTTTCCGCCAAGGCGGGCCGCGTGCTTGCCGGGCAGCTCTTGCGCAAACCCCGCGAGCTTCCCTCGGACGGCAGACTGGTAACGGCACTGGCCGCCGATGAACTTGGCTTGTCGCGCTTCGACCTCGACGCCGCGCGCCTGGCGCTGCTGCGCAGGCTTGCCGATGCACCGGTCACACCGGCGCTCGCCAAGCCAACCGCGCGCGCCGCTCGTGTTGCGCCGACACCGAAGCCGGCCGCGGCGCCCGAGCCGATCCTCGCACCGCAAGCACAGCCGAGCGTACAGGTTCCTGGCCTCGCGCAATTTTCTGCCGGTGTGATCGATGCGGCACGGGCGCGTGCCGAGGGCTGGCCAGGGGCACGCAAGGCGTTTATTTCTCAGGTGTGGGAAGCGATTCGCACCTCGCACCCCGAATGGGGGCTCTCCGAGCTGGAATTCAAGGACATGCTGACCGGGGCGCATCGCGCAGGTCAGCTGGTGCTTGCTGGTGCGGACCTGAAAAACAAACAAAACATCAAAGACTTCGAGGATTCCGCGATCCTCTACAAGAACACCGTTTGGCATTACGTGCGCGTTGAAGATTGAGACGTCGAGGGCCGTCGACTGATGCAGCTTAAAGAAGCTTCTCCGCAGCCAGCACCCGACTTGCTGTTTTCGGCATTCGAGCAGTCGATCACCTGGGAGGACGACATCTGGCGGGCCGATCCCGTCGACGTCGCCGAGGTGCATGCGAAGGCGCGCCGAAAATTCACCGACCTGCTGACGGGCATCATTTCAGGCCGCGGCCCAGGCACGCAGGATCGCATTCTGCTGTTCCACGGCCAGTCGGGCGCCGGCAAAACACACCTCCTGCGCGCCCTGCGCACTACGGCGCATCGCGAAGGAACGGCTTATTTCGGCTACGCGCAGATGACGCCGGATGTCGCCAACTACGCCGATTACTATCTGCGCCGGCTCGTGCACTCGCTGGAGAAGACATACGATCCCGACGCTTCCGGCGAGACAGCGCTTGCGCGGCTGACGAGCCGCATGCTCGCCGACGCCGCCATCGAGGCGAAGGATCTGACGAACCTGCGCGACGCCAACCTCGACGAGGCGAAGCTCGCCAAGCTCGTGCTGAAGATCGCCGACGATATCGTTGCCTCTCCCAAGTATGCGGTGCAGGAACTCGATATCAACGTCGTGCGCGCGCTGCTGTATCTGGAGCGCAAGGACCCGCGCATCGATCAGCGCATCCGCCAGTATCTGCACGGCCGTCCGCTGACCGAGCTGGCGCATCAGGCTGTCGCCGCGCTCGATCCCAACGACGGCGAAGACCGGGCCTTCGAGATCATCGCGGCCCTCAGCGGCCTGATGTGGACGGTGGAACGCGCCGCGCTCGTCTTCTGCGTCGATCAGGTGGAAGATCTGCGCTTCTTCACCGACGCCGAAGAGCGGTTTCAGCGCGCCGTGCGCGATCTGATACAGATCGCCAACCGCGTGCCCAACGCCATCCTCATCATCTCCTGCCTCGAAGACTTCTACGGCCAGGTGCGCGGTGTGCTTGCGCAGTCCTACATCGATCGTATCGAGAAGTCCGGCCCCGTAGCGCTGCTCGAAAGCCGCACGGCTGAGGAAGCCAAGCTGATCATCGGCAAGCGCCTCGCGCAGCTCAGTGCCGCCGGCGAAAGCGCCGGATATTCCGATCCATCGGCGTACTTCGGCCCGCAGTTCTTCGAGGAGTTCGCCGGCCTTTCGACGCGCCGCCTGCTCGAGCACGCCCACAACCGGCTGCGCAGCAAGACCTCGGTCGAGGCGGAAGAACCGGAAGATCGCGCCGAAGATACCAACGGCGGCTTCATTTCGCGCCTCGCCGCCGCGCTCGGGCTCGGCTTCGCAGACGGCGGCGAAGAGCACGGCCCCGTCGCGCTGGCCGCACCCGTCGATTATCGCGACGCCTGGGAGCGCTTCCAGAATGCCTCGGAAGCTGAAATCCCCTCCGACGAACGCGAGCTTCTCGACATTCTGGGCGGCGCCCTCGCGCTCTCCAAGGACGAGTGGGCAGACACCATTCAGCTCAGCGTCGAGCGCCTGGAACTAGGCGAGGACGTATCGGCCATCGACTTCGACCTTAAGCACCGGGCCGGCTTCACCACCGACGGCCGCATCTTCATTTGCAATAAGCCGACGCAGGGCGGAGGCTTGAAGCGGCAGCTCGACCGCGTGCTGCCAAACATGGGCACGCGCCAGTGCTTCATGCTGCGCGCGTCCGACTTCCCGCCCAACCGCAAGAACCAGACGGCGCAGGCCGTACGCAAATTCCGTGAGAACGGCGGGCGCACCGCAACGGTGCCGATCGCCGAGTGGGAGCGGATGATGATGGTGCGCGAGTTCAATACGCACCACCGTCAGGACCCCGGCTTCTCCGGCTGGCTCGCCAACGCCAAGCTGCTCTCCAATCTTTCGGTGATCGTGCAGCTTTTGCGCCTCGATCTGCTCGGGCGCGCGCTGCCGAAGTCCGCCGCCGCGGAAGCCGAGGCGGCCTCCAACGGGAGCAAGGCGAACGGCCGCAACGGCTACATGCCTGTCGCCGAGCCGGTTTCGGAGGCTGCCGAGGAGGTGCTCAGCGCCGACGAGGAACAACTGCCGCTGTCCGTCATCCTCGACGAGAACGGCGATGGCGAAAGCATCTACGGCGGGCGCGAGCTACGCCCCGGCGGGCGCCCCGTCACGCTCAACAAGAACGTGCTGAAGCGCCACGCCGCGGTGCTCGGCGGCTCTGGCTCCGGTAAGACGACGCTGGCCCTGAGCATAATCGAGCAGCTTCTGCTGCGCGGCATACCTGCCGTTCTGCTCGACCGTAAGGGCGACCTGTGCTCGTACGCCAACCCGGATGTCTGGCGCGAGAACGACGAGGATTTCACCGAGCGCCGCGGCGAACGCGAGAAGCTCGCCGATGCCATCGACGTCGCCGTCTTCACCCCGGGACGGTCGTCCGGCCGCCCGATCTCGATCACGCTTTTGCCGAACGGGATCAACGAACTGCCGGAGCACGAGCAGCAGCTGCTCGCCAACCTTTCGGCGGCGGCACTCGGCGACATGCTGCATCTGAAGAATTCCGCCACCCACCAGAAGCAGTCAGGCACGCTATCCGTTGCCCTGCGCATTCTCGGTTCGCGTCACAGCCGCGAGGTGACGCTGACCGACCTCATCCACCTCCTGGAAGACGAGGATCCCGAGCTCTCCGACCTGACGCAGCGCATGGACCCGTCGGGCAAGATCCGCCGCGATCTCGTTGCTCAGCTCGACAGCCTCCGGCATCGCAACGCGGCACTGTTCGAGATTGGCGGCGAGACGCTCAGCATGGAGTCGCTGCTCGGGCTCGGCCCGCATGCACGCGACGGCCGCACCCGCCTGTCGATCATCTACACGGGCTTCCTCGGCGACAACGAGAACATCCTGTTCTGGGTTTCGCAGTTCCTGTCGGAGGCTCTGCGCTTCTGCCAGCGCAACCCGAACGACGAGCTGCAGGCCGTCGTCATGTTCGACGAAGCCGACCTCTACATTCCCGCCAACGCCAAGCCGGCTACCGCCGAGCCGCTGCAGAGCCTTCTGAAGCGCGCCCGCTCCGCCGGCCTCGGCATCATGCTGGCTACCCAGTCGCCGGGCGATCTCGACTACAAGAGCCGCGATCAGATCACGAGCTGGTTCATCGGCCGCGTGCGCGAAGATACCGCCCTGCGCAAACTCAAGGCGGCCTTCCAGAGCGAATCCGGGCTCGATCCGGCAGCGGTGCTTCCCGGACAAACGGTGGGCGAGTTCCACCTCGTGCAGGAAGGGCACGTCCGCTCGATGAAGGCGCAACGCTCGCTCATCATGGCGGAGCAGGTGCCGTTCGATCGCATCGAACAGCTATCGCGCGAAACGAAGGGCCAGGACGAGCGGCAACTCAGGCTGTTCGATCGCCGCTGAGGCCGATTTCAAGTGCAAATCGATGCGTGCAGGCCACGCATCCACAGGTTGCTTGCGCATCGCATGCTTCGCGTTGTAGCGCGATGCCGTTCGCACGAAGTCCTATAGAGTTTTTGCTAACTCGTTTATCGAGTTTACATTTCACTTTGCACGCCGGCATTTATTGCGCCGATGCAACTGAATTTGTCTTCGCAATTGCGAAATTGAATGGCCTTCTCCATCGAGAAGTGCGTGTCAACCACTTTTTTCTGATGTAAATTGTCTTTGTCACCGAAGATTTGAGGGGGTCTTCGGACGGACAGTTCGGTTTGCAGAAGTCATCGCCGGGTGCGGGCGATGGTGGTGCGGGGTAGTGTCATGGTTGCAAAGTCCTTCGTCATGTTGGTGCTCGCCACGTTAGCGGGTCCTGCGGTCGGTGTAGGCATATTCATGTTGCTGCACACGATGTGACGCTTGGCGGGCGCGCCGGGCCACGGCGTGCCATCCCGGCGGGCCAATATCGCCATAAAAGCCAGCTAGCGCAGAGGGCGTTGGGCGCGTGCGCCATCGTCCCTTGTGTGAGCGGCAGGAATGCTCGTCGTCATTCGCGTAGTGTTGCGAGCGCTCGAGCTATTGGCGCTGCTGCCCTTCCGCGTCCTGCAGCTGCTGCTCGACCGGATCGCCTTCAACCCGCGCCTTGGTCCGCTGCGCTACCTGGCTAGCGCCGCCCTCGTCTATTGCTCGCTGGCATTTGCCCTCGTCTACGTCGTGGCGCCGATCCGTGGATACGTCGGCTCGCAAACGCTAGGGGCGAAGCTGCGCTACGATGCCGACCGCTGGCTGGCTACGGCCATCTATGACGAGCGTGGCGCCTTCGTCGGCACGTTCGATCCGCGGCTCGATAGCGTCCGCGACGTCAACTACACCAGTGCAGCCATCGATCTTGGCGACTACGTCGCCAATCCCGACCACAAATCCATCCCGGTCCGTTCAGTCCCGGAGCACTATTGGCAGTGCCTCGTCTATCATGAGGACCGCAACCTGGGCGGCCTGCTCAATCCGTTTGGCATAGATCTGCCGGGCGTTGTGAAGATCCCTGTCTCGACCATCCGGCGCAGTATAGCGGCCAAGCACGTATCGTTGGGCGTGGGGGGATCGACGCTCGCCATGCAGTTCGTGCGAGTGATCTACAAGACGCCGCCGAATGCCAAGGAGGGCGCACTCGCCAAGCTGAGGCGCAAGGTCTCCGAATGGTGGCTGGCCCCTGTCGTCTATTGGGAGCTGACACGCGGCGGCGATGATACGGCGCTCAAGCAATGGGCCGCCAATCATCTCTGGCTGGCGCAGCGGACGGGCGGATCCCCGTTGCACGGCGTGGAACTGACCAGCCGCATCGTCTTCGGCAAGGAAGCTCACGACCTGTCTGTCGCCGAGCAGTTCGTCCTCGCCTCGGCCGTCAATCGTCCCATCATCCTCCTGGAAGGCAGCGAGCGCCTCAACGCCGTGCGCGCCGACCGGTGGCGCTACCTGACGGAAGTGCGGGCGCGCACCTGCGCGGAAAAACTGCTCACCGACCCAACCGAGCAGAAGCAGGTGCTATTCGAGCTCATCGCCATGGCCGGCGGCCCGCCCGATCCGCAGATCAAGCCGAAGCTGCAGAAGGCCCTCGACACCTACGCCCATCGTCTCGCCCTGCCGGCACAGGCCAACCCTGTCGTGCGCGCCAATGTCCTGCTCAACTCGGCGCGGTACGGTATCCGCGAGGAAATGAAGCAGCGCTACGGCTTCGGCTGGCGCGAGCACGTCCGCGGCGTCACGACCACGTTGGACGTCGCGGCGAACCTCGGCTTCGAGCAGAAGACGCACGAAGTTCTTGCCGGTCTGGACGCACGCTACGCCGACCGCATCGACCCCGGTTTTACCCTCGATCCCGCCAAGATAAGCGAGGAGCGCGCCAGCCCCGGAGTGGTCGTCGTCGCCGCCAATGCCCAGGGCGAGATCGTCCGCTACTTCGAGCAGGGTGAGAACGCCTCGTACTACAGCTCCCCCTTCGCGCGCGAGCCGGATAGCGGCTACTACGATCGCCGCCGGGAAGCGCGCATGATCGCCTCAACCGGCAAGATCATCGCCGCTATCGCCATAGCGAACACTCTGCGCGACACGCCTCAATCGATCTACATCGACACGCAGGCGCCGGCGCAGGGTCTAGACACATGCCGCCATGGACAAGAAAAGCACGGGCGCCAGGCGATCGTCGCCTTTGCCTGCTCGCTCAACGCGCCGCTGCTCGCGCGCACGGCACAGGTCGGGCAGGCGCGCGTGCAGAATATCATCGACGCGTTCGGCTTCACGATGCCGCCGCCCAATGCCCAAGGCGAAGGCACTCCTGCCTCCACCGCCGCCGTTTTGGGGCAAGTCGCAGGGTCGCCGCGCCGTGTGCATCACATGGCAGCCGTAGTGCTCGCGAGCCTGACAGGACGCAGCGATGCGCCCGTGCCCGAGCCGACGCTGATCGGGCGCTACGATTACGCGGGCGATGATGACGTCATCGAGCCACCGCCGCTGAGCATCGTGCCGGACAGGGTCATCCGCGGTGGCGGCCGTGCTCTGTTGCGCAGCCTGCTGCAAGCGCCGCTCTGCTATCAAGTCGCCGGCAAGCCCACGGGAACGCTCAAGGAATTGAGCCAGTGGTGCGCCGCCCGGCGCCCTGGCGTCGACTTGCACTTTGCCAAGACCGGCACCCAAGTGACCGAGGATGTCGACGCAACGGTCGACGCGTGGATCACTGGCGGCGTTCGCTTCAACAACGGCGCCGCATATTCCTATGTGGTTGTCGTGGGTACCGGCTCGGGCGGGCAGCCGTGGGCACGCAAGCTGCACGCCAGCCAACTTGCTGTCCCCTTGCTCGATGCCCTGCTCAATGACCTGGAGCCGAAAGCGAAAGCGGGCGCCTCGACTGTAAAGAGGAAAGCACGCGACACGCTGTCGTCGGCCGACCGGATGCTTCAGGCGCCTGCACGCGACTGATCGCGTGCGCGCACCTGTGAATCAATTGCGGCGCACCCGTTTGGTCACCGCGACGCCGCACTCAAGCCAAAAACCGCGCATACCACAGCGCTGGATCACTTACCGGCACGATGGAAAACACTGGGTCGCGAAAGAGGCGTTTCGCGCATTCGGTGGTGGACGGTCCTGCGCAGCACTTGGCGCAGGCCGGTGACCGCCTGTGCGCCGAAGGTTGAGCAGGTTACGCATGTCATTTCCGCGCGCGCCGTCTACGCGCCCTCACTCCACCGCCGGTTTCGGCTCCGCTTTTTCGAACGACGCCTGGCACGAGCCCGAACCGGAGCCGCGCGATTGGAAGAAGCTGTTCCTCATCGTGGGTCTTGCCGGCCTCTCCTGGGTGGCGACCTACGTCGGCATGCTCGAGCTGATCGAAAGCAACATGGGCTCCCTGCCCATCACCCATAAGCTGATCATCGGCTTCTCGGTGGCCATGCTCATGACCATGGTCGTGTGGCTGCTGGACCAGATGTTTTCGCCGATCGATTGGTTCACGCGCATCACCTACATAGGCGGCTACGTCTTCCTCACCGCTATCTCGGTGGGTTTCGGATTTGGCTTCTACTGGAAGGTCTTGGAGAGCCGTTCCGAAGCGGCCCGATCGGCGGAAAGCGCAGTCGGACAGGTGCAATCATCGCTGCATGGCGCTGCAACTCGCCTCGAACAGCTGCAGGGAACCCTTCTCCAGCTATCGACCATGTCGGCGCAAAAAGCCGAACTCGAGCGCACCCAGGGCACGTCGTGTCCCAACTCCTCGCCGGGCGACGGCCCGCGCCGTAAGATGCGCGACGAAGACGCCGCCCGCTTCAACTACGCCTCGGAATTCGTGAAGGGCCGGGTCAACGCGATCAAGGGCGACATGGCGGCCCTCGACACGGAAATGGCGCGCATCGTCGCCAACGATCCGACCACCGTCGACCGGGTCACCGGCACGCGCAACGAGTTCATGCGCTCGCTCGGACGGCGCCTGGACATGACAGTGACCGGCTTCAACGCGTTCCGCACCGATCCCCAGCTTCGCCAGATCCGCACGGATCTCGCCGACCGTGCCGAACGCACGTCCTTCGACGCGGGCGGCGGCAAGGCCGTGTCGTGCCCGGACGCCCAGTTGCAGGTGGCGCTGCGCGGCGTGGTGAGGGCTATCGATCAGCTACCCACGCTGGAGCAGCCGCAGATCGCCGCCGTCGAAGGTTCGGAAGCCACCATCGAGGCCTTCCGCCGCCTGACGGCGACATTCTTCGGGTTGCTGTCGTTCGAGCTGCCGCCTTCCGCGGACGAATTGCGCGAGTTGCAGCAGCGCGCCGTCCAATCGATCGAAAATCCCGAAAGACTTCGCGCCCTTCAGCAAGCCGAACCCGGACTCGCCCAACGCGACTACATCCCGCTCGGCGTCGCTCTCTTCGTCGACTTGTGCCTGCTTCTCGTCTCCATCGGACGTCCCATGAACCGCTTTGTCGCCACCCGTCGCTCCATGCTGGAAGCCGAACGCGGCCCGGTCTTCCCCATCCTGTCGCGCTTTTCCGACATCCATAATCACGAGGAGATGCGCCGCACGTTCGACGTGTTCCGCGACGTCATCTTCGAGTCCGGTGGAACCTATTACGTTGCCGTGCCCCTTAATGCGCCGCGCGAGCACGCGCAAAGGGAACAGCTTCGCCGCGATGCGCAGGCGCTCGCCAACCTGTGCTACGCGCTCGAGGGTCAGGGCGTGCTCACCCGCCCGTGGAAGATGGCTCCCGGCCTCGTGGCGCGCCGCAAGCTGCGTCGCCAGGGATCGAAGTTCATCGAGTGCTACCGCGAGAGCCGGATCGCCCCAATTCCTCGCGCTGCGCGTGCATTCATGTCGATGTTCGTGGCCGACCGCTCGGGCGAGGAAGCTCCCGCGTTTCGCATCTACGCCTTCAAAAAGGGCGCCTGGCCGGAGATGATCCTTGGCGCGGTCATGGGTGCAGCAGCGCGCGTCGAAGCCGAACGTCGCTCGCAGCCGCGTGTAAGCCCGACCGTCGAGGAGATTGCCGAAGTGCGGGCCGAGTTCGAGCGTTCGCTGCACGACGAGCCGCCCAGCGAAAATCTTGCCGCCGCGCCGGCCGGCCTCGATGACGAGACGGGCCGCGAAGTCCCGCGCGAAGCGACCAGTGAATTCAGCCTCCGTCCCGGCGTCACCCGCGAGCCGTTCGAACGCGAGGCTCCGTCATTTCTCGCCCGCGGAAAGAAAACCGATCGCCGCCGCGAGCTGCAGATCGCCCCGGCGCCCGGTCCGGCTCGTGTGGAAGAGCCAGTCGACAAGGTCTACCGGCAAAGGTTTGGAACGTATGCCGGCCTCGCCGAGGTGGAGCTGTCGACTTATCGCGATCCCGACGAAAGCGATGCCGATGTGGCGGCAGCCAACAGCAATACCGCGCCGCCGTCTGAAAAGAGCGTAGCGCCCGTCGTGGTGCCGTTTCCCGCTCTGCAAGGCGGGGGGCGCCCCGGCAGCATGTCCGAGCGTCTCGCCGCTGCCCTATCCGCGGTTCACCCCGGTGATGGGGAGCCGTCCGTCGACATAGAGCTGCGCCGTGAAACTGCGACGGTGCGCGTTCCCGTCAGCCATGCCGCGCTGCCCGAAGCGCTGCGCGAGTTCGTCGCTCAGCAAGCCGAAAAGCCTACCGCTTCAGCCGATGGCGAAGCCGCGCAACCTCAACTTGAACTGCTGCTCGCGCCCCCTGTTGCCGATGAATACGCGGCCGGCGATGCGCCGCAATTGCAAAAGATCGGGGATGAGGAAGCCGATGTTGAGGATATCGAGGTCGCGGACTTCGAACCGCCGCGCGTGCTGCGGAGGATGGTGGACTGAAATTGGCATGCGAAGTCGCACTACGACGAAGCGATCCGCAACACTTGCTTAACCGAAATGCCAGCTTAATGGCGAGCAACAGCAACAACTCGGGGGAGGCGCTGTCATGGGTCTAACCCGAGCAACATGGGGGACTACCGGTCATGCCAACTGAGCTCAATTCACTTCATGGCCTGGCCATCGCCGATAAGATCGCGCGCCTCAGCGCATTCATCGGAGAGGATCTGGAAACGCGCTGCGCGCACGGCTTCCACGTTACCGGAGGCTGCTATCTCCTCATTGCGAAGTCGACGGAAAGCCCCGTGGCGCAGGTGATGCGTGGCCACGCAGCGCGTCTGGCGACAATGGGCATCCGTGTGCGCGCCATCTTCAGCGAGGTGGACGCCGCTCAGCCCGTGCAAGGGATTGCACCGTTCTCCGTTCCCGGCGACTGCCGCTTGGCTCGTGACCCGCGCCTGCTCGCAGCGCACGAACAGCTCGTGCTTTCGCCGACGCGCACCTGGATCGGCGACTGCATGCGCCGCGACCAGAATAAGAGGGATGCGCTGGAGCGGTTTGCTCCGGACTGCGCGCAGACCGGAGCGCACGCGATGCGCTCGTTCGAGGCGATGTGGCGCGCAAGCGTGCCGCTGAATGCTCTGCCGCCGATCGCGGCCATCGCGCAAATATCTGAAATGGCTGGCGTTTCCCCTACCGCCGGACCGAACGGACTGCCGCGCCACCAGTAGTTTCGTTCCCCCCGCGTACAGACGGGCTGGTGCCGCGAGGCGCCGGCCCGTTTTGCCTTATGAACCGAAGGTGTACCGGCGCCTGCACCGGTACATGAACCGGCAGCAAATAACGGAAACCGGCGATATTTTTTTCGTTATCGCCTCCGCGTGGTGATTGGCCCCTGATCGCCTTCACCGGGTCACCCCCTTTCTCGATACTGGGCGCCGGATCGTTTCGGCTCAGACGCCCAAAGGTGGCCCCCCATGTCTATCCTCGCGCGCCTACTCCTCACCCTCATCATGCTGACGCCATTGGCGCCTGCCTACGCGCAGCAGCCGGCCGAGGTTTCCGAATTCGCCCACCGCGGTGTCGAGCAGGATGCTCAGCGCTACGAGACGTACCTCAGGACGAATTGGCGCCATGACGGACAGTCGGCTGCCAAGTTGCGTGCGGAGGGCGACCGTTTGCTCGCCAGCGATGTTCGCGGCGCCTCCCGCGCCTATGCCGCGGCCGCGGTCGCCGACGGCAAGGATGCTGAAGCCTGGATCGGACTTTCGCGCGCCCTGCTCGCCATCCAGCCCGACCCCAACCGCGACAGCGAACGCTACGATCTGCCGGTGAATGCATCGGGCGCGGCTTACCTCGCCTATCAGCGCGCAACCTCGGACGACGTGAAGGCTACCGCGCTGGCCGTACTCGCCGATGCGCTGCAGCGGCGTTCGTTCTGGCGGCCGGCAATTGATTCGCTGCGCACCAGCCTCGCGCTCGCCGACGATCCGGCCGTGCGCCAGACCTACGACAAGCTGCGCGCCGAGCACGGCTTCCGCATGACCGACTACAAGACGGAGGCCGAGATTGCCGCCCCGCGCCTGTGCCTCGTTTTCTCCGAGCGCCTATCGCGCGAGCAGGTCGACTTCGCCAAGTTTGTCTCCGTCGACGGCAAGGACCCGCAGGGGGTCACGGCCGAAAACGATCAGCTCTGCATCGACGGCTTGAGCCATGGCCAGCGCTATCAAGTGCAGGTCCGCGCCGGCGTGCCCTCCTCGGTGGACGAGGAGCTGCAGAAGTCGATCGAAATCGCCGTTTACGTTCCCGACCGCAAGCCGTTCGTGCGCTTTTCGGGAAAGTCCTACGTCCTGCCGAGCCGCGGCCAACAGGGTATCCCGCTCGTCTCCGTCAACACCTCGAAGGTTGACGTCGAAGTCTTCCGCATCGGCGACCGCAA
>JAESGM010000921.1_pt1 | contig 12672 bp, 13 predicted proteins | sample 9269721 | NCBI WGS metagenome assembly JAESGM01 (sample SAMN15720920, study PRJNA650825) | algae metagenome | isolation source: Komarekiella atlantica HA4396-MV6 and co-occurring heterotrophs from... | place: USA: Theobald House, Kauai, HI | collected 2009-07-29 | reverse complement strand
GTCCGTCGGGGGTGTAGCGGGCCGTGATTGCGACAGTATCGCCGATGTTGGGATGCTTGAAAGCGCTGATGATACGCAGCTCGCCAGGCGGATGGGCCGGGATCATCGACGTGCCCTCGACGTAGAGGGCATAGACTCCCTTGGCGTTGAGCAGGCCTGGCGGCCGCGCGACATAATCCACTACGCCACCTTCAAACTGGAACGCACCCGCCATCGAGCCCGCGATCGTCCCGCGCACCTCGATGTCCTTGATTAATGTATTGCGGTTCGCAAGCACAACCTGCGCGGGCCTCGTATTAGGCGTCGGTCGGCCGACGAGCAGCGGCGGGGTTGGTTCACCATCTCCGTCCATCAGCCATTCGAGGTTGCAGCTAAGCCCCATTGCGACCTTTCGCATGGTGTCGGAACGCGGGTTCTTGGTCCGGCCGTTGATGATGTCGCGCAGCAGATCCTTGTTGTCGCTCACCGCCAGCGAAACAGCGGTCGCAGTCGTGCCAAGCTCGGCAAGTCGCTGCTCGATCCGTTGCGCCAGAGGCGATTTGTCGTCTTGTTTCGTCATGATGGGGAAAATACCCCGACCATCTTTCGGCGTCTCTGCGGAAATACCGCCTTGACGTGAGGGTAAATCTCCGCATAGCGTGCCGGCATGTCGACGCTGACCGATCAAGTTCTGGCTGTTGCTCATGCCTACTGCGCCGCAGAGGGCATCTCGCTTTCTGCGGCCTCCCGCCGTGCCTTCGACGAATCGAAGCTTCTGGTCGATCTCGCGCGCGGTCATTCGTCGCCCACCCTGAAACGCTCCGATCGGGCGTTGCGCTGGTTTTCGTCGAACTGGCCGGCGCTTGCCGTCTGGCCGACCGCCGTGCCGCGCCCGTCCCCCGGGGATGCGCCCGTCGCGTCGCCGACGATCGAAGCCGAGAGGGCCGCCTGATGTCCTGGATTCCGTTTCATAGCCGGCCTCCGCCCTGATCTGACGCTCATCGTCCGACCTGCAGACACTGACAGCCGCCGACCCTTCCCGACATGGGAAACGCCTTCGCGTTTTCCCGTGCCGGGAAAGCCTTGCCCTTCTCGACCTCTCACGCCCTGGAGCCCGCCATGTCACGGCCGATCAGCGATGCCTGGTTCTTCCGCGTGAAGGCGGCGACGCGCGACCTCGTTTCCCGCTGCGGCGGCGTGATCCGCGCCGGCGAGCTGGCGAACACCTCGAAGTCGGAGGTTTCTCGCTGGCAGAGCACGACCGACGAGGGGATCATCACCATTCCCGCCGTGATGGCGCTCGAGGCCGATTGTGGCGCGCCGCTGGTCACCGCTGTGATGGCCGATCTGCAGGCACGCAGGCTGTCGGACGAGGCGGCGGAGGGTCGCTGCGCCGCCAATCTGTTCCGCGACCATGCGGAACTGATGCGCCATTCCGCCGAGGTGACGGCCGCCATGGCCGAGGCGATGGCCGACGGCACGGTGACGCCGGCGGAAGCGGCGCGCGTCGACCGCGCGGCGCGCAGCCTCGACGTCTCGGTCGATCGCGTCCGCACCAGCCTCGCCGGCGTCCAGGCCGGCGCGTCGGAGCCGGAGGGCGGACAGGTTGCGCGTCCCGCCCTCCGGCCGGTCGGGCGGGCAGGCGAACAGGGCTGAGCGCCATGGCCGGCATGTCCCCCTCCGCAAGCGGTTGGAACGACGAGAGCGTGGCGCGGCTCAAGACGATGCTGCGCGATGGCGCGTCGGCCTCCGAGATCGCCGAGGCGCTGGGCTTTGTCTCCCGCAGCGGCGTGATCGGAAAGGTGCATCGCCTGGGGCTGGCCTTCGCCAATGGCTGGGGTCGGCACGATAGCGCCCAGGGGCGGACCGCGCGCGACGCCGCGCCGCCGCCGCGCAAGCCCACGTCACTGCCGAGATCGGCAGCACAAAGGCCGCAGCGGCAGGACGCCGTGCAGCGCGCGGCGGTGGCCGAGCGGCCGTCGCCGCCGGCAGATGTGGCCGCGACCGCGAAGGGCTGGCCGAAGGCGGCCGGCCCGAACGCCGTCAGCCTGATCAACCGCAAGACCGGGCAATGCTGCATGCCGCTCTGGGGCCTGGACCAGCGGGAGGGGCTGTATTGCGGCGAGCCCGTCGAGGCCGAAGGCAAGAGCTATTGCGCGCCTTGCGCCCGGCTGATGAGCAAGACCAGGCGCGGGCCGCGGATCGCCGCGCCGTCTGGACGCCCGCTTGTCGCCGGCTCGGTCCGGACCGGGGCCTTCGCATGACCGGGGTGTTGGAGCTCCCGCTCGACGAGATCGCCGCGCGGCTGAAGACCGCCGCCGATGGCGAGCTGCAGAGCATCAACCTGCTCGAGCTCCAGGCCTCCCGGGCCAGCGTGCTCTGGCCGGACAGCCCGGCGCTCTATGAGCTGACGGTCGGCGAGACGCGGCGGCAGGCGCTCGCGCTCGGCCTTGCCCGCAGGATCGCGCTGGCGCTGGCGGCAAGGCCTGACGTCGCGATCGGGCTCGGACTGCTGCCGGCCATCGACCTCGACGATGCGGCTGAAGGCAGCGACGCATGACGCTCAAGCCCGACAGCCTGCGCGCCCAGGTGCTGGCCCTGCATGACGAGGGCCTGCCGCCCGAGCAGATCGCGACCGAGCTGGTGCGCTCGTGCAAGATGGTGCGGACCGTGCTCAGCGCTCTGCGGCGCGATGGCCATATCGGTCCCCGCGCCGCGATGCGCCCGGGATCGCTGCGCGCGCGCTGCGATGCGGCGCTGAAGGAGGCGGGGCCGGCGGGCCTCAACCTGTCGGGCCTGATGCGGGCGCTCGGCGTCGATCGGCGCGCCGCGCATTCCGCGCTGCGGCCTCTGATCCAGTCCGGGCTGGCGAGGCGCGAGGCCGACGGCCTGCTGCTGGCCGCCGGCGTGGAGCGCGCCGCGCGCGCCACGCCGGTGACGGATGGCGAGCGGTTCACGGCGATGGCCCCGCTCGCCCGGATCGAGGCCTATGCACTGACACTGGCGCGCGACGGGTTTCGCGAGCGGGCCGCGCTGTTCCTGCGCCGCGCCCATGACCGGCTGGCGCTGCAGGCGGGCGGCGCGCCGCCCGCGGCGGTCAACCTGCTCGTGCTGGCCGACCTGATCGAAGCGCCGGAAGCCAGCGGCGTGGCCGGGCTGCTGCGGACCTATGGCGGCGAGATGAGCCGGGTGGAGCGTGCGCCATGAAGGACCAGTGGACCAGCCTGTGCTCGGCCGATGGGAGCGTGCCCTTCGCCGTCTTCGTCGAGGGGCATCGCGATCTCGATCTGAGTGATCCCGGCGAGGACGCGACCATGCTGCTGCTCGGGACCATGACCTTCGGCTATTCCGAGAAGCAGGCGCAGGCTTGGGTGGATAGCGCCGAAACCGGGCAGTTCTGGCTCGTGCCGCTTGTGCGGCGCAGCGAGGACGATGAGACGCTCTGGCGCTTCGGCTGCGAGGCCGAGCCCGGCGCGCGGCCGATCACGGGGGCGAAGTTCCTGTGAACGCCATCCTCGATGCACTCGAAGCCGCGGCGGGCAGCGACGATCCCGCGCTGTCCGAACCCTTCGGGCGCTCGGGGCGGCGAACCGTGTCGCGCCAGCGCCTGAACGCGACGCGCAATGCGGTCGTCAGGTTTCTCGAAAACGTGCCTGAGGATGCGACCGCCATGGAATTGCGTCAAGCGATCGAGGGCGACGGCGACGAGGTTATGGCTTAGCCGCGATGGCCTTCCCCTCCGGCTTTCTCGACGAGATCAAGGCGCGGCTGCCGGTCTCGGTCGTGGTCGGGCGCAAGGTGCGCCTGACCAAGGCCGGCAAGGAATGGCGCGGGCTGTCGCCCTTCTCGTCCGAGAAATCACCCTCCTTCTTCGTCAACGACGTCAAGCAGCGCTGGTTCGACTTCTCGGCCGGGCGCAATGGCGACGTCTTCGCCTTCGTGATGGAGAGCCAGGGCGTCGAGTTCGTCGAGGCCGTGCGCCTGCTCGCGGCCGAGGCCGGCCTGCAGCTGCCGGAGATGACGCCGGAGGCGCGTGTCCAGGAGCAGCGCCGGCGCGATATCGGAGCGACGCTCGCGGCCGCCCATGCAATCTATCGCGAGGGCCTCCGGGGCTCGCCTGAGGCGACGGCCTGGCTCGCCGGGCGAGGCGTCGCGCCCGACATGGTCGAGGTCTTCGAGCTCGGCTTCGCGCCGGCCGATGGGCGCGCCTTCCTGCGGGCGATGGCTGCCGACGGCTTCGACCATGACGCGCTGATCGCGGCCGGGCTGATGGCGACGCCGGAGGGCGAACGGGCGCCCTATGCGCGCTTTCGCGAGCGGATCATGTTCCCGATCCATGACGGGGCCGGCCGGCTCGTCTCCTTCGGCGGCCGCGCGCTGGCTCCCGACGACAAGACGCCGAAATATCTGAACGGGCCGGAATCGGAGGCCTTCGACAAGGGCGCGACGCTCTACAACCGGCATCGGGCGCGGCCGGCGGCGCACAAGACCGGGCGACTGGCGCTTGTCGAGGGCTATCTCGACGTCGTGCTGATGACGCAGGCCGGCTTCGCGGACGTGGTCGCGCCGCTGGGAACCGCGATCACGGAGGCGCATCTCGAGACGGCCTGGCGCGCCGCGCCCGAGCCGATCGTACTGCTCGACGGCGACAGGGCCGGCGAGAAGGCGGCGCTGCGGCTGGTCGAGCTAGCATGGCCGCGGCTGGAGGCGGCGCGCTCACTCGTCTTCGCGGCGATCGGACGCGGGCGCGACCCGGCCGACATCGTGGTGCGGGCGGCAGGCCTGGCGCGACGCTGGCTGCGGCGCGCCGGCGGCGAGGGCGATCCCGACGCCTTGGACAAGGTGGCGCGGGCCTGGGGCCTGCGTGTGCTGGAGCGCATCGCGGCGTCTGGAAAGCCCTTCGTCGAGATGGCCTGGGAGCAGCTCCTGGCGGAGGCGGGCTCGCTCGACCGACCGGAGCGCAAGGCGCGGCTCGCCAAGCTGGTGCGCGAGCGGCTCGAAGCGATCGACGACGCCGACGCGGCCGAGGCCTACCGCGCCGAGTTCAACGCCAGGCTGAAGGCGGCCAAGGTCCCGGCCCATCTCAAGCTGATCGAAGGCGGCAAGGGGAAGGCCGGCGCCAAGGCGGGCAAACCCAAGCGCGAGAGAGACCGGCCCGTATCGGACGACGGCGCTGGCGACGAGGCCGGCAAGGTCGCGGCGGCGAGCTGGGGCTACGATACCGGCAAGCTCAACACGGAATGGGCGCTGGTGCTGATCGGCTCGAAAGCCGTGGTGGTGCGCGAGCAGCCGAAATCGCCCGTCGAAGACCGGCTGCGCATCCTCTCGCTCGACGCCTTCCGCGCCAAATACATGAACAAGGTGACGCAGGTCCTGGGCAGCGACGGCAAGCTCAAGACGCTGAGCTGGGCCGATCGCTGGCTGCGCGACCGCGAGCGTCGCTCCTTCGACGGGATCGAGTTCCATCCCGACCCGCAGAACGCGGCGGGCTCGCCGGGCTATCTCAACCTCTGGCGCGGGTTTTCCGTCACGCCCGACGCCAAGGCGGGCAGCTATGCGATCTTCCGCGACCATGTGCTGACCAATATCTGCGGCGGCGACGCCAGACGCTTCACATGGCTCTGGGGCTGGTTCGCGCATCTGGTGCAGCGCCCGCGCGAGCGGATAGGCACGGCCGTCGTGCTGCGCGGCAAGATGGGCACCGGCAAGACCAAGGCGGGCGAGGTCGTCGGCTCGCTGATCGAGGACCACTACTTCCCTGTCGACGAGCCGCGCTACATCACCGGCCAGTTCAACGCCCACATGGCGAGCTGCCTGCTACTGCAGGCCGAGGAAGCCGTCTGGGCCGGCGACAAGGCGGCCGAGGGCCGGCTGAAGAGCCTGATCACCTCCTCGATGCAGATGATCGAGGCCAAGGGCATCGATCCCGTCCGCATCCGCAACTACGTCCGGCTGATGATGACCTCGAACGACGACTGGGTCGTTCCGGCCGGCATGGACGAGCGGCGCTTCGCGGTGTTCGACGTCGGCGACCATGCGAAAGAGAATTTCGGCTATTTCGCCGAGATGGACGCCGAGCTGGCGGCGGGTGGGCGGCAGGCGCTTCTGGCCGATCTGCTCTCCTTCGATCTCGCCAGCGTGGAGCTGCGCCAGATCCCGAAGACCGACGCGCTGCTCGAGCAGAAGATCCGCTCGCTCCCTTCGGTCGAATCCTGGTGGTTCGGCCGGCTCAACTCCGGCTCGACGACGGCGAAGGCCTCGACCTGGCTGGAAGAGGTGCCGAAGGCGACGCTGGTCGACGATTACATCGAGACCAGCGAGCGCATCGGCGTGCGCCGCAAGGCCGCCGAGACGGAGCTTGCGCTCAAACTCGCCAAGATGATCCCGGGTCTGCGAGAGCAGCGCAAGTTCATCGACTTCTCGTCGGGCGACACGCGCCGCGCCTGGGTCTGGCTGATGCCGCCCTTGCCTGAATGCCGCGCCGCGTTCGAAGCCGCGCTGCAGCAGCATGTCGGCTGGTCGCATATCGACGACGACGAGAGAGCGGGAGCGAAGGGGTGAATCGCGTTTTGGCAAACATAGGTCTGCCACGGCCTCCGAGGCCTGCCACGCCAAACGCCTGAAAACAAAGGCCGTGGCAGACCTGGCAGACGTGGCAGACCTTTTCGAGGGGTCCGCGCGCGTGTGCGCGTCACGCAAGTGCAACCGGGCGTCCAAAAAATCGCTTCAGTCCCGCTCTCGCGGGCCGGATGTGCGGCCATCCAACCCTTCTTTTAGGTCTGCCAAGTCTGCCATGTCTGCCAAAGCCAAGGAATTCAACGGCTTGCCGTGGCAGACCTCGGTTTCTCCAAGGGGCCAAGGTCTGCCATGTCTGCCACAGTGAGGGGATCGGGATGAAGACGATCGGGATAGAGGCCTTCTTGACCTGGGCCTATCGGGACGAGCTGCCGAAGGCCGAGGCCGGCACCGCCGCGCTTGCCGGCTCCGGCTCCAGCGGGGAAATGGTCGGCGGCTGGGATGCGGTCTCGCGACAGGGCGAACTGATGGCTGAGATGGTCAGCGACGGGCGGACCAACGCCTATGGCGTGCTGCCGATCGGGATCGACGCCGGTCCGCCGCATCCTGACGCGATCGTGCTGCACGACGCCGTGTCGGCGTTGGACCGCTGGGAGATCGGCTTGCCCGAGGGCTGGAACCCTCTGGCGGACATGAATTTGAGCGAGCGCGACGCCAGCGACGCGGTGGCCCGGGCCATGCCCCGCATCATGACGCCAGGCCGCGACGGGCGGATGCGCCTGCGCCAGCGGCCGGCCGAACTGGTGCGCCATCACGCCATCATGAAGAGTGCGCCGGACTGGCAGGCCAAGGCGCCCGTCGCCAGCATGGTGACGGGGCCGAACGGAAAGCCCGAATGGTTCCGCATGGTCGAGGTCGTCGAGGGGATGACGCGCTTTTCGCGCGAGGTGTCGGGGTTCAACCCGCGCACGCGCAAGCCCTGGCCCGACGCCTACAAGAAGACGCTGCTCAATCCCGACCCGGCGTTGGCCGTGATCGACCGGGCCGAATACGAGGTCTGGTCGGCGGCGCTGGACGAGGTCTGCCTGACGCTGCAGGCGGGGGCCGAGTTGCGGGGGCATGTCGTGGTCAGGAGCGCGCGGCCGGCGCGGCCCTGGGAGCCGCGTTGATTTTCGACGACGGCCGCGTTGACCGCGACTGGAATTTGGAGGACAGGTCGCATGTTGAATTGTGTCCGCCGCCCGGGTCGCCCGAGGCGGCGGTTTCGTTGAGGGAGGACGCACATGGTCGCGCCGGTGCTTCTCCGCTGCGACGGCCGCGCGTTCGGCCAGCTCGGCAACCTCTATGCCGCAGCCGGGGCGCGGGCCAAGGTCGCGGTGCGCCGCGCGGTCAAGCGCAAGGGCGACAAGGCGCGCGGACTGATGGCCCGGCAGGTCCGCGACCTGCTCAAGATCAGGCTCAAGGATGTGCGCCGCCGGCTGCGCGGGCAGATGATCGGTCCGTCGAGCTACGCGATCGTCGCGCGCGGCTCGATGCGGCTTGAGTACTTCAACACGCGGCAGACCAGCGCCGGCGTCGTGGTGCCGGGCGTCGATGTCGACTGGATCGAAGGCAGGGAACACCTGCCGATCGCGTTCCAGGCGAAGTCGGGCAAGCCCGAGAATCAGCCCGGCAACGCCGGAAAGCGGCGTGGATCGCTGGGCGGTCGCATCGTCTACGGCGTCGGCAAGAGGCGCAGGCAGGGCTTCCGCTCGGTGATGGGCGTTATGATGCCGGCGGCGTTCATGGACGCTTCGGTGCAAGCGCATTTCAACCGCGTCGCCGGCGAGCTGCCGGGCGAGCTGATGCATCAGCTGTGGGTCGTCGGGCAGGGCCTCGATCGCAAGGCGAGCACGGCGCGCGCCGCTCGCCTCGACCTCGGCCGCGTCGGCTCCGACGACCACGGCGGCTGATGTTTCACGGCGAATGTTTCACGGGTCCTCCCCCGGGCGGGCGACCCCAGCGGATCAGATGGTCCGCGGGTTTTCGCCAGTTGCGCGGTCGCGTGACGTGATGCACGGGTTGGCACGTTGGTGAGCACGGGTGCACGCTTCGTCTCCGTCTCGAAGGCGGCTGAGATCGTCTCCGAGAGCGAAGGCCAGCGCGTCGATCGATCGACCCTCTCGCGCTACATCAAGCGCTACGCCTCCGAGATCACGCCGCGTCGCGAGGGACGTGAGACGCTGATCGACGTGAATGCCCTCCTGGCGCATCGCGGGATCAACATCCGGGTCGAGCGCGGCTCCACGTTGCCGTTCGCGAAGGATGTGAAGGCCGCTTCGGCGAAGGAGCGCAAGACCGATATCGATGTCCGCATCGCGGAGATCGAGCTCGAGCGCGAGGAGGAGAAGCGCGCCCGCGAGCGCGGCCAGATGGTGGACGTGGCCGACCTGGCCGCCGCTGCCGAGGCCGCGATCCAGGCGTTCGGCGCGGCGCTCGACGAGGCCGAAACCGACGCCGCTGAAGATATCGCCCGCCGCACGCGCTCCGAGGCCCGCCATGTCCGCCCGGGCCTGCGCGTGCTGAAGCGCGTCGCCCTTGAAGCCTTCCGTCGCGAACTGCTCGCGGCCATTCCGTCGCCGGAGGTCGATGTCCCGTCCCGCTGAGGACAGCTTGCGTGAGGATATGATGTCGGACCTGGTCGTGGCCGCCAAGACGCGCGCCGGCCGCATCCTCTATGCCGCGCTCGCCCGGCAGGCCAAGCCGCTCGAAGAGCTGACGGTCTCGCAGCATGCCGACCGCTACCGCAAGGTCTCGGCCGAATCGGGCTCGCCCTGGCCCGGCGACTGGAAGACCTCGCGCATGCCGCATCTGCGCGAGCCGATGGACTGCCTGCATCCGGACCATCCCTGCAAGCAGGTCACGCTGAAATGGGCGGCCCAGCTCGGCAAGACCGAGGTCGGCGTCAACTGGTTCGCATTCATCGCGGACCGCGCGCCTGGCCCGGTGTTGACGATGCTCCCCTCGCTAGACGAGGCGATCAAGTACAACCGCGTCAAGCTGCAGCCGACGATCGACGCGTCGCCGCATCTTCGCCTGCGGATCAAGCCGGAGAACAGCCGCGACGAGGCGGCCTCGACCACGGCGTTCAAGCGCTTCGCCGGCGGCTTCAACCAGATCGTCACGGCCTCTTCATCGAAGGGCCTGCAGATGGTCTCGATCCGCTACCTGATTGCGGAGGAGATCACCGGCTATCCGTTCGACACGGACGGCCGCGGCGATCCGCTCGAGCAGGGCAAGGCCCGGCAGAAGGCCTACACCGGCAATCTGAAGCGCCTGCTGTCGGGCACTCCGGGCCACAAGGCCACCTGCCGCATCACGGCGTCCTACGAGGCCGGCGACCGCCGCAAGAGCTATATCGCCTGCCCGCACTGCGCGACGTTCCAAATCCTGACGCTGGATGCGCTGCAGCCGCCCTCGGCCGCCACGGCCCATATGGCGACGTTTGCCTGCCTGGCCTGCGGCGGCCTGATGGAAGAGCAGCACAAGGATGCGATGCTCGCCGGTGCCGAATGGATCTCGACCCGGCCGATCCCGGGCGATGACGCCGAGGCCGAGCCGGTCGCGGTGCCGGACGTCATCCCGGCGGACCAGATGGACCGATATCGCTGCAAGCCTCTCGAGGGCCGCTGCCGCGAATACGAGCCGAGCTACGATCTCTGGACCGCGCATTCGCCGGCCGAGACCTGGCAGTCGATATGGGAGGCCTGGGAGGCGGCGAAGACCTCGCCGATCACGCTCAAGACCTTCACGCAGCAGACGCTGGGTCAGGCCTGGGAGGACGGCGCGTCCGAGCTGGCGCATGAGCGCCTTCATGCCGCCCGCGAGGACATCGCCGCGAGGCTCGCCACGGTGGACCACCCGCTTTGGGTCGGCTTCATCGACTGCCAGGGCGATCGCCTCGTCTGGGCTGTCTGGGCTTATGGCCCGATGACGCAGGGGGTGCTGATGGATCGCGGCGTCATCCCGCATCCGCCGGAGACGCCCGAGGCGCTGGCCGGCATCGACGAGCTGCTCTCGCGCAGCTGGCCGGCCGCCACCGGCGGCGTCGTCGAGGTTGCGCGCTGGGGCATCGATTCGTCGAACTGGTCGAACTGGGTTCGCGCCGTCGCCTCGGGTCGCGGCCACCGCCTCTGGGCAATGGAGGGCGCGGAGAGGAAGACGGCGCCGATCCTCGGCACGCCCAAGCGCCTGGCGATCCGCGACAAGTTCGGCCGCGTCCTGTCCAAGGCCCTGGTCTATCCGACTGGCGTCTTCGATCTGAAGCACACGGTCTATCGCGGCCTGAAACAGTTCGCGGCCGGCCCGCTTGAAAGCGGGGCGTACCTGCCCGGCACGCTCAGGCTGCCGAAGGAACTGGTCGACGAGGCTTATTGCCGCGAGCTGACGGCCGAGGTCTGCATCGACCCGGCGCAGGAAGCCAAGGGCAACGCCCGGCGCAAGCTGCACGAGAAGCCTGGCGACAACCGAATCTGGGTCAAGCGTTCGGGCTGGGCCAACGAGGCGCTCGACATCGCCGTCGGCTGCCGCGCGCTCGCATGGTCGCTTGGCGTGGACACGATGGGCGCCGCCGGCTGGGCGAAATGGCGCGAGCGCCTGAGCCCGCCGGAGGCCGCGTCCGACCTGTTCGCTGCGTTGCCGCGCGCAACCGGCAAGCCGGCCGCGCCGCAACGAACCGACATCTTCGCGCGGCTCGCTGCGCTCAACAACCAGGACTGAGGAGACGACCGTGCCGACCGACGCCGAGATCATCGCCCAGCTCGAGGCGACGCGTGATCGCGTCATCGCGGGCGACCAGGCCTCGTCCGTCCTGGTGACGCCCAACGGCCACAAGACCGACTTCGTCAAGCCCGACCTTGACCGGCTGGACCGACGGCTCGACGAGCTTAAGGCGCAGCAGGCGGGCCGCGTGACGCGCGGCGCGATCGGCTTCACCTTCTGATGCGTCCCGCTCTGGTCGGTCCCGATGGTCTGACCCCTTTGGCGTCATGGAGCGGACCCGCCGCCCAGGCCAGCGCGCAGGGCTCGACCTTCTTCCGCGGCGCGGAGACGCGCTCGCAGGCGCTGAGCAATTGGCAGCCGCCGGGCGTCTCGGCCGACAAGGCCGTACTACGCGAGCGCCGGCTGATCGCTGATCGCGCCGAGGATCTGGCGCGCAACAACCCCATGGCGGTCGCCGCGATCACGCGCCTGGTCGACATGATCGTCGGCGCCGGCTTGCGCTTCTCGTCGAAGCCGAGCGCGGCGGCCCTGCGCATTTCGCGCGAGGATGCGCAGGATCTCGGCAAGCAGATCGAGCGCGAGCTTGCCCGCCACGCCAACGACCCGCGCAAGCGCTGGGATGCGCAGCGCAAGGTCAGCGCCAACGGGCTCTACAGGCTGATGGCGCGCAGCTTCGCCAAGCTCGGCGAATCCTGCGTCGTCTCAACCTGGCGCGAGGGGCAGGGCCCTTACGAGACCGCCTTTCTCGCGGTCGATCCGGAGCGGCTCTGCAATCCGCTGATGCAGCGCGACGGCGACACCTTGCGCGGTGGCGTCGTCATCGACGGTTTCGGTGCGCCGACCGGCTACCACATCCGCAACCGCCACCCGGGCGACGGATTTGGCCTGACGCCGGCGGCCTGGGAGCTGGTGCCGCGCGAGACTGACTGGGGCCGGCCGGTTTTCATCCACGTCTTCGAGCCGGAGCGCGAAGACCAGAACCGGCCGATCTCGCCATTCGCGGCGCTGATGCCGATCCTGCGGATGAAGGGCACGCTCTCGGAACTCGAGCTCGCCGCGGCCGCCGTCAACGCGATGTATTCGACCCACGTCAAGTCGAACCTGCCTTTCGCCGAGGTGGTGGCGTCAATGGAACCGCAGGTCTACGCCGAGGCCACCTCCGGCTATGCCGACCAGCGCACCGCTTATTACGAAGCCGCGCCGCTCAAGATCAACGGCGTGCGCGTGCCGGTCCTACCGATCGGCGACGACATCGTCATCAACGGCTCGCCCCGTCAGACCGCCGGCATGGCCGAGTTCGATGACGTCTTCAACGACCTGATCGCGTCCCGCATGGGGATGTCGCGCCAGCAGGTTCTGATGAACTTCGCCAAGCTCAACTATTCCTCGTCGCGCACCGTGCTCAACGAGACCTGG
>JAESGM010000920.1_pt1 | contig 12681 bp, 9 predicted proteins | sample 9269721 | NCBI WGS metagenome assembly JAESGM01 (sample SAMN15720920, study PRJNA650825) | algae metagenome | isolation source: Komarekiella atlantica HA4396-MV6 and co-occurring heterotrophs from... | place: USA: Theobald House, Kauai, HI | collected 2009-07-29 | reverse complement strand
CGGGAAACTTCATGCGCTCGATGACGCCGAGCTCATAATCGAGCCGCTTGTCGTAGTCCTCGCGCGTATAGCCGTCGGCGAGCGGCGACAGCGCCAGGCGAGCATCGAGGCCGGCGCGCGCCTGGCGGCGCAGCTCTTCGGATTCGAGCTTTGCCACATCGTCGGCCGTCAGATCCTTATCGGCGGCGACGAAACGCGGCAGAATCGGTTTGCGCCCGCGCGGACGGAACGCGCAGCGCTTGGCGATCTCGATGGTGTTGTCGAGCGCTTCGGGCAGGTCGGCGAATACCTCGGCCATGCGCTCGGCGCTCTTGAGGTCGTGCTCGCGCGTCAGGCGGCGGCGGTCGTCCTCCACCACGTAGCGGCCGTCGGCGATGCACAGCAGCGCGTCGTGCGCCTCGTAGTCGTCGGGCGTGGCGAAGAACGCCTCGTTCGTAGCGACAATGGGAATACCCTTGTCGTACGCCAGCTGCAGAAGCTGCGGCTCGGTCTCCTGCTCGGAGCGCAGCCCATGCCGCTGCAGCTCGACGTACAGCCGGTTCCCGAACAGCTTGTGCAGCAGTGTCAGCCGCTGCTCGGCGAGCGCCTTCTGGCTGTCGCGCAGCGCCCTGTCGATCGGCCCGTCCGGGCCACCGGTAAGGACGATCAGCCCTTCGGCATGCGCCGCCAGCGCCTTGGCAGTGATGTGCGCGTCTTCGAGGTCGGGCGTATCGAGGTGCGCCCGCGATACCAGCTTCAAGAGGTTGGCATAGCCTGCCTCGTTCATCGCCAGCAGCGCCAGCTTGCCGTCGCCGGCGACGCGCTGCACGGGGCTGCCGCGCTCCGAAGCGTCGTGGCGGCGGTCCTCGAAGTCGACCGACAGCGTCACGCCGACGATGGGCTGCACGCCTGCATCCGCCAGTTTGTCGGAGAACTCCAGCGCGCCGAAGAGATTGTTGGTGTCGGTAAGCCCGAGAGCCGGGAAGTTGTATCCGGCCGCCAGCTTCGCCAGCTTGCCGATGGGCAGCGCGCCTTCCAGAAGCGAATAGGCTGAGTGCACGCGCAGGTGCACGAAGCGCGCCTGTGCAGGCGTGGCGGACCCTGAATTGGGCGTGCGAGTCGGAGCGTTCATGTCGTGAATTTAGGGCATTATCTCTTGCTGCCCAAGCCGTCATGCAGGCGCAGGCCGGCATCTGTGCCATCCTCCACAGGTCAGTCGTTTGCAGCAGCGCAGAAGTCCCAGCAATCCCGTTGCTGGACGACGGTTGTCGAGCCGCGCGAACTACTCCGCGGCGAGCGGCTTCACCTCGACCAGCAGCCCGTTTTCCAGCCGCAGCACGCGGTCCATGCGCCGCGCCAGCTCGAGGTTGTGCGTGGCGATCAGCGCCGCCACCCCGGTCGTATGAATGAGGTGCAGGAGCGCATCGAAGACGTGCTCGGCGGTGTGCGGATCGAGGTTTCCGGTCGGCTCGTCGGCGAGGATCAGGCGCGGGCCGTTGGCCAGGGCGCGCGCGATGGCGGTGCGCTGCTGCTCGCCGCCCGACAGCTGGGCGGGCCGGTGGTCGACGCGTTCGGCGAGGCCGAGCGAGCCCAGCAGCTCACGGGCGCGCTGCGCCGCGGCGCGCTTGCCGCGCCCCAGGATCATCTGCGGAATGACGACGTTCTCCAGCGCGGAGAATTCCGGCAACAACTGATGGAACTGGTAGACGAAGCCCATCTCGATGCGGCGCACGCGCGTGCGTTCGGCATCGCTCATGCCGCTGCAGTCGCGGCCGTTGATGAACACGTGACCGCTGTCCGGCGTCTCCAGCAGCCCGGCAATGTGCAGCAGCGTCGACTTACCCGCACCCGAAGGGCCGACGAGCGCCACCGCCTGGCCCGGCAGTATGTCGGCGCCGGCGCCATTGAGCACGGCGATGCGCCGCGAGCCCTGGTGGAAGGCACGCACCAGTTTATCCAGGCGCAGTGCTGGGCGCAGCGCCGTCCCACGCGCACCGTCGCGCATCGATTGCAGTTCCTCGGCCAAGGCTTGCATACGGTCGCTCATTCGTAGCGCAGCGCCTCCACCGGATCGAGCGTCGAAGCCCTCCACGAGGGATAGAGCGTCGCCAGCACCGAAAGCGAAAGCGCCATGAGCACAATGGAGGCCGTCTCGCGCGGTTCCATGTCGGCTGGCAGGCGCGTCAGATAGTAGACGTTGGGGTCGAACAGCGTCGTGCTGGTCATCCACGAGATGAACCCGCGGATCGCCTCGATGTTGAGGCAGAAGACGATGCCGAGGACCAGCCCGGCTATGGTGCCAACGATGCCGATCGAAGCACCCGTAATGAGGAATACGCGCATGATGGAGCCGCGCGTCGCCCCCATGGTGCGCAGAATAGCGACGTCCCGGCCCTTGTCCTTCACCAGCATCATCAGGCCGGAGATGATGTTGAGGGCCGCGACGAGCACGATCAGCGACAGGATGATGAACATCACGTTGCGCTCGACTTCGAGCACCGTGAAGAAGGTCTCGTTGCGCACCCGCCAGTCGGAGACGTGGTTGGCCGGGCCGACCACCTCTTTGATCTGCTGTACGAGGCCGTCGACGTTTTCGGGGTGGCTGACCACCACCTCGATGGCGTCCACCTCGCCGCCGCGCGAGAAGTATCGCTGCGCTTCCAGGAGCGGCATGAAGATCATGGTGCGGTCGTATTCCGCCATGCCCATCTCGAACAGGGCGGCGACCTTGTAAGGCTTGGTCCGCGGGGCCGTGCCGAACGGCGTTGCCGCGCCGCGCGGGGAGACGAGCGTAATCGTGTCTCCGACATTGACGCGCATCAGGTTGGCGAGGCGCGTTCCGATGGCGATCCCGCTGCTCTCGCCGAAGCCATCGAGCGTGCCGAACAGGATATTGTCGGCGACGAGCGGCAGCGAGCGCAGCCCCTCCTCGGTCATGCCGCGCACCAGGGCTCCGGTCGCCTGCACCGCGGAGGATGCCATCACCTGCCCTTCGACCAGCGGCATGGCGGCCTTGACCCCGGTGACCGCGGCGATGCGCTTGGCCACCTCGTCGTAGTCCTGGAACGGCTCGCCGATCTTGTTGACGATGATGTGCCCGTTGAGCCCCAGGATCTTGGCGAACAGCTCGTTGCGGAAGCCGTTCATAACGGCCATGACGATGATCAGCGTCGCCACGCCGAGCATGATCCCGGTGAATGAGAACCCGGCGATGACGGAAATAAAGCCTTCCTTGCGACGCGCCCGCAGATAGCGCAGGGCCAGCATCCACTCGAACGGCGAAAACGGTCTGGTGTCAGCAACAGCCGCTGTCATCGCCGCGATCCCCCTTGATCCCTCATGGCTACGCCGCAGAGCTACCGCCGCAATCAGGCCAGATTGCGTTGCGCGCAGGCGGCCAATTCGTCCCGGCCCCGGCTACCGCAACTAGCGTTAACGCCTCGAACTTCAACCTAGTAGGCCCGGCCGATAAGCACGTATTCCCGGGCCGGGTCACCCGTGAAGAGGCACGTCCCCTCCGCCGGCTTCTGGTTCAGAGGCGCATTGCGGATCGTCAGCTTAAGTCCTTTCAGACGCTCCGCAATCTCCTCCAGCTCGGCACCTTCCGGCTTCGACCAGGCAACGTACGCCCAGCCCTTGAAGGCGCCGCCCTCCTCGTCCGCATCCGGAGTGCCGAAGTATTCCTCGAGCGCGTCGTACGTCTTGATCGAATAAACGATGTTGCCGTCGAGCCGCGCCTTAGCCTCGCTGAACAGCGCCGCCTGGATATCGTCGAGCAGTGCCGGCGCGCCGGCAATGAACTCGTCGCGCGACTGGGTATGGGAGGCGACCTTGTCGCCGTCGCGCAGCTTGTCGCGCCGCATGTACGTGACATTGCCGCCGGCAGCGTCGCGGCCGCCGATCTCGACGATGACCGGAGCGCCGCGGCGCACCCAGTTCCAGCGTTTCTCAGCGCTCTTCACCGGCTTGGCATCGACCAGCACGCGGATGCCCGCTCCCTTCAGCTCCTTCTCGATGCCGGAGCAGTATTCGAGCAGCTCTTTGTCCTCGGGCTTGTCGCGCAGCATCGGCACGATGACGATCTGGCGCGGCGCGATCTTCGGCGGCATGCGCAGCCCGTCGTCGTCGCCGTGCGTCATGATCACGCCGCCGATAAGCCGGGTGGACACACCCCAGCTCGTCGTATGGCAGTATTGCAGCTCATTCTCGCGGTTCTGGAACTGGATGTTCTGCGCCTCGGCGAAGTGCGTGCCGAGATAATGCGAGGTGCCGGCCTGCAGCGCCTTGCCGTCCTGCATCATCGCTTCGATGGAATAAGTATTGTCGGCACCGGGGAAGCGCTCGTTGGCGGGCTTCTCGCCGGCGACCACCGGCATGGCCAGCACGTTCTCCGCGAACTCGCGGTAGACCTCTAGCATCTTCAGCGTCTCGCCCATGGCGTCGTCACGGTCGGCGTGGGCGGTATGCCCCTCCTGCCAGAGGAACTCGGCGGTGCGCAGGAACAGACGCGTGCGCATTTCCCAGCGCACCACGTTGGCCCACTGGTTGATCAGCAGCGGCAGGTCCCGGTAGGTCTTGATCCAGCGCTGAAAGGCGTCGCCGATGATCGTTTCCGATGTGGGCCGCACGATCAGCGGCTCCTCGAGCTTCGCTGCCGGATCGACGACGAGCTGCCCTCCCTCGTTCTTCAGACGATGGTGGGTGACGACCGCCATTTCCTTGGCGAAGCCCTCCACGTGCTCGGCTTCCTTGGCGATGAAGCTCATCGGAATGAACAGCGGAAAATAGCAGTTCTCGTGCCCCGTTTCCTTGATGCGGGCGTCGAGTTCGGCCTGGATGCGTTCCCACACGCCCCAGCCCCATGGCTTGATGACCATGCAGCCGCGCACCGGGCTGGTCTCGGCCATGTCTCCGTCGCGAACGGCGGCCTGATACCAGTCGGGGAAATTCTGCTCCCGGCTCACGGGCAGCGCGCGCTTGCTCATCGGCACACTCCCGCCGACGGCGAAACGAACTGGCCGAGCGGGCGGCGCGAGGACGAGATGGAAGTAAGGAAGAGGCGCATGGATGCCCGGGGCAATGCCGATTCAGTGCTGCTTGCGTGAGAGGTGTACGCGCGGCTGGTAGCCTTAATCTGTGCGGGTGGCAATCCCGCTGTCGACTTCCACTTGTGCGCAGAAATTGGGCTGCGCCGCGGACGAAATTGCATCACTCGACGGCACTGCCCAAAGCTTGCACTGCAACATGAAGGCGTCGGGGCTAAGCGGCGCGTCCGGACTAATTTTTTTTCGCTTTCGTGCACGAAGCCGCGTGACAGAAGGCCGCGTGTCGAGTAAACGTACTCGCCATAAGGGTGGGTCAAAGCTGCAGAAACAGGCGGCAGACAGCCCAAGTCTAGGGAAGAAGGGCGCGCAAGACTACCCATAGAGGTGGTCTGTGATGCCAGCGTAGAGCCCGCCGCAAAGCGCTGCTCCGCCAATCATAACAAAAATTCGGAAACTGCGAGAGCAAGGTCGCGCGACCTTGCTCTTCGCATTTCCGTGTCCGCGCTCAGAGAAACGTTTCCGGCGTGATGATCCGATACGCGATGGCGCCGTAGACGATCGCGAAGACGATCGTCGCCACCAGCGTGTTGATCAGGAAGATGCGCAGGATGCGCGGCTTGGCCGGCGCACTCGCCGGCGTTCCCGGCACCACGTCGCCCTCCTCCTCCTGCGTGCGGACGCCGAAGGGGAGAACCGCAAACAGCACGATCCACCAGATGAACACGTAGATCGCCACGGCCATCGCGCCATCCATGCGCGTACCTCCCTGCAGTTCGCGGCGTGCCGGTCAGGCCTGTTCCAGCTCGGTCAGCGTGCCGAGAAAATCCTTCGGGTGCAGGAACAGCACCGGCTTGCCGTGGGCGCCGATCTTCGGGTTGCCGTCGCCCAGGATGCGGGCGCCCTGCGCCTTGAGCTGGTCGCGTGCCGCAATGATGTCGTCCACCTCATAGCACAGGTGGTGGATGCCGCCGTCGCCGTTCTTTTCCAGGAACTTGGCAATCGGGGAGTTGTCGCCCAGCGGCTCGAGAAATTCGATCTTCGTGTTCGGCAGGTTGACGAAAACCACGGTCACGCCGTGCTCGGGCTGCGGCGTCGGCTCGGTGACGCTGGCGCCCAGGGCGTTACGGTACACGGACGTGGCGGCGGCGAGGTCCTTCACCGCGATGGCAACGTGGTTGAGACGACCGATCATCGTATTTCCTCACTGGCGGCGCCCGGTGGGGGCTTTTAGCCCTTATCGACCACGTTCACGAGCACCTTGCAAATGGGCTTCTTGCCCCAAGCCTCGTTCACCGCCGACCGCACCGCCCGGCGCACCGATTCAGCGACGCTTTCGGGGTTGCGGCGGTGCTGCTGGGGGATCGAGACCAGCGTGCCCTCGACCGCGTCGAGGACGATATCGACCATGCTGTCGCCATCGCCGTCGACGGCTGGAACACCGTCGATCTCGGCCACCGGGTCGCCGAGGATCACGCCCTTGCGCGACATGGCGAAGCTGACCACCACGACGCCGACCATGGAGAGCTTGCGCCGGTCGCGCACCGGTCCTTCGGTGGCGGGGACCAGCAGGCGCCCGTCGCGGAACAGGCGGCCGACGGGCGCATCGTCGACGACGGCCGGGTCTGGGGCCAAGCGCAGGATCTCGCCATCGGCCAGCGTGAACACCTCCGCGACACCCATCTCGCGTGCCAGCTCCGCCTGCGCCTTGAGATGCCGCGCCTCGCCGTGCATCGGTACGGCAATGCGCGGGCGCAGCCACTGATACATCTGCCGCAACTCGTTGCGGCGCGGATGGCCGGACACGTGCACCAGCGCCTCGCCGTCCGTCAGGATATCGCAGCCGTTGCGGGCAAGGTTGTTCTGGATGCGTCCGACCGCCTTCTCGTTGCCCGGGATCGTGCGTGACGAGAAGATGACCAGATCGCCCTTGTCGAGCGAGATTTCCGGATGCTGCTCCTCGGCGATGCGCGCAAGAGCGGCACGCGACTCGCCCTGGCTGCCGGTGCACAGAAGCACGATATCGCGCCGGTCGATGTAGCTGAACTGGTCCTGGTCGTGCCAGCGGAACCCCTGCGGCAGGTAGCCGGTTTCGCGCGCCACCTCGATGACGCGATGCAGGGCACGTCCCGCCACCACCAGCTCGCGTCCTGCCGACCGCGCAGCGTCGGCCACCGCTTTGACGCGCGCCACGTTGGAGGAGAAGGTCGTGACCGCGACACGCCGCGGTGCCTTGGCGACGATTTCCGCCAGCGACTGCGCGACATCGAGCTCCGACGGCGACGTCCCTTCGCGGAAGGCGTTGGTTGAATCGATCATCAGGGCGAGCACGCCCTCATCGCCCAGCCGCTTCAGGCGCTCCACGTCGGCGGGCGCCCCGATGGTCGGCGTCGGGTCGAGCTTCCAGTCTCCGGTGTGAAAGAGCGTGCCGAGCGGCGTGCGAATGGCGAGCGCGCTCATCTCCGGGATGGAGTGCGCCAGGCTGAACAGCTCGACGTTGAACGGGCCGATGTCATGGCGCGAGTCGAGCGGCAGAACATGGATCGGGATATCGAGACCGTTGCCATGCTCGGCGAGCTTGGCACGCAGCATGCCCGCGGTGAACGGTGTGGCGTAGACGGGCGCCTGCAGCCGCGGCCACAGCTCGATCACCGCCCCCACGTGGTCCTCGTGCGCGTGCGTGATGACGATGCCGGCGAGGTCTGACCGATGTTCCTCGATGAAGCGCACGTCCGGCAGGATGACGTCGATGCCCGGATCGAACTCACCCTCGGGGAAGGTGATCCCGCAGTCGACCATCAGCCAGCGGCGCGCGTCCTCAGGCCCGAAGCCGTAGAGGTAGGCGTTCATGCCGATCTCGCCGAGACCGCCGAGCGCAAGGAAAACGAGTTCGTCGCCGCCCGTTCTGCGGCTAGGACGGCGCTGCTTCTGGTTCATGCGCGCGCGTCTTTCTCGGCGAGCGTCACGTCACCAAACGAGAAACTGAGTTGACCATCGTCGGTATCGAGCAGCAGCGCGCCATCGGCATCGAGACCGGCGAAGCGGCCCGCGACCGGCCCGGCGCCGGCGTTTACGGTCAGCGCTTCGCCTAAGGGTCCGGCGCGCTCGAGCCATTTAGCACGAACTTGCGTAAACCCTTCGCCGCGATCCCAAATATGCATCCAGTCATCCATTGTTTGCGCCAGGAAGCACAACGCCTCGTCTGGCGAAAGGGATATTCCATGCGTCGCGAGAAATGTCGCGGATCTACCTAGGTCCTGAGGTGCGGATACGAGGTTAAGCCCGATGCCGGTGAGCACGATTGTTCCCGGCTGCGGCGGACGCGACGTGCTTTCGACGAGGATCCCGCCGAGCTTCGCCTGGCCCACGAGAATGTCGTTGGGCCACTTGAGACGCAGGCCGGGAACATCTCCCGCGCGGGAGATCGCATCAAACACGGCGAGCCCGGCAACAATCGAAAGTTGCGCCGCCTTGGCGAGCGGCGCGTCTATCTCAGCGACGTAGGTGGCGAAGAGATTGCCCGGCGACGAGCCCCAGGTCCGGCCAGAGCGCCCCCGTCCCGCGGTCTGCCGATCGGCCATGATCCACAGCGGGCCACGCTCGCCGCGAAGCACGCGCCGCATGGCTTCGGCATTGGTGCCGTCCACCTCCTCGAGGCGGACGATGCGGCGGCCCTCCGGTCCCGCGGTCGTCGAGGCTGTCATTGCAGGGCGGCGGCCGTGGTCACGTGCAGGGCGCGGGCCGCAGTCAGCGCCGCGTCTACGAGTGGCGCCGGCAGCAAGGCAAACAGGATGATGAAAGCGCCCGACGCCAGCATGACGACGTTGGTTGTGCCGTCGACCGGCAGGAAGCGCGTTGCCGCTTCATCGAAGAACATGATCTTGATGACGCGCAGATAATAGTAGGCGCCGACGACGCTCGACAGCACGCCGATGACCGCCAGCGTTACGAGGTCGGCCTTGATGGCCGCGCCGAACACGTAAAGCTTGGCGAAGAAGCCGGGCAGCGGCGGGATGCCAGCCATCGAGAACAGCAGCATGGCGAGCACGAACGCCATGCTCAGGTTGGTGTTGGCGAGACCGGACAGGCTGGAGATGTCCTCCACCGGGCCGTCAGCGGTGCGCATCGAGAGGATGCAGGCGAAGGCGCCGACTGTCATCACCAGGTAGATGGACAGGTAGACCAGCACCGACTGCGTGCCCTCGGGACTGTTGGCGGCAAGTCCGATCAGCGCATAGCCGACATGGCCGATCGAGGAATAGGCCATCAGCCGCTTGATGTTGGTCTGCCCGATGGCGGCGAAGGCGCCGAGCAGCATCGAGGCGATCGACAGGAAGACGATGATCTGCTGCCACTGCTGGGCGACGCCGGGAAAGCCGACGAGCAGCGTGCGCACCAGCAGCGCCATCGCGGCGAGCTTGGGCGCTGCGGCGAAGAACGCCGTCACCGGCGTCGGCGCACCCTGGTAGACGTCGGGGGTCCACATGTGGAACGGCACGGCGCCGATCTTGAAGGCGAGGCCGACCAGAAGAAAAACCAGCCCGACGATGAGGCCGACGTTCTGCGCCGTCGTCTGCCCCTGGGCGACGCCGGCGATGACGGTGAAGTCGATCGAGCCGGTGAAGCCGTAGATCAGCGAAGCGCCGTAGAGCAGCATCCCCGACGACAGCGAGCCGAGCACGAAGTACTTGAGGCCCGCTTCCGACGAGCGAAGCTGCCCGCGGTCGATGGCGGCGATGACGTAGAGCGCCAGGCTCTGCAGTTCCAGCCCGAGGAACAGCGCAATCAGGTTGCCGGCCGACACCATCAGCAGCATGCCGGTGACGGCGAGCAGCACCAGCACGCAGAACTCCGGCGTCAGCAGCTTGGCGCGCGCCAGACTGTCCAGCGACATGACCAGCACCAGCGCTGCACCCGCCAGCACCAGTATCTTGGCAAAGCGGCTGAAGGCATCGGTAACGAAGGCGCCGTCGAACAGCACCTGCCGTCCCTCGCCCGCGTTGAGCACGAAGCCGGCGGCGATGACGAGCAGGATGATCGACAGCCAGCCGCAGGCATAATCGGCGCCCGGCTGACTCTCCTTGCGGAACACGCCGAACATCAGGAGCGCCATGGCGCCCACGGCGAGAATGATCTCTGGCAGGATCGGCGCGTAATCGGACAACTGTTGCATGCCGAACCTCTGCTAGGGCGCTGGAGTTGCCGGAGCCGCCGGCGCAGCGGCCGGTGGGGGCGCCACGCGCACCGACATCTCATAATGCGTGACAAGCCGCTTCACCGAAGCTGCCGTCACATCGAGGATCGGCGCCGGGTAGAAGCCGAAGAAGATCGTCAGCGCCACCAGCGGGGCGAGTATGCCGATCTCGCGCGGCGTCAGATCCTGGATGTTCTTCAGCGCCGGCTTGACCAGCGCACCGAAGATCACGCGGCGATAGAGATAGAGCGCGTAGGCGGCCGATAGGATGACACCGGACGTCGCGAAGAATGCTGCCCAGGTACTCACCTTGAAGGCAGCCAGAAGCGTCAGGAACTCGCCGATGAAGCCCGAGGTGCCCGGCAGGCCGACGTTGGCCATGGTGAGCACCATGAACACCGCGGCGTAGATCGGCATGCGCTCGACCAGCCCGCCATAGGCGGCGATCTCGCGCGTGTGCATGCGGTCATAGATGACGCCGACGCAGAGGAAGAGGCCGGCCGAGATGATGCCGTGCGACAGCATCTGGAAGATGGCGCCCTCGATGCCCTGGGTCGAGAAGGTGAAGATGCCGAGCGTCACGAAACCCATGTGCGCGACGGACGAGTAGGCGATCAGCTTCTTGATGTCGGTCTGCGCCAGCGCCACCAGCGAGGTGTAAATGATGGCGATGACGGACAGGGTCAGCATCATCGGCGCGAACCACTCGCTGGCTGCCGGGAACATCGGCAGCGAGAAGCGCAGGAAGCCGTAGCCGCCCATCTTCAGGAGCACCGCCGCCAGCACCACGGAGCCGCCGGTCGGCGCCTCGACGTGCGCATCCGGCAACCAGGTGTGTACTGGCCACATCGGCAGCTTCACCGCGAACGAGGCGAAGAACGCCAGCCACAGCCACCACTGCATCTCCGGCGGGAACGTCGTCGTCAGCAGCGTGGTGATGTCGGTCGTGCCCGTGTGCCAGTACATGGCGAGCACGGCGAGCAGCATCAGCACCGAGCCGAGCAGCGTGTAGAGGAAGAATTTGAACGTAGCATAGATGCGGTTGACGCCGCCCCAGATGCCGATGATGAGGAACATCGGGATGAGGCCGCCTTCGAAGAACACGTAGAACAGCACCAGATCGAGCGCGCAGAAGACGCCGATCATCAGCGTCTCGAGCACCAGGAACGCGATCATGTACTCCTTGACGCGATCCTCGACCGTCCAACTCTGCATGACGACGAGCGGCATCAGGAAGGTCGTCAGGATGACGAACAGCATCGAGATGCCGTCGACACCCAGCCTGAACTGCATCGTATCGAGCCAGCCGCGCTGCTCGACGAACTGGAACCCGGCATTGGTCGGATCGAATCTCGCCCAGATGATCAGCGAGATGGCGAAGGTGATGAGCGTCGTCCACAGGGCGACCCAGCGGACGTTGCCTTTCGCCTCGGGATTGAGGAAGCCGATGATGATCGCGCCGACGAGCGGCATGAACATCACAATCGACAGGAGCGGGGCTGAAGCGAGATCCATTTACCGCGCTCCGCCCATGAACATGAAGTACGTCACCAGCAGCGCCACACCGACCAGCATGGCGAAAGCGTAGTGATAGATGTACCCGGTCTGGATGCGCACCGCGCGCTGCGTCACCGCATAGACGCTGGCCGCCGTGCCGTCGATCAGCCCGTTGATGATTTTGATGTCGCCGACCTTCCATAGGAAGTTGCCGAGCCAGAAGGTTGGGCGCACGAAGATCCGGTCGTACAGTTCGTCGAAGTACCACTTGTTGAGGAAGAACAGGTACAGCGGACGGAACGCCTTGGCGGTGGCGGCCGGCAGCGACGGATTGGTGATGTAATAGACGTAGGCGATCACGAAACCGAGGGCCATGGCCACCGTCGGCGACCAGATCACCCAGGCCGGCACCTCGTGCATGTGGTGCAGGATGTGGTTGTTGGGCCCGTTGAAGATCGCCTTGGCCCAGAATTCTTCCTGATAGGCGCCGATGAAATACGGCAGCCCGGCACCCGCGACGACGGCCCCGACGGCGAGCACGGCGAGCGGCACCAGCATCACCGGCGGGCTCTCGTGCGCATGCTCGAACGTCTTCTTGGAGGCGCGCGTCTTGCCGTGGAAGGTCATGAACATCAGGCGCCATGAGTAGAACGACGTCATCAGCGCGGCGACGACCAGCGCCCAGAACGCATAGTTGGCAGTCGTGTGCGCGGCGAACGACGCCTCGATGATAGCGTCCTTCGAATAGAAGCCGGAGAAACCGGCAAGGTGCGGAATGCCGACGCCGGTCAGTGCCAGCGTGCCGATCAGCATCATCGCCCAGGTGAACTGCAGCTTGGGCCGCAGGCCGCCCATCTTCCGCATGTCCTGCTCGTGATGCATCGCGTGGATGACCGATCCGGCGCTGAGGAACAGCAGCGCCTTGAAGAAGGCGTGCGTGAAGAGGTGGAAGATGCCGGCCTGGTAGGC
>JAESGM010000918.1_pt1 | contig 12698 bp, 15 predicted proteins | sample 9269721 | NCBI WGS metagenome assembly JAESGM01 (sample SAMN15720920, study PRJNA650825) | algae metagenome | isolation source: Komarekiella atlantica HA4396-MV6 and co-occurring heterotrophs from... | place: USA: Theobald House, Kauai, HI | collected 2009-07-29 | reverse complement strand
TGTGCGGCCGCACGGCGGGCTCGGCGGAATGACGCCTGCAGGGCGGCTTGCCGCAACCGCCCGACACGGGCACCATGATCAACCCGGACTCTAGTTATGGCTGGAGGGAAAACGGGGAGCACGTCAGTCTGCGCCGCGACGTCAGGGATCGCAGGGACAAGCTGTTCGAACGTGGATGCAATCAGCGACAGCCTGGCGTCGCCCTGATCGATCAGCGCGGACATCTTCTGGAGATAGGGATTCGATGTCGATTGCACCTCGAGACCAGGGGAGACCACTGCAAGCTTCAACGACAAGTTCGTCTCGATCGCCGAGAGAATCGGCTCGGAAAGATGGTTGTCGTTGAAGCCGAAACCTATCACGAGCAGTCCGGTCTCCGGCGCCCGGATGCAGCGCTGCAGCGCTGACATCATCTCAAGATACGGCTGCGCAAAAGCCAGTTCGTACTTCGTGCTTCGAGGGTAGACTAGCAAAGGTCTATCGGCCTTTGCGGTCTTAATGATCCGCTCGCTTCCTTCCTCGCGCTGCCAATCGATCGACCCGTGAAGCTTGTAAAGCTGGAACAGATTTTCGATGAAGTCCGGGTTGTCCGTCATTACGTTGCGTCGAACGACATCATAGCCAAAATGCAGGGGATCAAAGTAGAATGGCGGAGCGAATGTGAAGCCGTCGACGACGATGAAGCCAGCATCGGTCGCGGCATGCTCGAAGCAGCGATCATAGTTCGTTGTGAAGAGCTTCAGTCGCTCGCGCCGCACTGATCGTCGTCCAAGCCGACGCAGGAATGCCTTATGGGTCTGGAGATCTTCGTTCGAAGACAGAAAGTCCACCTTGTCGCGGATCACGGTCTCAGCCGCGGCCACAAAAAGTGTGACGGCCTTTAGGTCATCATCGGTGATGAATGACTCGGCGAGTTTGCAGCGCGAGAGAAGTTCCTCGATGTTCTCCGTTTCCGCCTTGTAGTGAACAAGTGCGAGGATTTGCTCCCACTTCGGGAAGTGCCCTTCGTTCGCTTTTTCATCGATCACTGCCTTAACCGCCGTCCAGAGGTCGCCCATTGTCGGGGCTTTGCTCTTGCCGTCGGCCTTGACGCACAGTGACGTCCCCAAGCCAGTTAGGACAACGAGATTCTTGCAACGGACGAGGTCGGACAAGACTCGATTGAGCTCGCTTTTCCCTTTGCTTTCCGACGGCTCGCCAGCCCCTTCAGCAGGAGCCTCGACATCAGTTTCAATCCAACTCTTGTCGGTGACGTAGCTCTTGATTTTCATACATGCCCCAACCCGCCGATTCACAGTATCGCCAATCAAGCGTTCGGAGCAACGGACTTTGGCATGCTCTCCTCATGAGACACCCGCTCCAAAGGCCGGGTAATCGCGTGAAGCTTTCTCGTAGACTTGCGTGCTACTCTTGCGAATATCATTCACTCCTGGTGCAATCTTTCGAGGCAACAGAATCCATGGTGATTGGCACACATACGTTTCGAGGGAAGTGGTCGGAGCCAGGCGTTCCGAAGAAGGGCTGGTCCTGCGTGGATGTCGACGACCTCGGCCAGCCTTCGAAGGTCTGCGAAATGTGCGAGAGTCAGGACATTCGCTACGTACACGTCATGCAGCACGCGGACTATCCTGATTTTCTGGAAGTCGGCTGCATCTGCGCAGAGCACATGGAGGAAGACTACGTTCGACCACGGGAGCGTGAGAAGAGACTGAAGCGCGCCGCCCGTCGGCGAGTTTCGTGGGCTAAGCGCACATGGAAAATCTCGCGACGCGGAAACCCATACATCAACACGGAAGGGTTCAATTTGACGGTCTATCCGAAGGATGCCGGTTGGGCCGTGACAGCTTCAAATCGCGGGACGGGAGCGTCGCAATCCGGACGGAAGACATTTGCGACGGAAGACGCTGCAAAGGCCGCGGCGTTGAACGCGCTGATTTGGGCGAAAGAGCACCTGTAGAGTGCGATCAGCTGGCCCACTGCCTGTTCGGCGCTACTGCCTGGCACAGTTCTACCTCTCGGGGACCATGTCCCATTTCACGAAAAGCGCGACTTATCTTCGACACTTCGCAAGTACGACATCAATCAGATCGCTAGGCACGAACACAGTCGAATCTGCTCGCCAGCGCTCCAAGGCCACAACGAGCTCGGCCCGATCCGCGCGGCGGTATTCCAGCAGCTGCTCGACAACCCACAGGATCCCGTGCACCTCGACGCCGTTGCTTTCCGCGACGGTGCGTAAAGCGCGATCGCCGGTGAGCAGGATTGAGAGTTGATTGGCGCGCGCCACAACGAAGTTGAGGCTATCCTCGAATGAAAGTTTGCGATGCCGAGTCATCACAAGGCCGGCTTCTGTGACTTGGCTACCAGGAGCATCGATGGTTTCCATGCCGAGGGCTTCGAGCCGCTCCCACTCCGCGGTGCCGAAGTCGAGCAGCTCGGACGCGCGGACATTGAACGTCACGACGAAGCGAAACGGCAGAGAGAGCATGGGCTCGATAAGTCCGCCCTTGCGCAGGTCCACCGGACACGACGTGTCGTTAATGACGATCCGCTTCGCCAAGCGCCGGCCCCTTCATCGCGAGTTCGATGTCGCTGAGCGACTTTCGAAGGAGCTGGGCGGCACGCGGCACCGAGATCATGTGCTCGGCCAATGCCCTATAGACGAGCATCATGAACCGCTCGGGTCGCTCCGCCCCCCAAAGCCCCTTCTGCGGCTCGATCGGCTGCGGCTCGATAGTGCGCCAGCGGCGCGCGTAGGTCTGGAAGGCGAAGCTCAACCCATTGTCAGAGAGGACGTTGATCGCCACCAGGCGCATTAGCAACGCGGCGGCCGACACGCCGTAGATGTGCTTCATACGGATCAGTTCGGCTTGCGCAAAGGCACGCCGCGGTCGCCCGCCAGCTTCGACCTCGAGATGGGTTCTCGGCATCAAGAATGCCCCTGAGAACCGATGCATGATCTTTTCCTTGTCCAATCCGGGGCCAACGGTCGCGATCACGCGATGGGCGAGTTCATGGCACAAGGTGAAGCGGCGCCGTTCAAGCGGCGCATCCTTCTTGACAACAATGACAGGGAGCGACGCACGCGCGCCGGCCAACCTGACAAGACAGGTTAGGCCGTCGACCCGGTCGGGCAGTTCCGCCTCGACGATCTTAAAGCCTTTGTCCTCCAGCAGTCCGGTGATGTTCGGCAGCTGATCACAACCGAGTTTCCAATAGCTGCGCAGCTGGTCAGCCAGACGATCCGCATCGGAGAGGCGCTCCACATGCTGGTCAACCAGCTCACCAAGGTCAGGGCCAGCGTCCTCGATGTCGAGGATTTCTTCAATCATCAGGTAGCGTTCGACCTCTTCGATCACGATCGCTTCGATCTGACTGCGCAGCTTGGCGCCGGTGCTTTTCGAATCACGGAACTCCACGCCTTCCAAAGCGGTGACCTGGCTGCTCATGAGGAAATCCAGCGACACGCCGAGGCTCTTGCCGAGCAAGGTAAGCACCCTGGCGCTGGGCATCATCTCCCCGTTCTCATATTTTCCAATGGCTTGCGCACTGACCTCGCCACCGATGGCTGCGGAGAGATCACGCAGCGACAAGCCCGCGCGCGAGCGAGCGAGGCGCAGACGGTCTGGGAACATGACGGTCCTCCGTTATTTACATTCTTAATTTTGCCACATATTTTGTAAACATGGTGTTTCTAGGGCTTAGCGCCCTTACCATGAGGTGACAAGATGTCTCGGAAGAATCAGTACATCGTCCCGACCGACAAGGGATGGGGCGTCCGCGGCGAGGGCAACGATCGCCTGACCGCCGAATACAAAACGCAGCGCGAGGCGATCGAACGGGGGCGCGACATCGCCCGCAATCAGGAGAGCGAGCTGCGCATTCAGGGCGAGAACGGCAAGTTCCGTGAAGCCTGGAGCTACGGCAACGATCCTCATCCTCCAAAGGGCTGAGCGTACCTTGAACCGCCTTAAAGGCGGCTTTTTCAATCGGGCTCCGCGTTCGAAACGTCGCGGAGCCGATAGCGGGCCATGGGGGCTCCAATGATGAGCAAGAACATCGTCGTGTTCTCCGACGGCACCGGCCAGGACGGAGGCGTTCGTCCCGAGCAGCGCATGAGCAATGTCTACAAGCTCTACCGCGCCTGCCGTGTCGGGCCTGACAGCGGCATCGACCCACGAGAGCAGGTGGCGTTCTACGACGCAGGTCTTGGCACGGACGACGGGCAACGGCGCTGACCGCGCCGATGCGGTTCGTGCAGAAGCTGCTCGGCTCGGTCACTGGTCGCGGCGTAACCACCAACATCGCCGAATGCTACGCCTTCATCATCAACCACTACCGTTCGGGAGACCGGATCTTCCTGATCGGGTTCAGCCGCGGCGCCTACACGGTTCGCGCCGGCGCCGATCTCATCCGTCTGTGCGGAATCCCCACCGTGACGCCTGTGGGGCCTTTGCCGGTCTTTCGGCGCGCCATCGACGACATCGCCCAGGAAGCCGTCAACGATGTGCTCGAGCATGGGGCGGGGCATCCGCGCGACAAATTCGAGGAGGAGCGCGAGGACCTTTCACGCCGGTTCCGCGACAAATACGGCTCGCATCACAAGTCAGGCGAGGAACGCCGGTCGAACGTTGCGCCCTACTTCATTGGCGTGTTCGACACGGTCGCTTCCCTGGGCGCCAAGGGACTGCGGCGATGGCTGATTCAGATCGGCGTCGGCCTCTTCTACGCCCTCTTCCTTGCAGCGCTGAGCGCACTTCCCAGCGCGATCCTGGCTGCTGCGTTTTGGGGTCTCCTCGGGTGGCCATTTTGGCTAACCGTCATCAGCATCAGCGCGCTGACGGTTGTCGGAGGGGGCGCTTGGCTGTGGTGGCGTCAGGAGAGCCTGTACCGCAAGACCATCCGCGATTTTCCGAACAAAGGCGATGTCAGCAGCCATCGGGCCGAATGGAACGGAGAGCACTTCAATCGTCTGCTGAGCCGCTTCGTCTCATTCGCCCGTTCGGCCAACGCCATCGACGAGACCAGGGCGGACTTCGATCGGTTGCCTTGGGGACCGAGCCCGCGTGTCGACTTCGAAGCGCAGATCGAGGGCCATCAACGTTTCGCGCAGCTTTGGTTTGCGGGCAATCACTCTGACATCGGCGGCAGCTATCCCGAGACTCAGTCGCGACTTTCAGACATCGCCCTGCGATGGATGGTCGAAGAGGCGACGAAGATCCCGGACGGCCTGAAAGTGGACGGCTTGCGTGCGCCAGGCGACGCATTGGGCAATCCCAGGCTGCGCTTGTTTCCCGCGAGCGATGGATTGCAGCACTGCGAAGTCGCCGGCATGCGCGACACCCTCGACCGCTTAAGGCCGCGGCCCCTCGCCAAGTTGATGTCGTCGAAAAATTGGGCGGTCAAGATTCGCGACATCAAGCCTGATGCTCTGGTCGACCCGAGTGTCGCGGAACGCTTCAGGCTCGCCTCGGTACCGCAATGCAACGGGACAGGGCCATATCGTCCTTCAGCCCTAAAAGAGCACAAGAGTTTTGCACAGTTCTACGGAGATGGTCGGCATGGTTGATCGCTGGATCAAGCGCAGAGCCCACACCCGCCGCATCCGCAGCGGTCGCCAAGTGCCGGTGGCTGCAGCTTGGATCCCTTCGTTCGAGAAGGGAAAAGTTAAGCAGAACTATCGCCGCTCATGTCCATCTTGCGGCGCTCTGGTTCTCACCGTCCGGATGCCGCGCGGTGGCTGGGGGCATTTCAACGGCGCACCCGGGTTAGGCAAGATCAAGCACCCCTGCATGTATCTTGGACAGGGCCTTGGCCGACGGCGCGCTATCGACATGGACGATCTCTTTGACGCCATCTCGTGATCGGACGAATCGATCGCGTTGGTTTGAGCGACTTAAGCTGTTCACTACTCGCTGGCGCATGCAAGGCGGTCTGAGGGTTTGACGTCTTCAATCGTCGGCGAGAACGTCGTCCCGCTCCGCAGCTTCATGTTCGATTTCTTTGAAGAGGGCGTCTGTCGAGGCCACGCCGGAAGTACCTTCCGACGTATCCCGATCCATCTCCTCTAAGTCCGGTAGATCCCTCAGCGAGTTCATCGCGAACCGCTCGAGGAACCCCGGCGTCGTCAGATATGTCAGCGGCGCACCAACCTGTGGCATGCGGGGTCCGGCGCCCAACAGACCAAGCCGCTTGAGGCGGGCGAGGGTGTCGCGGCTGATCTCGCGGCCGAGCAGGTGGCTGAGCCGCTCGCGGGTGATCGGCTGGTGATACGCGACCGCGGCGAGCACGAGGTTTTCGGTCGGTGAGAGCGGCGCGGCTTGCGCATCTTCCGACTTCCGCTCCCCCCTCGCTTGGCGGATCGCCTCCGCGTAGCGCGGCCGGGTCAGGTGCCGCCAGCCGCCGGCGACGGGCACGAGGTCGTAGGGCCTGGCGTTGAGCTCGTCGCGGATATCGGCGATCAGTTCGTCGAGCACCACGTCCCTGCCGACCAGCTCCGCCAGGAGCTCCCGCGGCACGATCTCGCGCGAGGCGAAGATCGCGCACTCCACCCGCCCCATCCATTCGCGCCAGCGCGCCTCGGGCGGCAGGTCGGCGAGCTCGCGGTCGAAGAGCGCGGCGCCGTCGGCGGAGGGCTTCGGCTTCGCCATCGTCAGAGCCCGTAGAGCCGGAACGTCGGCCGGTCGGTCAGCAACCGGAGCGTTCCCGTCGCATGCAGTCCTTCGCAGAAGCGGCGCGCGGCGCGGTCGGAGCCCAGTCCCCGCTTCGCCGCGCCCCTCTCGCCTTCCTCGCCCGCCCCCGCCATGCGCCAGGGCGCGACGCTGTCATCCGACAGCACCTGCCGCAAGGCGGCTTCGCCGCCGTCGCGGGAGCGCAGGTGGGCGAAGCAAGTGGTGAGCGCCTCGGCCCGCCGCTCGAGCGAGACCGCTTCGGCGTAGGCCGCGATCGCCCCCGCGAGCAGCACGGCGTGGCGCGCCTGCTCCCAGCCTGGCTCGTCCGCCCGCGGCCGCCCGCCTTCTCGGCCGCGACGCAGCGCCGGATCATGGATGGTGGCGAGATGCAGCGGCAGCGGCAGCGCCCAGCCGAGCCGCTCCCCCAACCCCCGGTCGGCGGCGAGCAGCGCCGCGAACTCAGCGGCTCCCCTGCCCTCCCCGGCCTCGGCCAGCATCGCCGCTTCGGTCTCCTCCGCCAGCCGCAGCGGCCGGTCGGCCCAGCGCCGCAGCGCCGCATGCAGCCGCCCAGCCGGTCCGGGATCGTCGCCGGGGCGCGTCAGGTGCAGCGCGTCGCGCAAGCTGGGCTCGTCGGCCTCGATCCGCAGCAGGCGCGCGGCCGAGACGGCGGCCTTGAGCGTGAGGCGCATCCGCCAGCAGCCGAGCCAGAGCGGCGCGGCGCGCACCACCGCATCCAGCGCATGCGCGGCCGCGCCGGCTGCGAAGATTGTCCCCCCCTCCCGTTCGCCGGCTTGCGCGGAATTCGCGATCCAACGCGGCAAGGGCTGAAGATTCAACAGGTTGGCAAACTTCGCCGGTGCCGGCGGCGCGCGCTTCCACCGCGCGGTCGCGGCCTTCCGCCCGCCCGACAGCGGGCTCGCGCGCGCGGGAAGCGGGGCCGAATCCATGCCGGCAGCCTAGCAGGACGGCGGCGGATAGCCACCGCTTTCAGGCAATAACCGCCGCTATTGTCTTGGCTGTATCCATGTCCAATAAGTTTGCCTTATCGGGCATGATAGGGCATGCTCGAAGGATGTTCGCTTCACCGTCGGAATCGCAGGATTTGAGCGGAATTCGTGAGACTGGAGGCTCTCGCCGATGCCGAACCCGATCACGGCGTCGGCGCCAAGGTGTCGTCCCGACGACGGCGGCTCCAAAGCTGAGGCCGAATTCCGCTTTCACGCCCTGCGTAGCACAAAATGCCCTTCGCTTCAACGGAAGCCTTTGGAGGCTCTGTCTCTCTCACCCGTACGCCATGCAGTCCATCGGAAGGCCGGGCTCGACATCGGCGGCGAATGCATCTATCTAGACAGCCTAGCTATTCGAGGAGGCGCTGATGGACTGGCAGCTGCAGGACGCCAAGAACCGCTTTAGCGAGGTCGTCAACCGGGCGCGGCGCGAAGGGCCGCAGACCGTGACGCTGCGGGGCGACCGGGCGGCGATTGTCCTCTCGGCCGAGGACTACGACCGGCTGACCGCGGCGAAGCCGACCCTCGCCGACCATCTCCTGAGCGGACCGGCCTGGGACGACGCCTTCGTGGCCGAGGTCAATACGCGCCATCCGTCCGGGCCGAGGGACGTGGAGCTCTGATCGATCCCGCCATGTACCTGCTCGACACCACCATCGTCTCCGAGGCCCGCCGCGGCTCGCCGGAGGCGACGGCCTGGATCCGCTCCGTCCGGGGCCGTCCGCTCCATGTCAGCGTGATCACGCTGGGCGAGATCATGCGCGGCGTCGAGCTCAAGCAGCGCAAGGATCCGAAGGCCGCGGCCGTGCTCGCGGAATGGCTGATCGCGCTGCGCGAGCTGCATCGCGACACGGTGCTCCCCGTGACGGAGGCGATCGCGCTCGAATGGGGGCGTCTCTCAGCCGAGCGCAGCCGCAACACCGCCGACGGCCTGATCGCCGCCACGGCGCGGGTGCATGACCTGATCCTCGTCACCCGCAACGTCGCCGACTTCGAGGACACGGGCGTGTCGGTGATCAACCCGTAGGATCTGTGATCATGGCGGAGCCCCTCTCTCCTCCCCCCGCATCCGATCACGGACAGGCGATCGCCACGCCTGCCGCGGCGGCGACGCCGGCGCTTGCCCGCCTCGCCGACACCGCGCGGGGCTACGCGGCGGCGCGCTCCAGCGCCAACACCCGGAAGGCCTACGCATCGGACTGGGCGCAGTTCAGCCGCTGGTGCCGCCGCAAGGGGATCGATGTCGCCGTTCCCGATCCACGCGTCGTCGGGCTCTATCTCGCGGCCTCGGCCTCGGGCGACGGCGTGCCCAAGGCGGCGGTCTCGACGATCGAGCGCAGGCTCGCCGCCATCACCACGACCTACCGCTCGGCCGGCACCCCCCTCCCCCGCCAGGACCGGCACATCCTGGACGTGATGGCCGGCATCCGCCGCCAGCACGCCCGGCCGCCCAAGCAGAAGGAGGCGCTCTTCGCCGAGGACATCCTGGCGATGTGCGCGGCCCTGCCCAACGACCTCAGGGGAATCCGCGACCGAGCCATCCTGCTCGTCGGCTTCGCCGGCGGCTTGCGCCGCTCCGAGATCACCGGCCTCGACTGCGGGCCGGAGCAGGGCGGCTCCGGCTGGATCGAGATCATGGACGGCGGCGCGCTGCTGACCATCCGCGGCAAGACGGGATGGCGGACCGTCGAGATCGGCCGCGGCTCCTCGCAGCGCTCCTGCCCGGTCCAGGCGCTCGAGACCTGGCTGAAGCTCGGCCGCATCAGCCATGGTCCAATCTTCCGCCGCGTGCTCGAGAAGAACGCGAACGTGGGCGCCGACCGGCTCGACGACAAGCACGTGGCCCGCCTCGTCCAGTCCAGCGCGCTCAAGGCCGCCGTCCGCGCCGATCTGCCGGAAGCGAGCCGCAAGGCGCTCTTCGCCGGCCACAGCTTGCGGGCCGGCCTCGCCTCCTCGGCCGAGGTCGACGAGGCTCATGTCCAACGTCAGCTCGGCCATGCCTCCGCCGAAATGACCCGGCGCTACCAACGGCGCAAGGAGCGGTTCCGCGTGAACCTGACAAAGGCCGCGGGGCTGTGAGCAAGCTCGCCAAATATCCTGACTTTGGATCACAGATGAACCCTAAGCCCGTTTCCGCTCGCCGCTCTGCACCTTCGCGCTGAGAAGCGCCATCAGCATTGGACCGAGTGAGAACTCCCCTGCCCGCGCCTTCTCCGTCAAGCCGCGTAGGTAGCTACCGGGGCTTCTAACGCTCTCACCCTTCTGCAGGATAGCCGCCACGACGATAGCTGCTGGAATCTCACCCATGACCTCCCGAGCATCCCCATAGGCCGAGGGGCTGATCCCCAGCGCCGAGCGGACCGTGCTTGCCGTCGCAACGAAGTCGGACCAACCGCTGATGCTGCCGGATTTGGCCCAATCGATGAGATCGGGGCAGGCGTCGATCACCATGCCAAGCGGGTAGGCCTGCGGCTTCGGAGGTAAAGCACTCCCCTGCACTGATTTGCTGGTTGGCGGGCGATCGGCTTCGGAAGGCTCGCTCGAACCTTGCCCCCAGCTTCTTTGGAAGCGTGGTTCAGATTCTGAAGGTTCTGACTTTGAATTCTGAATGTCGGAGCCATCCTGACGATCATTGCGCGTCATATTCTGTGTTTTGAGGAATTCTTCCAGACGCTTGGAGACGTCCAGGTGGAGGGTATGAAGATCAGCGGCCAACGGCTCTAGGTCTGCCATCGGTTCTGTCCGCCTTAGCCGCCCGGACAGCGCCTGGTGGCGCGCCATGAAGACTTGCCAATCGCCTGGAGCGCCGGCCTCGACGGCCATCGCGATCGTCTTGGCGATGTCGCGCCGATGCAGCGTGATGCGCTCACGCAGCAGAGCGATCTGACGCATCTCGCCCTCAACCTCGGCCGCGACTGCCTCGATCTCGGCGGCGCGGACAATGAGCGGCGTCAGATCAAAACCGAAGGCCTGGGCGATCTCGCCCCCCTGCCCTCGCCGCGCGTAGCGTTTGCCGTTGGGGCTGTCACGCCGGATGATGAGCCCGACGTCCATGAGCTGCGCCAGGGCGCGCTGCAGCGTCTTCAGCGCCGGTCCGCGGGCCCTCAAGGCGAGTTCCCGGTTTGACGGGAAAACCGTTAGACCGGCGCCCGGTGTCAGCGCCGTCTCAGGGTGGAAGGTCAGCAGCGCATCGAGCACGTTGAGCGCTCGGTCCGACAGGCCGAGCCTTCCTTTGGCCAACGTCAGGGCACGCAGGATGCGCCACTTGTGAACGACAGCGTCGTCCGGTGTCGATGCGGCCAGCACCTGCGTTGCCAAAAGGCCAACCGATAGCGGCCGCCGCCCAAAGGGCGTCGTCGGGATATAAGGTTCCATGGCTCTTGCCCTCATCAGGCAAAAGAAACCTGCCCACCAGAACGGCGGCCGACTCTTGACAGTGATTCGCGGAAGTGGTCTTCTCTCAGTCGCCAAACGTAACGAGAAGGCTTCCTGGCGGTGACGTCGGGGGGCCTTTTTCTTTTGCGGTCGATGCTCCTGGTTGCGGTTGAAATGACGCGTTAGCGTCGGGTGAAAGCGTCAGCGCGGACGATCGCGCGTAGATCGAAACTCGGCGTAAAGCGCTGCAAGCCTGTCTCGAACGAAATCGCCGAATTCAGGAATGGTCTTGTTGTCGAACGCGAGCAGCAATTTGCGACCGGTACGGCTGAGCTCTCCAATCGGCTGCCCATCCGGACTCAGGATCAATTCGGCTTGTTTCGGCTCTGCCTTGGCGCGAAGAGAATTGTAGAGCGAGAGAAACCGCTGGTCGGATCCAGCGTCCATAAACTCTGGTGTCTTGATGTGGCGGCTGGCTTTCTCCCGCCCGTCGGCGACATCCAGCAAGTCGGCCAGTTCAAGCCAGCGAACGCGCCCGAAACCGGGCGCCGGCCCAATCGCTTCAACAAGATCCGCCGGCAGGCGACTCGACAATGCGATCAGTCGCGAAAGCGCGGCTTTATCGACCGACAGGGCAGCCATGATGACGTCGCGCACAAAACCACGTTCTTCGAGGCGGGCAGCGAAGCGCGCTCTTTCGATGAAGGTGAGATCGGTGCGGCTGCTGTTCTCTTGCCCTTGCGCGACGACTAGTTCTTGATCGGTTAGCACTTTGACGACGGCGCGAACCTTGATGCCCAGCTCGCGCGCGGCACGCAGGCGACGATGTCCGAAGGCCACCTCGTAGCGACCTTCAGAGCCTGGTTTAGGTCGGACAAGGATAGGGGTCTGCTGACCGTTTTCGCGGATCGTCTGGCGGAACTGCTCGTTCTGTTCTGGGCTTAGCTCCATTCGATCTGGGACGATTGAGGAGTCGATCACCGACGGGTCAATCTCGACAACCGCCAAGCCCTGCACGAGCCGTTGTTCGATTTCCTCGGCGCGCTTCGCTTTCTCGGACAATCCATCGAGAGACCGGGATATCGCGCTAAGCGCTCCAGATGTGCGTGTGGGGCGCTCCAGTCCCATTAACGGGCGAACTGGGGCACTTCTGCCGTCCTGGCCAATCATGCTGTCGGGACGAGGTTCAACCGGAGCGTCGAAACTGATTTTTCTGGCCATCTCAGCTTCGTCCCCAAGCCTGCTTGATCATGGCTTCGATCTCGCCGTTAACCTGCTCAAGCGCTTCCACGGCCCTATCATAGGTGCCGCGCGTGAACTGCTGGCGTTCAACCTCATAGAGGGTTTGCTTGGTAAGGCCCGCGTCAGCTATCGCCGTGCTTTTCAGCATTGGATGCGTAAGCACCCGTGCTCCGAAGATCGACCGCATCAACCCGACCATCGTGGTCTGTGGACCATCGCTCGGCTCGTATCGAGTCACGAGATAGCGCATCCAATCATAGTTGGTCGCGCCGCCAGCCTTGGCGACAACGTCGAGCAAGCCACCCGTCATATTGAGAAATTGGGACATCGACATCACGTCGAGCATCTGTGGATGGACGGTGATGAGCACTGCGGTCGCCGCGCAAAGCGCGGACAAACTCAA
>JAESGM010000916.1_pt1 | contig 12715 bp, 12 predicted proteins | sample 9269721 | NCBI WGS metagenome assembly JAESGM01 (sample SAMN15720920, study PRJNA650825) | algae metagenome | isolation source: Komarekiella atlantica HA4396-MV6 and co-occurring heterotrophs from... | place: USA: Theobald House, Kauai, HI | collected 2009-07-29 | reverse complement strand
CGGGTCGGGTGTCGCGGTCGGCCGTGCGCTGATCGCGGTGATGGAGAACTATCAGGAAGCGGACGGAACGATCCGCGTTCCGGAGGTGCTTCAGCCCTACACGAGGTTCGACAGGATCGACCCCGCCTAACCCCTGAAACGGAGGCGCAATGACGGAGGACGAGGAGGCGGTCGCCCGCGCGGAACTCGCCCTGAGGCTCCGCCGCCAGAACGTGGGGCGCCGTGAGACGCTCGCCGCCATGGAGAGCGTGCCGCGGTCGCTCTTCCTCGACGCCGCCGACCGGCGTCTCGCCTACGCCGACCGCGCCGCCCCGATCGACTGCGGGCAGACGATCTCGCAACCGACGGTGGTCGCGATGATGACGGACGCGCTCGACCTCACCCTCGCGTGCCGCGTGCTCGAGATCGGCACCGGCTCCGGCTATCAGACGGCGATCCTTGCCCGCCTCGCCGGCGAGGTGTTCACCGTGGAGCGCTACCGCAAGCTGTCGGAACTTGCGGCGGAGCGGCTGCGGGTGCTGCGTCTCGGCAATGTCCGCTTCCGCGTCGGCGACGGCCACGCCGGATGGCCGGAGCACGCCCTTTACGACCGGATCATCGTGACCGCGGCAGCCCGCGCGGTGCCGGCGCCGCTCGTCGAGCAGCTCGCCCCCGGTGGGCTGCTGGTTGCACCGGTCGGTGCCGAGGAGGACACGCAGGAGTTGTTGAAGTGCCGCCGCACCGACCACGGCCTGGAAGGCGAGAAGATCGCCGACGTCCGTTTCGTGCCGCTGTTGCCTGGGGTTGCCGGGGCGCTGTGACAGGGCTGCAACAGTCGCGGAAAGCTCTTCAAGGCAAAGGCAATTCCAAGCGGTTCCGGGCGTTTCGGCCTCCCGGATTAAGGTCTCGGTAATGTCTCCGGCGCCCTAGTGGATCCCAAGTTTTCCACAGCGGCGGAAGGTGCGGGTCATGCTGGGAGTGGTGCAGCGTTGCGGACGGGCGCGGCTGTCGAAGATCGTTCTGGTTGCGTCGATCGGCTCGTTGGCTGCCGGCTGCTCGTCGGGCGCGATGCGCTTTTCCGACGGCCCGCTGTTCGGCGCCTCCAACGCGCCGCAGCAAACGGCGGCGGCGCCAGGCATCGAGCAGCGCGAGCTCGCACCGATCGGTGGCAGCTCCACCGCCTCCGGTTACGCCGCGACGCCGGCCGCCTTCACCACCAGCGCCAGCCTGCGCGAGCGGGGCTGGACGGTTGAGGGGGCCCCGGTGGTCGAGGTCGGCCCCGGCGATACGGCGGCGAGCCTCAGCCAGGGCTTCGGCGTGCCGGTGAGCGTCATCGTGGAGGCGAACGGCCTCACCTCACCGACGGATGTCCGCCCCGGCCAGCGCCTCGTGATGCCGACCTACGTCTACCGCGACAACGCCACGGTGCCGCCGGTGACGGTCGTCAGCGTTCCCACCACGCCGGCCGAGCCGGCCCTCGCGACGCCGCCGACCACGCTGAACGCGCAGGCGACCGCGCTGGGCGGCCCCGAGAAGAGCCACACGGTCGCTGCAGGCGACACGCTCTACTCGATCGCGCGCATGTACGGCGTGTCGCCCGGCGAGGTGGCGCGGGTGAACGGCATCGGCGCCGACGGCACGGTGAAGCTCGGCACCACGCTGCGCATCCCGGGTGCCGCGGGCGTCGCCCCGCACGAGACGCAGGTCGCCTCCCTCGACCCGCAGCAGACCGCGCCCGAGGTGATGAGCGACGCCGCGCCCGCCATCGCGCCGGCGACGGTGGAGCCGCCCGCCGCCGTGGTGCAGCCGGTCGATGACGGCGTCTCCTCCGCCGGCGCCGACGGCTTCCGCTGGCCGGTGCGCGGCCGCATCATCGCCGGCTTCGGCCGCCAGTCGGACGGCGTGCGCAACGACGGCATCAACCTCGCCGTCCCCGCCGGGACCCCGGTACATGCCGCCGAGGCTGGCACGGTGATCTACGCCGGCGACCAGCTCGAGGGGTACGGCAACCTCGTCCTCATCCAGCACAAGGACGACTGGGTGTCCGCCTATGCCCACGCCGCCAGCCTCAACGTGAAGCGCGGCGACACGGTGAAGCGCGGGCAGACGATCGCCACCGTCGGCAACACCGGCTCGGTCGACCAGCCGCAGCTCCACTTCGAGCTCCGCAAGAAGCAGAAGCCGGTCGACCCGCTGCCCCACCTCTCCGGCGCCTGACACGGCGCCACCTCCCGCACGGAGGCCGGCCTCGCGCCGGCCGCTGTCCCGAAGGCCGGCTCAACGCCGGCCTTTTCGCGTTTAGCCGAGGCGGACCGGCACGCCGAGCCGGCCGGCGACCTCCTGGATGAACTGCCAGGCGACGCGGCCCGAGCGCGCGCCGCGGACCGTCGCCCACTCCAGCGCCTCGCGCCGCAACGAGTCCCGGTCGATCGCGAGCCCGATGGCGTCGGCGTAGCCGTTCACCATTGCGAGGTACTCGTCCTGACTGCACTTGTGGAAGCCCAGCCAAAGCCCGAAGCGATCCGACAGCGAGACCTTCTCCTCCACCGCGTCGCCGGGGTTGATCGCGGTCGACCGCTCGTTCTCGATCATGTCGCGCGGCAGGATGTGCCGGCGGTTGGAGGTCGCGTAGAAGAGGACGTTATCCGGCCTCCCCTCGACGCCGCCGTCGAGCACCGCCTTCAGCGACTTGTAGGAGGTCTCGCCCGCATCGAAGGAGAGGTCGTCGCACAGGATCACGAAGCGGTGCGGCGCAGGGCGCAGCACCGCCATGAGGTCCGGGAGCGAGCCGATGTCCTCGCGGTGGATCTCGACGAGCTTCAGCCCCGGCAGCGCCGCATGAACCGCCTTCACGAGCGAGGATTTTCCCATGCCGCGGGCGCCCCAGAGGAGCGCGTTGTTGGCCGGCAGCCCGTCCGCGAAGCGCCTCGTGTTCTCGAGGAGGCGGTCGCGGTTGCCGTCGATGCCCTTCAGGAGAGCGAGGTCGACGCGGGAGACGACCGGCACAGGCGTAAGGCGCGCCCGGTCCGCGTGCCACAGGAAGGCGTCGGCCGCAGCGAAGTCGGGCACCGCCGAGGCAGGCGGTGCCCAGCGCTCGAGGAGGGCGATCAGCGTGTCGAGGCGGGCGAGGAGGGGGTCGGTCATCTTGGGTCCGTTGGCGGCCGCCGCCGGTAACACGCGGCGCGAGGCGGCGGCAAACTCGGGGGCGGGGCAGGCGGCGGCGGAGCGCATCGGGCGCGCCTCCGTTGCAATCGGCCAGCGCAGTCGCTAAGTCCCGGCGAACCCCGGCCGGCGCGACACCCGCGCCGCCGCGACGCTTTCGCAAGGTCACCCGATGTTCATCACCGAAGCCTACGCCCAGACCGCGGGCGCCCCGGCCGGCGGCGCAGACTTCCTCATCTCGCTCGCCCCGTTCCTCCTCATCTTCGTCATCATGTACTTCCTCATCATCCGCCCGCAGCGGCAGCGGATGAAGGCGCACCAGGCGATGGTGGCGGGCATCAAGCGGAACGACACGGTGGTGACGGCGGGCGGCCTCATCGGCAAGGTGACGAAGGTCGTCGACGACGGCGAGGTCGAGGTGAAGTTCGGCGAGAACCAGCCCGTCCGGGTGGTCCGCGGGACGATCACCGAAGTGCGCGTGAAGCCGGAACCGGCGGCCAACGACTGACATGCTCCACTTTCCCCGCTGGCAGGTCGTCGCGATCGTCATCACCGTCCTTCTCGGTGTGCTGGCGGTCGTGCCGAACTTCCTGTCGCGGCAGACGCTCGACGCGCTGCCGTCCTGGTTCCCGGACCAGCGCATCGTCCTCGGCCTCGACCTCCAGGGCGGCGCCTACCTCCTCTACGAGGTCGACCGCGAGGACTACATCGACAAGCGCCTCCGCTCGCTGACGGGCGAGGTCCGCGAGGCGCTCCGGCAGGAGCCGCGGATCGGCTACACCGGGCTTGGTGTCGATGGGAACGGGGTGAACGTCCGCGTCCGCGATGCCGCTGAGTTCGAGGCGGCGCGCGAGCGGCTCGCCGGCCTCACCAACCCGCTCGGCCAGACGCTGTTCGGCGCCGCGGGGGCGGAGGAGTTCGCGCTGACGGAGGGCGACAACGGCCTCCTGCGCCTCGCCTTTACCGAGGAGGGGCTCTCCCAGAGGATTTCGTCCATCGTCGACCAGTCGATCGAGGTGGTCCGCCGCCGCATCGACGAGCTCGGCACGACCGAGCCCAACATCCAGCGCGAGGGCGAGGACCGCATCCTCGTCGAGGCGCCGGGCGGTGACCCCGAGCAGCTGAAGGGCCTCGTCGGCACCACGGCGCAGCTCACCTTCCACCTCGTCGACACCGAGGTCGACCCGTTCCAGGCCGCTCAGGGCCGCCCGCCCGCGGGCACCGTCGTCCTCTACACGGCCGAGGAGGACGAGTTCGAGCCGGCCCGACCCTATGTGGTCGACGAGGCGCCGCTCCTCACCGGCGAGGATCTCGTCGACGCGCAGCCCGCCTTCCAGCAGCAGACCAACGAGCCTGTCGTCACCTTCCGCCTGACGACGTCTGGCGCGCGCCGCTTCGGCGAGATCACGACGCAGAATGTCGGCCGCCCGTTCGCGATCGTGCTCGACGACACGGTCGTCTCCGCGCCGCGCATCAACGAGCCGATCACCGGCGGTTCGGGCCAAATCTCGGGCTCGTTCACCGTCCAGGCGGCGAACGACCTCGCGATCCTCCTGCGCGCCGGCGCGCTTCCGGCGGCGTTGACGCTGGTCGAGGAGCGCACCGTCGGCCCCGGTCTCGGCGCCGATTCCGTCGCGGCGGGCGAGATCGCCGGCATCGTCGCGTTCGTCCTCGTCGGCGGGCTGATGATCGCGGTCTACGGCCTCTTCGGCATCTTCTCGATCGTGGCGCTCCTCCTCAACATCGCGCTCATCCTCGGCCTTCTGTCGCTGCTCGGCGCGACGCTCACGTTGCCCGGCATCGCCGGTATCGTTCTCACCATGGGCATGGCGGTCGATTCCAACGTCATCATCTACGAGCGCATCCGCGACGAGGGGAGGGCGGGACGGTCGCCTATCCTTGCCATCGACGCCGGCTTCAGCCGCGCGCTCGGGGCCATCATCGACGCCAACGTGACGACGCTGATCGCGGCCGTGGTGATGTTCCAGCTCGGCTCCGGGCCGATCCGCGGCTTCGCGGTGACGCTTGCGATCGGCGTCCTCACCACGGTGTTCACGTCCTACTTCGTCACCCGCCTCATCGTCGCCAGCTGGGTCCGCCGCACGCGGCCGACCGCGATCCCGGTCTGATCCCATGCGCATGATCCAGCTGCCCTACAACACGAAGATCCCGTTCATGCGGTGGCGCAAGGTCGCCTTCACGCTGACGGGCATCACCTCGCTCGCCTCCATCGTCCTCTTCCTGACGGTGGGGCTGAACCTCGGCATCGACTTCCGCGGCGGGACGGTCGTGGAACTGCGTTTCGAGGAACCGGTCGACGTCGCCGAGATCCGGTCACAGGTCGGCGAGTTCGGCTTCGGCGACGTGCAGATCGTCGAGTTCGGGTCGCCGACCGACGTCCTGATCCGGGTCGCCCAGCAGCCCGGCGGCGACGAGGCGCAGCAGGTCGTCATCCAGTCGCTGCGCGAGCTCTACGATGCCGAGGCGGACTTCCGCCGTGTCGAGGTCGTCGGCCCGCGCGTGTCCGGCGAGCTCGCGCAAACCGGCATCCTTGCGGTGGTCATCGCGCTCGCAGGCATCCTGATCTATCTCTGGTTCCGCTTCGAGTGGCAGTATGCCGTCGGCGCCGTGCTCACCACGCTGCACGACGTGATCCTGACGATCGGCTTCTTCACCGTCACGCAGCTCGACTTCAGCCTGTCCTCGCTGGCCGCGATCCTCACGGTCATCGGCTACTCGCTCAACGACACGGTCGTCATTTACGACCGGGTCCGGGAAAACTTGCGAAAGTACAAGCGCATGCCGCTGCCGGAGCTCCTCGACGTCTCCATGAACGACGTCCTGTCGCGCTCCATCATGACGTCGGTCACCACGCTGCTCGCGCTGGTCGCCCTCTTCGTCATCGGCGGCGAGGTGATCCAGACGTTCGTGCTGCCGCTGATCTGGGGCATCGTCGTCGGCACCTATTCGTCCATCTTCGTCTCCGCGCCGCTCCTGATCTCGTTCAACCTGCGGCCGTCGGTGGCAAAGGGCGAGGGCGCGGCGGACACGGCACCGGCGAAGACGTGACGGCCGCCCGCTGATGGGCGGTCTCGTCATCCGCGACGCGCACTTTCCCGGGCGCGCCCCGGTGGACGCCTACGGCAACGGCGGCTTCCGCTTCGCCGGGATGAGTCACCGCGGCTCGATCCTCTGCGTCCCGTCCGGCATCTACGGCTGGGCGCCGACGACCGCGGACGACATCACCGCCGACACGCTCCGCCGCGTCATCGAGGAGAAGGAGGACATCGACGTCCTCCTCCTCGGCGTCGGCCCGGTGCCGCTGCGCGCCTCGGAGGAGACCGAACGTGCGCTGCGGCGCGCCGGCGTGCGCTTCGACACGATGACCACCGGCGCCGCCGTCCGCACCTTCAATGTCATGGTCTCCGAAGAGCGGCGGGTCGCGGCAGGCCTCATCGCCGTCGACTGACCATGGCTGACGCCTCGCCGTTCCTCGACGAGGTCCGCACCCATGACCGGACGGCGTTCCTCGCCGCGCTGTTCGCGCCGGAGGCCGCCCGACCGGCGCTCCTCGCGCTCGCCGCCTACAGGATCGAGCTCCGCCGGATCGTGGAGCGGGCGCGCGAGCCGCTCGCCGCAGAGATCCGGCTGCAATGGTGGCGCGACGCCCTGAGCGGGGCGGGGGAGGGCGGCGGCGTTCCTCTCGTCATCGCCCTCCGCGAGGCGATGGCCCGCTGGCATTGGCCGGCGGAAACGCTGACGGCGATGAGCGAGGCGCACATTCACGACCTCTACGCCGACCCGTTCGAGACGTGGGATGCCTTCGACGGCCACGCCGGCGAGGCGTACGGCGCGCCGCTTCAGCTCGGCGCGATGGCGGTCGCGGGGGCGGCCCTCGGCCCTGAGCCGGGGCTCGCTGCGGCGCGCACCGCGGCGACGGCGGCCGGCTGGGCGGGCGTCGCGCTCGCCGCCGCCGACACCGTCGCCACCTTTGCCGACCGCTTCGCCCGCGGCCGCACCCATGTGCCCGCGTCCGCCTGGCGCGAGGCGACGGGCAGCGACCTCGCGGCGGCGCTCTCCGCCGGAGCGCCGGGCGAGCGAGCAGCCGATGCAGTGCGCGCCGTCGTTGCCCACGGCCGCCGCGCCGACGACGCCTTCCGCGCCGCGCTGCCGGCGGTGGCCGCGCCCGCACGGCCGGCGCTGCTGCCGGGGTTCACCGCCCGCGCGGTGCTGGACGCCGCCGATCGCGCGCCGCTTGGCCCCCGGCTGCCGTCCCCCTTCGCCGTCCAGTGGCGGCTCTGGCGCGCGGCGCGGCGCCTCCGCCGGCTCTGACCCGCGCCACTTTTCACCGGCCAAAGTCGTTCCACCCCGGGCGACGGCGCACTAGAGTGAGCCGTCGCGTGCCGCGGAGGGTGGTGTGGAGAAGTTTCTGACGATCGCGGACTTGCGCGAGGCGCACCGCCGCCGCGTTCCGCGCATGTTCTACGACTATGCGGACTCGGGCTCCTACACCGAGGGCACCTACCGCGAGAACGAGACCGCCTTCTCGGCGATCAAGCTGCGTCAGCGCGTCGCCCGCAACATCGACAAGCGCGACCTCTCCTCGACCATCCTCGGCGAGAAGGTCGCGATGCCCGTCTATCTCGCCCCCGTCGGGATGACCGGGATGCAGCACGCGGACGGCGAGATCCACGCCGCCCGCGCCGCGGAGAAGTTCGGCATCCCGTTCTGCCTCTCCACGATGTCCATCTGCTCGATGGAGGACGTCGCGGCGGCGACCACGAAGCCCTTCTACTTCCAGCTCTACGTGATGCGCGACCGGGCCTTCGTGGCCGACATGATCGCCCGCGCGAAGGCGGTGGGCTGCTCGGCGCTGGTGCTGACGCTCGACCTCCAGATCCTCGGCCAGCGCCACAAGGACCTCAGGAACGGCCTCTCCGCCCCGCCGAAGATGACGCCGAAGGTGATCGCCGACCTCATCAAACACCCCGCCTGGTGCATGGACATGCTCGGCACGAAGCGGCGCACGTTCGGCAACATCGTCGGCCACGCGAAGGGGGTGACGGACCTCTCGTCCCTCTCCTCGTGGACGGCGGACCAGTTCGACCCCTCGCTTGACTGGTCGTCCATCGAGTGGGTGAAGTCGCACTGGGGCGGCAAGCTGATCCTGAAGGGGATCGGCGATGCGGAGGATGCCCGAATCGCGCTCGATTCGGGTGCCGACGCGATCACCGTCTCCAACCACGGTGGCCGCCAGCTCGACGGCGCGCCGGCGTCGATCCACATGCTGCCGGAGATCGCCGAGGCCGTCGGCGACCGGATGGAGGTCCACTTCGACGGCGGCATACGCTCGGGGCAGGACGTCCTCAAGGCAATTGCCCTCGGCGCCCACGCGACCTCCATCGGCCGCGCCTACATCCACGGCCTCGGCGCCGGCGGCGAGCAGGGCGTGACGCGGGCGCTCGAGATCATCCGGCGCGAGATGGACATCACCATGGCCCTCTGCGGCGAGACGAAGATTGCCGACATCGGCGAGCACAACGTCTGGGGCGGCGTTCCCCGACCGGCGCCGATCGTGGAGGAGCCGCGCGAGAGGGCGCTGACGGCCGTCGGCGCCTGAGAGGCGTCACAATTCGTGGTTTAAGGTGCGCCGCCCGACCGTCGCGGGCCAACGGCGGCCCCGCGAGGGCTGCACCGAACCACGAGGAAATGCCCCATGCGAACCGCGCTCATCGCGGCCGGCCTCATTCTGGCCGCGTCGTCCGCCGGAGCCTATGACGGGATCGTCGAGAAGCAGAGCTTCACGATCCCGGAGTTCACGACACAAGGCGGCGACACCGTCCGCGACATGCGTCTCGGCTACGAGACCTACGGCAGGCTGAACGAGGCGAGGGACAACGTCATCCTCGTCACGCACTTCTTCTCCGGCAACTCCCACGCGGCGGGCAAGTACGCCGAGACCGACGCTGCGCCCGGCTACTGGGATTCGATCATCGGGGCGGGAAAGCCCGTCGACACCGACCGCTTCTTCGTCATCGCCGTCGACACGCCGGTGAACCTCTCCGCGAACGACCCGAACGTCATCACGACCGGCCCGGCATCGATCAACCCCGAGACGGGCGAGCCGTACGGGATGACCTTCCCCATCATGACGATCCGCGACTTCGTGGAGACGCAGAAGGCGCTCCTCGACCAGCTCGGCATCGAGCGGCTCCATGCCGTGATGGGCGCCTCGATGGGCTCGCTCCAGGCCTACGAGTGGGCGGCGGCCTACCCCGAGATGGTGGAGCGCGTCATCCCGGTGATCGGCGCGGGCTATGCGTCGGCGGACCTCATCGCCTGGCTCGACATTTGGGCGGCGCCGATCCGGCTCGATCCCAACTGGAACGGCGGCGACTACTATGGCGGCGAGCCGCCGGCGGCTGGCCTCGCGCAGGCGCTGAAGATCGTGACGCTCCACTCGCAAAGCCCGGAGTGGTCGGCGAAGATGTTCGGCCGGGCCTGGGCAGCGGACGGCGCCGACCCGGCGGCGAGCTTCGACAACCGCTTCAAGATCGAGGCCGCGCTCGACGCCGCCGCCAGCGGCCGCGCGAAGGTCGCCGACGCCAACCACTTCCTCTACCTCGTGAAGGCGAACCAGCTGTTCGTCACCGGCGGCGCGGGCACCTACGAAGGGCTAATCGCGATCGACAGCCCGGTCCTGATCATCCACAGCGACGAGGACCAGGTCTTCTCCGGCAACGCGGTGCGCGAGACCGCGGCAATCATCGCCTCCGACGGGACGCCCGTGGAGGTGGTGGAGCTCGAAGGCATCAACGGGCACGTCACCGGCGTCGTCGGCATCGCCCAGGCGGGCCCGCAGATCAGCGCGTTCCTGGCGCAGTGACGGGCGCGCCGCCGGCGGAGCAGAAGCGCGCGCGGCAGGCGGTGAGGCAGCGGTCGAGCTGCGGGCGGCAGACAAAGCCGTCCCGCGAGCCGACGCAGGTGTTGTAGCGGGCGGTGCAGGCGGCGACACAGCCGTCCATCTCGCCGGTGCACTGGAAGGGCGCCGCCTCGCCGCGGAGCCCCGTGTTGCCCTGTGCGGCGGCGGCGGTAGCCACCGCGGTCATCAGCAGCGCGATGGCCGCGACCCGCATCAATAGCGCTGCCTCACGTAGCGCCCCGGCGCGTCCTCGATTGGTGTGAACGCGTCGCCACCCGGCTCGCGCCCCGGCACCCGCTCGCCCGTCCGGTGCTCGCCGAGCCACTCGTGCCAGAGCGGCCACCAGGAGCCGGGCGTCTCCTTCGCCGTCTCCATCCAGCGCTCCAGCGGGCCGGTGTCATCCCCGTCGGTCCAGACCTGGTACTTCTTCTTGTCCGGCGGGTTGACGATCCCAGCGATGTGCCCGGACCCCGTCAGCACGAACTTCGCCTCGCTGCCCAGCATCCTGTTCCCCTCGTAGACGGAGAGGGCGGGGGCGATGTGGTCTTCCTTGGTCGCGACGTTGAACACCGGAACGGTGATGTTGCGCGGCGAGATCGCAACCCCGTCCACGACGAGGTTGCCCTTCGCGAAGTTGTTCTCGAGGTAGAAGTTGCGGAGGTAGTAGGCGTGGTTCGCCGCCGGCATCCGCGTTGAATCGGAGTTCCAGTAGAGGAGGTCGAACGGGAACGGATCCTTGCCGCGGATGTAGTTGTTGATGACATACGGCCAGATGAGGTCATTCGCCCGCAGCATGTTGAAGGCGGACGCCATCGACGTGCCCTCGAGGTAGCCCCTCGCACTCATCTTCCGCTCCAGCGCGGCGAGCTGCTCCTTGTCGACGAACACCTTGAGGTCGCCGGCGTGGGTGAAGTCGAGCTGGGCCGTCAGGAACGTCGCCGTGTTCACCCGGTGGTCGCCGCACCGCTCCATGTACGCAAGCGTCATGCCGAGGAGCGTGCCGCCGACGCAGTAGCCGACGACGTCCGTCTTCTCCGCCTTCGCCGCCTTCAGGGCGACGTCGATCGCGAACAGCACCCCCTCCCGCATGTAGTGGGTGAAGTCCTTGCGGGCGTGCCGCTCGTCCGGGTTCACCCACGAGATCACGAAGACCGTGTGGCCCTGGTCGACCAGCCAGCCGATCAGAGACTTCTCCGGGTTGAGGTCGAGAATGTAGAACTTGTTGATCCACGGCGGGACGATGAGGATCGGCTCCCTCGCGACGTCCGCCGTCCGCGCTGCGTACTGGATGATCTGGCAGACGTCGTTCTCGGCGATCACCTTGCCCGGCGTCAGCGCCATATTCTGGCCGAGCGCGAAACGGTTCGGGTCCGTCTGCCGCAGCCGCAGCTCGCCCTTGCCCCGTGCCACATCCTCGGCGAGCATCTTCATGCCTTTGGCGAGGTTCTGGCCGGACGAGGCGGCCGTCTCGCGCAGGAGCTCCGGGTTGGTGAGGATGAAGTTCGACGGCGAGAGCGCCGCCGAGAGCTGCTTCACGTAGAAGGCCGCCTTCTGGCGGGTGTGCTCGTCGAGATCGTCGGTCTCGTCGACGAGCCGCTCCGCCCAGCGCGTGGTGATGAGGTAGGCCTGCTTCAGGAAGTCGAAGAACTGGAGCGTGGACCAGTCCTGGTCCCGGAAGCGCTTGTCGCCCGGGTCGGGCTCGGCGACGGGCGGCACCGGCTCGCCGGCGAGGCGGCGCATCGAGTTGGCGTAGAGGCTCATCCAGTCGTTGACGAGGCGGGCCTGCGCCTCGAAGGCGCGCTGCGGATCGGCGAGCCAGTAGTGGCCGACGCGGCTCAGCGTGCGCATCCACTCCGTCAGCTCGGGCGTGTAGTCCGTCTTGATCCCGCCTTCAGCGACCGGCTTCACGTACGCCGCGAGCGCCTCGTTGGCATGCTGCAGCATGTTGGCGAGGTTCTTCGCGAAGGCTTCCGGATTCTCGACGATATAGTTGAGAACGGGGTCGCGCGGTGTGTCTGGCGCGCCACGGGCGTCCATAATCATCGTCCTCCCGGTTCCGGGCAGAGCGTCCCCGCTTTCCTTCTGGCGAGAGGCGTGGGACGACGCCGAGGTCTTCTCTGCCCCGTAACATAGGGCGGGGGCCGCTGTCTGCCGACGGGATCATAGCTGTACGGCATCGTGGAGTTCGCATGCGCGCAGGCGTTCGGCTCGTCCTCGCGGCCCTTCTCGCGTCTCTCGGCGCCGCCTGCGGGATGGAGCCGGGCGCCCCGCTCATCTCGCTGCGCGAGCCGCCGGCGACCGTACTGCCGTCCGAGGTGCCGCCCGTCCGCGCGGACGACGGCTTCCCGGTGATCCTCGCCGATCCTGCGACCGTCGCCGGCCTCCCGCGCCCGCCGGACGAGATCGCCGCCGTGCAGGCCTCGCTCGAGTCCCGCGGCGCGGTGACGGAGGCAACCGCCGCGCGGGTTGCCCGTGCCCCCAGCAATGTGGCCGCCCTCGAGGAACGCGGGCGGACCCACGTCGAGGAGACGCGCCGCCGGATCGAGGCGAGCGGTCAGCCCCAGACCAGCGAGGCGCCGCGCGACCTGCCGGCCGCCGTCGCGACGCCGCGCGCGCCGGCGGCCATCCCGCCCGCGGTCGCCGTTGCCCCGG
>JAESGM010000915.1_pt1 | contig 12727 bp, 10 predicted proteins | sample 9269721 | NCBI WGS metagenome assembly JAESGM01 (sample SAMN15720920, study PRJNA650825) | algae metagenome | isolation source: Komarekiella atlantica HA4396-MV6 and co-occurring heterotrophs from... | place: USA: Theobald House, Kauai, HI | collected 2009-07-29 | reverse complement strand
GGAACGACTCCTCGGCCATCTTGCCGAGGACCAGCGCGAGAACGAGCGGCGCCAGCGGATAATTGCACTTCTTCAGCAGATAGCCGATCACGCCGAAGACCAGCATCATCACGATGTCGAACGGATTGTTGTTCACCGTGTAGGCGCCGATCGCGCAGAGCACGAGGATAACCGGCGCGATGATGCTGAAGGGGATCCGCAGGATCGCAGCCAGCACCGGCACGCAGGTCAGCACGATGATCAGGCCGACCAGATTGCCGAGATACATCGAGGCGATCAGGCCCCAGACGAATTCCTTCTGCTCGACAAACAGCATGGGACCGGGCTGCAGGCCCCAGATCAGGAGACCACCCAGCAGCACGGCGGCGGTCGGCGATCCGGGCACGCCGAGCGACAGCATCGGCAGCAGCGCCGCCGTGCCGGCGGCGTGCGCGGCGGTTTCCGGCGCAACCACGCCTTCGATCTCGCCATTGCCGAAATTCTTGCCGCGCTTCGACATGCGCTTGGCAATGCCATAGCTCATGAAGGAGGCGGGCGTCGCACCGGCGGGCGTTACGCCCATCCAGCAACCGATGATGCAGGAGCGCAGCGAGGTCCACCAGTATTTCGGCAATTCCTTCCAGGTCTGCACAACGACCCTCAGATTGATCTTAGCCGCCTTGCCGCGGAAGCTCAGCCCCTCTTCCATCGTCAGCAGGATCTCGCCGATGCCGAAGAGGCCGATCACCGCGATCAGGAAGTCGAAGCCCGAGAGCAGCTCTGTCATCCCGAAGGTGAGACGCAATTGGCCGGTGACGGCATCAAGGCCGACGGCCGCCAGCGCAAAGCCGATCATCATCGACACGATGGTCTTGAAGGGCGGCTCCTTGCTCAGCCCCACGAAACTGCAGAAAGCGAGGAAGTAGACGGCGAACTTCTCCGCAGGCCCGAATTGCAGCGCAAATTTTGCCACCAGCGGCGCCACCAGTGTGATCATGATCACGGCGAACAGCGCGCCAACGAAGGAAGAGGTGAAGGCGGCCGTGAGCGCTTCGCCCGCATGGCCTTTTTGCGCCATCGGATGGCCGTCGAACGTCGTCGCCACCGACCATGGCTCGCCCGGGATGTTGAAGAGAATGGACGTGATAGCACCGCCGAACAGTGCGCCCCAGTAAATGCAGGTCAGCATGATGATCGCCGAGGTCGGCGACATGCTGAACGTGAGCGGCAGAAGGATTGCGACGCCATTCGCGCCACCCAGGCCCGGCAGAACGCCGATGACGATGCCCAGCGTGATGCCGATGATCATCACCAGGATGTTGAATGGCTGGATAACCGTCGCAAAGCCGTTAAAAAGGCTGACAATCTCGTCCATAGCAAGCTCCCCAGAGCGAAGCGGATGACGCGCGTTTCTTGATGATCAGAAGCCCAGCCATTCCTCGATCGGCCCCTTGGGCAGAGACACGAGGAACCACCGTTCGAAGACGATGAAGGCCATCAGCGGAACGCCGACCGAAATGGCGGCGGTTATGCCCCAGCCGTAGCGACCGATCCAGCGCATGAAGTAAGCGATCAGAACGATCGAGGCGAAATAGATCCCGCTATAGGGAATGACCACGACATAGATCGCTGTCGGAATCACAACGCTGAGCACCGCACGAAGCTGGCTCCACTCCGCGAACAGAGCCTTGTAGTCCGCCTCGCGATGAATGTTCCAGAGATTGATCAGACTGCCGACAATGATGAACAGACCGAAATAGAAGGGGAGGAATCCTGCCCGCGGCCCTTCGATGCCCCAGCCGATGCCGACCTGCAGACTGCCGATGACAACGATGATCCCGAAGAGTGTGGTGGCAAGGGCGACGCCGATTTCAACGTAATCATGCGCCGGACCGCCGGATTGACCTTGTGCGTTAGACATGACTCCCCTCAGTGATGCAGGGCCGCTGCCAGCCGGCGGCGCATTTCGCCGCCGGCTGCTCAGGCCTGTTGTTGGTTATTGACCGGCCAGGAAGCCGGCTTCTTTCATCAGTTGCTGGTGACGGGTTTCTTCCTTCGCCACCCACTTGGCGTAGTCGTCACCGGTCAGGAAGCTGGTGTTGAACGCGCCGTTCTTCATCAGATCTTTCCATTCCGGCGTCTCGCGGACTTTCTTGAACAGGTCGACGTAATACTGCACCTGATCCTTGGTCGCGCCCGGCACGGTAAAGATGCCGCGCAGCATCAGGTATTCCATGTCGATGCCCTGCGACTTGCAGGTCGGGATGTCGGCCCAGGTCTTGCCGTCGGCAACCGCTTCCTTGTACTCGAGCGGCTTGCCGTCGAACACGCAGAGCGGACGCACCTTGCCGCCACGCCATTGTGCAACGGCCTCGATCGGGTTGTTGACGGTGGAATCGACGTGACCGCCGACCAGCTGCACGGCGACTTCGCCGCCGCCGCGATACGGGATGTAGGTGAACTTCGTGCCGGTCGCCTTTTCGAGCGCGACGGTGATGATCTGGTCTTCCTGCTTGGAGCCGGTGCCGCCCATCTTCATCGAGCCAGCCGGCGCCGCCTTCACGGCGGCCACATAGTCCTTGACGCTCTTGTACGGCTTCTCGGCATTGACCCAGAGCACGAACTCGTCGAGCGCCAGCATCGCAACCGGCGTGAGATCCTTCCAGTTGAACGGGATGCCGGTGGCGAGCGGTGTCGTGAACAGGTTGGACAGCGTGATGATGATCTTGTGCGGGTTGCCGCGCGAAGACTTCACGTCGAGGAAGCCTTCACCGCCGGCGCCGCCAGCCTTGTTGATCACCACCATCGGCTGCTTCATCAGGTTGTGCTTGGTGACGATGCCCTGAATGGCGCGCGCCATCTGATCAGCGCCGCCACCTGTGCCGGCTGGGATAATGAATTCAACAGGCCGTGTCGGCTCCCAGGCCGCCTGCGCGGTGACCGGTGCAAAAACGCAGGCGGTCCCCAAAAGGGCCGCTGCGCCGAATCCGAGATTCAGAATTGATCGCTTCATAAGCGTTTCTCCCTAGAGTCATTTTGGTCCGTGCCGGTCTTTTGCCGACTTCGCGAATGAACCTGACTTGCCAGGCGCCCTCAACGCGGTGAATGGACGCCTGCACCCCCGAGGGCGCGGCAAGCCTAGAACAAGTCCAACAGAAAACGGAAGCACAATTATTCATAATAATGGATTCGACAAACACAGCGGTTTGTGCGTGTCAGGTTTGCTGCAACGCAAAATCCTGGCGCGTGCCGTCGCTCGTGTCACAGGAGAAAAATCGAGACACCTGAATGCGCTACAGCATTCCCGCTATGGCAATGCTGCAAAGGCGAACACGCAATTTTTGTTGTTCGTGCGAGCATCCAATTATTTGCAGCCGTCGAAATATTTTTTCAGCCAGGAATAATTTGTGCCGAAATAATTTGTCCCGGCGATTTGCAGCACGCAACGGCGTGACGCGCAGCCTTGCTCGAAGAGTGCCGTCAATTGCCGGCGAACCGCGCGACCGGCTCGCCTAGCGCACGGTCGCCAGCGCCTGCAACCGGTCGGCGGCTTCGCGCGAACCATAGTCGCGCGCGCGGTTGTACCATTCGCGGGCCATAGCCACGTCCGGCGCAATTCCCCGTGCACCCATCCTCGCCAGGAGAATCGGATCGTAGGTGGCGCCAAGCGCAAGCGCGGCGCGCGCATCGCGCGCTTCCGCTGCACGCCTGAACACCACACGGGCGCTTGCGAAGTCGCCCACACGGACGAAAGCTTCACCCTGGCTGTAAAGGAAATCGATTTCCTCGCGTCCGAGCGTACGGGGCGGCTGCGCCGGAGGACGCGTTTCGACGGGTTGCGGCGGCGTGGCACGCGGCGGCGCGAGGTTTGGCACAGGTGCGACTGATGCAACTGGCGGGACCGGCTTCGCGGCCGGCACCTCCGCAACAGGAGGACGCGCGGCAAGACCGGGTGAACGCGGCACGGCCGCTGCGGCCGGGTCCGCGCTCGCCAAGGCCGAGCCGGCTTTTGCCTGCGGTTCGCTGTCGCCCTTGAAGCGGGTGGTGAAGGCTGAGCCTGCATTCTGCGTTGGCTGCGCGTCGCGGCTGCCCGGACCCTGAATCAACAGATAGACCAGCGCCAGTGTCAGCGCTGCCGCCAGTCCGAAGGTGAAGGAATAACGCAGGATCGTGCTCAGCCGGCTACGCGGTCGCAGATGTGGCCGCGCGCTTTGATGCGGCGATTCCTGTGCCGTGCCGGGATCGCGCGAGCGCGGAGACGGATGTGCGGGCTCGCCGCGAAGCGAGCCCCATTCGTCGTGTGTTGGCCGATCGGACCCGAACGGATCATGCTGCGGGTCCAGCCGGCGGCCCTCCCCCTGGTGAGGGTCCTGCCCCCACCGCGGGATGTAAGGCGGCGGACGATCGGAGGGATTAGTCAAGTCGCCCTCGCAAGCGCGCTACGACGTTTGCCACGTCGCCGCACTCATCGCACCGCGTTCCCCTGTTTCTCCCGCCAGGTCATGAACTCGCGGAACAGACTCTCGTGTTCTGCCTGGTTCTTCGGCGTGCGGCGCGACGATGCCAGGAATGTCTGGAAGTCGCGCTTGAGCGCGTCGTTGGGCTGACCGGCGGTCTTGCTGGTTTTCTGCAGCATGTCCTCGGCGATGCTGAAGCGATTCCAGCCCGGCACCGTCGCGGCCAGATTGACGTCCTTCCATTTCGGGTGGAACGGCGGTTTCTGGAACTTCTCCCAGTTGGCGAACAGCTTCTCGGTGAAGCGCTGGACACGCTGATAGCGATCCTTGCCCTTCGGCCAGTTATAGACCGCCAGCACCGCCGGCACGGCGATGGTGTCGATGCGCTGCCCCGCCGGGATCAGGCTGGGATAGTCCTTAGAATCGAGTTCGCCGAGCGTGTAATAGTCGTCGAACTTTTTCGAGAACGGGATGGACAGCAGATGCACGCCGGAATTCGGCGGGATGCGGGCGAGAAAATCCACCGGCTTGCCGACCACGCGGACAAGCGCGGAGAGTTCGCCCGATTTCAGCGCCTGCAACGCCACCGCGCCGTCGACGTTGGTCTGCTCGATCTGAATGCCGAGGCGCTGGAAGATAATCGTTCCGGTCAGGCTCGAGGCGCTGCCGGCCGGGCCGAGATTGACCTTCTTGCCGCGCAAATCCTCGATCGTGCGAATATCCTCGCGCGCGAGAATATGCACTTCCGAGATCGGAAGGCGGATGAGGTAGTTGACGCGCTGATCGAGGTTGGGGGTCTTGCGCACAGTGCGGAAGTATTCGAACACATCCGATTGCGTGACCGCGACATCGACGCCGCGCAGATAGAGCAGATCGTCGAGATTGGACGCCGCACCATAGGACACGATGGGCAGGACGCGCAGATTGTCGCCGTCATCCAGAACCTTCGCGATTTCGTGCGCGAAGCGCATATAGGTGCCTTCCATCAGGCCGCCGACAATGCCGACGGTCCAGGCATTCTTGCGCTGCTTGATCTCCTCGTCCGGTGTCACCTCCTGCAACGACTTCGGAATGGTTTGCGTGACGGCTGCATTCGTCATCACAAAAAGCGCAATGGCCGCCAGCGCGGCTTGCACAAACCAGACGCGCGGACGCCGGCTGCTGTGGCCGGATTCATTTCCAGTTACTTGCATGATCACCCCTCCCGTTGGCGGCCACCGGCTATCCGAAGCCTGACCACCCCCATGCGCGATACAGAGTGCCGAAGCACTTGTTCCGGGCGCACAGCCAGACGGATCATCGGAACGAGAAAATGGCAGAGTTGGCGCAATTATGTGTCGGAAATATTCCGAATGAACAAAAAACGAAAAATCTATCAGTAGCGTAAACGTGTCTGTATTTGCCAACGCAGGCCGGAACAAATTACCGTTCTGGAAAATATGCGGCGTATTTGCGCCCGATACACTTAGTCGATTACAGGAGAATCATCGCCAGGCAGCCGGTCAATATTTCGGCTCGGTACAGAGGTATGGTTCATCAGCGCATGAATGGTGGCCAATGCAATTCGCACCCGCTTTCGCCAACAGCCGGCATGTCCCTGTCCATCAGTTCATTGATGCGATGACGTAACTGGGTACGGGGTAAGTCACATAGCCGCACCGTTAATTGGCGCGAGGCCCGACGACGCGGTCCCAACGCCTGCACAGATGCAGGATCAATTGTGTTCGCTTGGCCCCATGATGACGATGCCTTCCGTCATCTCGACATGGCGGACGAAGATGTATTTGTCTTCGCGCCCGTCGCTGTGCTTGCGCTTGATGTCGCGCCGCGACGAACCATCGACTTTCGCAACAATGATGTAAGGCGTCGCCGCTTTCAGACCCGTCTCGCAATGCCGCGTGAAGTCATCGAGCGTTCGCACAAGATAGGCGTGCTCGACGCCCGCGCCCTTCGCGATCTCGGCGATGTTGACGCGGCCTGTCGCGGTGTGCGTCGGCGGTCCGCCAATCGACTGGTAGCACTCGTTGTCCCATACGATCACCAGCAGGTTTTTCGGCTGCTCGTTGCCAAGTGTCGCCAGGATGCCGAGGTTGAACATCATGCCGCCGTCGGTATCGAGCGAGACGACGCGCCGGTGCGGCAGCCCGACCGCAAGGCCGAACGCCTGCGGCGTCACGCAGCCAAGCTGCTGCTGAAACAGACTGGCTGCGCGCATATGCGGTGCGGCGTTATACCATTCGTCGACGCTGGCGCCGAGCGAGAGGATCACCAGTTCGTCCTTCAGCTTTCCGGCCAGCGCCTGCATGCAGTCGAAACGCTTCATCGCACGATGCTTCCGGTCAGCGCCACGGCGGAATGATAATAGGCCGCATTCGACCAGGTGAGCGCGTCCACGATCGATTGCTGGATGTCCTCCTCGCGATCGACGACGCGATAGGGAATGCGCATCGCATTCAGCAGCGGCTCCATGCACATGCCGTGCGGAATCGCCCACCAGTTGTTCTCGCCGAGATCGCCACGATAGCTCATCAGCATGAAGACCGGGATGCCGGCACCCATGCCCATGCGCGCCAGCGGCTCGATCGACGCGCGCAGGCCGGAATTCTCCATCACCAGCGCGGCTTTTCTACCCGACAGCCAGAGGCCGCCGCAGATTGCTGCCCCCTCGCCTTCATTGGTGACGCGGATGGTGCGGATGTCGGGATCGGCATCGAGCGCCGGATAAAGCTCCTTGAACAGCGAGTCCGGCAGATAGCAGACCACGCTGACGCCAGCGCGTTTCAGGCCCGCAATCACGGCTTTGACGGCACTGTCCTGCATGGGTCAGCGTGTCAGTTCGACTTTTGCAGTCGCGTAGAGCGAAAGACATTCGTCTTCCAGCACACCGTCGATGATGGTCAGGTCCCAGCCGACAAGCTTCGCGAACCGCTCGACGGTATAGTCCTTGAACTGGAAGGCATTGGCGGAGAACTTCTGCACGTCCGCATTGCGTGCGCCTAGCACAAGCGTCCTGATGCCGCCATTCAGGATAGCGCCCGCGCACATCGGGCAAGGCTCGCATGTGCAATAGAATACGCAATCGGGCAGCGTGCGCTGCTTGAGCTTCTGGGTGGCGAGACTGATCGCGTAGGTCTCCGAATGCCGGGTCGTGTCGGACGATCCGACCTTCAGGCTCGGCGTCTTGACGACCACCTCGCCGTTGCGGACGACCACCGCCCCGAAGGGCTGCTCGCCCATGGCCGCGCCGCGCCTGGCCTCCTCGATGGCGATCGCCATGAACCGTTCGTGCTCGCTCACCGAACGTCTCCCTTACGTTTCTTGATGCGCCTGAGTGCCGGGCCTTACTGGCCCGGCATCTTGATTTCGCGTTCGGATTTCGCCGGCAGGAAGCTGCGATTGAACACCTCACGCACATCAGGCTGACGCTTGAGGCCGTAAGCCTCGGCCACGGTCTTGATGGAACCCGCAAGCCGGCCGTCGTCGAGGTCGCCGATGCCGATCTTCTGCGTTTCCGGCGTGATCATCAGGCTCTTGGCCGTGTAGATCAGCCGCTGCTTCTCGATATCCTCGTTGGTGAGCGGCTCGATTTTCTTGATGACCGCGATGCCCTCGTCGGGCTTGGCCAGCACATCCTTCACGGCGCGATTGATGGCGCGAACCAGCCCGCCGACCGCCTTCGGATTCTCCTTCAGCAGTTTCTGCGAGACGATGACGCCGTTGGAATACAGATCGAGGCCGTTCTGCGTGTAGAAGAACCAGCGGAAGTTCTTTTCCGGGTCCTGCTTCATCGCCAGGAAGTTCATGTAGCTGGTGATCGAGAATTGCGCGATCGCATCGGCCTCGCCCTTGACCAGCAATTGCTCGATCAGGTTCGGCGCCGCGTTGAGCACTTTCACCTTGGTGTCGTCGACGCCGTTCTTCTTGGCGAGCGGCACGAACAGCCGCAGCGTCGCGGAGCCCGCCGGCGCGCTGACGGTCTTGCCCTCGACATCCTTCAGCGTCTTGATCGGGCCGTCGGCCTTCACGATCAGCACGTTCGGCGCGCCGTTATAGACGAGATAGACCATCACGGGCGCCTCTCCCGGCCGCTCGGCCGCGGTCTGCATGACCGCGTTGATGTCGCCGAAACCGGCATCATAGGCGCCCGTCATCACCCGCGTGATCGCGGCGGCCGAACCCTCGCCCTGATCGACGGTGACATCGAGCCCCTCGTCCTTGAAGTAGCCCTTCTCCTTCGCGAGATAGTAGAAGGCGTGAACACCCTGGATCTTCCAGTCGAGGGTGAACTTGATTCTGGTCGGCTCCTGCGCCTGCGCAACTCCACCCAAGGCCAGCAGCGCCAGCGCGCCGGCAGCTATTTTCGCAGCAAATCTCATCCTGTCCTCCATCGCGCCCGGCGATCATGCGCAAGCTGGCACGCGGGAGGGGCGTCCGAATAGCCGCATTCTGATCATCGTATCGTTGCCGTAAAGGCAACACACGATCTGCCTGTTTTACAGGCTCTCGATCGCTTCGCTGAGCATTTTTGCGAGTGCCGCCGGCGCCCCGGGCAGATGCGCCTTGGCGCGCGCGATCAGCAACAGCTTGCGCGGACGCAATTGCGGGTCGCCAAGCGGAATGAAGACCAGATCGCCGCGCTCGAGTTCCCGCTCGACGCCGACCCGCGTCTGGAATGTGGCGCCGTGGCCGCGCAGCGCAAAGTCGGTCATCAGGTGGATGGAATTCGTGACAGCACGCGGCACGAATTCGACGGCCTGTTCCTGCATCGCCGCTTCGATGGTCACGCCAAGGGTGAGACTGCTGTCCGACAGAACAAGTTTTTCGCCGGCGAAGTCGCGCAAGCGCACCTCGCGCTTTCTCGCCAGGCGATGGTCGGGACGCACCAGCGCGCCGAGCTTCAGGCTGGCGCCGGCGAGACGCTGCGCCGACTTCGGAATGCGCACGTCAAAGGCTATTCCCAGGTCGCAGTCACTTTCCAGCACAGCGGCAAGCGCCTGCTGCGAGCCGGTCATGCGCACCTCGACCGCCACATCGGGAAATTTCCTCCAGAAACGCGACAGCACTTCGGGCAGCAATCCGCGCGTCGCGCTCTCCACCGCGGCAATGCTGACGCGGCCACGCTTGAGCCCCTGCAGGTCGCCGATGAAGGCGGACGCGCGGTCGAGTTCGCCGGCGCTGGCGCGCGCGTGATAGAGCAGGATTTCACCCGCGCTGGTGAGCTTCAGACGCTGGCGCGTGCGCTCGAACAACGGCGTTCCGAAGTCGCGTTCGAGCTGCTGGATGGTCCGGCTGATGGCCGAGGGCGCGACTCCCAGTGCCTGCGCCGCGCGGCGGATCGAGCCGAGCTGGGCGACGCTAAGAAAATATTGCAGGCGGACGGAGACCAGTCCAAGGCGGCGCGGAAGCATGTCAGATGATGCGCGAAACGGCGCCTCCACGCAAAGCCGTTAGCGGGCCTTCGGCTTGAGGGCGAACAGCCACGCCATTCCCAGCACACCGGCCAGCAACGATGCAGTGAGAATGCCGAGCTTCGCCGATTCCAGCGCCGCGCCGTGGAACGCCAGATTGGCAATGAACAGCGACATGGTGAAGCCGATGCCGGCGAGCAGTCCTGCCGCCAGCAACATCTGCCAGCCGATGTCGGCGGGCTTGCGCGCGAAGCCAAGGGTCACCGCCACCCACGAGAAGACGAAAATGCCGACCGGCTTTCCGATCGCCAGACCGGCGATCGTGGCGAATGTGATGGGATCGAAGATGCCGGCGAAGGAGACCGCGACCCCGGCATTGGCCAAGGCAAACAGCGGCAACACCAGGAAAGCCGACCAGGGATGCAGTCCCGATTCGAGTCGTTCTTGCGGCGAGATGCTTTCGCGCGTCGCGCGCGCCAGCGCCCGGCGCACTTTGGGCTGATGAGCGGGTGGAGCGGCTTCGGAGTCGGAATCCTGTCTCGCCCAGGCCAGAAAACTGTCGAGCCGTCCCTCGTCGACCCAGGGACGCACCGGCGTCATGAGGCCGAGCGCAACGCCGGCGATAGTCGGGTGAATGCCGGACTCGTGCAAGGCAAGCCAGGTCAGGATGCCGACGCACCAATAGGCGAACAGCGGCCGCACGCCCAGCCATCGCAGCAAGGCGGTGATGCCGAGCCCGCCCAGTGCGGCCGCAAATGGAATCGCGTGGAAGCCATGACTGTAGCCGACCGCGATGACCAGAATGGCGCCGATGTCGTCGATGATGGCGAGCGCCAGCATCAGAATGCGCAGGCTGTCGGGCACACGTTTGCCCAGAAGCGCGAGACAGCCGACGACAAAGGCGATGTCGGTCGCCATGACGACACCCCAGCCCGCCGACGCCTGCGGTCCGGAAGCAAGAGCAAGATAGACGGCGGCCGGCATCACCATGCCGCCCAGGGCCGCGACGAGCGGAAGCGCGGCGGCGCCGGGCCGGCTCAATTCGCCGTTCACCAGTTCGCGCTTGATCTCGAGCCCGACCACAAAGAAGAACAGCGTCACCAGACCATCGTTGATCCAGTGCCGCAGCGAGTGCTCCCAGACGATGCCACCCAAACGCAAGCCAACCGGAATATTCCAGAAGGCTTCGAAGGCCGGGCCGAGCGGCGAATTCGCAACTGCAAGCGCGATGACAGCGGCCACCAGCAACACCATGCCGCCGGCCGATTCGGTATGCAGAAATCGCTGGAACGGACTGACGACCGCGTCGATTCGCTCGACAGGAAATTCCGGACGCGACGTCTGGTCGGTCATCTGCCTTTGCCCTCGGCGCTGCGGCGCGGTTAGCGCAACCGCCCGCCGAAAACCTATTGAAAGGTCACCGCGTTGAGAACCCGCTTTGCTGCGCATACTGCCGCACCCCGCGTTGCGGCATGCAGCGCGTGCACCGCGAGCACCGCGAGCACCGCCGAAAACACAAAAAGGCCCGGACGAATGTCCGGGCCTTTGTGTTTGGTTGCGGGGGCAGGATTTGAACCTGCGACCTTCAGGTTATGAGCCTGACGAGCTACCGGGCTGCTCCACCCCGCGATAAACCTTCAGCGACGTGCCGCAGCCCGGACCTTCTGGTCGACGGCCTCGCTTGCGCTTAGGCCTTCAGGCTGCTCCGCCTCGCGTCAATTTCGTGACGGCTATGTAACAAGCATGCTGCGCTTTGAAAAGGCGCGGCGATCAACACCGCACAGATCCGGGCACAAAAAAAACCGCCGCGTGAACGCGGCGGTTTTTTTATCGGTGCACCGCACGCGCGACGCATTCATTCATCGTGATGAGGGAATTTCCGTCCTTGGCAGGCCTGGCAGCGACCTACTCTTCCAAGTCTTGAGACTTAGTACCATTGGCGCGGGAAAGTTTAACGGCCGAGTTCGAAATGGGATCGGGTTCAGGCTCTCCGCAAGAACCACCAGGCCGGCGAAAGACGGAAATGAGAAGTAAAGTGCGAGCGGATCGAACATCCCCGCGAAGGCGGGGACCCCGTTCAGCAAGCTGCTGGTCTTGTATGACTTCGAGCTTAGAGCTCTGACCAAAGCACTCGCGTTGCACGCGAATGGATATTGGCAATGAGAGCAATCAAGCCGATCAAGCTATTAGTACCGGTAAGCTCAACGTGTCGCCACGCTTACACACCCGGCCTATCAACGTGGTGGTCTACCACGGCTTTGTTTAGGGAGTTCTCGTTTTGAGGTGGGTTTCCCGCTTAGATGCTTTCAGCGGTTATCCCGTCCATACGTAGCTACGCTGCACTGCCGCTGGCGCGACAACAGCTCCACCAGAGGTATGTTCACCCCGGTCCTCTCGTACTAGGGGCAAATCCTCTCAAAACTCCGACACCCACGGCAGATAGGGACCGAACTGTCTCACGACGTTCTGAACCCAGCTCACGTACCACTTTAATCGGCGAACAGCCGAACCCTTGGGACCTGCTCCAGCCCCAGGATGTGATGAGCCGACATCGAGGTGCCAAACGATGCCGTCGATATGGACTCTTGGGCATCATCAGCCTGTTATCCCCGGCGTACCTTTTATCCGTTGAGCGATGGCCCTTCCACGCGGGACCACCGGATCACTATGACCGACTTTCGTCTCTGCTCGACTTGTCAGTCTCGCAGTCAGGCAGGTTTATGCCATTGCACTCAACGAGCGATTTCCGACCGCTCTGAACCTACCTTCGCACGCCTCCGTTACTCTTTGGGAGGCGACCGCCCCAGTCAAACTGCCCACCATGCATTGTCCCGGCTCCGGATGACGGAGCGCGGTTAGATATCCATGACCATCAGGGTGGTA
>JAESGM010000914.1_pt1 | contig 12728 bp, 12 predicted proteins | sample 9269721 | NCBI WGS metagenome assembly JAESGM01 (sample SAMN15720920, study PRJNA650825) | algae metagenome | isolation source: Komarekiella atlantica HA4396-MV6 and co-occurring heterotrophs from... | place: USA: Theobald House, Kauai, HI | collected 2009-07-29 | reverse complement strand
CGAGCCGGTCAAGGAAGAGCCTCCCCCGCCCGAGCCCGAACCGCTGCCCGAGCCGACCCCGGTCGAGCAGCCCGAGATTAAACTGCCCGAGCTGCCGCAGATCCCGAAGCTCGACGCCGTTCTGCTGCCGCCTCCGCCCGAGCCAAAGCCGGTCGAGAAGAAGCCGGAACCAAAGGTCGTCGAGAAAAAGGAAAAGCCCAAGCCGAAGCCCAAGGTCGTCGAGCGCAAACCGGTCGAGCAACGAGCCAAAGAGGCCGTGGCGCCGAAGCCGTCGGAGCAGCGCGCTTCTGCCCCGACGAGCTCCGCGCAAGGCACCGCCAGCCAGCCGACGGTCTCGACCGCCTCCTGGCGCGGCTCGCTGATCGCCCATCTCAACCGCTACAAGCGCTTCCCCGGCGGGGCGAGCCCGGGCACGGTCCAGGTCGCCTTCGCGATCGACCGCAGCGGCAATGTGCTGTCCTCGCGCGTCGTCGGCTCCTCCGGCGATTCCGCGCTCGACGCCGAAGCGGCGGCGATGATCCGCCGCGCCAGCCCGGTCCCGGCGCCGCCGCCGGGCGTCGGCGGAGGCGGGGCGATCTCGCTCTCGGTGCCGGTTCGCTTCAGTCGGTAAGTAAGGTCGTCCTCGCTCAGCGCGGGGCGCCGGGGTTCTGGAGTGGCGTGGTCACGGTGTCGCCGACCGCGGCTCCGGTGTCCTGAATGTTGTTGCCGAGATGTTCGACCCGGTCGCCAAGGTGGCGACGCGCCTGCGGATCGACCACCGCAATCGGAGCCGTGACGACGATGCCGGCAGCGGTGCCGACCGCCGCTGCGGCGCTGCCGGTGACCTCGATCAGACGCTCGCCCAGGCCAACGCGGGAATCGGTGATCGGCTGGCCGTCGACGAGACGGGTGCCGATCAGTTTCACCACCTCCGGGCTCTCGGCGAACTTGCCGTGGTTGAGCTTGTCGCCGGTGCGCAGCTTGGTCAGATTCAGGACGGTGATCTTGTCCTTCTCAAACTCGGTCTTGTAGGGCTCGACATCGGGGTCGACCGCACCGAGGCGGTCCTTGTTCCCCCAAACCCGGCGCGAGACGGCAAGCGCACGATCATCCTGCGAGACGAACAAGGTGAAATTCGGCCGTCGCCCCGTCATCTCCGCAATCTGGGTGCGGAAGACGTCGGCATCGACGTCAGGCGAGGCGAGCATGACATTGGCGATCTTCGGCGGGATGCCGCGATTGCGCACCGCCATCTGAGTCAACGACTCGAGCGCGACCCAGTTGCCCATGGAATGGGCGAGCAGCGAAACCTCGCCGACCGCCGGGTCGCGCGCCAGCGCCTGCAGCAGGTTCTCGAGCGCGTTGCGCGAATAGGTCGCGCTCTCGCGGTCATAGCCATAGGCGAAGAGCGAGCCGCGCGAGGGCCAGGTGAACAGCACCGGCACGACGTCGGCATCGGAATCGTGGACGATTTGGGCGAAGCGATAGACCGCATCCTCGAAGCGGTTGTTGAAGCCGTGGACGAAGACCATGACGCGACGCTTCGGCACGCGCGAAACACGCTCATGCAGGCGCGCCAGCCCGGTCTTGGCATCGAGCTTGTCGACCTTGAGCGTGACGAAATCGGTCTCGGGATTGCCCGGCAGACGGCTCGGCCACTGTACCTCGCCGATCTTGCGGCGGCTGTCCGGCGGGAGCGAGATCACCATCTCGGCGAAGGACGGCTTGCCGCGCTCGCCGGAGTAGAGCACGCCGGCATCCGGATCGGCTGCGCGCGTCGTTGCCACCAGCATGGTGACCTTGCTCGTGCCCGGCACGGTCGAGACAACCGGCTTCAGCACACCCTGCACGTCGCCAGCGCAGCCGGCGACGAACATCGCCGCCAGCGCGACCGCGAGGGCGCGTCGGGCAGCCGGCATCGGCAAATCTCTGCGGCGGATCGGCATCACGGGCTACCCAGCTGCGGCACGGCGCCCAGACCATGCTGGCGCGCCGCCCGCTACGTCAAGGACACCGAAGCCACACCAGTGTCGAGATTTCGAAGTTCGCTCTCGATCGATATCAGGCGCGGAGCGAACTTCGAAATCAAGGAACGAAACTGGGAAATCAAAGTCGCTCGTGTCCCCTTTGCTTCTGAAATTCGCTCCACGCTTGATATCGGGCAGTGGCGAATTTCAGAATCGGGACACGAGTGATCAGACCATGTACTGGCCGCCATTGACCTCGATGGTCTGGCCGGTGATGTAGCCGCTCATCGCCGGGCTGGCGAGGAAGAGGAAGACGCCGACATTGTCCTGCGGCGTGCCGACCCGCTCCATCGGCACGGTCTTGCGCATCGCCTCGATCTGCTCCGCCGTCGAATAGCGCTCATGGAACGGCGTCATGATCACGCCGGGCGAGACGCCGTTGACGCGGATGCCGAAGGGCACGAACTCCTTGGCCATGCCGCGGGTCAGGTTGAGCACGAAGGCCTTGGAGCTGGCATAGAGCGAGGAGCCGGGGCCGCCGCCATTGCGCGCCGCGATCGAGCTGAGATTGATCACGCTCGCCCTGCCGCCGGACTTCTTGAGATAGGGCAGCGCCGCCTTCGAGGCCATCACCACCGAGCGGACATTGAGGTCGACGACGCTGTCGAAGAATTCGTCCTCGATCTCGGCGATCGGCGTGCGCTTCACCAGCGCGCCGGCATTGTTGACGAGCACGTCGAGCCCGCCGAGCTTGTCGGCCGCCTTCTCGACGAGATCGACCGCCTGCTTGCTGTCGGCGACATCGGCCTGCAGCACATGCGCCTCGCCGCCGGCAGCCTTGATCTCGGCCGCGACGGCGTTGGCCTCGGCCTCGCTCGACTTGTAGTGCACCACGACGCGCATGCCGTTCGCCGCATAGGCCTTGGCGACGGCAGCGCCGATGCCGGTGCTGGAGCCGGTGACCAGGGCGCGCAGCCCCTTGAGATCGTCGAGCATCATTCCTCCCTCTCGATACGGACTTAAATCGTTTCAGAAGCGATCTTGCGCGAGGCGGAGCGGAAGCACCAGCGCCGCTTCGGCAACCCCGCCATTCCCGAGCGGCCGTTCAAAGGAATTTGGTCATCGCCTTGAACTCGGCGAGCAGCCCGCGCGCCTCATCCGGCAGGCTGCCGGCCGCCTCCTCCAGGCAATGGCCGATATGCTCCTGGATCAGGATCTTGCGGGCATTGGCGATCGCGCCTTCGACGGCCTGCAATTGCTGGGCAATCTCGAGGCAGGAGCGGACATTGGCGACCATATCGATGGTCGAGCGCAGATGCCCCTCCGCCCGCTTCAGGCGCGTGATGATTTCCGGATGCCGGTGATGGTGGATCCGGGCATGTTCCTCGTCCTGCATTTCCCGACCCTTTCGTCTTGATCCTATCCTCCCGGGGAGGTTATAGACCGGGACATCCGCTGAGCAAGCGGAACCCGATCAGGCAGGCGCCGGCGCAAGACCTGGCGCATCCCGACGATCGGGCGGGCGAGGACGGACGGGCGCCCCCGACCAGCTCCGGCAAGGCCGGACGGCACGGCAGCCCCCGATGCGTTCCGGATCCGGAGCACCATGTCGTGCCGAGCTTCACCGAATTGCTGGCGCAGGGCGCCGGCCATGCCTGGCTGTTCATTCCGAGCGCGATCCTGCTCGGCGCCTTGCACGGGCTCGAACCAGGCCACTCCAAGACGATGATGGCGGCCTTTATCGTCGCCATCCGCGGCTCTGTCATACAGGCACTGCTGCTCGGCCTTGCCGCGACGCTCTCGCATACGCTCGTCGTCTGGGGCGTGGTCCTCGGCGGCCTCTACCTGACGCGCGACTTCAACGCCGAGGCGACCGAGCCCTGGTTCCAGCTCGCCTCGGGCGTGCTGATCGTCGCGATCGCGCTGTGGATGCTCTGGCGGACCTGGTCGGAGCAGCGGGTGCTGCGGCCGGCCGGTCACGGGCACCACCATGGCCACGGGCATAGTCACGGCCACTCCCATAGTCACGGGCACTCACATGGCCACTCAAATGGGCAAAGCCACACCCACAACCACGCCGAAACTACCGACGATGAGCCGATGGACGCGCATCAGCGCGCCCATGCCGAGGATATCCGCAAGCGCTTCACCGACCGGCCGGTAACGACCTGGCAAATCATGCTGTTCGGGCTGACCGGCGGGCTGATCCCCTGCCCGGCGGCTATCACTGTTCTGCTGATCTGCATGCAGCTGCGCGAGATCGCGCTCGGCGCGGTGCTGGTTCTATGCTTCTCGATCGGCCTCGCGATCACGCTGGTCACGGTCGGCGTCGCCGCCTCGCTCAGCCTGCGCGCTGTCGAGAAGCGTTCGAGCTGGTTCTCGACCGTCGCGACGCGGGCGCCGTATTTTTCCGGCGTGCTGATCGGGCTGGTCGGGCTTTACACCACCTGGCACGGCTGGAGTGGGCTGCAAACGCAAGCCCCGCATGCCACGGCGATGCTCGTCAGCCCATTGCCTGGTTGACCAGGGCGAAGCGATGCGCCGGTCCGGGCGCAACCGGCGCAGCGCCGCGCTCCATCACCACGCCGGAGGCGACAAGCGGTAGGCCGCATTCGCTCAGCCAGGCGCCGAGGCCGGTCCGGGCCGGCACGTCGATGCGAACGAAATCGCCGCGGCGGGCGGCGAGCAGCGCGGCGATCAGATTGCAGGCGGCGGCATCGTCGATGGCCGCGACCGGCCCGATCAGCCAGCCGCGGCCATGCCGGCGCAGGAATCCGAAACCGGCCCGCGCGCCATTGCGCTCGATCAGGATCGCATGGCCGCGCGCCAGCAAGGCTTCGAGTACGGCGGTGCGAGGCAACCCCGTCGCCTCGGTGTCCAGCTGCGCCAGCAGCGGCAGGTCGGAGGCAGTGGCCGGTCGCATGACCTCGTTTGCGGCAAGAACCGGCGCTGCCAACTCCGGCCAATCACCCTGGTGCTGTCTGACCTCGTCGATGGCGATGAAGCCGTAGCGGGCGTAGAGCGGCTCGCCCTGCGGCGTGGCAATGAGGCCGAGCGTTCGTCCTTCCGTCGCCTTGATCAACTGCTCGGTCAGCAGCTTGCCGATGCCCTGCCCCTGCTGATCGGGCGAAACGATGATGGTGCCGAGCGTGGCATGGCTTTCGCCAAAGCCCCACCAGAGCCCGATACCGACGACCGCGTCCTCGATCGACAGGGTGAAGCCTTGGCCGAGCGAGAGCGCGAACTCCCAATCCTCGCGGCGATGCGGCCAGCCGACCGCCGCCGATAGCCTCTGGCAGGCGTCGGCATCGGAGACGCTGGTTGGGCGAAGCGTCAGCTGGAGCGGCTGCATCGGCCGACCCTCAGCGACAGAACTCGGCACAGCCGGACTGCCAGAACGGCGCCTGCCCATCGAGATCAGGCACCGAGGGACGCGGCTTTGCGCCCGGCAGCTCGGCGGGCACCGGCACGACCAGTTCCCACCAGCGATGGGCGCATTGCGAGCGGAAGGCCATCTGGTCGCTGATCGAGGTGTTCTCGCGGGCAAGGACAGCGTCGAGCGCATCGCAGGCCTTGCGGAGCGTGGCGTCGTTCCCGTCACCGGGTTCGTTGGCATAGTCATGGAAGGCAGCAGTGAAGGCCTCCATCTCGCGGGCGATATGCGGCCAGTCCTGCCGGCCGAGATTCCAGGCATCCATCCATTCGCGAACGACCGTCTCGACCGCCTCGGCCTTGGGCTTATCGGCGACCTTACGGGCGGTGGTCAGCATATGGCGCATCAGTTCGGCGCGGGCATGGAGCTGGCGGGCAGCGAGCGCGGCGGTCTGCATCGCCAGAATCGCCCGCTCGGCCTCGAGCTGCAGCTCCTCGACGAAATGGGCCATCGCGTCCTCCAGTCAGTCACGGCAACGTCGCGAGCCGGTCGAACAGGCGCTGGAACAGCGCTTCCGCCTCGACGCTCGCGACGACATGGGCATTGGCCGGCAGCTTGAGCCGGCCATTCCAGTCGATCGTAGTGCGGCCCCGCAGGGGGCCGTCGCCAGTCTCGACCTCGACACAACAGTCGCGCCCCGAAAAGAGTTCCGGCCAGAGCAGGAAGGCGACCACACAGGGGTCGTGCATGGGGTGGCCGGCAGTGCCGAGCCCGCCCGGGCGCGGACGGGTCAGCATGCCGTGCACCGCCCTGCCGGCCGCATTGCCGAATGAGAGAAGGCGGGCGACCTGCTCATGCGAAGCGATCGCCTGATGGGTGACGCCAAGGCCGAACATCACGATCGGCCGGCCGCAAGCGAAGACGATCGCGGCGGCGTGCGGATCGACATGGACGTTGAACTCGGCCGCCGGGGTGATGTTGCCGAGCGCCAGGGCGCCGCCCATCAGCACGATGCGCTTCACCTTCGGCAGGACGTCCGGCGCGAGCCGAAAGGCGAGCGCGAGATTGGTCAGCGGCCCGAGCGGGCAGAGCGTGACGCTGTCATCCGGCGCGGCGCGCAGGATCGCGATCAGCGCCTCGACGGCATGGGTTGAGCTTGCTTTGCCGCGCGCCGGCGGCAGGTCCGCGCCGGCCAGCCCATCGGGGCCGCAGACGAACTCGGCGGTCGAAAGCGGGAAGAGCAGGGGCCGGTCGGCGCCGGCATGGACCGGTACGTCGTCGCGGCCGGCGAGTTCGCGGATGCGCAGCGCGTTCGCCGTGGTCAGCGCCACCGGGACATTGCCGGCGACGGTGGTGATCGCCTTGAGGTCGAGCTCCGGGCTGGCGAAGGCGAGCAGCAGAGCGACGGCGTCGTCCTGGCCCGGATCGGTGTCGATGACGATGGTTTCACTGGTCATCTCAGGCGGCTTTCGCGTTGCCGGCCATGATCATGTGGCTGAGATCGTCGGCGCTGAGGTCGCCAAGCGGCCGGTCGACATATTTGCGGCCGGCGCCCATGATCACGACGCGATCGGCAAGCGCGACGACGTCACGCATATTGTGGCTGATCAGCAGCACCGTCCTGCCGTCGGCCTTGAGCTTGCGGATCAGGTCGAGAACCAGCGCCGTCTCCTTGACGCCGAGTGCCGCGGTCGGCTCGTCCATGATGATGATCTCGGCCTTCCAGCGCAAAGCGCGCGAGATCGCGACCGCCTGGCGCTGTCCTCCCGAGAGCCGCTCGACCGGACGGTCCATGTCCTCGACCGTGACCGAGAGCTGCTTGAGGAAGCCGCGCGCCTCCTGCGCCATCTTCTTCTTGTCGAGCACGCGCAGGAAGGGCAGCAGCAGCGGTCGCGTCAGCTCCGAGCCCATGAAGACGTTCTGGGCGATGGAGAGGCGCGGCGCCAGAGCGAGGTCCTGATAGATCGTCGCGACGCCATGGCTCAATGCGTCATGCGGCGAGGCGAATACGACCTCCTTGCCGCGCATCTGGAGCGTGCCCGACGTCGCCTCTTCGGCGCCGGAGATCACCTTGATCAGGCTCGACTTGCCGGCGCCGTTGTCGCCGCAAATGGCGACGACCTCGCCGGCAAAGATGTCGAGATCGACCTCGCGCACCGCCACGACCGGGCCGTAGGCCTTGCCGATGCCGCGGAGCGACAGGAGGGGGATGGCGGTCATCGTAGATGGCTCCGGAAGCACTGTCCGTCATGCTCGCCCTTGTGGCGAGCATCCACGTCTTGAACACGAGCTTCGACCAACGAAGACGTGGATGGTCGGGACAAGCCCGACCATGACGGTAAGCCGCTGATCCTGCTCGTCACTTCAGGAACTGCTGGACGTTGTTCTTGTCGACCAGCACGGCGTCGGTGAAGAGGTAGGGACCGGCGGCGACGGTCTCCTTCGGCTTCTTGTCGACGACGATGGTCTGGATCGCGTCAACCGCCTGCTTGCCCATCTCCTCGAACGGGATCGAGACGGTCGCCATGAAGGTCGAAGCGGGATCGGCGATGCGGGCATAGGTCTCCTTGCCGCCATCGACCGAAACCAGCGGAATCTGGCCCTTCTTCACGCCCTGCGCCTGCAAGAGGTCGTCGATGATGTAGGCCTGGCCGTCGAACGAGGCCCAGATGCCGTTGATCTTGCCCTGGTTCTGCAGCAGCAGCGCCTGCATGCCGGCGCGGACATCGTCGCGCCAGCTCTGGGTGCGGGCCATCGAGAACTTGCCGAGTTCCTTCACACCCTGGTTCTCGGAGAGCACGTTGTCGAGCAGCTTGCCGCGGATGCGCGAGGCGACGTTGAGGTCGAAGCGGGCGGTGACGATGTTGCCCTGGTAGCCGAGCTGGCCGAGCAGATAGAGCGCGGCCTCGGCGCCGACCTTGTACTCGTTGGTCTGGATGTCGAAGAGCGCGTGCGGGCTCGAACCCGACTGCACGGTGATCACCGGGATCTTGGCGTCCTTGGCCGCCTTGAACTGGGCGTCGGCCTCGACCGGCTTGCCCATGGCGATGATGATCGCATCGACCTTCTTGGCGATCAGCGCATCGAACTGCTCGGCATGCTTGGGCAGTGCGCCCTCCGAGTTCAGCAGCGTGACATTCCAGCCCTTGGCTTTGGCCGCAGCAGCGGCGGCATTGGCGACGCGGGCATGCGTCTCAGACGAGAACTGGAAGCCGATGACCCCGAGCTCGAAGGCCTGGGCCCCCTGCCCCATCCCGACGACGGCGGCAGCCGCCAGCAGAACCTTCCTCAAACCGACCATGACGACCTCTCCCCTCGTTGTCGTTGTGAACTCTCAGACCTTGAACGCCGCCTTCTTCATCGCGCTGGCCGAGAAGGCGACCGAGCCGATGATGATGACGCCGAGAACGATGTCCTGAACGTAATAGGGCGCGCCGAGCAGGACCAAGCCGTTGCCGAGCACCTTGAGCACCAAAGCTGCGAAGACCGTGCCCGGCACATTCGGCTTGCCCGGCTCGAACATGGTCATCCCCAGCAGCACCGCCGCAATGGCGTAGAGTAGGTAGTCGCCCGCCATGTTCGGCGCGGCCGAGGACAGATTGGCGGCGAGCAGCACGGCGGTGATCGCGGCGAGGATGCCGGAGAGCAGAAGACCGATGCGCTTCATCCGGGCCGTGGCGATGCCGGAGAGCCTGGCCGCCTCGTCGGCCTCGCCGGTCGCGACCATGTGGGCGCCAGTGCGGGTCCATTTCACCAACCCCCAGGCGAAGAGGGTGACGCCAGCGAGCCAGAGCACGAGATTGGGGATGCCGAAGGTGTAGCCGCGCGCCAGCCCGGTGAAGCCGGTCGGCCAGCGCCCGACGAAGGCGACGCCCTGCGTGATCATGAAGGCGCAGCCCTTGGCGATCGCGGCCGTCCCCAGCGTCATGATCAGCGAGGGGATGCGCAATACGGTGACGCCGTAGCCATTGAGGCCGCCGAGCAAAGCTCCGACCGAGAGCGCCGCCAGGACCGCGACCAGCGGCGGATACTGCAGCTGCACCAGCCAGCCGCAGACGACGGCGGCGAGGCTCGCCATCTCGGCGATCGAGAGGTCGAGTTCGGCGACGGTGAAGGCGAGCGCGAAGCCGAGCGCAAGGATGGCGAGGAAGCTCGTATCCTTCAGCACGTTGACGATGTTCATCGTCGTCGCGAAGTTCGGCGCGAAGGCGACGAAGAAGACGATCAGGGTAAGGCCGGCGAGCGCGGTGCCGTAGCGGCCGATGATCTCGCGCATCGTCAGGCGTTTCCCTTGGCGATCGCCGAGATCGGCGAGAGAATCTCGATGCCGCCAGTGACCGGGATCAGCGCGCCGGTGACGAAGGCGGCCGCCGGCGAGAGCAGGAAGGCGATGACCCCCGCGACATCCTCGGGACGGCCGAGCCGCCCGAGTGGAGTGCGCTGCGAGGCGCCCTCGACCAATGCGTTGAACTGACTGGCGAAACCGCCGCGTACCATCGGCGTGTCGATGATCCCCGGCGCGACCGCGTTGACGCGGATGGCGTGGCGCCCGAGCTGCTGGGCCATGCCATAGGTCAAGGTCGCGACACCGCCCTTGGCCGAGCCATAGGCGAGGTTCGCTCCGCCATTGCTATGAGCGATCGAGGAGATGTGGACGATGGCGCCGCCCTCGCTTTGCTCGATCATCCGCCGGGCGGCGGCCTTCGAGACCCGAAACACCGCCGACAGGTTGATGTCGACGAGCCTGTCCCACTCCTCGTCCTCCATCTCGACCATCGGCACCGGCCGCGAGGCGCCGGCGCCGGTGACGAGATTATCGAGCCGGCCGAAGCGCTCGACCGCAAGCTCGACCAGCGCCCCGGCGAGATCGCGGTCGCGGACATCGCCGGCCATCGCGGCGACCTCGGCGCCCTCCGCCTGCAAGCGATCGGCGAGCTCGGTCAGTGGACCGGCCTCCAACCCCGACAGGACGAGCCTATGCCCGGGAGCCAGCGTCATTGCGAGCGCACCGCCAATGCCGCCGGAGGCGCCGGTGATCAGGGTGACCGGCTTCGGCATCAGCCGGCCTTGCCGATACGGGCGGAGGGACGAAACGCGGCGACGCGGCGCGAAGACGACATGGACCTCTCTCTGGAAACTGGTTCCACTTGGGTAAGACGCCAGCTCACCCGCCGCAACGTCAATCGGCGTGCGGGCTCGCGGCCACAGACGCATGGCGCGCGAGGTTAGCGAGCGGCTTACCCTCCTGTGCATTGGTGACCAGATCGCGCGAGATCGGTGCCAAGGCGTCCTCGGCCCGCCGGAACAGGGCGAACAGCGTGTCATAAGCCGGCTTGCGGGCCGAATCGGGCTCGAAGCGGCGCGCGACCGTGCCGAGCGCCTGCTGCGCGTCGGCGAGCGAGGCAAAACGGCCGAGGCCGGTGAAGGCGATGATCGCCGCACCGAGCAGGCCCGGCTCCTGTGAGGCCGTGACCACGACCGGTCGCCCGCAGAGATCGGCCTTGATCTGGCTCCAGACCGGATTGGCCGCTGCACCACCGCCGAAGCGGATCTCGGTCGCTTCCCGGCCAAGCGCAGTTTCGGCTCGCTCAAGCACGACCCGGTTGAGGCAGGCGACGCCTTCCAGCACGGCAAAGGCGAGATCGGTCGGCCCGTGCCGGCGATTCAGGCCGATGAACGCACCACGCAAGGACGGGTCCCAATAGGGCACGCGCTCGCCCTGTAGGTAGGGCAGGAACAGCAGCGGCTGCGGCTGGCGCTGTCCCGAGAGCAGCGCATCGATCTCCTGTCCGACTCCAGCGCCGTCGCGCCCGAGCAACGCCAGCAGCCAGGAAACGGTGTCGGCGCCGGTCTGGCTGGGCCCGCCGAGCTGGAACAGGCCGCGCCAGTCGACTGTAAGCAGCCCCTCTGCTCGCGCCGGCTCTCGGCCGACGACACCGAGCACCTCGGTGGTGCCGGAGATGTTGTAGGCGAAACCATCGCGCATGGCGCCGAGGCCGACCACCGCCGCCCAGGTATCGTTCGAGGCGCAGAAGACCGGCTTGCCGGCGAGGCGAGCGAGCGGCGCGGGCAGGTCGGTCTGGATCGGACCGACCTGATCCCAGGGCTCCAGCATCGCCGGCAAGATCGCGGCGGGAAGACCTGCTGCGCCAAGCAGGTCAGAGTCCCCATGCGAGGCCGCCGCAGCGAGCAATCGTGCCATCGAGACGGGATCGCTCGCCCGCCGGCCGGTGAGGCGGAAGTTCAGGTAGTCCTTTGGCTCGAGCAGGCAGGCGAGTTCGGCGAAAGCGTCCGGCTCCTGCTCGCGCAGCCAGGCGAGACGGGCAAGCGGATGGAAGGCGTTAACCCCGGCGCTTTCCGGATGGGCTGCGTCGAGCGCCTCACGCAAGCGCGCCGCAAGCGCGTCGGCGCGCGTATCCTTCCAAGTCATCGCCGGGCGCAGCGACTGGCCATCCCGGTCGAGAAAGATCTGGGTGCGGGTGACGCCGCAGATGGCGACGGCCTCGATCGCATCGAACAGCGCAGGCGCCTCAGCTGCAAGCGCGGCGCAGGCCTCGATCAAGAGATCCCACCAGGCATCCGGGTCGATCTCGGAGCGGCCGGCGGAATCGTCGTGGCTCGCCGGCCCGGCAATAGCGTGCTGAGCGCGGATGGCGCCGGTGTCATCGACGAGGGCGGCGCGGAAGGAGGTGCCGCCGAGATCGCAGGCGAGGACGATGCTCATGCCCTCGCCCTGCGTCAGGAACGGGCGAGCGTCAAGCGGCGCGGTCCTTCATGCCGCCATCGGTCAGGCGGTACCAGGCGATGATCGCCGAGACATAGAGCTCGTTCAGCGCGTGCAGCGGCAACGGCGTGATCGGCACGACGGGGAAAGGCAAGCTCGTTCTGTCGCCGGTCGAAAGATACTGGGCCATCGCCCTGCCCATCGCCGTCTGCAGGCCGACGCCGCGGCCCATGCAGCCGATATCGACGAGCAGGCCCGGCTCCGGCTCGTGCAGATGCGGCAGGAAATCGCGGGTCAACGCGACGCGGCCGCACCAGCGATAATCGAAGCTGAGGCCCTTGGCCTGCGGATACATCTTGCCGATGACGCGTTCGAGATGGGCCCAGTCGGCTGCGCCCTGAGGCTCGCGGAAAGGGCCGCGCCCGCCCATCAGCAGGCGGTTGGTGTGGTCCTTGCGGAAATAGAGCAGGAGCTGGCGGGTGTCGGAGGTGACCTGTCCCCCGGGCAGGATCGTGCCGGCGAGATTGTCGGAGAGCGGCTCGGTCGCGACAATGAAGGAGTTCGGCCGGATCACCGTCTGGCGCAGTTTCGGAATGAGGTCGCCGGTATAGCCATTGGTCGCGATCACCACGCGCGGCGCGCTGATGCTGGCGCCCTGTGCGGTCCGCACGATCCAGTTGCCGCC
>JAESGM010000913.1_pt1 | contig 12736 bp, 10 predicted proteins | sample 9269721 | NCBI WGS metagenome assembly JAESGM01 (sample SAMN15720920, study PRJNA650825) | algae metagenome | isolation source: Komarekiella atlantica HA4396-MV6 and co-occurring heterotrophs from... | place: USA: Theobald House, Kauai, HI | collected 2009-07-29 | reverse complement strand
GATGTCGTCGGCCGAATTGATCTCCTTGCGGAACCAGCCGGCGCCTTCCGGCCCGATCGTGCCGCAGAAGATCGGATAGACATTGTGCGGCTTGAACAATTCGCGCAGCAACTCGTTGCCGCCGCCGAAATACATCCACGCCATGAACTCCGGCGACTCCATTCCGAAAGGAACGGCGCCGAACAAGGCTGACGCCGGCACCTTGCCGACCTCGTATCCCATCCATGTGTAGCCGGCTTCGACTTTGCCTTCGGAAACGGAGTCGAAGACCGCAAGGGCAGGCACCAGCTTGCCCGGCTCGAACACCTGCAATTTGATGCGGCCGGCAGACATCTTGTCGAGTTGTTGCGCAACCCACGGCATGGCGTCGCCGAGCGCAACGAGATTAGAACCGAACGCCATCGGTACCGGCCAGCGCACGGCCTCGATTTGCTGCGCCTGCGCCGTGGCAGCCGAAACAAGAAGCGCCGCGCCTGCGGCGGCGGAACCCAACCATTTCATGACATTCCTCCCATGGCGATAAGTCTGCGCGGCATTCTTTGCGGCCGCTTTGCCGGACTGTTCCGGATTGTGAAACAAGCTTAGCCCGCTGCCATGACGCATGGAAGCATCACCATTGGGCAACCGGCTCCGTCCCCTCCGGCGGTAGACCGCCTCTTCGCCGGATCACCGAGAGTTGTTTGGCAACCGGCATCACCGCATTTCGCCGCATTCGCAATTCAGCCTGCATTCATTGTCGGTCGGAACAAATGCAGCACGCAGCGTGTTGTGTTTTTGGGCGACCTCGCAGGGGATGTGTGGTCATGTTGCGTAACGGATTGATTGCCACATCGCTGGCGCTTGCCTGCGTGTGGGCAATACCAGGGAATGTACAGGCCCAGCAGCGGGGACCAGCCGCTGCAACTCCCGCGCGTCCTGCGCCTGCGGCACGTCCGGCCCCGGCGCCACGCATGTCCGCACCGCCAGCCGCGCCTCGCATGGCTGCACCACCGCCCCGCATGTCGGCTCCTCCCCCGCGCATGGCCGCGCCGCCGCGGGCCGCACCGCCGCCCCGAATGGCCGCGCCGCCGAGAGCGGCGCCACCGCGTGTAGCCGCACCACCACGTTCCGCTCCCCGTATCGCAGCGCCACCGGCAGGTGCGGCCCCGCGTGCCGTCGAACGGCGCCAGATGCGCATCGAACAGCGCGCCGTGCGCCAGCAGGAGCGCGTCCAGCGCCGCCAGGATGCACAGCAACTGAGACAACAGCAGCCAGAGTCGCGCGCCGAACGGCGCGAGCAGCGCCAGCAGCAACGGCAGATCCAGGTGCAGGAGCGCCGGGACATGCGGCAGCTTCAGACGCAGGACCGCCGCCAGATTCGCCAGTTGCAGGCGGAGCAGCGGCGCGAATTGCGCAACCGCAATCTGAGCCGCACCGAGCGTCGAAATCTGATTACGGAACAGCGGCAGCAGATGCGCAACCTTCGAGTCGAACAACGCCAGCAGCGCGAGCAGCGCCGGCAGGCCTTGCAGACGCCGCGGCAAAATGCGCTCGACCAGAACCAGAATGCACGTGAGCAGCGTCGGGCCGATCGCCGCAACATCGAGGCGGCGCGCCAGGGCCGCTTCGCCGCGCGCTACCACAATCGCGGCGACCGCCGCGAGGCGCGGCTGGAGCGCGCCGCCGCGCGTCACGCCTGGCGCAAGGGCAAGCGCGCGGCCTTTGTCGCCTGGCTCGGCCCGGTCTTCTATCCCTACGCTTACTCGGACATCTTCGAATACACCTACTGGCCTTATGCATATGCCGATGCCTACTGGGCCTATGTGTATGACGACTTCTTCGACGGCGTGTTCTGGGGCTACGGCAACCCGTATGTCGATGGCGGCTATGTCACCGCCTCGATTCCCTCAACCACCGGCAGCGCGCCGCCCTCACAGCGCCGCGCCTTCCCGCGCGGCACGCCATCGACCGCGCAGCTTTGCGGCGATCCCGGCAAAGGCATCACGGCCTGGCCGTTCACGCAGATCGAGCAGGCGGTGAAGCCGGATGACGAGCAGAAGCGTCTGCTGGACGAGTTGAAGCGCGCCGCCGCGGACGCCGCCGCCGCGTTCAAGGCCTCCTGCGAGGATGACATCGCGCTGACGCCAACCGGGCGCCTTGCCGCGATGACGCGCCGCGTGGAAGCCACCTTGCGCGCCGTGCGCACGGTGCGGCCGGCGCTCGACGCCTTCTACAATTCGCTCACCGACGAACAGAAGGCGCGCTTCACCAATATGGGTCCGGAAGAGATCGGCGCCGACGAGCGCAAGCGCGCTCAGCGCGAGCCGTCGCAGGCGGCACAAGCCTGCGATGCAAAGGCTGGCCTCGTCGATCTGCCGATGCAGGAGATCGAACAGGCCGTGCAGCCGACGCAGGCCCAGCGCGAGAAATTCGACCGGCTCAGCCTCGCAGCCACAAGCGCCGTCGAATTGCTGCAGGCGGCCTGTCCCGACACGATTGCGCTGACACCGTCGGGACGGCTGGAGCAGATGGAGAAGCGGCTCGACGCGCTGGTCCAAGCGGCGAATACGGTGCAGCCGGCGCTCGCGGATTTCTATGCGTCGCTGACCAACGAGCAGAAAGCGCAGTTCAACGTGCTCGGCCGACAGGCGCAGCGGGCGAACTAGTTAAACGTTGCGTACAAACAAAAAAGGGCGGCCCGTTGGCCGCCCTTTTCGCATTTATCGCAGCAAGATCACTCCGCCGCCAGCCGCACTTCCGGCGCGGCGGCGCGCACCTCGGCGTCGACCTTGTCCTCGAACTTGACGAAGTTGTCCTGGAACATCTTCACGAGATCGCGCGCGGTCTTGTCGAACTCGGCTTTTTCTTTCCAGGTCTTCATCGGATAGAGCAGGTGCGGCTCGATCCCCGGCACCGAGGTCGGCACCGCGAAGCCGAAATAAGGATCGGTGCGGAACGAGGCGTTCTTCAGCGAGCCGTCGAGCGCCGCCGTCACCAGCGCGCGTGTCGCCTTGATCGGCATGCGGCGGCCGACGCCGTACTTGCCGCCGGTCCAGCCGGAATTGACCAGCCAGCAATCGACATTGTGCTCGGTGATGTATTTGCGGAACAGGTTGCCATACTCGGCCGGCGGACGCGGCAGGAACGGTGCGCCGAAGCAGGTGGAGAATTCCGGCTGCACGCCGACAAGACCCTTCTCGGTGCCCGCGACCTTGGCGGTGTAGCCGGAGAGGAAGTGATACATCGCCTGCGCCGGCGTCAGCTTGGCGATCGGCGGCATCACGCCATAGGCGTCGGCGGTGAGGAAGATCACGTTCTTCGGGTGGCTGGCGCAGCCGGTGCGCGACGCATTCGGGATCGACTCAAGCGGATAAGCCGAGCGGGTGTTCTCGGTCTTCGAGATGTCCGTGTAATCGGGCACGCGGGTGAGCGGATCAAACACGACGTTTTCCAGGATCGCGCCGAAACGGTTGGTGGCATCCCAGATCAGCGGTTCTTTCTCGTAAGTGAGATCGACGGTCTTGGCGTAGCAGCCGCCCTCGAAATTGAAGATGCCGTTCGGACCCCAGCCGGTCTCATCGTCGCCGATCAGCGTGCGGTCGGGATCGGCCGACAATGTCGTCTTGCCGGTGCCGGACAGGCCGAAGAACAGCGCGCTCTCCTTGCCGTCCTTCGACACGTTGGCCGAGCAATGCATCGGCATCACGTTCTGCGCCGGCAGGTAGAAGTTCAGCGTCGTGAACACCGACTTCTTCATTTCGCCGGCATAGGACGAGCCGCAGATCAGCACGATCTTGCGGGTGAAATCGATCGCCACCATCGTGTCGGAGCCTTCGCGCCCGCCGTGACGCTTGGCGTCCGGCTTGAACGACGGCAGGTCGATGATGGTCATGTCCGGCGTGAAGCCTTCCAGCTCGAACTGGTTCGGGCGGATCAGCAGCGTGCGGATGAACAGCGAGTGCCAGGCGAGTTCGGTGAAGACGCGCACGTTGATGCGATAGGTCTTGTCCGCGCCGCCATAGAGGTCCTGCGCGAACAGCTGCTTGCCTTTGCAGTGCGCGAGAAAGTCCTGGTACAGATTTTCGAAATGCTCTTTCGAGAGCTTGCGGTTGCCGTCCCACCAGACGCTGTCGCGCGTCAGGTCGTCGACCACCGTGTGCTTGTCCTTGGGCGAGCGGCCGGTGTGGTGCCCGGTCTCCGCGCAGAGCGCGCCGCCGGCGACGATCTGGGCTTCCCCTTTCGCGACGGCGTGTTCGTAAAGCGGCGCCTCGGTCAGATTCCAGTGGACGGCCGCAAGGTCCTTCAGACCGAATTTGTCGGCGCCATAGGCATTATTTCTTACGCCCGTTTCCTGCACGAAAGTCCTCCCGAAAGGCACATCGGCCCCTGCCGGGCCGGTCCAAAAAATGGCGATGTCGGTAGCTGCCCCAAGACATTATAGCGGCGCCTGCCGCTGGGCGCGACCTCATAGAGCCTCACCGCCTGTCTGCCAAGTATTTTGAAGTTTAATGGTTTCACGGTGCGGCAGTTTGCGCTGCATCAATTCCGGAAGGGCTGAAAACAGTGCCCTTTCAGGCTTTGGCCCGTGCAGCATCCGCCAATTGTTTGAGCACCGCGCGCAATGGTCCCGCGCCGTTCACGCGCTGCGGAAACGGCAGGCGCAGGGCCGTGCGTCCATTCTGCAATTCCATGCCCTCCGGATCGAAGCCGGCACAGCGCCAGTCTCCATCCGGCGCGCCGAGCAGCCGCGTCGCATAGAGGCGCACCGCATCGGCATGATCTTCGTTCATGTGCGCGACGGCGCCGGCCTCCGCCGCGATCAGATCGTCGGCGCCCGCGAGATCGACAAGGATGTCCTCGGGCGTCAGATCGATGATGCGGCCGAAGCCGGCCACCAGATGCGCGCTGTCGATGTCGATGCGGTAATAGGCGAAATCGGCGAAGCCCGCGAACATCTCCGAGTCCGGCTGCCGCGCGAGATAGCGCCGCGCGTCGTTCTCATCCTGCGTCACGCTTGCGTGCCCCATGAGCGTCACGCGCGCGCCCTGCAGCGGATCGCCCTCCTTGCGTTCGTCGAGCATCAGCGACACGCGATGGTCGGCAGCGATGTTCTTCGTATGCAATGCCAGCTTCGATATGAGCAGCAACGGCGCCCCGTCCACGGCGCTGGCCACATTGACCAGCGAGCAGTAAGGCGCGCCCGAACCCGGAATCAGGGTCGCCAGCGCGCCGGAGCGGCTCTCGCGCAGGAGCTTGCGCACCGCAATTTTGGGGTCGAAATCGGCGTTTGGCTGCATTTTTTCAGGATCCTGACGGCATTCTCGGTTAACTGTGCCGAATAAAGTCGGCGCCGGGAACGATTTAGGTCTAGAATTGTCATCCCTGCGGAATCATATAGTTGTTGCCGAATAGTCACATTTCGGCCCAGCTTTGCAGGCTTCACAGCCCGGGGACTTTTTTTTACCGCACCAGGAACAGGGCTCATGCCGACCATCGCTCTCGTCGACGACGATCGCAACATCCTGACATCCGTATCCATCGCGCTCGAAGCCGAAGGATATCGGATCATGACCTACACAGATGGTGCGTCCGCGCTCGACGGCTTCAAGTCGTCGCCGCCCGATCTCGCCATCCTCGACATCAAGATGCCGCGCATGGACGGCATGGAGCTTCTGCGCCGCGTGCGCCAGAAGACCGACATGCCGGTGATCTTCCTCACCTCCAAGGACGAGGAGATCGACGAATTGTTCGGCCTCAAGATGGGCGCCGACGATTTCATCCGCAAACCCTTCTCGCAGCGTCTGCTGGTCGAGCGCGTGAAGGCGGTGCTCCGCCGCGGCACGCCGAAGGACGGCACCGCGCCGCGCGAGGTCGACACCGCGAAGGTGCTCGAACGCGGCCTGCTGCGCATGGACCCCGAACGCCACACCTGCACCTGGAAGGCCGAACCGGTGACGCTCACCGTCACCGAATTTCTGATCCTGCAGGCGCTGGCGAGCCGGCCCGGCGTGGTGAAGAGCCGCAACGCGCTGATGGACGCGGCCTATGACGATCAGGTCTATGTCGACGACCGCACCATCGACAGCCACATCAAGCGGCTGCGCAAGAAATTCAAGGTCGTCGACGACGACTTCGACATGATCGAAACCCTCTACGGCGTCGGATATCGGTTCAAGGAAGCGGCCTGAAAAGGCGTCTGACCGGCCCAAAGTTACGCAGTCGTGACGGGTTCCTCGGCATGGGTTAGACTGCGTCGCTTGCGTGCAGGCGGGGGCGCACGGATCACAGCAGGGCAGACGCCACCACGTGCTCGATCGAACCAAAAACGTCCTGTCGGAAACGGCAAAGGCTGAAGATCACGGCGGCGCTCCTTCCACGCCGGAGAAGAAAGCCGGCCGGCTGCTGCGCTACTGGCGCACGATCGTCGGCCAGTCCTCGTCGAGCCTCACCCGCCGTATCGTCATCCTGAACGTCGCCGGCCTGTTCGCTCTGGTGATGGGCATCTTCTATCTGTCGCAGTCGCGCGCCTTCTTCATCGAAGCACGGGTGCAGAGCCTGCTCGTGCAGGCCGACATCATCGCCGGCGCCATCGCCGCGTCCGCGACGGTCGAGACCGACTCCATCACCCTCGATCCCGACAAGCTGCTCGAATTGCAGGTCGGCGAATCCTACGGCCCTTCCGACGACCAGTTCGAATTTCCGATCAATCCGGAGCGCGTCGCGCCCGTGTTGCGGCGGCTGATTTCGCCGACCAACACGCGCGCGCGCATCTACGACCACGAAGGCGTGTTGCTGCTCGACAGCCGCAACCTTTATGGCCGCGGCGACGTGCTGCGTTTCGACCTGCCGGCGCCCGGTGCCGAGAAGCCGGGCTTCCTCGAGAAGCAGTGGAATTCCGTGCGCAAGTGGCTGGCACGCGGCGACCTGCCGATCTACCAGGAGCTCGGCGCCCAGAACGGCAAGGGCTATCCGGAGGTCACGGCGGCGCTCGCCGGACAGAAGGCAAGCGTCGTGCGCATCAATTCGCGCGGCGAGGTGATCGTCTCGGTCGCCGCTCCGGTGCAGCGTTTCCGCGCCATCCGCGGCGCCATCCTTCTGTCCACGCAGGGCGCCGACATCGACCAGATGGTGGAGGCCGAGCGGCTCGCCATCTTCAAGGTTTTCCTGATCGGCGCGGCGGTGATGGTGATCCTGTCGATGCTGCTGGCGCGCACCATTGCCGGTCCGATGCGGCGTCTGTCGGAAGCCGCCGATCATGTCCGCCGTCGCATTCGTTCGCGCGTCGAGATTCCCGATTTCACCAGGCGCGGCGACGAGATCGGACATCTCTCCGGTTCGCTGCGCGACATGACCAATGCGCTCTACAGCCGCATCGAGGCGATCGAGAGTTTCGCCGCCGACGTGTCGCATGAACTGAAGAATCCGCTGACCTCATTGCGCTCGGCGGTCGAGACGCTGCCGCTCGCCAAGACCAAGGAGAGTCAGGAGCGCCTGCTCGCGGTGATCGAGCACGATGTGCGGCGACTCGACCGTCTCATCTCCGATATCTCCGATGCCAGCCGCCTCGACGCCGAATTGCAGCGTCAGGAATCGGAGCCGGTCGATCTGCATCAATTGCTCAACACGGTGGTGAATGTCGCCAACGAGGTCCGGCACGAGGACGGCGTGTCGGTTTCGCTCGCCTTTGAAGGCGGCGGCCCGAGAGCCTTCATGACACCCGGGCACGATTCCCGTCTCGGCCAGGTGATCGACAACCTGATCGAGAATGCGCGCTCCTTCTCTTCCGCCGGCGGCAATGTGCGCGTCACCGCGCGCCGCATGAAGAACGAAGTCGAAATCGTCGTCGACGACGACGGCCCCGGCATCCGGCCCGACGCCATCGAGAAGATTTTCGAACGCTTCTATACCGACCGCCCGCATCAGGGCTTCGGACAGAATTCCGGGCTCGGACTGTCGATCTCCAAGCAGATCATCGAGGCGCATGGCGGCGGTATCCGCGCCGAGAACCGGCTCGGCGTGCCGACCCATGAGGGCGCGACGCCGCTCGTGCTCGGGGCGCGCTTCACGGTGCGCCTGCCGGCGCTCTGATCGTGGGTCCGACCATCCATGCCTCCGCCGTCCTCGTCGGCGCGCGCGCAATCGTGATCCGCGGCCCCGCAGGTTCGGGCAAATCGCGGCTCGCCTTGGCGCTGCTGGGCGCGGCCGATACCGGCCTGCTCCCCTTTGCGCGTCTGGTTGCCGACGACCGCACCCATGTCGAGGCCGTCAACGATCGCCTGCTGGTCAGCCCGGCGGAGCAACTGAGGGGATTGATCGAGGTGCGCGGTTTCGGGATACGGCATCTGCCGTTCGAGCCGCTCGCCGTCGCCGGCTGGGTCGTGGACCTGTCCGCGCCCGACGCCGACCGGCTGCCGCAACCGGAGGCCGAAACCGCAACGATTGCAGGCGTCCGCCTCGCGCGACTTGCGGTCGCAGCAGGCGGCGACCCGCTACCTCTTGTACTGGGGGCCTTGCGAACTAATTGATCGCGTCGAGCCGTGAAATACGGATATCGCCAGGCTGCACGTTCCGGGGGAGCGGCAGGCTCGCAAAAAATGCTTTCGTCCCCTATTTACCGCAATGCAACATGGGCGTTTAATCCCCCGGAAGCCCCTTGCAATGGGTTTTCGGATGGTCATGATGAGCGCCCTTTCGTGCGGCGCAAACAGCGCCCGCCGGAGTTCTTCATGATCGGCCTCGTACTCGTTACCCACGGTCGTCTCGCCGTGGAATTCCGTTCAGCCCTGGAACATGTCGTCGGTCCGCAGCAGCAGATCGAGGCCGTCACCATCGGTCCCGACGACGATGTGGAACAGCGGCGCAAGGACATTGTGGAAGCCATCAAGCGTGTCGACTCGGGCGATGGCGTTGCCGTCCTCACCGACATGTTCGGCGGCACGCCGTCCAACCTGTCGATTTCCTGCATGAGCCGCCCCAAGGTGGAGGTCATCGCGGGAATCAACCTTCCGATGCTCGTGAAACTCGCCAAGGTCCGCAGCGAATGTCCGCTGCCGGAAGCGGTGACGGCCGCGCAGGAAGCGGGACGCAAATACGTCACCATCGCCAGCCGGGTGCTCGCCGGAAAATGAGCGGCTCTGACGGCGCAATCGTCCGCGTTCTGGAAATCTGCAACAAGAAGGGGCTGCACGCCCGCGCCTCGGCGAAATTCGTGCAGACGGTCGAGCGCTACGACGCCGACGTGAAAGTCACCCGCGCCGGCGAAACCGTGGGCGGCAACTCGATCATGGGCCTGATGATGCTGGCAGCCGGCCCCGGCACCTCGATCACGGTCGAGGCGCGCGGCAACCAGGCCGCGGAAGTGATCGACGCGATCAGCAGTTTGATCGGAGACCGCTTCGGCGAAGAGGATTAAGCGGAAAACTCCGGTAAAATCGTCTAGGATGCGGGCATTGAAGGACCGCAGCACACGATTGCCGAGAGAGTTTGTCCATGAGCACCCCTTTCACACCCAGCCGCTCCACCGACTCCATTGCGCGCAAGCCCGCCAGCGGCGGTCTATCCAGCAGCACGCCGGCGCCCCGGATCCAGAATGTGGACCTGCCCGACTGCATGGAAACCTTCGCCGACACGGTGACAAACATCACCTTCGACGGGCAGACCCTGCGCATCGAGTTCGGCGTCACCCGCATGGACGAGGTCAAGAAGGGCCTCACGCCCACCGGCAAGCGCTACCCGGTCTGCCGGCTGGTGCTGCCGACGGTCGCCGCCGTCGACCTGATCAACAAGATGCAGCAGACCGCCGCGGCCATGGAGCAGGCGGGAATCGTCAAGGCCAACAAGCCGAAGGATGGCGGAAAAGACGGCCCGGCGGCGCCCTGAGCGCCGTTTAATCCCTTCAAAATCACATAAAGAAATCTTTATATCTACGTTGCGGCCCGCCCCGGGGCCTGCTATAGCCTGCCCCCGAAGGCGGCCCTTGGGCCGTGCGCGCAGCCGCGCGCCGGTCCGCCGCGTCCCTCAACAACAAGGATCCCCAAGGACATGACCGCAGCCGCGAAGAAAGCCGGTTTTTCGGATTACATCGTCGCCGACATCGGCCTCGCCGATTTCGGCCGCAAGGAGCTCTCGCTGGCCGAGACCGAAATGCCGGGCCTGATGGCCACGCGCGAGGAATACGGCCCGAAGCAGCCGCTCAAGGGCGCGCGCATCGCCGGCTCGCTGCACATGACCATCCAGACCGGCGTGCTGATCGAGACGCTGGCCGCGCTCGGCGCCGACATCCGCTGGGTGTCGTGCAACATCTATTCGACGCAGGACCACGCCGCAGCCGCCATCGCAGCCGCCGGCATTCCGGTCTTTGCGGTGAAGGGCGAGACGCTGAAGGATTACTGGGACTACACCGCCAAGCTGTTCGACTGGCATGGTGGCGGCCACCCGAACATGATCCTCGATGACGGCGGCGACGCCACGATGTATGTGCATCTCGGCCTGCGCGCCGAGAAGGGCGACACCGCGTTCCTCGACAAGCCGGGTTCGGAAGAAGAGGAAGTGTTCTTCGCGCTGCTCAAGAAGCAGCTCAAGGAAAAGCCGAAGGGCTACTTCCAGGCGATCGCCGACAGCATCAAGGGCGTGTCGGAAGAGACCACCACCGGCGTGCATCGTCTCTACGACATGCAGAAGGCCGGCACGCTGCTGTGGCCCGCCATCAACGTCAACGACTCGGTCACCAAGTCGAAGTTCGACAACCTCTACGGTTGCCGCGAATCGCTGGTCGACGGCATCCGCCGCGGCACCGACGTGATGATGTCGGGCAAGGTCGCGATGGTCGCGGGCTTCGGGGACGTCGGCAAGGGTTCGGCCGCCTCGCTCCGTCAGGCCGGCTGCCGCGTCATGGTGTCGGAGATCGATCCGATCTGCGCGCTGCAGGCGGCGATGGAAGGCTATCAGGTCGTGACGATGGAAGAAGCCGCGCCGCAGGCCGACATCTTCGTCACCGCGACCGGCAACAAGGACATCATCACGCTCGAGCACATGCGGGCGATGAAGGATCGCGCCATCGTCTGCAACATCGGCCACTTCGACAACGAGATCCAGATTGCCTCGCTGAAGAACCTGAAGTGGACCAACATCAAGCCGCAGGTCGACGAGATCGAATTCCCCGACGGCCACCGCATCATCATGCTGTCGGAAGGCCGCCTGGTGAATCTCGGCAACGCGATGGGCCATCCGAGCTTCGTGATGTCGGCGTCCTTCACCAACCAGACGCTGGCGCAGATCGAGCTGTGGGCGAACAACAAGGACGGCAAGTACAAGAAGGAAGTCTATGTGTTGCCGAAGTCGCTCGACGAGAAGGTCGCGCGCCTGCACCTCGCCAAGATCGGCGTGAAGCTCACCGAACTGCGCAAGGATCAGGCCGACTATATCGGCGTGAAGCAGGAAGGTCCGTACAAGTCGGATCATTACCGCTACTAAGTTCGAAGAAACGGCCAAGGATTGAATGGCCGGGCACGTTGCCCGGCCATTTTTTATCAAGGCTCACGCTGCTTTTCTCCGCCCTCATCCTGAGGAGGCGGCGAAGCCGCCGTCTCGAAGGACGAGGGCGGCCCATCCTTCGAGACGCATTGCTTCGCAATGCTCCTCAGGATGAGGCCGATCTGGCTCACAACCGAGAACCGGACCAGCAACCCAGCCAGGCACAAAAGCGCGCCTTGCCGCCCCCCATGACCGGTGCTATCTGCCCGACATGACGTCCGCCCCCCTCAAAAACATCCGCAATTTCTCGATCGTGGCGCATATCGACCACGGCAAATCGACGCTGGCCGACCGGCTGATCCAGCTCACCGGCGGGCTCGACGCGCGCGAAATGGCGGGCAAGGAGCAGATTCTCGATAACATGGACATCGAGAAGGAGCGCGGCATCACCATCAAGGCGCAGACCGTGCGCCTCGACTACAAGGCCAAGGACGGGGAGACCTACATCCTCAACCTGATCGACACACCGGGGCACGTGGACTTCGCCTATGAGGTGAACCGCTCGCTCGCCGCCTGCGAAGGCTCGCTCCTCGTGGTCGACGCCAGCCAGGGCGTGGAGGCGCAGACCCTCGCCAACGTCTATCACGCGCTCGACGCCGGCCATGAGATCGTGCCGGTGCTGAACAAGGTCGACCTGCCCGCCGCCGAGCCGGACAAGATCAAGAAGCAGATCGAGGACGTGATCGGCCTCGACGCCTCCGACGCGATCATGATTTCGGCCAAGACCGGCCTCGGCGTGCCCGACGTGCTCGAAGCCATCGTCACGCGCCTGCCGCCGCCCAAGGGCGACCGCGACGCGACGCTGAAGGCGCTGCTGGTCGATTCCTGGTACGACGTCTATCTCGGCGTCGTGGTGCTGGTGCGCATCGTGGACGGCACGCTGAAAAAGGGCGACCGCATCCGCATGATGGGCACCAACTCCGCCTATGACGTGGACCGCGTCGGCGTGTTCAAGCCGAAGCTCACGCCGGTGGACGAGCTGGGACCCGGCGAGATCGGCATGCTCACGGCGTCCATCAAGGAAGTCGCGGACACGCGCGTCGGCGACACCATCACCGACGACCGCAAGCCGGTCGCCGACATGCTGCCCGGCTTCAAGCCGGCAGTGCCGGTGGTGTTCTGCGGATTGTTTCCGGTCGATGCCGCGCAATTCGAGGATCTGCGCGCGGCGATGGGCAAGCTGCGGCTCAATGACGCCAGCTTCTCCTACGAGATGGAAACCTCG
>JAESGM010000912.1_pt1 | contig 12746 bp, 10 predicted proteins | sample 9269721 | NCBI WGS metagenome assembly JAESGM01 (sample SAMN15720920, study PRJNA650825) | algae metagenome | isolation source: Komarekiella atlantica HA4396-MV6 and co-occurring heterotrophs from... | place: USA: Theobald House, Kauai, HI | collected 2009-07-29 | reverse complement strand
CCCCGCGTTGATTGGCGCGCTGTGCATACCCTGGCCGACGAGCTGCAACCGGCCGCGGCATCCGGACGCTTCGAGCTGTTCTATGAGCTCCTCCTCAATAGCCTCGGCCGGCTCGTGAGGGCCGCTGCCACCGGCGAGGGTACGCCAGCCGACCAGAGGCTGGCGGCTCGGCTCATTGGCGAGGGCAAACTTGCCTCGTTTGCCGCGCTGTGGGAAAGAGTAGGCCGTGAAAAGGCCGACGCCGTAGCGTTGAACCTGGATCGTAAAGGTCTGGTGCTCGATACCGTTTCGGCCCTGGCGGCGGTTGCCGCTGAGAACAGAAAGCCCGCTTGAGACCGATGCCATTGCACCGTCCCATACCTGCTTCTGTCCACGCCGCTCGAATGTGATGCGGCAGGCCGGCTTGTGCCGCCGCCGACCACGTCACCCTACATTTGCAGATTTCTCGAGGACCCACCTGCATGAGCGGGCGCCAGAAGTTCTACATCACCACCGCAATCTCCTATCCGAACGGCCAGCCGCATATCGGTCATGCCTACGAGGCCATCGCCACTGACGTCATCGCGCGGTTTGAGCGGCTCGATGGCAAGGACGTCTACTTCCTCACCGGCACCGACGAGCACGGCCTGAAGATGAAGCAGACGGCCGCCAGGGAGGGCCTCACGCCGCGTGAGCTTGCAGACCGCAACGCCAAGCGCTTTCGCGAGATGGCCGGGCTGCTCGGCCTGTCGAACGACGATTTCATCCGCACCACCGAGCCGCGTCATCACAAGTCGTCGGAAGAGATCTGGCGGCGCATGGAGAAAGCCGGCGACATCTTCCTCAAGACTTACGCCGGCTGGTACTCGGTCCGCGACGAGGCGTTCTACAACGAGAGCGAAACGACGGTGGGCGAGGACGGCGTTCGTCGCGGCCCGCAAGGCACGCCTGTCGAGTGGACGGAAGAGGAGACTTACTTCTTCCGGCTTTCTGCTTACGAGAAAAAGCTGCTCGCGCTCTACGATGCCGATCCCGATTTCATCCTGCCGCCGGAGCGTCGCAACGAAGTCGTCAGCTTCGTGAAGGGCGGCCTGGAGGACCTGTCGATTTCGCGCACGACGCTGGATTGGGGAATCCCGGTGCCCAAGTCGGCCAGCGGCAACGCCGGCAGTGCGGCGGAGCACGTCATGTACGTGTGGGTCGACGCCCTCACCAACTACATCACCGGTGTCGGCTTCCCCGACGAAAACAGCGAGCTGTGGCACTACTGGCCGGCCGACGTGCACGTCATCGGCAAGGATATCCTACGCTTCCACGCGGTCTACTGGCCGGCTTTCCTGATGTCAGCCGGGCTCGAGCTCCCGAAGCGGATTTTCAGCCACGGCTTCGTCCTGTCGAAGGGCGAGAAGATGTCCAAGTCGGTCGGCAACGTCGTCGACCCGTTCGATCTGGTGAAGGAGTACGGCCTCGATCAGTTGCGCTACTTCTTCCTGCGCGAGGTAAATTTCGGACAGGACGGCAACTACAGCACCGAAGCCATCGCCAATCGCATCAATGCCGATCTCGCCAACGACCTCGGCAATCTAGCGCAGCGTTCGCTGTCGATGATCAACAAGAACTGCGGCGCGCGGGTGCCGGAGCCGGGTGAGTTCACCGACGCGGACAAGGAGCTGCTCGCCGCAGCGGATGCGCTATACGGCAAGGTACGCGAGTGCATGGATCGCCAGGCCGTCACGCGCTACCTCGACGCGGTGTGGGCGGTCGTCGGCGATGCCAATCGCTACTTCGCCAGCGAGGAGCCGTGGGCCAAGAAGAAAACCGATCCAAAGCGCATGGAAACCATCCTCTACGTCACCGCGGAGGTTGTGCGGCAGGCGGCTATTCTAGCGCTGCCGGTAACGCCGCATGCGGCGTCTAAGCTGCTGGACCTTCTCGGCCAGCCGGACGAGGCTCGCACGTTCGCGGCACTCGATGAGGGCGGCCGGCTGAAGGCGGGCACGGTGCTGCCGGAGCCGTCGGGCGTATTTCCACGCTATGTGGCTCCGGGTGCCGAGGAGCCGGACAAGCCGGCACCGAAGCCAAAGAATCAGAAGCCGGCCAAGCAGGCCGATGAAGGCAAGGCGTAATGCTCGTCGACCACCACTGCCACCTCGACTTCCCGCAGCTCGTCGCCGACCGCGACGGGCTGCTGGCCCGCGCCAAGGCGGCCGGGGTCGGTGTCATGGTGACGATCTCCACGCGCGTGCGCCAGCTTCCGACGCTGCTCGACATCTGCGCAGCGCACGAAAACATCTACTGCTCCGTCGGCACGCATCCCCACAATGCCGACGAGGAGCGCGGCATTCCTGCCGACGAACTCGTGCGTCTCAGTGAGCACCCGAAGGTCGTAGCGATCGGCGAAGCCGGCCTCGACTATCACTATCAGCTCGGCTCGCCGGAGGCGCAGGCAGAGGGCTTCCGCGCGCACATCGAGGCCGCACGGCGCACCCGCCTGCCGCTCGAGATCCACACGCGCGATGCCGACGCCGATACCATCGCCATCCTCGAGGAGGAGCATGCCAAGGGTGACTTTCCCGCGATCCTGCATTGCTATACGGGCGGGCCGGAGCTGGCGCGCCGTGCGGTAGAACTCGGGCTCTACGTGTCGTTCACCGGCGTGGTCACGTTCAAGAAATCGGAAGCGCTGCGGGCGATTGCCAAAGACGTCCCGCTCGACAAGATTCTCGTCGAAACGGATGCGCCCTATCTGGCGCCCGAGCCCTACCGCGGCAAAACCAACGAGCCCGCCTACGTCGTGCACACCGCGAAAACGCTGGCGGACGTCAAGGGGATCTCGCCCGATGAGCTGGCCGCTGCGACGACGGAGAACTTCTTCCGTCTGTTCAGCAAGGTACCACGCGCGGCGCACAAGGGCATAGCTGCGGCATGAGCTATCGCGCGACGATCCTCGGTTGCGGCTCCTCTGGGGGCGTGCCGCGCATCGGCGCCATGTGGGGTGCGTGCGATCCCAGCAATCCGAGGAACCGCCGGCGCCGCTGCAGCGCCCTCATCGAGCGCATCGGCAAGCCGCGGCATACGACGGTGCTTATCGATTCCCCGCCCGACCTGCGCGAGCAATTGCTGAGCGTGCGCTGCGACGCGCTCGACGGCGTGCTCTATACGCACGATCATGCCGATCACACGCACGGCATCGACGATCTGCGCATGGTTGCTTACGCCATGAAGAAGCGGCTCGACATCTGGGCCGACGAGCCGACGCGGCAGAGCCTCGTGCAGCGTTTTGCCTACTGCTTCGAGAAGCCCGAGGGCTCCACGTACCCGCCAATTCTTACGGCCCACCCGATCGAGCCGTTGCAACCTGTCATCGTGAATGGCCCGTCGGGACCGATCGAAGCCACGCCCATCCCGCAAATCCATGGCGACATCGGCACGCTGGGGTTTCGCGTTGGTGGCTTCGCATACTCTCCCGACATCAGCGACGTGCCGGAGGCCGCTCTGCCACTGCTGCGGGGGCTCGATATCTGGGTCGTGGACGCGCTGCGCTTCACCAGCCACCCGAGCCACTTCAGCGTCAAGCAGGCACTGGCGTGGATCGCGCGTCTCAAACCGAAGCGCGCCATCCTCACGCACATGACCACCGACCTCGATTACGAGGCGTTGCGCCGCGAGCTGCCGGAGAACGTCGAGCCCGCCTACGACAACATGGTCATAGAGTTCGATTGAGGCTGCGGGGCTTTCACGCCTCGGTGCCGGCCCCCTGCTTCTTCCAATCCGCGAAGTTGATTGTGCGGCCTGTGAAATCACAGCTCGGTTCGACGAGTTCGAGGAACAGCGGAACGATCTCGTCGGGCGTCGGAAGCTTTTTCGGATCTTCGCCCGGGAACGCCTTGGCGCGCATCGCCGTGCGCATGGGCCCTGGGTTGATCAGATTGACCTTGATGTTGGTGTCGTTGAGTTCGTTCGCGTACGTCTTCACCAGCGCTTCCATCCCCGCCTTGGACACTGCGTAGGGGCCCCAGTAAGCGTATTTCCCGGTGGCCGCGCCGGAGGTCACGAACACCGCGCGGCCCGCATCCGAGCGCTTGAGCAGCGGATCGAGCGTGCGGATCAGGCGCCAGTTGGCCGTCAGGTTGATCTCCATAACGGACCGCCATGCTTCCTCGGTGACGTGATGCAGCGGCGAGAGCGGCCCCAGGATGCCGGCGTTGCCGACGAGGATGTCGAGCTTGCCCCAGCGCTGGAAGAGGGTGGGACCCAACTGGTCGATCTTGTCGCCCTTGGTCAGGTCGAGCTGAAGCAGTGTAGCCTTGCCGCCGTCCGCGCGGATTTCATCATCGAGTTCTTCGAGCGCCCCGACGGTTCTCGCGCAGATGATTACATGAGCGCCGTTCTTGGCCAGAGCGAGGGCAACGGCGCGGCCGATGCCCCGCGATGCTCCGGTGACTAGGGCAAGTCGGTCTTGGAGCGGCTTTTTGTTCTTCATGACCACGTTTCGATAGGCGTCGGGGGAAGCCGCTTGAGAGCTAGCGGCCGGGGGTCAGCGTGGCAACCCCCACCAAGGTCACGCTATCGAATGCCGCGGGCTAGCCGACCTCGGCCAGCAGTGAAAGCTGCCGGGGCACCGTCTGCCCGCTCTGATCGGCGAGCGGCGTCGGATATTCGCCGGTGAAGCAGTGGTCGGTGAATTGCGGACTGCGCGGGTCGCGATGGTCGTAGCCGACCGACCGATAAATGCCGTCGACCGAAAGGAAGGCCAAGCTGTCGGCGCCGAGGAACTCGCGCATGCCCTCAAGGTCCTTGTTGGCCGCGAGGAGATCGACTTTGTCCGGCGTGTCGATGCCGTAATAGTCGGGGTGGGTGATCGGGGGCGAGGCGATGCGCATGTGCACTTCGCGGGCGCCGGCGTCATACATCAACTCGACGATCTTCTTCGACGTGGTGCCGCGCACGACGCTGTCGTCGATAAGGACGATGCGCTGCCCGCGGATGACACTGGCGTTGGCCGAATGCTTGAGCTTCACGCCCAGCGCGCGGATGCGCTGCTCGGGTTCGATGAAGGTGCGGCCGACGTAATGGTTGCGGATAATGCCGAGCTCGAACGGAACCCCGGCTTCCTGCGCGTAACCGATAGCGGCGGGCACGCCGCTGTCCGGAATGGGCACGATAACATCGGCTGCGGTCGGCGCCTCGCGTGCGAGTTGGACGCCCATCTGCTTGCGGATGTCATAGACGGTGCGGCCGCCTATGACGCTGTCGGGCCGGGAGAAGTAGATGTACTCGAAGATGCAGGGGCGGGCGGGGCGCATCGGGAAGGGCCGGTGGCTCTCGATGCCATCAGCGGTGATGACGACGACCTCGCCGTTGTCGACTTCGCGCACGAACTCGGCGCCGACCATATCGAGCGCGCATGTTTCAGAGGCGAGGACGAACGCAGAGCCGAGCTTGCCAAGGACGAGCGGGCGGATGCCGATGGGGTCACGCGCGCCGATGAGCATGTCGTTGGTGAGGCCGACCAAAGCGTAGGCGCCTTCGATCTGGCGCAGCGCCTCGATGAAGCGCTCGACGATGCGGCGCTTCTGCGAGCGCGAGAGCAGGTGAAGAATGACCTCGGTGTCCGAGGTCGACTGGCAAATGGCGCCGGTCGAGATGAGATCCTGGCGGACCGTGAGGGCGTTGGTGAGGTTGCCGTTGTGGGCGACGGCAAAGCCGCCGGTGTCGATGTCTGCGAAGAGAGGCTGAACATTGCGGAGTACGGCGTCGCCGCAGGTCGAGTAACGGTTGTGGCCGATGGCTATATGGCCCTGGAGGCGGTCGATCACCGAGGCGCGGGAGAAGTTGTCGCCGACGAGGCCCATGCGGCGCTCGGAGTGGAACTGCTTCCCGTCGTAGGCGACGATACCGCAGGCTTCCTGTCCGCGGTGCTGCAGTGCATGCAACCCGAGCGCGGTGATGGCGCCGGCTTCGGGGTGCCCAAAAACACCGAAGACCCCGCATTCCTCGCGGAGTCTATCGTCGCCGTAGAGCAGGTAGCCTGGGCCCTGCAGTTTCACTTCGTCGTCGAGCCGTTGAGTCATGGTCACCTCCCGCTGGTGCCGTGCCGCTGCCCGAAAGTGATGAACGCGCATTAACGCTGGCGTCAGGTCCGGTCAGCTCGGCTCCATACGCCACGTGACAGAAATATGATAGCCGCCGCCGGCTTCAAGCGCCAATTCGTCGCCACCGGGGATTTTCAACCATCCCTGCTGGTGGGTCGTCGGGTCCTCGCTGGGCGGCTCGGTCAGGGACGAGGGCATATACGCCTCGAGCATATAACGGATGGAGTCGCCGGTTCCCTTGATATAGGGCAGCGACTGCGCCTCGCGCACCCACGGCAACTGGGTGCTCGGGTCGGGGAAGAACGCCTCGTAGAACATGTACGGAATGACGATCAGAATGAATCCGCGCACGAGGCCGAAGATGAAGCCGAGGATTCGGTCGATCATGCCGACCCGGCTATCCAAGATGGCATCGGAAAGCCGGGCGGTGACAAGATGCACGACGATTAGCACGATGAGGAAGATTACTGCGCCGACGACAATCTGGGCGACGGCGACCTGCGTTCCCATCTGCTGCGCCATGTCCTGCGCGAACGGCTTGTGGAACAGCACGAAGTAGAGAACCGCCGCTGCGGCGACCGCCCATGAGACGATCGAGAGCATTTCGCGCGCGAAGCCACGGTACATGGCGAGCAGCGCGGAGATGAAGCAGACCGCGAGCAAGGCGGCGTCGAGATACGTAATCGGCCCCAGCATGGTCTAGACAGCTCCGTTGCTCGGCAGGATTGGGCAGCCGCTAGGCTGCTTGTCAGTCGCACGCCGCAAGCCCATGGGCAAGCTCCCTTAGGTGAGCGATGCGGGTCGTTTGCAGCTTGAGCCCGGACTTCTCCAGCTCACCCTGGGCAGGCAGAACCGCTTCGCGAAAACCGAGCTTCTGCGCCTCTTTAAGTCGCGGCGACATCAGGGGAGCGGGATTGACGGCACCCGAAAGCGATACTTCTCCGAAGTGGATTCTGTGTCGCGGAATAGCAACACCCGACAACGAGGATACGAGGGCCGCAGCCGCCGCGAGGTCAGCGGCAGGCTCATTGATGCGCAAGCCGCCGGCTACGTTGAGGTAGACGTCCTGACCGGCGAAGGAGATGCCGGCCCGGGCTTCGAGCACCGCCAGGAGCATCGAGAGCCGGCTCGAATCCCAGCCGACCACCGCCCGGCGGGGCGTGCCGAGCGCAGACGGCGCGACGAGCGCCTGAAACTCGACGAGCAGGGGGCGCGTGCCTTCGATACCGGCGAACACGGCGGCGCCGGGTGTCGAGGCATCGCGGTCGCCGAGGAACAATTCCGACGGGTTGCCGACCTCGCGCAGCCCTTCCGATACCATCTCGAAGACGCCGATCTCGTCAGTGGCGCCGAAGCGGTTCTTGACGGCGCGCAGGATGCGATAGGTGTGCCCCTGGTCACCTTCGAAATACAACACGGTGTCGACCATGTGCTCGATCACCTTCGGGCCGGCGATCTGGCCGTCCTTGGTGACGTGGCCGACGAGAAGCATGGCGCAGCCGGCGTGCTTGGCGTGGCGGATGAGGGCCTGGGCCGCCGCGCGGACCTGGCTCACCGTGCCCGGCGCCGCTTCGATCGCCTCGGCCCACAGGGTCTGGATCGAGTCCACCACGACGAGGTCGGCGGGTGGTCCCGCTTCCAGCGTTGCAAGAATGTGTGCCAGCGACGTCTCCGACGCCAAAGCGACCGGCGCGTCGGTCAATCCCAATCGCTGGGCGCGCAGCCTGACCTGTGCGGCCGCTTCCTCGCCTGAAAAATACACGGCGCGGCGCCCCGACCGCGCCAACGAAGCGGTGAGCTGCAGCAGCAGGGTGGATTTCCCTATGCCCGGCTCTCCGCCAATCAGGAGCGCCGAGCCGGGGACGATGCCGCCGCCGGTCACGCGATCGAGTTCGGCGATCCCAGTGCCGAAGCGGGGCGCTTCGGCCGTGCTGCCCTTGAGCCCTTCGAGAACGATGACGCGTCCGGAGCTGCGCCGCGCGAGACCGGTGCCGGGCGGGGCGACGGCGTCCGTCTCCTCTATGAGTGTGTTCCACTCGCCGCACGACGGGCATTTGCCTGCCCAGCGCGGTGCGGTCGCCCCGCAGTTCTGGCAGACGAACGTTGTCTTGCTCGGCTTGGCCATGGCGGGAGTTCTAACTGCCCCGCTCGACGTAGTGGCGATGGAAGCGGTGCCCCAGGCGGGTCAGCACCTCATAGCCAATCGTCCTGGCGCCGCGGCCGACCGCTTCGAGCGGAAGCTCGGGCGAGATCAGATCGACGAAATCGCCCCGCTGCGGCGCAGGTCCGGGGATGTCCGTGATGTCGGCGGTCACGAGGTCCATCGACACACGCCCGACGATAGGGGCCAGCTGGCCGCGAACGGCGACGAAACCGCCGGCCTCGCCGCCGCTCGGTGCGCTGGCATGGCGGAAGATCCCGTCTGCGTATCCAGCTGCGATGGTCGCGATGCGCCGCGACGAGGTGGCGCGATAGGTTGCCGAATAGCCGATCCGCGCGCCGGCAGGCACTTCCTGAACCTGAAGGATGCGGGCCGCCACGCGCACGACCGGCTTAACCGGGGCGCGCTCGAGCGCGGCCTGGCCGCCATACAGCGCATAGCCAGGACGGACGAGATCGAAGTGGTAAGGCTTGCCCAGCATCAGCCCGTCGGAAGCGGCGAGGCTCGCCCGCGCTTTCGGTAGCATGTTGCGCAGCCGGTCGAAGGCGGCAAGCTGCTCGCGGTTCATCGGATGCTCGACCTCATCGGCGCACGCGAGGTGGCTCATGATCAGCGCGATGTCGAGGCGCGCGATGAGCAGCTTATCACTGGTAAGGGCCTCAAGGTCGGATCCGGACATGCCGAGGCGATTGAGTCCGGTGTCGACGTGAAGCGCGGCGGGAGGCGCGTTCGTCTCTGCATCGGCAAGCTCGGCCCACTCGATCGCCTCCACCCTGCTGGACATCACGGGGCGCAGGCCGAGGGCGGCCATATCGGCAGCGCAGCCGGGCATCACGCCGTCGAGGACGTAGACCGTAGCCGAAGGTGCAAAGCTGCGAGCGGCCGCCGCTTCGGCGGCGGTGGCGACGAAGAAGTTGCGGCAGCCGGCGCGGTAGAGGGCCGGGATTACGCGCGCCGCGCCGAGGCCATAAGCGTCGGCCTTGACCACGGCGGCGCAGCCTGCCGGAGCGACGAGTTTAGCCAGGGCGGTCCAGTTGGCGCTGATGGCGTCGAGGTCGACGACGACCACACCGGTAGCGCCGGCGGGCACCTGGCCTTCGCTCGCCCACGCGACCACGCGCACCGGCGCCTCACGCGGATCAGGAGCTTTCGACAGGCGAACGTTGCGGTCGGACACGGGCGTCCCCAGGGTCTGGCGATCAGCCTCAACTTGTAGCGCGGAATCGGGCCGCAAACGAGGCGCCCCCGGTTCGGCCGCCGCGTGGCGATGCTGCCCTGAGCGACCAAAAGCCCCGGAAACCCGCGCCTGGGAGCGCAGGGCCCGGGGGGTACGCACGGGAGCCTATTCGTCGTAGTGCGCGACCTGGTACTCGCGCGCCAGATTGCCGAAGCGGGTGAACTGCGATTCGAACGCGAGCGGCACGGTGCCGACCGGGCCGTGGCGCTGCTTGCCGATGATCACCTCGGCGCGGCCAGAGACGGCCATCATCTTCTGCTGCCAGTCGGCGAACTCCGGCGTGCCTTCGGAGGGCTTCAGGCGCTCGACGTAGTATTCCTCGCGGAAGACGAACATGACGACGTCGGCGTCCTGCTCGATGGAGCCGGATTCGCGCAGGTCCGAGAGCTGCGGGCGTTTGTCTTCGCGCTGCTCGACTTGGCGCGAGAGCTGCGACAGCGCGATGATCGGCACCTGCAGTTCCTTGGCGAGCGCTTTGAGGCCGGTGGTGATCTCGGTGATCTCCTGCACGCGGTTGTCGCCGCGCTTCGAGGATCCGGAGAGCAGCTGCAGGTAGTCGACGATCAGCAGGCCGAGTCCTTTTTGCCGCTTCAGCTTGCGCGCGCGGGCGGCAAGCTGGGCGATGGAGATGCCACCGGTCTGGTCGATGTAGAGCGGTATCTCGCTCATTACCCGGCTCACTTCGACGAGCTTGCGGAAGTCGTCCTCGGTGATCATGCCGCGGCGGATCTTCTCCGAGGCGATCTCTGCCTGTTCGGAAAGAATACGGGTGGCGAGCTGCTCCGCGGACATTTCGAGCGAGAAAAAGCCGACGATGCCGCCATCGACGGCTTTGATGCTGCCATCCGGCTGCTGTTCCGAGCGGTAAGCCTTGGCGACATTGTAGGCGATGTTGGTGACGAGCGCCGTCTTACCCATCGATGGACGGCCGGCAAGGATGATGAGGTCCGACTGCTGCAGACCGCCCATCTTGTTGTCGAGGTCGGTGAGGCCGGTGGCTAGGCCGGAAAGATGGCCGGCGCGCTGATAGGCAGCGCCTGCCATTTCGATGGCCGTGGTCAGCGCGCTGCCGAAGCCGAGAAAGCCGGCGCCGTACTTGCGCGTTTCGGCCAGACCGTAGAGGCGGCCTTCCGCGTCCTCGATCTGCATCTGCGGCGTCAGATCGACCGGGCTGTCATAGGCGCCGTTGACAAGGTCCTCGCCGATAATGATCAGCGCGCGCCGGGTGGCGAGATCGAGGATTGTACGCCCGTAGTCCTCGGCGTTGATAATTGTCGTCGCGTTGGCGGCGAGCGTGCCGAGGTACTGGGGCACGGTCAGGGTCGGGGATATCGGCTCGGCATTCTCGAAAAAGGTACGCAGGGTAATTGGCGTCGCCTGCTTGCCGGCATGAATGAGCTTGGCGGCCGTCTCATAGATCTGCTGGTGGAGCGGATCGTAGAAGTGCTGCACCTCCAAGAATGCGGAGACGCGATCGATCGACTCGTTGTTGACGAGGATCGCGCCCAGCAGCGCCTGCTCAGCTTCGAGGTTGTGAGGGGCCTGCCGGAAGGGCAGGTCGTCGGCGGCGTTGTCCGGCTGCCGGTCGGAGATCTTGAGAGCGGTGTTTGCCATGGCTCGACGGTATCCGATTCAAACGGCTTACCGTCGAGTGACGTCGTCGGCCCGTCCCCGCTATCAACACGGGGACGGGATTTCGCTTGGCAAAGCGCGAATCGTTTCGCGCGGCTATTCGGCCTTCTCTTCGACCTCGTCCGAAGGTGCGGCGCCTTCTTCGAAGACCTCGTCGGGATTGAACGTCTCGAGTTCGATCTGCTCGTCCTTGACGACGGTAACGTCCTCACCCTTGGCCTGGCGCTCGGCCTCTTCCTCGGAGCGGGCAACGTTCAGCGTCACGTTGACGATCACCTCGGGGTGCAGCGCGATTCGCGTCGGATGCAGGCCGAGGGTCTTGATGGGACGCTCCAGGATCACCTGGCGGCGATCGATGGTGAAGCCGCCCTCGGTTACGGCCTCGGCGATGTCGCGCGTGGTCACCGAGCCGTAGAGCTGGCCGGTATCGCCGGCCGAGCGGATGCTGGCGAAGATCTTGCCTTCGAGCTTCTCGGCGACCGCTTCGGCCTCCTTCTTGAGCTCGAGGTTGTTGGCTTCGAGCTGAGCGCGCTGGCTTTCGAAGTGGGCGCGGTTCTCGGCCGTGGCGCGCAGAGCCTTCTTCTGCGGAAGCAGGAAGTTGCGGGCGTAGCCGTCCTTCACGTTGACGACGTCGCCCATCTGGCCGAGGCGGCCGATACGTTCGAGCAGAATGACCTGCATGAAATGAACTCCTTCTGTCTATTCGTCTAATCGGTGTGTTTCAGTTTTCGGGGAGGAAATGGCGATCAACCCGGTGGCGGGTTGGTCGACGAAGGCGGTGGTTTGCGTTGCGGCCAGATCGACTCGGCAAGGCCGAGGAGGGCGATGCCGAGCGTTGCCAGCGTGTTCATGATCAAGAGCGCGGCGTAGAGGCCCCACAGGGCGAAGGGGCGCCAGGACTGGCCGCGGGTTATGTAGTGGACGACGGCCAGACCGAGCAGCACGTAGGCCAGGAACATGGAGCCGGCGAAGGCGGCGCCGATGAGCCCCGGAAGTCCGGCGATAAATCCCGCGCCGGTGGCGACGGCCAGCATCAGTGGCGCGGCGGGCGGGTAGCTCATGGCGGGAATGTCGGGCCAGGGACGCGACAGGCGACCGGACGCCAGCGTTATTCGGCCCGCCAGCCACATGTTGAACAGCAGGCTGCTCATGGCCGAAATGGCGGAGGCCGCGGGCAGCAGCGCGAGCGCGACGGCCGTCGCGTCGTCGATTTCCTTCGGGCCGAGCGTCGGGGCATCCGGCATGGTCTGCAACTCGGCCGACACGAAGGTTTGCAGCATGTCACGCAAGGCGGTGCGCAAGGCTTCGACGTCGCCGCCGAGCAGGAACAGCGTCAAGGTAGAGAAGGCTGCCGCCAGCAGTCCGGCAGCGATAACGAGGCGGCCGACCGGGTACCATTCGACTGCCCCATCGGGCGTCTGGCGGTTGAGCTGGGCAAGGTAGGTCAGGGCAACGACCGGCACGGCCTGGCTGGCCGCGAATAGCAAGGCGCCCAATGGCGTGCCGGCTACAAAAACGAGAATGGTGCCCGCAGCACCGGCAATCGCCGCGGTCGCCGGTCCGGCGCCAAGGCCGGCAAGAAACAATGCCAGTGGCGTCAAAAGGAAAAGGATCATGCGCATCAGCAGCGGTCCGGTGGTCG
>JAESGM010000911.1_pt1 | contig 12756 bp, 15 predicted proteins | sample 9269721 | NCBI WGS metagenome assembly JAESGM01 (sample SAMN15720920, study PRJNA650825) | algae metagenome | isolation source: Komarekiella atlantica HA4396-MV6 and co-occurring heterotrophs from... | place: USA: Theobald House, Kauai, HI | collected 2009-07-29 | reverse complement strand
CCGAAGCCCTGTTAATTTTTGCGTTAACGTTCTTTGCGGATTAATCGCTTATTGTCATCAACCTAAGAAACCTAGCCTTCAACTGGAGTGGCTTTTACCTCCTTACCTTTAACCCGAACTCAGGTTACTTATTTCGGCGATGCCTACGGCTGGCTACGCCTACGCATTTGCTATTTCGGCGATCGCATTTGCTGTTTCGGCGAACTCATTTGCTATTTCGGCGAACTCATTTGCTATTTCGGCGATCGCATTTGCTGTTTCGGCGAACTCATTTGCTATTTCGGCGATCGCATTTGCTGTTTCGGCGAACTCATTTGCTATTTCGGCGATCGCATTTGCTATTTCGGCGATCGCATTTGCTATTTTGGCGATCGTCATTACTGATTGGGTTTATTTTGAAGCAGTATAAACACTGATCAAGCTTTGGTTTTTATGTTTTAATTAAATCTGCAATAATACGCTTATCACGCAGACAAACACCCCACTATCTTGAAAGAGAACTATTCAAGAAATATCTTCTATGTCTTTAAAAACTCGCGGTTCTGCTGCTGTAGACAAAGCTCAACGTCGTCTCGCTCAGCTGAAATCCATTAATGAGTATCTGGATTTAGGCCACGGATTAAGCATTGAAGCTTACACCCGCCTAATCGATACCACCCGTGCCACACTAGAAGCTCATAATACACTTTTGTCTAATCTTGAGGAATCTCGTAAGACAATCAAGCAGATGGACAAAGCACTGTCAGAATTGTCTGAGAGGATGCTCAGTGGAGTCGCCACTATATACGGCAGAAACAGCATGGAGTATTCAAAGGCAGGCGGCTCTAACCGAAAGCGGGGTAAACAATCTAGTTCACAAGTTCCTTCAGTTGTAGCAGTTCCCACCACTCAACCTGCCCAAACCATAATTGCAAACAAGTCAACTAACGGCAAGCGCGGTTAGCCTTTTCGTTACGGCTAAATAGGCGTGTTCATCTACCTCAATACAACCTTATCTTAAAACTATTGGATTGCTGAGGTCTAAATAATCCTTGGCAAAATTGCAAATTTGAATGTTTATACCGATTCAACTGGTAGAGACGTTGCAATGCAACGTCTCTACTACATTTCTTTATTTTATAAACGAGCCGCTTGCTGCTAATGTCATCATAGAAGAAGCAAGCAACGAGCAAAAACAATGCAAAAACAGCTTAAGCAACTAGTTGTATCTGATCCAAAAGTGATGATGGGAAAACCTGTAATTGTCGGGACACGCATCACTGTTGAGTTAATTCTAGAAAAGCTAGCTGCTGGCGAAACCCCAGAACAAATTCTAGAATCTCATCCACGACTCACACGCGAGGCTATTCAAGCAGCTTTAGCATCAACAAATTTTTCAAGAAATATGAGACGATAGAAACATTAGAACAGTCAAAAAAAACGTGAGTCAACAAGACAAAATCTTAGCCAAAATCCAATCGGGTACTTCTGATACAGATATTCCTTTTGCTCAGATGTGGCAACTCTTATATAGTTTAGGTTTTGATGAAAGGATTCGTGGTAATCACCGTATCTTTGTCAAGCAAGGTGTTGAGGAGATATTGAACCTACAACACAAAATAGGAAAAGCCAAAAGCTATCAAGTTAAGCAAGTTCGTGCAGTGATTATCAAGTATCAGCTAGGAATTAAAAATGATGCTTCATTATGAAATTAATCTCTATTGGAGTGAAGAAGATGCAGCATTTATTGCCGAAGTACCAGAATTACCAGGCTGTGCAGCTGATGGCGAAACTTATCAACAAGCACTGCAAAATGTAGAAATTGTTATGCAGGAATGGATAGAAGTCGCTAAGGATTTAGGGCGTCAGATTCCTCAACCGCGACGGCGCTTAATATCTATAGCAGAGAATAGAGAATTGGGGATTGAAAATAAGGAATAGGGAATTATTAATATGCTTGAAAAGTATAAATTTGTATTTCCACAGATATCAAACAAATGATCGAAGTATTTGAGTAATTACAATTAAATAATAGGTTTATTAATTCGCAGTCCCATGATAACTAAGTCCCGTTCATCGTCATCAAGTTCTGCGATTTTAGGTAGATGCCCCCAATGTTGAAAGCCAAATGTCTCAAACAGCTTTAAGCTGGGTTGATTATGGGCAAAAATGAAGCCTACGAGGGTTTTTATACGTAAGTTAGGACTTTCACTAATTGCTTTTGCTAAAAGTTGCCGTCCTAAACCACGTCGATGAAAAGCAGAGGCAATGTAAATACTAATTTCGGCAGTTGTATTATAGGCTGGTCGCCCATAAAATGATTGGAAACTGAGCCACCCAGCAATTACTCCTTCTACTTCGATTACCCAGAGTGGGCGTTGTGAAGGCGATCGCCCTTTAAACCAAACCAAGCGACTTTCCACAGACACAGGTTCTAAATCAGCGGTTGCCATACGGCTAGGAATTGCAGCATTATAAATTGCCACAATTACAGGTAAGTCAGTTTCAGTGGCGTGGCGAATAGTCATTGCTACAAACAGTAATCAGTAAACAGTAATCAGTAATCAGTAAACAGTAAACAGTAATCAGTTAACTGTTAAATAAGATTTTAATTATTAATCTAGAAATTCATTCCTGGGTGGTTGTTGACAGAAGTGTAAGAATTTAATTTATGGAAGCTGAGGTAATTCTAAAACACTGGCAACTAAAGTAATCAACTCTGTGGGGTCAATTGGCTTAGATAAATGCTTCTGAAACCCTGCTGAAAGGGCTTTTAATCGGTCTTCTTCTCGCGTGTATGCTGTTAAGGCGATCGCTGGGATGCATCCGCCTTTTTCTGGTTTTAAAGAGCGTAGTTGACGAATCAATGTGTAACCATCTTGATCAGACATCCCAATATCGCTAATTAAGATATCTGGTTTTAATTGTTCTAGTATTTTTAGCGCTTCATCAACTGATGCTACCGCAGTGGCGATCGCTCCATACTCTTCAAACATGAAGCTGAGAAAGTTACGGGTATCCGTTTCATCATCTACAACCAAAACCCTTAATCCAGCAAGGGGAGTAGAGCCAGCAGGCAAGGAATTTTCTCCCTCTGTTTCTTTATTCCTACTACCTCTGTTTTCGCGTAGCAATGGTAGTCTGACGGTAAAGGTTGCTCCCTGTCCTGTACCTGGACTTTCAGCCGAGATTGTGCCTTTGTGCAGTTCTACTAAATGGCGGACGATCGCTAACCCTAATCCTAGCCCATTGTGCGATCGCGTTGTTGTGCTATCTGCCTGCCGAAACCGCTCAAATACTTTGGGTAAAAAGTCTGAACTAATGCCAACACCCGTATCAACAACTTGAATTTGAGCAGATTTGACAGTTGTTAATTTTTCCTGACTACTGACTATTGATAAAGTAACTTCTACCTTGCCACCTTTAGGGGTGAACTTAATGGCATTAGTTAGAAGATTCCAGACAACTTGTTGTAAACGAGCTGAATCGCCAAAGACTGACCCGATGGAAGTATCCAGGATAGTGTTTAATTGAATACCTTTTGTCTCTGCCAAAGGACGCACTGCCTCTAGGGCTGCTTCAGTTACAGTTACCAAATTCACAGCACAAATATTTAACCGCAATTGACCACGGATAATCCGTGATACATCCAAAATATCCTCAATTAATTGCACTTGAGATGTAGCGTTGCGTTCAATCGCCTCCAATGCGCGAGCCGTTGCTTTTTCGTCAAGTTTTTTAGAGCGGAGGATTTTTGACCAACCCAGCATCGAGGTTAAGGGTGTACGAAGTTCATGGGAGAGAACGGCGAGAAACTCATCTTTCATCCGATTTGCTGCTTCTGCTTCTGCTCTTGCTGTTTGTTCTCGAATTACTTGAGCGCGGACTTCTTCGGCTTGCTTGCGTTCAGTAATATCTTCGAGCGTACCTACATACCCCAGCAATTCGCCTTGACTCGAAAGCATCGGTGATGACCGAACCTGAACCCAACGGATATGGCCATGAGCATTTTGAAATCGAAATTCTTCAGAGTAGTCACGGCCTTGAGTAATGTAGTTAGACCAACTGGCGATCGCTTTCTCGCGATCATCTGGATGAACAGATTCCAGCCACCTCTTAACTAAACTTTCTGCTGGTCTGAGTCCGCAAATTGCTTGATAACGAGGATTAGTATATTTACAGCGCCCTTCAGTGTCAGTCTCAAAAATGCCAATAGGTGAACAGGTACTTAGTGAACGGAAGCGTTCTTCACTTTGCCTCAGTTCAGCATTGACGGCTACAAGTTCAGCAGCCTGTTGCTTAACTGCTTCTGTTTTCTTAAATAATTCTACAAATACTGTGACTTTAGAAGTCAAGATATTCGGGTCTAATGGTTTGAGTAGATAATCGACTGCACCTAGGGCATAGCCTTTAAATAGCATTTGGTCGCTAGTGCTAAAGGCGGTGAGAAAGATAATTGGAGTGTGACGCGATCGCCCCCGATTACGAATTAAGGTAGCAGTTTCAAAACCATCAATCCCTGGCATTTGCACATCCAGCAAAATCACCGCAAAGTCCTGATGCAACAGACACCTCAAAGCTTCTTCCCCAGATGTTGCTCTCACCAGATTCTCTCCTAGTTTTTCCAGGATTGCCTCTAGTGCCAGCAAATTTTCTAGTTTATCATCCACTAGGAGGATGTTTACTTTGGGTTCCATCTGCATGGTTTCATTTCCGTATAGGGTGACAAAGCTTGACCAACTGGGAAGCAATGTCTGAGAGTGACAAAATCCAGTCTACTGCAACAGCAGAAATTGCTGCTTCTGGCATAATGCAGCTCTCAGATGTGGCAGGTTCTTGAACAATAGTCAGTCCTCCCCGCGCTTTCACTTTTTTAAGACCTTGAACACCATCTTGGTTCGCTCCTGTCAATATTACACCGATGACTTGCTGAGCGTATATATCAGCTGCCGACTCAAACAGCACATCAATCGATGGTCGAGCATAAGAAACAGGCTCATCAGTAGAAAGAGCAAAGTGACCTGGCTCAATTAGTAAGTGATAATCTGCTGGAGCTAGATAGACATGTCCAGGCTCTATTTCATCTTTGTCTTCTACTTCTCGAATTGGCAACAAAGTATGTTCTTGTAATAATTTATTCAATGTGTCGTCAGACTCTTTGTGACGGTGTTGCACGATCGCGATCGGTACTGAAAAGTCTACTGGTAAGTTTTTCAGAATAATTTTCAGTGCTGATAATCCGCCCAAAGAAGTCCCAATGACCACTATTGTAAATGACACTTGTTTAGCCCTCATACCCGCATAATCAGGATTGCAATCTTGATGTAGCTGGATGGCTCATAAAATACTTTTAGCATTTTCCAACTCCTCAACAACTACTAACTTACATTGATTTCGCGTTTATCCAATCTATTCAAAAGTATATATTTTTGTTATTAGCATGACAAATAGATATTTTATAAATGTGAAGTAGTTTACATAAACACAGAATATCCGCATTTAATAATATTTTAAGAATGCCAGAACAGATACATTATAAAACCTAGCTTTTGCTAAATAAATAACTTTTAATTTTTAATTTTTAATTTTTTGACAATTCACAAAAATTTACCTAAGCTAAAAGATAGGTTAAGCAAATCAACAAGTGACAGCGATTTAGTTTAGCTACATCAAGAATTGCTGTTGCAGAGTATCGACACGAGGCAATGAATCGCAACCACAATCATTTACTTTAAAAGCAAATTCAGCAGATTGCACCAGGTAGATATTAAACAAAGTCTGGTCATCTAGGAATAGATGCTGATGGTGATGTTAGCGAGTATTCATCAATCAATAAAATTTTACCCAGGTGCAGTAGATATGTCCAGGAGAACACCATGTTTGAGTATCTTACGTCTTTGAACGACCATAATTTACCCTACCCAGATACGATTCATCCCATCGTTGTCCACTTCGTAATTGCGATGGTATTGTTTTCCTTCTTCTGCGATGTAGTTGGTTATTTTACTGGTAAAACTCATCTTTTTGAGGTGAGTTGGTGGAATATGTTTGTCGCTACAATCGCCATCTTCGTTGCCGTCATTTTTGGTCAGTTTGAAGCTGGCTTAGCCCAACCTTACGACCTAGCTAAATCAGTGCTAAATATGCATACACTCATTGGTTGGTCGCTTTCTGGAATTATCGCCGCAATTACAGCATGGCGCTATGTAATTCGTACCCGCAACCCACAAAAATTACCGATTTATTATCTGGCAGCAGGGTTATTTTTGACCTTGATAGTTGGCTTCCAGGTATATCTTGGCGATGAACTTGTTTGGGTATATGGACTGCACACAGTGCCAGTTGTGGAAGCAGTAAAGGATGGTATGTCATGAACTCAGAATTAATTGATCAATTGAGCGGACAACTGGGTGCAAATGGACTGCCTTACACCATTCCCATTCATCCCAACTTAGTCCATCTCACCCTAGGTCTATTCATCATTGGAGTGACCTTTGATATCGTCGGTGTTTTGTTTCCCTTCCAAAAGTGGGTTTTCAAATTTTTGGCAATTACCGTTGAACGTGACAACTTCTTTAATGTTGGCTGGTACAACATGTTAGCTTCCAGCATCATTACATTTTTCACGGTAGCGGCAGGCTTTTACGAAATGATGTTGGCAGCACCACCCGCTGATATGAAAAGTGCCTGGGGATTGCAGGCAATGGAAACCATGCTTTGGCACGGTGTTGGTGGTGTGTTTTTATTAGCGCTGATTATTGGCATGACTGTTTGGAGAGGATGGCAGCGCTTTGTTTGGGGCAACGTAGATAGACGAGTGCAGTGGAGTTATTTGCTCACAGGCATCACAGTCATGTTGATTATGTTCGTCCACGGCACACTAGGGGCACAAATGGCCACCGAATTTGGCATACACAATACCGCAGATAACTTGCTGCGACTAGGCCAAGACCTCAATACAACACTCAAGTAATTTGTTCTTTATCCTTTGTCAAGAGTAGAGACGCGATTAATCGCGTCTGTACAAGTAATCGCGTCTGTACAAGGGTCAATTGTAATTTTTCTTCTGCCCTCTGCTCCCCATTCCCCAGTCCCCATTCCTCTTAACCATGAAAATCCAGAAGATTTTAAACATTTTGACATTGATTACGGGTGCGATCGCAGTGACTACTACTAGTCTCTGGATTGGAAAACAGGCTTATTCCTGGCTTCCCCCACAAGCAGCAGCCGAATCTCGACTGATTGATGATTTGATTAGTTTTTTGGTAACGCTAGGTGCATTGATTTTCCTGGGAGTGACTAGCACTCTCATGTATTCAGTGATTTTCCATCGCGCCAAAAAAGATGACTACACCGACGGCCCCCCAATTGAAGGCAATATCACACTAGAAGTTGTCTGGACAGCCATCCCAATTTTGCTAGTATTTTGGATTGCGGGCTACAGCTACCAAGTGTATGAGCAAATGGGAATTCAAGGCCCGATGGAGCATGTACATTTCCAGCTGCCAATGGCTATGCAATCTGCTTATGCAGCACCAAAGGACTCAGCAACCGACGCCTTAACTGAACCAGTAGAAAAAATTGACGTACTAGCCAAGCAGTGGGCTTGGGTCTTTCATTATCCCCAAAAAGATATTACCAGTACCGAATTGCATTTACCTAGCGATCGCCGGGTGCGTTTAGCGCTGCAATCAGCAGACGTTCTGCACGGCTTCTACATTCCGGCATTTCGCCTCAAGCAAGACGTAATTCCTAACCACACTACTGACTTTGAATTTACTCCCACCCGCACAGGCGAATATCGATTGACCGATTCCCAATACAGTGGTACATACTTTGCGACCATGCAAGCGGATGTAGTCGTCGAATCTCCTGAAGATTATCACCAATGGCTAGCCCAAGCTGCAACCCAAAAGCCATCTGTGGCAAATAATCAAGCAGCTTCCGAATATGCTCAAGCATCCAATCAGTCAGTCAAAACGGGTTGGACGACTGTTGCACCTGCAATAGCTCCTCTAGTCAATGCTCTTTAAGGAAGTCAACAGTTCAAAGTAAATCATTTGCTCCTTTAAAAAGCTAAGAGTTCTCCAGTCAAAATTTTGACCCTTGACTGTTGACTCTGGACTCTTTGAGTAGCACCCAGTTAAAAGGAAAATAACCGATGACTAATATTCCTATTGACAGTATCAGTATCGCCAGTCAGCAGCCCAACCACGAATCTCCGGGTAACTGGAAAGAATACTTCAGCTTTAGTACAGATCATAAAGTAATTGGTATCCAGTACCTCGTTACTTCTTTCTTCTTCTTTCTTGTTGGCGGTATCTTTGCGATGGTGATTCGGGGAGAACTGATTACACCCGAATCAGATTTAGTTGACCGCACCGTCTACAACGGTATGTTCACCATGCACGGCACTGTAATGCTGTTTCTATGGACATTTCCGTCGCTAGTTGGTTTTGCTAACTATCTAGTACCTCTCATGATTGGGGCGCGAGACATGGCGTTTCCCCGCCTCAACGCCGTCGCCTTTTGGATGGTTCCAATAGTCGGAATTCTGCTAATGGGCAGTTTTTTCATCCCTGGTGGCCCAGCCCAAGCCGGCTGGTGGTCTTACCCGCCAGTTAGTCTGCAAAACCCAACAGGTAACTTAATTAATGGTCAAGTTCTCTGGTTGCTAGCGGTGGCAATATCAGGCGTGTCCTCAATTATGGGAGCAGTCAACTTTGTCACCACAATTGTGAAGATGCGAGCGCCAGGTATGGGCTTCTTCCGAATGCCCCTATTTGTTTGGGCAGTGTTTAGCGCTCAGATTATCCAACTATTTGGACTTCCTGCACTAACAGCAGGTGCGGTGATGCTGCTACTTGACCTCACAGTTGGCACTGCCTTTTTTGACCCAGCAAAGGGCGGGAATCCAGTTATGTTTCAGCACTACTTCTGGTTCTACTCCCACCCCGCCGTTTATGTGATCATTCTGCCTGTATTTGGGATTTTCTCAGAAATCTTCCCAGTTTATTCACGTAAACCCCTGTTTGGCTATAAAGTAGTCGCCGTTTCATCCATCTTGATTGCCGTAGTCAGCGGTATTGTTTGGGTACATCACATGTACGTCAGCGGTACACCTGGTTGGATGCGGTTGATTTTCATGCTGACAACAATGTGTGTATCTGTACCCACTGGCATTAAAGTGTTTGCCTGGGTAGCAACCATCTGGGGCGGTAAGCTACGGCTAAATACAGCGATGCTATTTGCTCTAGGTGCATTGGTCATGTTTGTCTTCGCCGGCATTACAGGCATCATGCTTTCCTCTGTGCCTGTTGATGTACACGTGAATAACACTTATTTCGTAGTAGGTCACTTCCACTACGTCCTCTACGGCACGGTGACGATGGGCTTATATGCCGCCATCTATCACTGGTTCCCCAAAATGACTGGGCGGATGTACTCCGAAGGCTGGGGTAAATTACATTTTTGGTTAGCGTTCATTGGTACTAACCTCAACTTTTTACCCATGCACCCCCTAGGACTACAAGGGATGTTACGTCGAGTCTCTTCCTACGCTCCAGAGTATGAATTCTGGAATATCATCGCTAGTCTCGGCGGATTTCTGTTGGGAATGTCTACCTTGCCCTTCATTTTCAACATGGTGATTTCTTGGATGCAAGGAGAGAAAGCACCTGATAACCCTTGGCGAGCAATTGGACTAGAGTGGCTAGTTTCTTCACCACCCCCAGTCGAGAACTTTGAAGAAATTCCCATCGTTATTTCTGAACCTTACGGCTACGGCAAGTCAGAACCATTGACAGCCAACTTACAAAGCCATAACTCTTTAACAGACATAAAGTAACCCAGACACAGAGAGAGAGGTACGCAGAACCCCTTTGCGTACCTCCGCGCTTCCCTCAGCGTTCCTCTGCGTTTCAAATTCAACCTCAAGGCAAAAGAGAATTCCCCCAATGGACAGTTATATCATTTCTCATGAATCGCACCAGACATCCGAACACAGCCACGACGAAGAAGGCAACAAAATGTTTGGCTTCATTGTGTTTCTCCTGTCTGAAAGCATCATTTTTCTAAGTTTTTTTGCAGGATATATTGTCTACAAAACAACGACCCCTAACTGGCTACCCTCTGGTGTTTCTGGACTAGAAATTAAAGAACCAACCATCAACACAGTAATTCTTGTAGCCAGCAGCTTTGTTATTTACTTAGCAGAACGCGCCCTTCAACGCCATGACTTAGTGAAATTCCGCTTGTTTCTTTTAGCCACAATGGCAATGGGAACTTACTTTTTAGTAGGACAGGCGATTGAATGGAACAGTCTCAGCTTTGGCTTCACTTCCGGGGTATTTGGTGGGACGTTCTACCTGCTAACTGGCTTCCACGGTTTGCATGTTTTTACTGGCATCCTGTTGCAGTTAATTATTTTTGTCCGCTCCTTCATTCCCGGAAACTACGACTCAAGCCACTTCGGGGTCAATGCAACTTCGCTATTTTGGCATTTCGTTGATGTCATCTGGATTATTTTGTTTATCCTCATTTATATTTGGCAGTAAACATTAAAACTGCTTTCAGCGGGTTATAGCTCATCACAGTTTATGGGTATCTCTTGCAAAAATCAATTTTATACAAATGAAACCACTCAGGTATAAACCTAGTGGTTTTCATGCACCCGCAATTTTTTATAGAGCTTCTCGCCCTTAGCTATCTCTTCATAGTACTGTTCATAAGGAGTGAATCTAATTGATTCTTGTCGTCCTAAACCCAAAAGGCCAAAATTGCAAAGACTATTATAAAAAAGTTCATGTACCCGTTTTTGAAGTACTTGATTGAAATATATTAAAACGTTACGACAAATAATGATATTAAATTCATTAAAAGAACCATCGGTTGCCAAATTATGCTGAGCGAATACTACGTTTTCTCTTAAAGATGTCCGAAAAATGGCATTGTCATAAGCCGCTGTATAATATTCTGAAAAAGACCGCTTACCACCTGCTTTGAGGTAAAGCTGAGTATATTCCTGCATCAGTTTTAGGGAGAAAATACCGCTCCTGGCAGTTTGTAGTACCTTTTCGTTAGTATCAGTAGCATATATCCGACAACGATGGTAAAGCCCTTCTTCTTGCAGCAGAATTGCCATTGAGTATACTTCCTCACCAGTAGAGCAGCCAGCGTGCCAAATCCGAATAAACGGATACGTTTGCAAGAAAGGAATAACTTGATTTCTTAAAGCTTTATAAAAGCTGGGGTCACGAAACATTGATGTTACATTCACCGTTAGACCTAGCAAAAACCGTTCGAGATAGGCGCGATTGTGGAGTAACTGCTCTTGCAATGCAGAAATATTGGCTAACCCTTCTAGCTGTATAAAGCTCAGAATGCGTCGCTTGAGTGAGGAGAGAGCATAATTACGGAAGTCATAACCGTAATATTGGTACACTCCCTCCAATAGCAACTGGATTTCGATATCCTCCAAAGTAGGTTTGGGCAAAGTCATAGTAGGAATTAGCATATCTATCTGCTGAACCAATTACTGAAATACGCTAGCTATTCAACAAATGAAACTGCTTGCTGCTAGCAAAGCAACTACAGTAGTTTGCACTTTAATGCAATAAACTTACCTTTCCTACCAGAAAGGGAAACCTTTGCTCCTCTTTCCTAAATTAGATTTACTTTTCTCAATTGAAAAGGACTATTTTCTTTAAAATACCTTATTTATCACCAACTGTTAACACAATACGCTGATAGTATTTTAATAATTCCAGACGATAATCATCGGGTTTTATCTTGGATTATCCAGTTTGCCAATTGAATTTGCTATTTAACCGTTCAGTTCAAATAAGTGAATACTACACCTAAACAGGCGATCGCTGCTATTGAAATCCCAGTGAGCCATCTCACCTGGTAGCGCAGATGTTTAATCTCTAGGCTAAGACTTTCCGTTGATGATGTTGATGATAAAGAATATGGCTGAAGTTGTTCCGCTTCGATAGCTACCTCTTGAGCTATCTCTTGAGGTATGTTTTGTAATCCTTTAAAGGCAATTTGTAAGTATAGCCAATCAGTAATCAGTCGGGGACAATTCTTTTTAAACCAATTGAAGGCTAAGATTCTAAAAACTGGTTTGGACATTCGAGAAATTAACTTCATCACCCTATTTAGGGGTCGCAAGCGAATCTTTTGGTTAATCAAGTTGACTGAGCCAACATCATACAGACAATCCAGAATTAGTTTTACAGTGGCTTCTTCACTGTTAATTAAATTTTGTATTAAAAGCAGAACATCACGCATACGCTCTGCTTCATTATCTTTTTCTGGCAATGTTTCTGAAGGCTGTACTAAGGTCTTTAGGGGTTTTTGTCTAACTATTGTCATACTGGTAAAATAACAGCCAGATTATTTTAAGTACACCTATCTATCGAAAGAAATATATTTTATCTAGAGGGAGAACATAGAAAGTAAATATTTGATTGCTCTTTATCTTGAGAGCTTACTGAATAAATGCTTGGTCTTAGACACTAACAGTATTGATGTCTTAGAAAGAAACAGATAAGGTGAAAATTCATGTGGATACCATGAATCTAATCCTAATCTTTTAAAATGACGGCTACCGTTAACTAAACCGTATTGTGTTATCAGACAGTTTCAACACAAAAGCGCCCCCCATCTCTGGAGAGCGCCTTTGTTTGTAGAGACGCGACTCATCGCGTCTGATTCAAAAATTAACCATTAATCGCAGGAGCACTCAGAGCCACAGGAGCAGAATCAAGCGCA
>JAESGM010000910.1_pt1 | contig 12765 bp, 10 predicted proteins | sample 9269721 | NCBI WGS metagenome assembly JAESGM01 (sample SAMN15720920, study PRJNA650825) | algae metagenome | isolation source: Komarekiella atlantica HA4396-MV6 and co-occurring heterotrophs from... | place: USA: Theobald House, Kauai, HI | collected 2009-07-29 | reverse complement strand
CGAGCATCCTCGATGCTCAGCTTGCCAATCGACACATCGTTGAGATTGAGGCCGACCGCGAGGCCGGGCCCATTCAGCCGCCCGTCCTTGCCAAGACTGACCGACACATCGGGGCCGACGAGCCGCAATTCGGTGGCGCGCACCTGGCCGCGGATCATGCTGCCCAATGCCAGTTCGATGCCCAGCGCCTTGGCCCGCAGTGGCTGCTCTGCGTCTTCCGAGCCGATCTCGATGCGGTTCAGCAGCAACGAAGGCGACGGCAGAAGCCGCACGTCGATCGGCCCGCTGACCCGGACCGGCAACCCGAGCGCGCGGCTCGCCTGCATTTCGAATGCTGGCCGGTACTGGGTCCAGTCGATGAAAAACGGCCCGACCAGCGCTGCAAGCAGCGCCAGGATCAACGCGATCGCCAGACCAAGCAGAGTCGTCTGCACCAGTGCACCAGGGGAGTTCGCGCGCTCAAATACCCCGCCTAAGCAAGGCTCGCGCCACCATAACCGCGCGGCCCGCTTTGGCAAAAACAATCATCGGTGTGGCGCTACCGCCGTTCCAGATGCCGCCCAAGAGCGGCATTTCTATGATTGACGCGCATCTGTGCTTAACGCTCAGGCTCCCGGCAGCATCTTTCCCGGATTCATGATGTTGTTTGGATCGAGCGCCTGCTTGATCGCCTGCATTGCGCTCATGGCCGCGGCACCATGCTCCGCGGGCAGATATTTCGCCTTGCCCTGCCCAACACCGTGCTCGCCGGTGCAGGTGCCCTCCATGGCCAGAGCCCGCTCGGCCAGCCGTTCCAGAAACTTTTTCGCAGTTTTGACTTCATCCTGGCTATCCATGTCGACGAGCAGCGACAGATGGAAATTGCCGTCGCCGACATGGCCGACCAGCGGCGCCAGCAGCCCGGTGTCCCGCGCGTCGCGCTGGGTCTCGGTGACACATTCGGCAAGCCTGGAAATCGGCACGCAGACGTCGGTTGCCAACGCGCTGGCGCCGGGGCGCAGGCCGCGCGCCGCCCAGTAGCCGTCATGCCGCGCCTGCCAGAGCCGCGTGCGGTCCTCCGCCTTGGTGGCCCACTCGAACGGCCCGCCGCCCAGATCCCTCGCGATCTCGCCGAAGCGTTCCGACTGCTCCGCGACGCCCGCTTCGGTGCCGTGGAATTCCACCAGAAGCATCGGCGTCTCCGGCAGGCTCAACTTCGAATAGGCGTTGCAGGCGCGCACCTGCACTTCGTCGAGCAACTCGATGCGCGCCACCGGAATGCCGGACTGGATGGTGAGGATAGTGGCGTTGCAGGCCGCCTCCACCGACGGGAACGGACAAATGCCGGCGGCGATCGCTTCCGGAATGCCGTGCAGCTTCAGCGTCAGCTCGGTTATGACGCCGAGCGTGCCTTCGGAGCCGACGATGAGGCGCGTGAGATCGTAGCCCGACGACGATTTGCGGGCGCGGCGCGACGTGGTCATGATCTCGCCATTCGCGAGCACAACTTTCATCGCCAGCACATTGTCCTTCATCGTGCCGTAGCGCACCGCGTTGGTGCCGGAGGCGCGTGTCGCCGCCATGCCGCCAAGCGAGGCATCGGCGCCGGGGTCGATGGGAAAGAACAGGCCCTGGTCGCGCAGGTGCTCGTTGAGTTGCTTGCGGGTGACACCGGGCTCGATCACGCAATCGAGGTCCTCGGCATGCACGGCGAGGATGCGGTTCATGTCGCGGAAATCGACCGTGACTCCGCCCTGCGGCGCGTTGATATGCCCCTCCAGCGACGTTCCCGTGCCGTAGGGGATGACGGGCACGCCGTGCTGCGCGCAGATACGCACAATCTGCTGCACGTCGTCACCGCTCTGCGGAAACACCACCGCATCCGGCGGCTGGTTCGGAATCCAGGTCAGCGTATTGCCATGCTGTTCGCGCACGGCGTTGGACGTCACAACGCGATTGCCGAAGGCCGCGGTGAGCGCCTGCACCGCAACGGCGACGGCCTTGCCATTGCGCGCGCCAGAGACGTTATCCTGAACCACAGGCACCATTGCATGCTTCCCAGCGGCCATTCACCGGCCTTTGCATGCAATGTAGCAGAGGCGGCACGCCGCAGGCAAAGCGGCCTTCGCCGCCATATTTGTGGATCGCGCGATTGCTAGTTGACGTGCGATCGCGCCAGGACCGGTCCGGCTTGTCCGCTGCCCTGCCACTGCGTTTCGCGGCCGCGCCGCGTTCGTCGCCAAGCCGCCGGCGGAACACCCATCATCCGTTTGAAAGCACGATTGAAGGCTGCCTCGGAATCGTATCCGACATCGGCGGCGATCTGGGCAATGCTGCCCTTGTCTGCCTTCAGCAGTCCAGACGCCAGCCGGATTCGCCACATGGCAAGATACTGAATGGGCGGAATGCCGATCAGGCTCGTGAAACGGCTGGCCAGCGCCGACCGCGACATCCCCACCTCGCGCGACAGACGGTCAAGCGTCCATTCTCCCGTCGGATTGCCATGCAGCAACGATATCGCCCGGCTGACATGATGATCGTGCAACGCCGCAATGTCGCTGTCATGCGCCGACGAGACGAGATACGCCGTGGCGATCTTGGTGATCAGGGCCTCGCCCAGCCTCGCAAGCACACCCTGCTGGCCCGCACGATCATGTTTGGCTTCGCGTGCCATCAGAGCGTACATGTCGGATATCGAGGCATCTGCAGCACCAGTATTTCTTGCGCAGCTAATCGCCAGCGGAAGCACATTGATCAGCGGCCTGAACGGCTCGCCGTCCCAAAAAAAGGTTCCGCAAATCAGACGCGCCCGCCGTGACATAGCCCGGATCATATGCGCAACGCCGCCCGGCAATGCGACCACGTCGCCAGCCTGTAGATTGACCTCGCTGCGCGCATTCAATTGCACAACGCATGTGCCGTCGGCGACGAGATGACAGAACAGAGCCGCCTTTGCATCTGGCCCCGCACCCGTTGCCGGCAGGCGCAGAGGCTGTGCGTGCATCAGATCGGCATCGATTAATGTCGCCCCGGCCAGACGTACGGCTCCGAGCAAATGGCAAAGAGTATCGGCGTGCATGGCTGCTTTCACCGCAATGGGCTGAGAGGGCGGCCTTCCTTCGGCCCCTAAAGCCCTGATAAACTGCCATTTGTGTAAATTCAGCCGACGCCCAAGTCTTTGACCCCGGCTTGATTTTTTCTTGAGAAAGCCCTGACTGGTGCTTCATCCGCAGGCGAGGCCCCGTTGCTGTTCCTGTTCGCCGGCCTGACCCTCGATATTGAGCGGCGCGAGTTGCGCCGGGGACCCGACCTGATTCCGGTGGAGCCGCAAGTCTTCGACCTACTCACCCACCTCATCCAGAATCGTCACCGGGTCGTCAGCAAGGACGACCTGATCGCAACGATCTGGGAGCATCGCGTCGTATCGGAATCGACGATGAACAGCCGCATCAACGCCGCGCGGCGCGCCATCGGCGACAGCGGGTTCGATCAGCGGCTCATCCGCACGATCCCCCGCAAGGGATTTCGCTTCGTTTGCGAGACGACCGAGGAGCGCGCCCGTCCCGCAAGTGAAGACTCAAGTCAGTCGGTAATGCTTCCAGCTGTGCCGGACCGCCCGTCGATTGCCGTCCTGCCGCTGGTCAATCTGAGCGGCGACCCCGAACAGGAATATTTTGTCGATGGCATGACGGAGGAAATCATCATTGCACTGTCAAGAGTGCGGTGGTTTTTCGTGATCGCGCGTCACTCCACATTTGCCTACAAGAACAGGAACGTTGACTACAAGCAAATCGCGCGCGATCTCGGCGTGCAGTACCTGCTGACGGGAAGCGTTCGCCGCACGTCCGACCGGATCCGCATCGGCGTTCAGCTCATCGACTGCGTCGGCGGAAGCAACATCTGGGCGCGCAGTTACGACCGGTCGCTGGCCGACGTCTTCGCCGTGCAGGACGAAATTACCCAGACCATCGTCGGTGCGATCGAGCCGGAGATGAGCCGAACCGAACGTGAGCGGGCAAGGGTCCGGCCGCGCGAGAATCTCGACGCATGGGGAATCTATCAGCATGGGATGTTTCATCTCTATCGCTTCAGCCGGGAAGACTTCATCGAGGCGCGGCGGCTATTCGAACAGGCGATCATAGCGGATCCTGATCTTGGGCCGGCCTATTCCGGGCTCGCCGAGGCCTATCATTATGAAGTCGTCTACGGCTTTGCGAAATCCGCACAGGAAAACCGCGCGCGCGCCATCGGGCCGGCGCAGCAGGCCGTCGCGCTGGACAGGGAGGATGCGGGAGCCCATTGCACGCTGGGAAGAATCCGCTATCTGCGCCGCGAATACGATGCGGCCATGGCGGAGCTCCACACGGCGCTCGAAATCAATCCGAGTCTGGCCCTCGCCCATTACGGACTGGGAGCCGCGCTGGTCTTTTCGGGGAAATCATCCGAGTCGTTTCCACATCTGGAAACCGCCATTCGGCTGAGCCCCTACGATCCGAATATGGGTTCGTTTCTCGTTCGCATCGCCGAAGCCAAGTATCTGGTTGGCGACGATCAAAGCGCGGTCGCATACGCCCTCAAGGCCATCGGCCAACCGCACTTTCAATGGTCACGCTATGCCGTCTTGATTTCTGCTCTCGGCCAATTGGGCCGAACCGAGGAGGCGCAACGCTACTTGCAGGAGGTCCGCAGCAGGCTTCCGCATTTCTCGACAAAGTTTGTCGCGGACACGCACCCGTTCAGCGCAGATATGGGATTTGCGCGCTACTACGAAGGACTGCGGAAAGCCGGCGTGCCGGAAACCGCCTGAGCGGCATCTTCTTTTCCCGCCATGCAGAGCCGGCGCACCACATACCTGTGGCGCGCCGGTCTTCAGACCGTGAGCGTAAAGCTCAGGCCGACTTGCCGAGAAACGGCACCAGCATCGAGACCTTCTGCCGGTAGCGCCGATAGTCGTCGCCGAATTGCGCGATCAGATCGCGCTCCTCCAAGAAAATGCCCACCATGATGTAGGCCGTGGTGACGACCGCGAACAGCAGATGACCGACCGTCATCGCCGGCGCCGCCCAGAAGGCAATGATGAAGCCGAGATAGATCGGATGCCGCACCTGCTTGTAGAAGCCCGGCGTTTTGAAGCGGACTTCCGGCATCTTGCGGCCGCGCAAGTTGTTGAAGACCTGATGCAGCCCGAACAGCTCGAAGTGGTTGATCAGGAAGGTCGCGATCAGCACGATCACGATGCCGAAAAGGGCGAGCACCTGCACCGCGACCGCAAGATTGGGATGCGAGACCTGCCACACCACATCGGGGATCGGCCGCCACTGCCAGAACATCAGGATCAGCGTCAGGCTCGCGGCCAGCACATAGGTGCTGCGCTCCATCGACTGCGGAAGAAAGCGCGTGAGCCAGCTCTTGAAGGCCTTGCGCGCCATGCCGCTGTGCTGGATCGCGAAGAGCGACAGCAGAAGAACATTGACGACGAGCGCTTCCGCCAGCGGTCCGGGTGTGCCGCTGTCGATGGTCTTCGGCACGACGAGGTTGGTGACGAAGCCAGCGGCGTAGGAAAAAGTCACGAAGAAGATCGCATAGGCGATCACTCCGTAGGCAAAGATCAGGATGCGTTTCATCTTGGGCTCCTCCAGAGGCCGTTATGGCGCGCGGCTTAGAGCCGGAAGAGGCCGCGATGAATGCCTGCGCGTCCGGAGAATTTGACCGCGCGTCCAGAACTGGGGCCGGAAGAAGCAAAATTTCCGGAAAATCCGGATTTACAGGAACAAACCGGCCTTCCAGAATGTTCGCTTGTTATGCTGGATCGCGTCGATTTCGAACCTGTCTTTTTTGCGCCGTTCGTCTCCTCGGTGATGCGGGTGGAGGCGGACTGGATCGACTATAACGGCCATCTCAATATGGCCTATTACAACGTCCTCTTCGACAAGGCCGTGGACGAGATTTACCAGCTCGCAGGTGTCGGAGAAGACTACCTGAAAACCCGCCACCGCTCGTTCTTCACGGCCGAGGTGCACATCCGCTATTTGCGCGAGCTGCATGCCGGCGACCCGGTGCGGGTGACGTTCCAGCTCCTGGATTTCGATTCCAAGCGGCTGCACTATTTTGAGCAGTTATTTCATGCAGTTGAGGGATGGGTTTCAGCCACATCGGAAAACCTGTCGCTGCATGTGGACATGGACGCCAAGAAAACCGTGCCGTTCTCAACAGACGTCGCCAAGCGGCTGACGCAACTGAAGAATTCGCACGCCCGCCTGCCGCATCCGGAAGCCGCCGGCCGCCGCATCGCGATGCCGGAAAGATCCTGATTTTCCGTTCCTTCTCAAGCATTTCCGGGCGCTCCTTGACCGGGCAGACGAAATTCCGCCCGCCTCTCCCGTTTTGCTTCTGCAGATGCCATGTTGGGCTTTCATGCTCGTAGAAGCCGCGATCCTCGGTGCACGAGGACCGGTTCCTCTCGCTGAGCATCTTGATCCTCGCGCAAAACAAAGAGAACAGGTCCGCAGACCAAGCCATGTCCGATTCGCGCAAGCCTCTCCCCGTCCCCCCGCCGCCCGCCGCCTCCGGCGGCATCGCCGCGCGCGCGATGGCGGCCGCGCGCGGGAGCAATCTCGGCTATCTCGACGGGCTGAACGACGAGCAGCGGCTCGCGGTGGAGACGCTGGACGGACCCGTGCTGGTGCTGGCCGGCGCCGGCACCGGCAAGACGCGCGTGCTCACGACGCGCATCGCGCACATCCTCAATCTTGGCAAGGCGTTCCCCTCGCAGATCCTCGCGGTGACCTTCACCAACAAGGCGGCGCGCGAGATGAAGCACCGCGTCGGCCAGATGGTCGGCGAAGTGGTCGAGGGCATGCCCTGGCTCGGCACCTTCCACTCCATCGGCGTCAAGGTGCTGCGCCGCCACGCCGAACTGGTCGGGCTGAAAAGCGGCTTCACAATATTGGACACCGACGACCAGATCCGCCTGATCAAGCAATTGCTGGAGGCCGGCAATATCGACGAGAAGCGCTGGCCCGCGCGCGTCTTCGCCGGCGTGATGGACGGCTGGAAGAACCGCGGACTCACGCCCGAACAGGTGCCGCCGGGCGAGGCGATGGCGTTCGCCAACGGGCGCGGCTTCGAACTCTACAAGGCGTATCAGGAGCGGCTGAAGACGCTGAACGCGGTCGATTTCGGCGACCTCTTGTTGGAGATGATCCGCCTCTTCCGCGAGAACCCGGACGTGCTGCGCGACTACCAGCGGCGGTTTCGTTACATCCTGGTGGACGAGTATCAGGACACGAACGTCGCGCAGTATCTGTGGCTGAGGTTGCTGGCGCAGAGTGCGCCGGCGGCCCCGAAGGGGGGCCTCATCCTTCGAGACGCATCGCTGCGCGATGCTCCTCAGGATGAGGAGAAAATCGAGAGCGCGCTTCCCCTCGACCCTCATCCTGAGGAGCGCGGCGGCACGCCGCGCGTCTCGAAGGATGAGGCCCCGGCGCGCGAACTCAAAAACATCTGCTGCGTCGGCGACGACGATCAGTCCATTTATGGATGGAGAGGCGCAGAGGTCGATAACATCCTCCGCTTCGAAAAAGACTTCCCCGGCGCGGTCGTCATTCGCCTCGAACGCAACTACAGAAGCACAGGGCATATCCTTGCGGCGGCGAGCCATCTCATCGCCCACAACGAAGGCCGGCTCGGCAAGACGCTGCGCACCGAGGACGTGCCGGGCGAGAAGGTGAAGGTCACCGGCTCCTGGGATTCGGAGGAGGAAGCGCGCGCGATCGGCGACGAGATCGAGGAATTGCAGCGCGCGAAACACCCGCTCAACGAGATCGCGATCCTGGTGCGCGCCTCGTTCCAGATGCGCGAGTTCGAAGACCGCTTCGTCACCCTCGGCCTGCCCTATCGCGTCATCGGCGGCCCGCGTTTCTATGAGCGCGCGGAAATCCGCGACGCCCTCGCCTACCTGCGCGTGGTCAATTCCGCCACCGACGATCTTGCCTTCGAGCGCATCGTTAACGTGCCGCGCCGGGGCCTCGGCGACGCCACCGTGCAGCAATTGCACGACCATGCGCGCGCGCGCCGCATCCCGCTGTTCGAGGCCGCGCGCGCGATGGTCGAGACAGATGAACTCAAACCCAAGCCGCGCGGGAGCTTGCGCGATCTCGTCACCGCCTTCGAGCGCTGGCGCGCGCAGAACGAGACCATGCCGCATGACGAACTCGCCGAGATCGTTCTCGACGAGAGCGGCTACACCGCGATGTGGCAGAAGGACCGCTCCGCCGACGCCGCCGGCCGCCTGGAAAACCTGAAGGAGCTTGTGCGCTCCATGCAGGATTTTGAGAACCTCTCCGGTTTCCTCGAACACATCTCGCTGGTGATGGACCGCGACGGCGAAGGGCTGGACGACGCCGTCAACATCATGACGCTGCATTCGGCCAAGGGGCTGGAATTCGACACCGTGTTCCTGCCCGGCTGGGAGGAAGGCCTGTTTCCGCATCAGCGCTCGCTCGACGACAGCGGGCGCGCGGGGCTGGAGGAAGAGCGCCGCCTCGCGCATGTCGGCATCACGCGCGCGAAGAAGCGCGCCCGGCTTTATTTCGCCACCAACCGCCGCATGCACGGCTTGTGGAATTCGACCATCCCCTCGCGCTTCCTCGACGAATTGCCGGAAGCGCATGTGGAGGTGACCGAAAGCAAGAGCAGCTTCGGCGGCGGCGGCTACGGACAGGGCGGCTATGGCCCCTCGCGCTTCGACAGCTTCGCGCCGTCGGGCTCGTCCTATTCGACGCCGGGCTGGCAGCGCGCACAGAAACGCCGCGCGCGCGAGGATGACGGCTTCGGGGATGAAGGCTCCGAATACGACACCGAAGCACGATTTATCGACGAAGATGCTGGCTCAGACCACCTCTCCCCTCGTGGGAGAGGTCGCGCGGGCTCTGCCCGCGCGGGTGAGGGGGCGGGCCGCGCCGGCTCCCACTCCGCCCGCAACACCGGCACCGCAAAAGGCCGCTTCGCCGCCCGCCGCGAACCGCTGACCATCGAGGGCGAACTGGTCGCCAAATCCACCGGCACATCGTCCTTCTCGGTCGGCGACCGGGTGTTTCACATCAAGTTCGGCAACGGCAACGTCACCGCCATCGACGGCAACAAGCTGACGATCCTTTTCGACAAGGCGGGCGAAAAGCGCGTGGTGGATAGTTTTGTGGAGAGGGTGTGAGCGGCATTGGTATAATAATACCATATATTCTGCTCCCCACGCGATCCCGAGCAGTTGAAGGCAAAATTTACTTTCATAATCAGCTATTTATAAGGGAACCTAGCAGTAAACTGAACATTGATTACAGCAGGAAAACCAATATATTGGTTTTCCATAGGTGATGCGATGATCAGTCCTGCAATTGTGCTCACGACCGTCAATGCGCCGTATAGCCAAAAGCTAGACGCGCTGGCGCTTGTTCATTGCCTACTGAATCCAGCAGCAGCAAAAGCTAAGGCTGGATATATGTCGTCTTTTTTTGGCGATGTTAAGCCTGAGCTCCAAAAGGCCTTTGCGGAGCATTTTTCTATCGATCAGTCGCAGCTTGAAGCAGCCGCCAAAGATTTCTCTGAATACTCTGGCGAAAAATATCCGCTTGCGGCGTGAGTGGAGCGACGAAACAGTCCGATTGGGCTCAGCTGTTTCGCGTCGCTTGTTCTTTGATCGATCAAGTTAACTCTGAACAACTCATAATTGATAGCTGGTCCTTCGGTGGAGGGACGGCGATGATGCTGCAGATTGATCATCGTGAAAGTCACGACGTCGATATCTTTTTGCAAGATCCCCAGTTCTTGCCCTTCCTCGATCCTCGGACGAAGGATTTCAAATTCGAAATAGTCCCCAGTGATTATAACGGCGACGGAGCACGCTTTCTAAAACTAGCATTTGAAGACGTGGGCGAAATTGATTTCATCGCAAGCCCCTTTCTGACCGATGCCCCTACCCTTCAGCAAAAGATAGAGGGCATAGAAACAAAGTTAGAAACGGTATGCGAGATTATAGCCAAGAAGGTCTATTACAGAGCCGCGAGCCTTAAGCCGAGAGACATCTTCGATATCGCCGCCGCTGCTCAACAGCAGGAAAAATTAACAATCGAAGCTTTGCGACCTTACAAACAACAGGTTCTCACGGCGATCGAAACTATCAACCGCTTAAATCCAGAGTTCGTCGACACAGCGATTTCTCAACTGCAGATTAGAGAGAAATTCCAAGACGTCGCAAAGGCAGCAATCCCCATCGCCAAAAAAACTTTACAGGCAGTCTAATCTATCATTACAGCAGATTTCGAGATTGGATCATGGTGGAACATCCAGGGAGATTAGCCACCACTGCCGTTCGAGCTGAACATGATTGAATTAATCTCGTCGTATTTTACTCCCGCAGCAATTCTCGCAGCGATTGCATCCGCGACCTACATTGCTTACCTCGCGTTCATCAATCCCCTCGGCAAGGGGCTCATCGAAAGAACCCTCTCCAAGAAACCATCCTTCACTGCGCCGCCAGTGCTGGATTCTGACCTTGGACTGATAGTCAAGCCGGCGAATAATTCAGCCCGCAAACGGCGCCCGTTAGGGATTTCAGTCAGAGGCATTAATGTTCCCGATGCAGGCACTTTGATTTCTGACGGCGCCGATTTCTTCTGGACTTTTGATTTGGCAAAAATTGATCGCCTCTCTGACGTCTTCGAAGAAGGAAAAGACTACGATTTCCATTTCTTTTTCTCGCCAGAACGTTCGTCGGAGAAATCGACAATCCGGTACTTGGGAAAGCGTAAACAAACCAAGGTAACAGCAGAACAAAAAACCGTGCATGCGGAAAGCGCTGCCGCATTTCTGATGCGCCTTACCTCGAATACAAGGCTAGTTTGCGATTTTGCATCAGAAACGATTAGCAGCGCTTTTCCTGCCGCCGGACCAAGCGCCCGCTGGAAAAGCGTATACGATGGCAAAGAGGTAACATTTCAAAATCTAGAAAATACTGAGGTGATCGGGAGCAAAACGTCAATCTTGGCAAATCCAAGATACGCTTGGGTACTCAATTTCGAAAATTGCAATTCGATCTCCTTCAAAGATCTCGTTTTTGGTCATACCGATTCTGGCTATTGTAGAGGTGGGGTTCTGAGATTCCAATCGTGCAGTAACGTGGCAATTACAAACTGCGACTTATTTGGCTCGGGCACATATGGCATCGAACTTATCGACTGCACGAACTTTGAATTAGACACCGTCACAATTCGCAATTGCACTTACGGAATTGCGGTTTTCAAAAACACATCCAACGCCCAATTCAGAGAGTGCCGTTTCATTGACAATGAAGGCTTTGATCTCTTCGAGTTTAGCGAACCCCTTGATGGAATCCTATTCAACAAATGTCGTTTCGAACGAAACAAGGCCAAGCACTCAATGTTTTACTTTCACGAAGCGGATTTCGGTCAGCTCGATGTCAATGTGAACGAGTGCCTTTTCTTAGAAAATGGCTATACACGGCTCACAAATGCCGAGCCATTCCTGACTGAAAATAACAACAAGCATCTCAGTGTCGAAGGGCCTCCTAAAAAGATTCGTGTCGACAGCATGTAGTGAGAGCTCCACTAATATACAGGCTGGATTTTGGACTCGCCCACAGGCATGAAGACTGTGCTTCACGGCAATGATGGCGTTGGGTCATTCGCCGCAAAACCTGCTACCCTCCCCGCACCATGATGAAACGCGAGATGTTCGAGATCGCCCGCATCTACGTGCCGGTGAAACGGCGCGCGAGCCTGGAGCCCGACAAGGTCGCGGCTTTGGCGCAGGACATTCTCACGAACGGCCTCAAGAACCCGATCTGGGTGCGGCCGGACGGCGAGCGCTTTGTGCTGGTCGAGGGCCTGCACCGGCTGGAGGCGGCGAAATCGCTCGGCGAGACGACCATCGCGGGCTTTCGCGTGGCGGCGCGGAAGCATTGAGTTCTCCGTCGTCATGCCCGGCCTTGTGCCGGGCATCGCGATCAGGAAGGCACTGCGTCCCCAAGCGGGATGGCCGGGACAAGCCCGGCCATGACGTGCTGGGAGGTCAAGCCCGGCAATGACGAGGAGAAGGGAAAGCCCGCCCGCAACCAAATCCCGCCCCTGCGCGTTGTCTCCTCGGGCATCAACTTCGGGAGGACTCATCATGGAAGGGCTGAAGCTGCTGGTGACGTTTCTCGGCATGGCGGTGATTGCCATCGCGCTTGCGGTGGTCGCCGGGCTGATCGTGGACAATCTTCCGCATGTGCACGACCTGTTCAGCGTGCTGGTCTTCTTCTGCACCGTCGCGGTGCTGCTGGTGATCGCCTGGCCGGTGGCGGTGCGGCTGACGCGGCCGCGGCATCCCACGCACGCGTAAAGAAGCAGACCCCCACCCGGTCGCCATAGCGCGTCGAAGACGCGCGTGAACGCGCTTATGGCGACCACCCTCCCCTTTCAGGGGGAGGGATTCACATGGAGACGATCTGGCATGAGGCGCGGACGATCTGGCATGGCCGCGCGGGCGGCGCTCGCGTATGCCGCCGCGCGTCAACCAGAGGAGACGTCCATGCTGAAACGCTACGTGATTGAACGCGACATGCCCGCCATCGGCAGCAAGGCGCGCGAGGATTTCCGCGCCGCGGCGCAGACATCCAACGCCGTGCTGGCGCGGCTCGCGCCCGACATCCAGTGGGAGCATTCCTATGTGAGCGCCGACCGCATCACCTGCATCTATCTGGCGCAGGACGAGGCGATCATCCGCAAGCAT
>JAESGM010000906.1_pt1 | contig 12859 bp, 14 predicted proteins | sample 9269721 | NCBI WGS metagenome assembly JAESGM01 (sample SAMN15720920, study PRJNA650825) | algae metagenome | isolation source: Komarekiella atlantica HA4396-MV6 and co-occurring heterotrophs from... | place: USA: Theobald House, Kauai, HI | collected 2009-07-29 | reverse complement strand
CCCACCCCGGTCCTTCGCTATAGTCGCGCCCGCTCGCAAGGGGCCCCTGTGGCGGAATTGGTAGACGCGCTCGACTCAAAATCGAGTTCCGCAAGGAGTGCTGGTTCGATTCCGGCCAGGGGCACCACCTCATTTTCAGTCATTTTCATGCCTCCTATCATCTTAAAGGGCATGGAGATTTGCGCGGTTCGATATCCTTCGCCGCGCGCATAGGGCAGCTTCTCCGCAAACACCAATTTCAGCACCGCACGACGATCTTCGATGTGTGGAGAATGCCAAAGCTTGCAAGGGCTTGCGAGGAAGTCGAAGGCGGTTCGATACGTCTCGCTAAAGCTCTTCAGCGGCTTGCCGCAATTCGCGATCCGATCGCGCATCACCGCCTTCTGCATTTCGAGATCCTTGATCCGCTTTTCATACGCGTGGACAACGGAATCGCTCGTCGCATCGACGATGCGATCGAGAAGCTGATCGACTTTCTTCTCTAAGAGTTTGATTTCGCTTTCGAGCGACGCGCCTTGCGTGCGCGCGTTCATCAGCTTCGCGTCCCACTGATCGCGAAACATTTCAAAGGCGAGATTGAAGAGCCCTTCGGTTGGCTGAAGCGCGTTTAGCAGCGTCTCAAACTCGCCCTCGATCTTATCGCGGCGGATGGACTTGCGGGCTTCGGGGCAACCGCGCGTATCGCAGAGATAATACGGATAGCGCGCGCTTCGGCCTTTCGACCAACACGCAGTCAGCGGCTCTGAGCACGTCGCACAGCAGACAAAACCACGCAGCGGAAAATCCGCCGACTGGTCAACGCGCGCTGGCACTTTGGGCTTTCCGTAGCGGCGTTCTTGAACTGCCTGCCATGTCGCCAGCGAGATCAGAGGCTCGTGCTTTCCTGGCACAAGATGCAAACCCCACCCCTCATGCGTGATGTGACCGGCATAAACCGAGCGATCGAACATTTCCTCGACACGCCCGATATGCACTTCGTTGTTGCTGTTGCGCGGATAGGCAGGCTGGCTTTCAAGAAAGCGCTTCACCTCGGTCATGGATTGCAGCCGACCGCTGGCGAACCCTTCAAGCGCATCCGCTATGATCGAAGCCAGCGGCTCATGCCTCACCAGTAGCTTGCCGTGCCCAGCGATACGTTCGTACCGATAACCGATCGGGGCTTTCGTCACCCAATAGCCGTTCATCGCGCGGGCGCGCATCCGGTTTTTCGTCTGTTCGGCGTTCTTCCGGCGCTGATGCTGGGCGACGGTCGCCAGGATGTATTCCTGCAATTCGCTATCGGCATCCTCGCCGAACTCGACGGACGGCGATTCCAAAATGCCGCCCACCAGACTGATCGCGGCGCGCAGCTCCATATGAGCTTTCATCCCTCGGGCGAGACGAGAGATGTCATCGACGATCACGACATGTGGCGTACCGCGCTGCTTTTTGAGATAGGCGAGCATCGCCTTCATGGCGGGGCGATCCGTCAGGCTTCCGGACACATCGTCCTTGAAGACCTCGACGACAACGTAATTCCTGTGGCCCGCGAACTCCCGGCAACGACCTTCCTGGCTCCTCAATCCGTCGCCTTCGCGCACCTGTTTGGCACCAGACACACGGCAATAGATGACGGCCTTTTGTAACTTTGCGGGATTCATGGGCTAACGCTTCTCCTTCCGGCGCCCTCGGCCAGCGCCTTTTTGGAACGCAGCCCTCAGGGCTCTATCTCCTGGGTTGATGTGATGACCCGAGGATACCACAGCCGGGAATCGCGATTCACGCGCAACCTGAATTTCATCCCCATCCTTAATCGCAAGCTGCGCGGCGTCGTCGCCGAAGGCGCGATCGATGGACGAACGCATGATCTGGCCGACCATGCGCACCAGCTCGCGTTTGCTCTCAATCGGCAGATTGAGGTGCACGAGGTGATGCAGGTAGCGATCGGCATCGATACCAACGGCAGCATGTTCGCCGGAGGCCGGTTCAATCTTTTTCATGACGGCCTCCTTTCCATTTCGAGCCAAGGCAAAAGAGAAAGCGTACCAAAAACGGGGCCGAATTACAAGGACTTTATTCCTATTTGCTATAAGGCTCCCGATCCGACGCCGCAGCGTCTGCGACGTTGGATTGATGGAAAAACATAAGCAGGAGTGTAACTTAGCCCCAGATATCGGCCAGACAGGGCCGGAGCACTTTATACAAGGAGATTGAGCCGATCGCGGCAGAGCCGAGCGTCTAACCCGCTGATAAAAGAATGGAAATCAGCCCATGGGAAAGTCCGTCAAACCGAAAGCCAAACGGCCCGCCAATCGCTTCTATCATTCGGCGAAAGTGAGCGAATATCAGTTCAAGCGGGTGCTCTGGAGCTTCGTGCTCGACCGGCCGGTGGCTGAGGCCGCGAAGACCATCGACCTCAGCGCAAACAGCATCCAGGCGATCTACGCCAAGCTCCGCGTGTTTTTCACGGAGATCGGCGTGTTTAGAGATATCTATGAAGGCGGCGATCCTCGGGACGGAACCGCGAAGGGCGAAGACTACGAGGGCTTCGAGCACATGCTGATCCCGTTTCACATCAAGCGCGTGAAGGGGAAGCGGCGAACGAAGTTCACGACGATCGACGATGTCGACTACAATTGGAACGAGAGCTTCTGGCGCTTTCACTACTGGATTTTGACCGAAGGACGACCGTCCGAGGCGATCCATCGGATGCAGTACGCGCATTTGCTCGCGCAGATCAGGCTATGCGGTCCCATCGGCTTGCCGCCTCGAAACCGGGAGCGAGGAGTCGAATTGGACAAGCATCATTTCAACCAGCGGCTCTTGTGGTTGGAGCGAAACTCACCCCAATTCAGCTATGAGGCCGCCCGCGCCCAATTGCGGGATTATCGCGAGAGAAACGCGACGGATTTCGATAAGGGCTGAGGAATCCGGCCATGTGCCGAGCCCGCATAAGATTATTTGTGATTTTTGCTTATTTTTGATATGATGGTGGAAATAGGAGGTGCCCCATGGCGACCATGACGATTTCCCTGCCCGATCCGATGAAGGACTGGATCGAGGCGCAAATCAAGGAAGGCGAGTACGCCAGCACGAGCGACTACGTCCGCGATCTCGTCCGCCGCGACCGCGAGCGCCGCGCGCATCCCGAGTTATCGCTCGACGACCTTCGCCGCATCGTGGATGAATCCCGCGCCAGCGGTATCAGCAAAAATTCGGTGTCCGACATCGTCGCCCGCGCCAAGAAGCAGGCGAAGGCCGACGGGTTCCTGAGTGAGTAGCTACGACCTCACCGAACGCGCCGAAGCCGACCTCTTCGATCTGACGCTCTATGGCATGAAGCTATTTGGAGCCCGGCAGGCGGAGGCCTATGCCGCCGACCTTGAACGTCCAACTGATCGCCGACACGCCCCGCATGGGCCGCAAGGCTGATGGCATACGCCCCGGCGTGAGACGTCACGAGCACGGATCACACATCATCCTGTATCAAGAAGCACGGAGCGGCATCACCGTTCTGGCAATCGTTCATAAGAGCAGCGTGAAGCGCCTGGCCCTGTAAGAACACTGGCATGACCCGCGGTGCATTATCCCTGATTTTGAGACCGGCATACGCCTAAGGAAGAATGCAAGATGTGCGGTGTAGTACCGCAAGCTTGGCAGGGGGCCGCTGCGCGCCCCCGTGCACCCCCAAGCCTTTGTCGCATTCCGGCATCGAGCCTTCATGCGCCAAGCGAAACGTCCGCCGTTTCATCGCGCTTAGGGAAAGGCCTCCGTGCCCCCTCCCCAAGACCCCGCCCAGGCCACCGTGATTGCCGGTGGAGCGCAACCAGGGACGTATGCCGCCCTGGACCCTGCTGATGGCCTGCTATGGAGGCTCCACGGCACATCACCTCCTTGCATCGAAAAGTGGCTATCTGTCCGCGAAAGGGGGTTGGCAGATTCAACGATTCAACGTACCTTACTTGATAAATGTACATATTTGCAGATTGATTATGACCAAAGAACGCATCGTTTTAGAGACAAGCAACAAGCGAAAAGCAGCCCTCGTAAAGAAGCTCGCTCTTCAGGGTGACACTCTATCAGACTGGCTAGAGGAGCAGCTGACCCTTAGCGTGAGTGACGACACGCCCCTGAGCGGCCAGCAAAAGCCGACTTTTTTGGAAGGCCGCAGCGATCCTAAAAACGTCCTGGCGGCGCTTAGCGCTCAGGATTGGTCGTTCACGAACGATGATACGGGCTATCTGACGCACGATCTGCATCCATATCCAGCCAAGTTCATTCCCCAAATTCCGGCACATCTGATCGCTGCCCTATCTGATGCGGGGGATGTTGTCTTCGATCCGTTTGGTGGCAGCGCAACAACAGCGGTCGAAGCCGTTAGAATGGGGCGACGAGCCGTCTCAATCGATGCAAATCCACTTTCAGGCCTGATTGGACGTGTAAAGTCAGGCTTCATGACGCCAGCCGTCCGCGGTGATTTGGAGCAGCTACGCGCCGCCGTTGAAAGTTACGTTGTCAGCCCCGAAATTAAGAAAGCAACATGGATCAAAACGGCGATTGCGAAATATAATAAATTCATTCCAGACATTCCAAATATTGAAAAATGGTTCGCCGAAAGCATTGTTGCCGAGCTAGCGCTAATTCGATTTTTGATTGATGAAACCACAGAAGGATTGGCTTCCGACGCGGCGCTACTTGCTCTTTCTCGCATAATATTAAGGGTATCATATCAGGATTCTGAGACGCGATATGTCGCCGGGCCGAAGAAAATAGAAACCTGCCTTGGACTGAGAGCTTTTAATGAGTCTCTCAACACAATAATGCGACGGCTTGACCATGCTGCTCCCAACTTGCAGAAAGCAGATGCTCGATTTATTGTCGGCGATTCGCGAACCGATGTTGCTAACGAAATTGGCGGATGCTCAATTGATCTCATAGTGACTTCCCCGCCATATCCCAACGCCACAGACTACCATCTTTATCACCGCTTTAGATTATTTTGGCTCGGCTTCGATCCCAGAGAGTTAGGTCGTATCGAAATTGGATCTCATTTGCGCCATCAGCGAAACGGAACAGGCTTCGAAGAGTATCGCAACGATATGAAAGCCGTTCTATCGCAGAGCTATACCGTTTTAAGACCAGGGCGCTACGCAATTTTTGTTGTTGGCGATGCTATGTTTAAAGGAGACGTATTCTCAACAGCCGAATGCATGATTGAGGTGGGTTCTGAAGCAGGATTTGAACACGTCGGGACTATTAATCGGCCGATACATCTAACCAAGCGATCATTCTCGGCAGCGGCCCGTCGAGCCCGCACTGAGCAACTTGTAGTACTGCGTAAACCTGAAGCCGAGCTCACTGTTAACCTGATTCCACCAACTTATCGTATGTGGGACTACGAGGTCACGCTCCGAAAGTTGGAAGTCGAAGCAATCTTCGGTAGCGTCTCGGGGGACTTTTCGAAGCCGGTCCCTGTAAGAGCGACACCGCAAAAATTGGCCGCCCTTCGCCGACTGACGTTCACGCGAGAGTATATAGTTGAAGGCAGTCACCCGTTGTCGCAGCCTACGTGGCAGAAGATCTTAGAAAATGGCGACGCTGACGGTGGAAAAAGAAAAGATCCGAAATATGCCACCCATGGGCTTCATCCGTATAAAGGTAAGTTTTATCCCCAGCTCGCAAAATCTTTGATGAATATATCCGCCATTGACGCAGGAGCCGTTGTACTGGATCCCTTCTGTGGCAGTGGCACTGTCCTCTTGGAAGGAATGTTGAGCGGATTTTCGGCTTATGGGTGTGATCTAAATCCGCTCGCCGCAAAAATTGCGAGGGCAAAAACCGGGATATTTGGCGTCGATCGCTCGGTAGCCGAGCATGCACTAAAATCTCTCGGAGATCGTTTGAAGCGCAGCCCAAAAAAGCTTTCAGCTACGAGAGAGCAATTTGATAGTGCGGTATGGGATGAACTTGTCCGCTGGTTTCCCGAGCCGGTTATCGACAAGCTTGAATGGATACTTGCTCAAATTCGACTTTTTGGCGACCCCACGATAGTCGAATTCTGCGAAGTTGTTCTGAGTTCCATCATTCGAGATATATCGCAGCAGGATCCGACTGACCTGAGAATACGCAGACGGAAAGTGCCTCTGACGGATGCGCCTGTGATAGAATTGTTTGCCGATAAATTGGATGCACAATTAAAGCGCCTCGATAAATACTGGTCAGTCGCCGGACGTCAGCCGAGCGCGCTAATTAAGCCTATCGTCGGCGAAGGCGATAGCCGTGACCCCCTCACTTATCGGTCCTTGAATCTGGCTGCTAACACAGTCGACTGTGTAGTAACAAGCCCTCCATATGCGACAGCTTTGCCTTATATTGATACCGACAGATTATCACTTATGGCTATAATGAGCGTCGATAGCTCGAACCGATCGGTGCTAGAAGATGATCTAACGGGATCTCGTGAAATTAAGCGCTCAGAGAAAGAGGCATTGGAGGAGTCGCTATTTAGAAAATCTGCATACGAAGAACTTCCAAAAGATGTCGTGGCCGCACTCCGCGCCATTCATACTGCAAATCAGAATGGTATCGTAGGATTTCGACGCGATAACATGGCTGCGCTTTTATGGCGATACTTTATAGATATGCGGGAAAATTTGGCTCAGATTCATGATCTCCTGAAGCCTGGAGCTAGTGCTTATTACGTTGTAGGCGACAGTAAAACAAAAGCAGGCGATGAATGGACTGCGATTGAAACTTGTAACAACATCGTAAGCATCGCGAATTTTGTAGGCTTTGAAGCAGGGCGACTTTTAGATATATCGGTAACTACTGAGAATTATAATCACATTAAAAATGCGATCACCGAAAATGCCGTTCTTAAATTTTCAAAAAGGTCGACTTAAAACCATCCAAACTTCCGTGGAACTTGCCCGCCCCCTGGCATTGTTTGATTGCATGCGGCTAGCCAAGCTGCAAAGTCAGGACTGTTAGGCGTATGGATGGCGATATCGTAGTCGACGCCTAAAATCGGACTGTTTGTTATGATCATAATCGAATAATCCGGAACAATTCCTACAAGAGGAGCTGCTGTTATCCTTATTTCGCTTTTGGTGCTATAATAGACGGTATTCAAATGATAATTTGGAAGTATCAGTAATTGGGCCAAACCACGACCATAAACAGTTATGTTTACAATAGGATCCGGAGTTAATTGAGGGTAAGCAGGGTTACCCGCTTTCTTTGGGACGGTAAGGCCGTTGAATGGCCATCTAAAGAAAGCTGGGTTCTGTAGAGCCGCTGTTACACTTAAGAAAATCTCACCGTTGTGATGGGGTTTAATTTGTATTGCCAGCCCTTGAGCCCCGTATGGCACGATCTTAGGCGGTGCAGCTACCGCAACAACGGCGCCTGGAGCTGCCACTGCAGCGGGTTTTATAGGTTTTTTGGCGGGCAAAGCGCTGGGAGGTTTAACCGCCAATCCCGATTTTGGGGGCTTTGGAGCCGTTCCTTTTTTTGCATTGGTCGCGACATTGTTGCGTTGAACAACCACCTCATCAAGGACCGTACCGTCGGCCAATAATGAGCGAAGAAGGTTGGCATCAAGCTGAGTTGTTGCAGGGCATATGCCCGGTAACATTTCATCCCAGCTGTCCAAGAATGGCTTTAACGACGGTGCTTCCGCCGGCAATGAGATGTTTATCTCTACTCCTGCTTCAAAATTTGTCTCAGTCCCGCCTACAGTGAGATTATGCGACCCTATAAATAGTCTTGCAGCGCTAGGGCCGACAAACGCGTAAATTTTGGGATGAAAAGTTATATTCGGCTCTCGGGTTACGTAAGTCGATGTAAAATAACTTAAAGCAAAATCTAAGGCCTGAGCCGTAGTTCCTTGTTGATCGAGGCCGAATATTGCGTTAATCGCCATTCCCTCGGCGCGACGCTTTTCGATTATGGACTGTAGGCGCAATAGCGGGCCCGACTTCGCGTAGGCCACTACTAGATAGAAGGTGGTGAAATTAGCGTCCTCGAGAGCCCTTTTAAGCTCGCCTAAAAGGCGTCGCCGCCCTGTAGGCTGATCGATCGGCTTAATAATCGTGAAATTCACCATGGCCATCCCCCTCAGCCACTCATTGTGACTGAGTCGCGGAGATCACAGAAGGTAAAATGTAAAAGCGGGACGGTGTGGATTATCGGCCTATTTGAATTCCGTGAGTTGATGCCCTGTCGGCGGCATCAGCCTGAGCCCATGCGAATTTGTCTGGCTTATTCCGCAAATCACGCAGGAGGCCGGAAAGCTCCGGTCTTTCCCATAGATTCGGCGCATCGACGACAAAATATCCTTCGTCACGCGATTCCAATAGCGCCATTTCGCCACCCGTTGCCGCCCGAATGTCCTCCACCTGCAGCAGCGGGCGCGATTGTTCAGACAGATTGTCGCCCGAGCCATTCACCTGGTTCTGATTCACGTTGAAGCCGCGCACCATCACGCTCGTCTTGCCCGAGCGATGCTCGATGTCGCGCAGCGTCTCATTGTCTGGCAAGCCGCGATAGAGCGTATGCGCCACGGCCTTTTTCCAGATGCGGGCCGTCTCCTTGCCGTACTTGGCCTCGATCTGCGCTGTGGCGTTCTGGAACACACCCAGGAAATTGATTCCGCCCTGACGATAAAGGGTCAGGATCTCATAGAAATTGGAGACGTAGAGTTGGCCCCATTCCTCGCCAACGAGGAGTGCGCGCAGTGGGCCGTGCGCGTCGGCGAAGCGCTCCACGATCGCCGCCGTCATAGCGCCGACGAAGGTGCGGCTGGTTTCACTGCGCGCCGAGCCGATGATGAACAGCGCCGTGCGCTCGCGTTTCATGTCGGCGGGATCGAATGAATTGTGGTCCGTCGCCGCGCGCGCCGCGTTGCCGGGCTGATAAGCCCGCAGGCGTTCGATGATGACGGAGTTGTAGGCGTTCCATTGGTCCTGCGACGAGGTGAGGCCCGCAAGTTGTTGGCACATGCCCCAATCATCCTGCATCCGGCTGTCCGAGGCCCAAACCAGAAAGTCGTCGCGAATATCTTCGCGGCTTCTTGCGAAGAAATCCCACAGCCCGCCCGCTGTTGATGGCCAGCGGTCTGTGGGATTTAAGGCGGTGATCTTGTTGTAGGTCGAGAACGCCGTACGGACGCCTTGCCCGATCCAGCGGTGATTAGGATTGGGATCGACCGGCACGAGATAGCTCGCGCAGTCATAGGCCACATCGCCGACAATGCCGCGCAGCTCGGGCCGGGCGGCGACTTCGAGCAGGCGCGTGTTGAAATTGAAGCTCTCGGATGGATAGCCATAGAGCCGTTCGGGATTGATGAAGCGGACGCGGTAGCCTTGACGCTCCAGCGTCTTCCAACACACCCAGGCCAACTCAGCATCCTTGGGATCGGTGACGATCTTCGTCAGGTGTGCCGTGCGCGGCGACACGAGATTCACGCCGAGGAACCGGGCCAGCTTTCCCTTACCGGCCTGCGCATCGATGGCGACAGGCTCGGTGCCGTCATAGATGACGGGGCGGCCCCGGAAGAAGCCTAACTCGATGCCAAGGCGCAGATGGCGCGATGGCGAGGAAAGCGTGAGCTCATTCATATCAGCCCCGCATCCTTCAAGGCTTGCTCGTCATTGAGCCGGGCGTGCCCCAGCGAACCACTCGGATTTGCAACCAGCATCGCCTGGAGCTGCGCGGCGGCCTGCTGTTCGGCCCGCAGCCGCGCAATCCGCATCTGTTCGGCGTCTTCCCACGCGAGCCGCTGCTGCGCGTGGGATTCGAGCATCCAAACGAACTGATAAATCTGGACGAGCCGTCCGATGCTCATCGCCCGTCCTCATCGTCCCAACTGGCGAAACGGAAGGGAATGCGCGGCGGTTCGTGCTGCTGGGGCGGCGCGATCTGATGGCACGGCGGAATGATCGTCTGCGTCGGTTCCGCCTTGCCTTTTTCATCCGCGAAGATGATTTCGATCCCGAGCGAACCAGCCATGTACCCGGCGAGTGCGATATGAACGACGTAATCCCCGTTGATCCGCACATTGGCATAGAGTTCGAGGAAAATGCAGAACAGCGGCAGCAGCATTGCGCCCACAAACCCGCGCTTGACGAAGCTGCGCGCTTCATCCGGCATCAGCACGTATTTGCCCATGCGACGCGGTTCGTTCCACGCGAACAGGCACACGATCGTCATGACGATTGAAACGAATGTCAGAGCGACAAGAGCGAAAATCGCCAGGGCGTAGAGAATGGCGCCGATGAAGGCGAAGGCCATAATCATACCCTTCGTTTCATCGTTTTGTTGAGACATCGACCTTCTCCATTGTGAGAGTAACGCTATCGTTCGAGGCGTAGTCCGAGGCCCGTGCGGTGCGATCGTTCCGGCGTTTGGGCGTGTCCGCGCGAGAGGGTGAGGAAGCGGCCAATCTCACGCCGCAGCTCGCGAAGCTGCTGCGCCTGGCCGTGCCGGAGTTCCTTGAATTGCGCTTGCAGCGCGGCGCGTTGATCGCGCTGCTTATCGATCAACGCCTGGCGTTCCTGCGCTTGCTTCTGGCGGGAGCGCTTCGCCTCGGCTTCATTGTGCGCACGCGCCTTCTGGTAATCGCCGGTGAGGCGGTGCCACAGACCTTTCAGGCCTTTGGGCAAGCGCGCAGCCCGCGCGCGGTTCTGTTCATCCCATTCGCGCCGCTGGCGTTCATCGATTTTGGTGCGTTCGTCGCGATGGTGATGCGTCATCTCCATCTTGGCATGGCCAAGCGTCGCCGAGCGCTTGAGGAAGCGTGTGCGCGTTTCCTCGACATGGCGACGGATCGCCGGTGTCATCCGCGCGCCGATCGTCTTTTGTATCACTTCGACGGTTGGCAGATCGCCGTCACCCAGACGCTCACGAACCTCTTTCGTTTTGAGGCCGAGCATCTTGGGAAGCGAATAGACCTCGCCTTGATGGTCGAGGACGACAAAACCGCGCTTGTCGCCCTTGGCGAGAAAGAAGCCGCGTTCTTCGAGCGCGCGCCCCAGCGCCTTGCGATCGTCGGACATCGCCCAGCATTCCTGCATGGACTGCTTGAGCCAGCGCGGGTCGGCGTCTTGGCGCTTGGCCTGTTGCCATTCGGCGAGCGTGAAATTCGTTGGATCGCGCTTGGCGGAATCCCGGATTCCATCCGGCATCTTCCAACCGTGCTCGAGATACAGCCCGCGCGACAATTCGGTCAGGCGATTTTTGAAGAACGACATCGGGCGCGCGGTCATTGTCTCCGCGTCGATACGGCTCCAGACGCAATGGGCGTGGCGACGCCCATCCTTTTCATGAAAGACGATCGCACGAGGCTGCCCCTCAAGGCCGAGCCGCTGTTCGATCGTGTCGATCGCGCGTTCGAAGATCGCGGGAGGGACGCGCTCTTGTTCAGGCGGGCTCAACGACAGCGAGAACAGGTATTGGCTGCATTTCGTGCCCCGGCTGATCGCCTCGGCTTCCTTGAACGCGCCTTTCAGATCGTCGGCAGCGAAGCCGCGCAACTGATGAAGCTCGACATGCTCATTGTCGTCGAGCTTCATGAGATGGGCGGCCAGGTTTTGGCCGAATCCGCGCTGCGAGCCCTTAAGGATCATCGAAGCGCTCCGAGAACAGGCCGAGCGCAATCATCATCATCGTGCGGATGTGCTGGATTTGCTGAGACGCGATCAGCAGTGTGGCCTCGGTATCGGGATCGACGGCTAGCGCGCCGACTTCAGCGGCGCGAGCCAGGCTCGCAACGTTGCGCGCTAGGTCCGACTTGCCGAGCAGCGCCAAAGCATGCGCGAAGGCTTCCCGATCTTCGATGATGGAGCCGGTGCGCCTTGTCCGCAGCGGCTGCTTGTCGAACAGCTTCGCCTTGATGAAGGACGATAGCGGCGCGCCGTTCGCCCGGTCGATCAGATAGGCGCGTTCTTGCTCCGTCAGGCGAAGGCTGAACGGCGGCGGGCGTTTACTGCTGGAGTTTCCAGAAGGTGTTGGGAACTGGGACATGACCAGCCACCCTCACGGTGAGGGCGGCTTAGGCCGCGCCAGCGATGTGTCCTTAAGGACGTGTTCCCATTGAGATAATTCATCGAGGACGAGGTTTGCTTCCCACCCGGGAAAGCGCACCATCTCTTCGTCCAGCCGATGCGGCCGGACGCGGCCATCGCCCTCCAGCCGAGCAGCGCGGCGGGTGGGTCCTGATTACGTCAAGGGCCGCCGCGAGAAGACCAGATCGACATCGCCGATGGCCACGCCGAATTTCGAGACGATGGCGCGGTTCGCGATGACGCCCTGGCTGTCGCGTTCGATCACGTCTTCGAAATGCACCCGGATCGCGCCCGAGGCCGTCGGCAGGTCGACATCGTAGGAGAGGCGGACGCCGCTGCCCTCCGTCCGGATCGTCGCCTCGCCGACGACGTCCTCGCGCGTGCCGGAATAGACGCCGGGTCCCGTCCTGCGGAAGACCCAGGTCTTCACATCCGTCTCTCCATCCGAATAGGTGAAGGCCTCGCGCAGCGTCAGGACGTCGCCGCGCACGCGCCCGTCGAGCACCACGGTGAGGCCGCGTTTCGACCCGGTCAGCCTGTTGGTGAAGACGCCCTTCGCGTAGCTGCGCCCGGCGAAATCGCGTTCCAGCACGATGCCGCGCGGGCTCTGGTCGGCGGCGAATTGCGGGGCCGTCGCACAGGCGGGAAGGGCGCCCGCCAAAGCGAGTCCGAGAACGGTCCGGCGCGGAATCATGATGCTGCCTCCAACGAAAAAGGCTCCGGATCGCTCCGGAGCCTTTCATCTTTACGCCGGGCAGCACTCCCCGGATGCCTGCGCCGCGATCTCCGGCGCGAGCTCGCGTTCGAGATCGGGC
>JAESGM010000905.1_pt1 | contig 12862 bp, 16 predicted proteins | sample 9269721 | NCBI WGS metagenome assembly JAESGM01 (sample SAMN15720920, study PRJNA650825) | algae metagenome | isolation source: Komarekiella atlantica HA4396-MV6 and co-occurring heterotrophs from... | place: USA: Theobald House, Kauai, HI | collected 2009-07-29 | reverse complement strand
GGAAATTGGCCGGTGAAACTTCGAAAAGCTCGGCTCCCAGGTGGTGGTCGGCGCCAAAGATTTCACCAATAATATAAATCAGCCGTTGCTCGCGGCTCAGGCACAAGAGCATGGCCGTGCCGCACAGGATCCTGACTTCCTCGATCTCGGCTTCACTGATCTCGGCTTCACTGACACCATCCTGCGGGTCTTCGGCCACAAACCCGCTCAGGCTTTCGGGATCTTTTTGCATGCGCACCTCTATTTTCCGATGGGGAGAGTTGAGAAAATGGTTGAACGCAATCCGGTACAGCCACGTCCGGAAGCGGCTTTTGCCTTCAAACGACTTCAGATTTGTGATTACCTTGATGAGCACTTCCTGGGTGGCGTCCAGCGCGTCGTCAGGGTCGCAGAACAAACGCAGGGAAACATTGTAGATAAAGTCCTGGTGACGCTTGATCAGTTGCTCCAGCGCCTTTTTGTCGCCCGCCAGAGCCGCCTGAATCAACTGCTCGTCGGGTACGGAATAGGGGTGTGAATACTTCTGTGAGTGCATATCGGGTATGGTGCCTATCGGTTGTTGTTCAACTGCCTCCGTAATTCGTTTCCTCCAAACAGACAAGTGGCAGATTTGATTAGCCTGCTCTGCTGAGGCGGATCTGATTACAGGGCCGGTTTTGCGTTGGTGAGTAAAATGGGCGTGTCAAAATACTCGTTTTTACCTTTGTAAGCCTTAAAACAGGCCATGGCGGAGGGCTTGTCCTGCCAAAGCGTCAGAAAACACATTTGCTGGCGGGCGTCGGTCAGCGCGACAATTTTGAGCAGTCCGGCGGGGCGGCTATCGGCCAGCCCATGGCCCAGGTCTGGATCACCCCCGGCCGGGTAGCTGAGCACAGCCCAGCTTTTGCCTGTACGCCAGCTTTCCTTTTTACTGCCGGCAGCGGGGTCCATATCCGTTGCGGCAAGGATCGTTACTTCTGTAATACGGAAGTAGTCCACCTGTCCTTTCTGGCCATACTTTTTTTCAGTACGGTCAAACCAGCCGGGATTGAACCAGTTTTGGGCATCCTGCTCGTTTTGCCACAGGTAAATTCCGCCAAACCGGTCATGCTTTTCAGTGAATGTATAAAATTTTTCGCTCAGCCCGTCAATGGCCCCGTACTCGGGAATTGATTTTTCCATACCCTTGACGACCAGGCCGCGCCAGGCGTACCACGGCTTTTTGACACGCGTGATCGTAAGGGTAGAAACACTGGCAAGGCTGGCAAGACCGCCCTTCTCATCCGGATCAGATGTCCGGGCAGTTGTGTGATGGGTGGCCCTGTGGGTGGATGGGGCTCTGAAAGCCAGCAGGGGGATCGTGCTCAGGGCAAAAATAGCCATCCGGGTAGCCAGGGTCAAAGGTTGAATGCGTTTCATCGGTTGTTTTGTTTTAGTGAAAACTAACCCTTAGACCGTCAATCGGGAAAGTGTTACAAAACTCCGCACATTTTTTGCGTCATTTTTTTCGAAGACCACCCCCTGATCCTTTCAAAAATGCTTTATACGCTATCTGGGCGTTCGTCCTGTAAAAGCTGCCGGCTGGCCTCCAGTTGCCGGATCAGAGCCAGGCACTGCTTGCTTGACAGATACTTTCGCACATACTTTCCCATCCACATCATCAAGGCCGTAGCAACCAGGATTATACCCACCACGAGCGGATCTTTAACCAGCGAAGAAAAATCGTGTCCCTGGAAAAACAAGGTCCCCAGCAGGCTGGCCAGAAAAATAAGTGGGGTGCTGTAAATGATCAGCGTAGCCTGAAACCGGTTAATCGATCTTACCAGGTCAAGCGTTTGCCCAATGGCTTCGACGGGTTGGACAGACATATCCGGCAGGCGAAAGCGGAAAAGCTTGAAGGAAAGAAACGCGCATAGGATCAGCAGGTAGGCCACCAGTAAAGCCACCATCCCGACAAAGCCTTTGTCACTTGGTTTGAGCAGAACCAGTAAGGGTGTACAGAGCAGTAAGGCAAGCGAGAGCAACCATGTTTTTTTATACTGATCGAGCAGTTTGCTGACATCACTCTGCGAACGCGACTTGATCGTGTCCAGCAGCCCGGACGTCTCGTATGAAAATTCCGTTTGCTCCCAGGCCTGGTCCGCCCATTTCTTTTCCAGCGTGCTCAAAGGGTCCATAATTGCTCTGCTTTTTTGCGGGCACGGTGCAGCCGGATGCGCATGTTGGCTGCGGTCAGTCCCAGGGTTTGACATATTTCTTCGGCGGAATACCCCTCTATGTTCATCACCAGCAGGGTTCGGTCAATCGGATTGAGCTGGCGAAGAATACTACCCAGCTTGTCGTCCGCTTCAAAACCGGGGTCAGCGGCCTTTACTTCAGCAGCCTGCGCAAAGGGTTTGCGCTGACGGTCGGTCCGCTGCTTTAACAGGGTAAGGGCGGTATTCAGCCCTACCCGGTACAGCCAGGTCGAGAAGCTGGCCTCCCCCCGAAAATGGGCAAAGGAACGCCAGGCCTGCAGCAGGATCTCCTGCCGCAGATCCTTACGGTCTTCGGTCTGGTCGGCATACAGAAAGACGAGCTTGTTGATCAGGGCTTGATGGGCCTGTATCAACGCAACAAACTCGTCTTCGAGGGGTGAACTGTCTTTTCTCAAAATTTGCCAGGTTAATTCGTGGCGGCTTCAGGCACTTTCCAGCATTCTGCCCACACATCCAGGCCGGTCGTTGGGCTACTGACCTTGCCTGAGTAAGGCCATAATCTTGCGGCGGCGGGAAAAGTAGTCCGAGAAAGCGGGCTGCATGGCAATACTGGTCAGAATCAACGGATACAGACCTGACCAGATGGCCATCCCGATGACTGATAGGGCTAACAAGCCCACGATAGCCAGCATTTTTTCGGTAGACGCTTTGCGGTGCATCAGCTCCGGTTTTGACAGTTCGCTCAGGAGTTGGCTTTGCTGCGGACAGGAGCGCAACAGGGTTCTGAAGTTCATAGGTTTAGATTTTTTGATTGTAACAGGTTAGTCAGAAAATCCACCTGTTTGTTACACAGGTCGGAAAATAATGTTACACAGGTTGGAAAATAATTTCGTCCAACCACTCTTCCAATCTCTTTGAGAGCATACTGCTAAGGATATAGCCAAATAAGTTGCGATGAAAAAGCAATAAAAGCTACCGGACAACCGGTACATCCAGTTAAGTCAGAAACAGATTAAGTCAGAAACAGAGCTTTCGCAGATAGAAAATTCTCAACCTCTTTCAATGTTCTGTTGCTTTGTATGGTATGTTTTGTATGGTATGCGTTTACGAAAGAAGAGCGATTTGGTGGCTATTGGCCAATCTGAGCTGTGCGTAAGGTTATCTAATGCCAATTCTGATCAGACCCAACATTCATCAAATCGGACAGGATCGCATCGGGCAGGATCGCATCGTCAGCCTTGAAAATCAGGATGCAACCATAGATTCAGCCGTACATGCAACTATCCGTACATGCAACTGGCATTTGATGGCAATTGGGCCATCCCCACCCAAGGGCCATCCCCACCCAAGGGCCATCCCCACCCAAGGGCCATCCCCAACGGCTAGCGGCGAAACATCCCCAATCCTATCATCCTCTCAGACAATACCGGCCGGTAGATGCCTGCTTATGATTTGGCAGAAAACACAGGTTTGCTTCATAGCTGGTCAACTAACGAGTGTCCGGAAAGCACTCTTACAATAGTACGCGAATAAAAAAGGCCTTGAAAAAGGTTCACCCCGGGCGCAGGCCATTATGAATTGAAACCAGTCAGCTCCTTTTCAATCAAGGCAATGGCAAGCCGAAACGCTTCGATCCTGCGTTTGAGCAGGGTTTGCTGGGCTGAACCTTCCTTTGAATGCGAAAAGGCTTTCTCACACTTTGCCCTGACGGACATGATTGCTCTTTTGGCTTCTTCGAGTTCTTTTGGGTCGTAACTCATTCTGTCAAAAAATAAACACTTTGGTTTTTAAAATAATAAGTCCTTCAGATGCATTATCCTTCAGGTGTATTATCCTTCAGGTGTATTATCCTTCAGGTGTATTATCCTTCAGGTGTATTATCCTTCAGGTGTATTATCCTTCAGGTGTATTATCCTTCAGGTGCATTGTCCTTGTGGATTAGGTGTTGCTTTTGGCGGCTGAAAATTCCAAAATTTCGATCCTACAAGTTTTTCTTTCTCATCAGGCTCAGACCAATGTGAATCAGCGGGTGAACTTGCCTGAAACTGACTTGCTCTGGTCAAGTCGGTAGTGCGCTTGCTTTTCAGCCTTGGAAGCGGTTGGATCCGGCTTTGGCAAGGCAGGCTACATCCATTCGGGACAGGGGCTATTTGAGCGCCTGCCGCACCGATCTTTGATAGGAATGACCGATGGGCAGTTCAAATCCGTCAATCTCTATGTGAGTCGCACTATAGGCCCGGATTCGATCCAGGGCAATGATAAAGGAGCGGTGGATACGTAAAAACTCGGCATCGGGCAACCGCTGCTCAAAATCCTGAAGGGTCTGATAGGTGACAATATCGCCATGAACGGTCCTGATCTTTACAAACTCCTTTACCCCTTCAAAAAAAAGCACATCCTTGAGATATATCCTGACCGTTTTTTTACCGGATTTAACATAAATAAACGGACTCGGAGAGCCGGGCGAACTTGCCGCTGGCTGATGGTTTTGGCTGCCAGGGGACAGGAAGGCTGTTTCAAACTTATCAATGGCCCGCAGGAAGCGGTCGAAGGCAATCGGTTTTAACAGGTAATCAACGGCATTGAGTTCATACCCGTCGACGGCATAGTCCCGAAAAGCGGTTGTGAAAATAACGGGTGGGATGGTTTTCAGGCTTTTGACCAATTCAAGCCCGGTCAGCTGAGGCATGTGGATGTCGAGCAACAGCAGGTCGACCGCCTGCGTTTTAAGGGCGGTAAAAACTTCGATCCCATTCTTGCAGGTGGCTATCAGCTGATAGTTCTCAAGCCTGGAAAGATAGTTCTCCAGTACTTCGGCCGATAGCATTTCATCGTCGGCAATGATGCATTTGATCTTTTTCATCTGATGGTATCTTCATTCAGTGGTATCTTCCTCTAATTTTATCTTCCTCCAATAGTATCTTCAGACTAACGCTGAACGTGTTCGGCTCGTGTGTGATGCGTAACTGATGGCGGCCGGGATAGGACAGGGCAAGCCGCTTGCGGACATTGGTCAGGCCGATGCCTTGACCGGACTTGGAATCATGAACCTGTGCGATGCTGTTTTCCACGAAGACAAACAATCGGTTGCCGCTTACTTTGATGGTAATGATAACCCAGGCCTTGTGCAGTTCACCACCAAGGCTGTGCTTGAAGGCATTTTCGACAAAAGGCAACAGTAGCAACGGGCCGATCCGCTTTCCTTTCACCTGGCCTGAGCACTGAAAGGAGTACTCGATCCGGTCAGCGAAGCGCAGCTGCTCAAGGGCGATGTAGTTGTTTAGCTGCGTTATTTCATCCTCGAGTAAAACCGACCCGGCGTTGGTATCGTAAAGCATGTATCGCATCAGGTCCGACAAGCGCATGACCACATCGGACGCCCGGTCGGAGTTTTTCAGGGTCAGCGCGTACAGGCTGCTCAGGGTATTGAAGAAGAAATGGGGATGGATTTGCGCCCTCAGGAACGATAATTCCGCCTGGTGCCGCTCCGACTGGGCAATCCGGAGCTGTTTTTCCTTGCCGTACGAGTCGCGCAGCACCTTGATCAGCATCGTAAGGGCCAGGATCGGGTACAACCGGAACGAGTTGCGGGCAATGCGAATGGGAACAAAAAAGTTTTTTGGCTCGGTCATATACTGGTGATAGGCATGCTGCCGGTCCCAGGGCAGCCAATACCGGTAACCGATGAATCGGGTCACCAGCGCGTAGGCTACCACCACCACTACCAGGGATAATCCGTAGCGTCCGTATTTCTTGCCATACAGGTAGCGGGGCATCAGTCCGTACAGGTTCAGGTACACAACGCCAATGGTAAGGGGGACATTGGCCCATACCTTGTGGATCTGCGAGAAGTCAAACCGGTCCTGTTGGCCCCAACTGGCATTCAATGTTTCATAAAGGATATAAATCATCCAGAACAGAAGGTGAAGACCCATCCGTTCGGACTTGTTCTCCAAGACATCAAACCTGTTATCTTCCGGGTAGTTTGGTTGCTCGCCAGCCATTTGCATCACATTGACCATATTCGTTGTTACCTGCGGCTATCAAGGTGCCATCTGACCTAAGACCAATCGTATGGGCAGAACCCGCAGCAATGGCCACGATCTGATTCCAGTCACTTACGTTGCATTGACCATACGCATTCCAACCGACGGCCATTACCCTACCGTCCCAGGTAAGGCCGACCGTATGGCTACTGCCTACCGCTATGGCTATAATACCACGCCAGTTGCTCACATTGCATTGGCCTGCCCTGGTTTGCCCCATAGCCTTCACTGTACCATCTGATGCAAGACCCACCGTGTGAAGGTAACCTGCCGCGACGGACACAATGCCACGCCAATGGCCGAGATCGCATTGATGGTACCTGTCATTGCCCACTGCTGTTACCATGCCATCGGATTTAAGACCGACCGTATGCCAGTCACCCGCCGTAACTGCTATAATATCACGCCAACCACTTACCTCACATTGACCTTCGTTATTTCGACCCGCAGCCAGCACTGATCCGTCTTCTTTGAGCCCAAGGGTACGGCGCCAACCTGCCGCAAGGGATACAATATCACGCCAGTCACTTACGTTGCATTGGCCATCGTTATTCCAACCGACAGCCTCTACCGTACCCGATGATGTAAGCCCGGCTGTATGGGCATTTCCGGTGTTGGGCGCCATGTGAACATTGCCGGCAGCGACGGCCACAATAGCACGCCAACCGCTCACCCTGCATTGACCAAAGGCATCATCTCCCACCGCCAGAACCGTTCCATCCGACGCAAGAGCAACCGAATGACGAGGCCCCGCCGCTATTGTATTCTTTGGCCACTGGGTAAAGTTCATAAGCGATTTTATAGGTAAGTGCTTTTATTGAAAAGATGGGATACCGTACTTTACGGCTATCCCGATAATGATCTGTGCTCAACAACGATCTGTGCTCAACAACGATCTGTGCTCAACAACGATCTGTGCTCAACGACAGACGCGTTGTGGTTTTTCTCCTGACCGGAAGGCTTTTCCTGACCAAAGGCAGCCAGATAAGTGGTCAGAAGAAAAGACCATGCAATCAGTGTGGTGTTCATCACTAGTTTATGTTCAGGGTTACACAATTATGTATTCACAGGGTATTTATGAATGGTGGTAAATCGAAGCCGTAAGGTCCGTTTTGCACTATGGTGCAATAAAATAACCGTCACCAAATTTATAACGTTAGCAGTTCGTTGTTTTAATTTAACAGTTGTTTTAGTCTGTCTATAACGATTTTCCAATTTTCGGCAGAATGTTTCGCTTTTTCTTCGTCATAATTGGATTGCGTAATGATTAGTTCTGTTCCATTTTCGGTCGGTCTTACTTCATAAGAGACGAAAAGATAGTTTTCTGGCTTATCCTCCAATCCACTCCAATTGCTAAAATAGCTATATGAAAGTTTCTCATTGGGTAAAAATTCTAAAACTACTCCCTTGTCTTCATAAGTCGTTCCTTCATATTCGCCAGTCCATAAGATTTTGCTTCCAACATTCCAATCCGTTTCCTGATTTGAACCAAAAAAATATTGTATAACCATTTCAGGATTTATTAAAGCGTCCCACACTTTTTCTAGCGGGGCTTTTATGATTGTCTGGTACTTTGATTGATGGTTGGTTTGCATACGTATTTTTTTTGTTTAGTAGTCTTGTCGTTTTGGTAGTGTTGTTCCTCAATGACCGCTAACAGGCTGGATAGTATTGAAGGTCGGGCTTGAGTACTACAGTTGATTTGAAGACTAAAGCTCGGTCCGGCACAAAAGTGTCACAGAAGCCGGGCAATCCCGATTTTGGCAATCCCTTGTCAGCGGTTCAGGTTTGCTTCCATGCCGGTTCGTGGTAAAAGATTGCTGCACCTGACTTTAGGATTTTTGTCTCACCGAACCTAAAAACAATACTTTCCTTTATCTGGTCAAAAAATGACAGCCCTTTTCCTTCTACGATGGGATGAATACAGACTTGAAATTGGTCAATTAACTTACTGTTCAGCAGTTGGATGATCAAACTGCGGCTTCCAACCAGAATATTTTTGCCTGGTTGCTCTTTGAGCTCCAGAACTTTCTGGTCAAGCGGTTTGCTGACCAGTTCTGCACTGTCCCAGTTGGTGTCTTTCAAGGTATTGGAAAAAACAAGTTTCGGGATTTTGTCTATTGCGATGGCAAAGTCGTCCATTGATTTTTCACCCGAAGGATTTTGCACGAGTGTTTGCCAGAATTGCATGAGCTGGTAGGTAGTCCGGCCATACAGAATCACTGCTGCATCATTGATAAGTTCAGAGTAATGCTGATGCAGCTGCTGGTCAACCACTCCGACCGTATGGTCGCAAATTCCGTCAAGTGTCACATTGATGGCTGCAATTACTTTTCTCATGGTTGATTTGTAGTTGTTTGTCCGGTTGTAGTTGTTGGTCTGGTCTATTTGTCTGGTGCAGATTACCTTGTCACCCGTTCAATGCCTTTTGTTATAGCGTTTTTTATCATATTTCCATAGCCATTGCCATTTCCAAAGCCATTGTCGGGCAACAGGTTTGCAAAGGAAAGGGCCAAGTCATAGTTCTTTTTTGCGTTAACAAGGTCATTGAGGTCTTCATAACATTTGGCAATGTTTAAATACAGCGAAGGGAAAGTAACTTTAACCCTGGCGTCATTTATGTTCAGGGCCAACTGCAAAGCTGTCTGGTCCCATTTGAGTTTGTCATCAATACTTTTTTGATGACGGGCCACATAATGCGCCGCGGTAAATTTTTCAAAATCGTTTGTCGCCTTGTTCCATGCCTGGAGAAAAAGTTCCCTCGCTTGTTTGCATTCACCCTTTCCTTCCATTTCCATGCCTTGCGCGCAGAGTTTGATCACATGGTTGTTTGGGTCAAATTTCATTTCAACAGGCTTTGTCATTGGTTATCATAGTTATTGGTTATCATGGTTGTTCTGACTTTTTCAGGATTGCCTGTTTGGCATTTGTTGCCATACTTTCGGTAGTTTCTTTTTCAACTGCTTTTTCCAACCCATTAGCCTGATCAGGCTAATGAGAATAAGTTTGAAACCATCGTATCCCGAATGCTCCAGGTAAAGGATCGTTCCTGCGCAGGTCGGTTCCAAGGTAAAGCTCAAAACCGTGTCTGGGTTAGTAAAGATTCCTTTGGTTAACTCTCCGGCTGCCTGTGAATGGATGCCTGCACAGGCTAATGCTTTTTCGCCGGAGGCCTGGCCACGATACGTATAGGAAATAAACCGTTGTGGTTCAATGGCTATGATCTGGCAGTGGGTTATTCCATCCCACCCTTTTTGGGGTCTCATTCGGAAAGTGAAATAGTGTCCCTGAACAGGTTTGATATCATTTTCCATCAGCCAGTTGCCCAACAAGGTAGCATCTGTCAACGCTTGCCAAACCCTGCCTTGCTGGTAAGGCAAAACCGTTTTTAGCTTTATGGTACGTCTGATCATTTCACGTCTGATCACTACAGATCTGATCACTATACGTATGGTTTGAAAATTTAACCACTATCTTTTGAAAAGCGGGTGAAAAAAACGTGAAACAGGATAAATAACGGGAAGTGATAGCAGACGTTAGCAAAAAATGCTCCTGGTCCGACAGACCGAGGGGTTGCTGTGAAATGAATCTGCTCCGGCGGCCTGCCTCCATTGACCACTTGCCTCCATTGGCCTATGACCCGATTGCTGTCAATGACCAAATCCACTCAGGTAAAAGTACCGTTTTCCATCCGGTCTTTTAGGATTGATCCGTGAACAAGCGGTTTTGCCCCGTGAAAACAAGATTGGCAAGTGCGAACGCCTGGCAAGGTCTTCTACTCAGCTTTAAGGCATTCCAAGCGATTGTTCGTCGGCTCAATAGCAAGCAAGTGAATTATGTTTTCTTATTTTACCCGGCATCTACGGCAAAAGCACACCAGGGCCATTATGCTTCAGGGCCATTATGCTTCAGGGCCAACAGGCTAACGAACGAAAAGAACTTATTCCCTCAATTGATTTATCCTAGCTAGCCTATTCTGGCTGGACATTCGTTGGGTAGAATAGTTGGTTGGGTAGACAGATTGCCATTGACCTTGCATTAAAATATTGATTGCAAGTAAAAACGAAATATCCTGATGCAGTCACTGCTTGCCAAATGCAGTCACTGCTTGCGGTCGAATATCCATAGAATCGCCGACCAGGCAACGCCAATCAAAAATAAACACGAGAAAAAATAAGCACATGAAACGAATTTTTAATCTGGGTACCCTTCTTTTTCTGATGGGCATTTTGGTAAGTGCCCTCTGCAATTTCTCCAGAAAGGATTTTGCAATCACACGGCCGCGTCCCTATCCCGAATTTATCCTGGCGCTGAATCCGGCCATGGCTTATGTCTCGGGCGGATTGCTGATTGCAGCGGTGGCGGGGTTTGCAATCCGGCGATTGCGGATTCTTTCGCTGGCAACCATTGCCGGCGCCATATTTGTCTTTGCCACCACCCGGCATGTGATGCTTCTGTGGCGGGATCCGATCAATGCGTTCAAATCGCTATGGCTGATAGCGGCCGCCTTGCTGCTGATTACCGGCTACCGGCCCTATCAGAAATATTTCCGGCAGGTTCTTTTTGCCAACATCATCGTCGCTTTCGTTTATTTTCAGTATTGCGGACTTGCCCATTTCAATTATGCAGAGCTGGTTTCGTCGATGATTCCGGCCTATATTCCGCTGCATACGTTTTTTACCTATTTTACCGGCCTTACCTTGCTACTGGCCAGCGTTGCCCTGCTCATACCCGGGCTCAGAAAGCTGGCCGCCTTGCTATCCGCCTTTCAGATCGGGGGATGGCTGCTCTTGCTGCATCTTCCGCGTGCGTTCGATGCGGGTGGCGACGAATGGATAGGGGTGGCAGAAACCCTTTCCTTTACCGGCATCTGTCTTTTGTATTACTGCTTTTTTGATCGAACCGAACCCGAAAATCACTTTCATCAGAGTTCGGCAAAGGCAGTTTACTGACCGGTGTGGAGTCGCTTGAAAGCAAATTTTATTCAAAGTAAATTGTATTCAAAGCAGGTTGTATTTACCCGCGCACCTGTTGCTGACCACTGGGGTCGATTGCCTGAGATGATTGTAGTTACTGCAACTTCTATCTGATTTTAGACTATCGTGGTGGTTGCCGCCATCTGTGGCGTATCATCTGTTGTGGCGTATCATCTGTGGCGTAGGCGGCGACTAGACCGGGTTTAGGGTTTTTACATCAACGGCAATACTTGTCCCTGTACATCCTGGCGATGGATGAAACCAGTAGATGATGGTCTTGGAAGGCATGGAAAACGTCGGATGCCCATTCTCTCACCTTTGCAACCGCCTGTTCAGCCGAAAGGGCCACAAGCAGGTCTGAGGTTGTGGTTTTTCCTCTCTGCCCGCATGGGGGAGGCACTAATGATTCGGATCTGTTTCTTTTGTAGTTGTTGATGACATTGCTCAGCTGGGTGGTTTTGGAATAGTCCCAGGCAACGCCATTTTCAAAAATGAGAAACAAACGGGTCAGGTGGATATGGTTGTTCCACGGCCCGTGCAATTCGCAGTGCTGCAAGGCCAGCGCGTCAACGCTCAGAAAACGGGTCTGGTAATGTGCTGGATCATTGAAGTCCAGAACCTGCGACAGGTGATGGGCGTTCTGGTGGCACTCGAAAACCCCGCCCGTGACCCTGGCGCCGCAAAACTGGCACCAACCCTGGCCGGATAATTCAATGCCGTGCTTGGCGGCGTAGCTTGCAAAGTCTTGCATGTCAATTACAATATCGCCTGTTACAATATCGCCTGTTACAATATCGCCTGTTGGTTTTGCTCCGGTGGACCTGATTGCGGTTCGCCGCTACCTTGCAGACAGGTCAATCCATACGCTCTGATCGAACAAAGCTACAAAAGGATTTTTGATTTTCATATCAGACAAATGGTTGCATGTATTTATGATAAACTCCTGTTATTGTTCTGGACATAATTCCGTGCGTCTTGCCAGGTCCAAGGATTGACGATGTGTTTTTCCATTTTAAAGGTATTCAGACTGTTGTAAAAGCTCTTTGATGCAAAATTCTCAGACAAAGTTTCAGCAGTTCCCTTGCCTGATAGTTCCCTTGAATGATAAGGCTGGGCGGTCAGAAAAAGCGGAAATCCCCGTCAAGAGCGTGTGTGGGAATAAGAGCGTGTGGGAATTTATTTTGCCTTTGTACCAACAGGTAACCCAAACGCCCGATTGATTCATAGCGCTGTCATTTTTTCCACAAAGCATTGGGTTAGAGCATGGCCTTGCTCTAACCCAATGCGTCCGGCACAGCCCGCCGTATCCGAGACAGACTGCAATATCCATCACAAGGTCAGTGTATGGAAAATAGGCGGTTTTCCAGGGTTGGATAATCCCCAACACACTTGGAACACACTCTTATACCCGAACACACTCTTATACCCGAACACACGCTGAATTTGCTGGATTTTCAGTAACAACTCCATGGGCGGATCGATCCGCTAAGCCGCGGCATGTAGTCTGAAAACCAGCGCGATGCAAAAAAGGGCATGAAACTGATTTAAAGTTTGTCTAAGAATTTACACCATTGAATGATGGCAAACAGGTAATGCCAGGCCGTCCAACAAGCATTAGATGTATCGTACAAGCATTAGATGTATCGTATCTGACCAACAAAGT
>JAESGM010000904.1_pt1 | contig 12881 bp, 14 predicted proteins | sample 9269721 | NCBI WGS metagenome assembly JAESGM01 (sample SAMN15720920, study PRJNA650825) | algae metagenome | isolation source: Komarekiella atlantica HA4396-MV6 and co-occurring heterotrophs from... | place: USA: Theobald House, Kauai, HI | collected 2009-07-29 | reverse complement strand
GTTCTTTGCGGGCTACGCCGGCATCGTGCGCTTCGACTTCAGCATCGATGTCGGGCTGATCGGCTTTTCCGCGGCGGTGGTCGGCGGGCTGGGCTCGATGCCCGGCGCGATCATCGGCAGCCTCGTGATCGCCGGCCTCGACACGCTGGTGCAGGCGGTGGTGCCGAACGGCGCGGCTTATCGCCTGGTCTTCGTCTTCCTGCTGGTGATCGGCGTGCTGGTGTTCCGGCCGGCCGGCCTCTTCGGCCGCACCGTCGTCGAAAAGGTCTGAACCGATGACGGATGTGACAGTTCCCGCTCGCGCGACGCTCGGCACCGCCAGCGGCCTCGCGCTCGTCGCCCTCACGGAGATCGCGGGCGCCGCCTTCCTGCGCCAATTCCTGCTGGTCGACGACTGGCGCGCGGTGGTCGGCCTGCTCGCCCTGTTCGGCGGCGCGCTCGTTACGATGCAGCGCGTGCCGGCGATCGAGGCCGGCATCGAGCAGGCTTTCAGCGCCAACCGGCGCTTCGCGGCGCTGCTCGGCATGGCGATCGTGCTCGCCTTTCCCTTCGTGCTGCAGGGCAGCTCCTATGCGCTGCATCTGCTGATCATCGCGCAGCTCTATGCCGTGCTGGCGCTGGCGCTGAACTTCCAGCTCGGCAGCGCCAATATCCCGAACTTCGCCACCGGCGCCTCATACGGCATCGGCGCATATGCCTCGGCCCTGCTCGCCCTGCACTGGGACGTCAGCTTCTGGCTGGCGCTGCCGGCCTCGGCGGTGGTCGCGACCATCTTCGGCTTCCTGCTCGGCATCCCCTCGATGCGCACGCGGGACAGCTATCTGGCGCTGGTGACGATCGCCTTCGGCGTCGTCGTGCACCAGCTCCTCAACAATCTGGAATTCACCGGCGGTCCCAACGGCCTGGTGGGGATCCCGGCGCCGGAGCTGTTCGGCCACTCCTTCGCCTCGCCTCTCGTGCTCTTCGGGCATTCGCTGCCGTCCCAGGCGAATTTCTACTACATCTCGGCGCTGCTCGTCGGCGTCTCCATCCTGTTCGCCGGGCGGCTGCACCATTCGCGGATCGGCCTGGCCTGGAACGCGCTGCGGGCCGACGAACTCGCGGCCCGCTGCCAGGGCATCAACACGACCTGGTACAAGGTGCTCGCCTTCGCGGTGGACGCGTTCCTGGCGGGCTTCGCCGGCACGATCTACGCCTTCTATGTCGGCTTCATCTCGCCCGACAACTTCACCTTCCTGGTCTCGGTGACGATCATGACCATGGTCATCGCAGGCGGCATGGACAACACGCTCGGCGTGATCGTCGGCGCCTTCCTGCTGACGCTGCTGCCCGAGAAGCTGCGCGCCTTCTCCGACTACCGCATCCTGTTCTTCGGCATCACCGTGATCGCCTTTCTGATGATCCGCCCGCAGGGAATCTTCCCGCAGCGGCTGCGCCGCTACGGAGGCTGACCATGGATCCCGACATCATCCTGTACGGCCAGGGCCTGACCATGCGCTTCGGCGGCCTGGTCGCCATGGCCGAGGTCGACTTCTCGCTGCGCAAGGGCGAGGTGCTCGGCATCATCGGGCCGAACGGGGCCGGCAAGTCGACCCTGCTCAACATCATCACCGGGCTATACGTTCCGTCTTCGGGTGAGGTCCGGCTGGAAGGCGAGCTGCTCAACGGCCAGCCGGCGCATCGCATCGTCGCCAAGGGGATCGCGCGCACCTTCCAGTCGAGCCGGCTCTTCGCCGACCTTTCGGTGCTCGACAACGTCATCATCGGCCGCCACACCCATATGAAGACCGGCGTGTTCGACGCGATCTTCAACCGCCGCAAGGCCGATGCCGAGCTCGACGCCGCGGCCGAGATCGCCGAGCGCCTGCTGAAGGCGGTCTCGCGCGAGCTCCATGCCCAGCGCCACCGGCCGGCGGGCGAGCTGCCGCAGGCTGACCGCAGGCGCCTGGAGATCGCCCGCGCACTGGCGAGCGAACCCAAGGTGCTGCTGCTCGACGAGCCCTCCTCGGGCATGGACGATGCCGACACCGACGCGCTGATGGACGATATCCGCTCGGTCTGCGCCGAGCGGCCGGACCTCGCCCTGATGATCATCGAGCACGACATGCGGCTGATCGCGTCGCTGCCGCAGCGGGTGCTGGTCCTCGATTACGGCCAGAAGCTCGCGGAAGGCACCTTCGAGGAGGTCCGCCTGATCCCGCGTGTGCAGGAGGCCTATCTCGGCCGCAAGGGAGCGCAGCATGCTCAGGCTTGAGAACGTCGACACCAATTACGGCGTGGTCGCGATGCTGCGCGACGTCTCGCTCAGCGTCGAGCCGGGCGAGCTCGTCTGCATCCTCGGGCCCAACGGCGCCGGCAAGACCACGATCTTCCGGGCGATCTCGGCGCTACTGCCTCTGGCGCGCGGGCGCATCGCGATCATGGGGCAGGACCTCAAGGGCTCGCGAACCGAGGCGCTGAGCGCGCTCGGCGTCGGCTTCGTGCCGGAGGGTCGGCGCCTCTTCGGCGATATCTCGGTGCGCGACAATATCCGCCTGGGCTATGAGGCGCAGGGGCACCAGGCCGGCTTCGAAGACCGGCTGGAGGAGATGCTGGAGCTGTTTCCGCGCGTTCGCGAGCGCATCCGCCAGCGCGCCGGCACGCTGTCGGGCGGCGAGCAGGCCATGGTGGCACTGGCGCGCGCGCTCGTCGGCAAGCCGAAATTCGTCATTATGGACGAGCCCTCGCTCGGCCTCTCGCCGAAGCTGATCGACGAGTATTTCGACACGGTCGCGGCGGTGAACCGCAATGGCACGACCGTGCTGCTGATCGAGCAGAACGCCGAGATGGCGCTCTCCATCGCCCATCGCGGCATCCTGCTCACCAAGGGGCGGGTCGTGGCGGCGGGCAATGCCGCCGAACTGCTCGGCAGCGACGCCGTGCGGCATCTGTATCTCTAGGCGCGGGTAGTGGAAGGCGGCGCGGTGATGGACACGCTGACGATCCTGGACAGGCTGGTAGGCTTCGCCACGGTCAGCCGCGACCCGAACCGGCCGCTGATCGACTTCATCAGCGGCTTCCTCGCCGGACAAGGCATCGAGAGCGAGATCATCGAGGCCGAGGACGGGCGCAAGGCCAATCTGTTCGCCACCATCGGCCCCAGGGACCGGCCGGGCGTCATGCTCTCCGGCCACACCGATGTCGTGCCCGTTGACGGCCAGGACTGGAGCCATGACCCGTTCCGGCTCAAGGTCGCGGACGGTCGCGCCTACGGACGCGGCACCGCCGACATGAAGGGCTTCGTCGCCTCGGCGCTCGCGCTCGCCGCGCGCGCCGCGACGCGCAAGCTCGAGACGCCGCTGCACCTCGCCTTCAGTCATGACGAGGAGATCGGCTGCGTCGGCGTGCGCTCGCTGATCGACCGGCTGGCGGGCCGGCCGCTGCGGCCGAAACTCGCGATCATCGGCGAGCCAACGGCGATGGCGATCGCAACCGGGCACAAGGGCAAGCTCGCGGCGCGGGCGACGTGCTGCGGCGTCACCGGGCATTCCGCTTTGGCGCCGAAGGCGCTGAACGCCATCCATCTCGCCTGCGATTTCATCGGCGCGCTGCGTGAGCTGCAGGGTGAGATCGAGCGGGGCGGTCCGCGCGATGCCGATTACGACATCCCCTACACCACGCTGCATGCCGGGCGCATTGCGGGCGGGACCGCGCTCAACATCGTGCCGGAGCGCTGCACGATCGATTTCGAGATCCGCAACGTTGCCGAGGACGACCCCGAGGCGATCCTCACCCGGCTGATGGACGAGGCGTCCGCCATCGTCGCGGCGCGGCGCGAGCGCTTCCCCGACGCCGGGATCGGCTTCGAGCGCCTGAACGACTATCCGGGGCTGGCGATGCCGGTTTCCTCCGAGGCCGTCGCCTTCCTGCGCGGGATCCTCGATGACAGCGCCCTGTGCAAGGTGGCCTTCGGCACCGAGGGCGGGCTGTTCTCGCAGCGTCTGGGAATCCCGGTGTTGGTCTGCGGGCCGGGCTCGATGGAGCAGGGGCACAAGGCGGACGAGTTCATCACGCTCGACCAGCTCGCGGCCTGCGACCGGATGATGGACCGGCTGCTCGACAGGATCGCGGCCTGAGGTCTTTCGCTTTGCGGGCCAGCGGCTCCCGTGCTTTATGCTGGGGCGATGCGGTTCTCCCTGCGGCAACTCGAATATTTCATCGCGGCCGGCGAGACGGGCAGCATCACTCTCGCCTCCGAGATGATCCATATCTCTCAGCCCTCGATCTCGACCGCGATCTCGCATCTGGAGCGGGAGCTGAACGTGCAGCTCTTCATCCGCCACCACGCCCAGGGCCTGTCGCTGACGCCGGTCGGCCGGGCGCTGCTGAGCGAGGCGAAGCGGGTCGTCGGCCAGGCCGAAAGCCTCTACACCGTCGCCGCGGACACGGTCGGCACGGTGCGCGGCACGCTCTCGCTCGGCTGCATGGTGACGCTGGCGCCGATGCTGGTGCCGGAGCTCAGCAACGGCTTCGTCACGGCCTTTCCCGAGACGACAATCCGCCATGTCGAGGGCAATCAGGAGGATCTTCTGAGGGGCTTACGCCGCTCCGAGGTCGATGTGGCCCTGACCTATGATCTGCAGGTGCCCGACGACATCGCGTTCGCGCCGCTGGTCAGCCTGCCGCCGCATATCGTCGTGGCGGAGACGCATCCTTTGGCGCAGCAGAGCGCCGTCACGCTGGAGGAGCTCGCGGAGCAGCCGCTCGTGCTGCTCGACCTGCCGCTGAGCCGCGAATATTTCCTGGCCTTGTTCATGGCGGCCGGCGTCGTGCCGACGATCGCGGCGCGCTCGGCCTATCCGGACCTGGTGCGGGCGATGGTCGCCAATGGCGCCGGCTATGCGTTGTTCAACGTGCGGCCGCGCTCCGATCACTCGCTCGACGGGCGCAAGCTGGTCTCGATCCGGCTCGCCGGTGAGCACCGTCCGATGACGATCGGCGTCGCGACACTGGCCTCGCTCGCCAAGTCCAAGCTGATCGAGGCCTTCCAGGCGCATTGCGAGGCGCGCATTTCGCGCGCCTACATCCCCGGCATGATCGCGCCCGTCATGACGGACCGGACGCGCGTCGAGGCTTGACCTGGCAACCGCCGCCAAGCGGCAGCCCGTGGCTCACTCGTCTCCGGGAACGCCGTAGGACGGTGCCTGCCGCGGATCGAGCGCGCGCTGGATGTAGGCGTCGAGCTGGGGCTTGTAGATCTCCCAGGCCGTCGCCACCGCTTCGATCGGGCAGTCTTCCGTCCAGTCGCAGCGCAGATCGGCGACCGGCCAGCTGACCTTGTCGACGATCTTGAGCCCGGCCGAACGTACCGGCCCGGCTTCGCCGCCGGCAGCGAGGCCGGCGCGCATGGCTGCGATCAGCCGGTCGCCGAGATGGCCGGAGGAGGCGAGGAAACCATCGACGATCGCCTGCGGCACGCCGTCATTGGCCAGGAGATTGCCGCCGGAGGCGACGTCCCGCGCCTGTGCCTGCGTCCAGATGCCCAGCGAGTTCGGCCCGGAATGGATCGCCGTCTCGCCGTCGCGGTCGACCGCCAGGACCTGGCGGTATTCGATGAACTTGCCGCGCCTGCGGACCTCGGCGATCGCCTCGGCCGCGCTCATGCCGCCTTCCATCAGATCGAGCGCCAGCGGGCCGAGCGTCGGGTCGGTGACGTTCTGCGAGGCGACGGCTCCGACGCCGGCGCGCGCATAGGAGCAGCGCGCCGCAACGGCAGGCGAGGACGAGGAGATCGCGACCCCGAACATGCCGGTCCGGGCGCAGCGGGCGACCAGCGAGAAGGTCATGCGATCACTCCGGGATCACGGCTGTGCCGTCGATCTCGACCAGCCATTCCGGCCGGGCGAGCGCCTGCACCACGAGCCCGGTCGAGACCGGATGCACGCCTTTGAGGTATTCGCCCATGGTGCGGTAGACCGCCTCGCGATGGCGGACGTCGGTGATGTAGACGACGACCTTGACCAGATGCTCCATCTGGCCGCCGGCCTCCTCGATCAGCTGCTTGATGTTCTGCATGACCTTGTGGGTCTGCACGGCCGGGTCGTGGCTGTCGATGTTCTTGGCATCGTCGAGGTTCTGCGGGCACTGGCCGCGCAGCCAGACGATCCTGCCGCCTTTGGTCACCACCGCCTGGGCGAGGTCGTTGTCGAGCTTCTGCTCGGGATAGGTGTCCTTGGTGTTGAATTTGCGGATGCGGGTATGCGCCATTTCGGCCTCCGTCGGATCTGTTGAAGTGTTTCGCGTCAGGCTGGCTCAAGCTCGCCCCGGGCGGCGGCGTCATAGGCCATGTACTGGCGCTGGATCACGATCTGGTCGGCGACGTATTTCGCATCGTGCCAGACGCCCCAGATGAAGCTGGAGCCGCGCCGCGACTGCCAGGGCAGGCCGAGGAAATAGATGCCGGGCTCCGAGGAGACGCCGCGCTGGTGCCTGGGCTTGCCGCTCTCGTCGAAGGCGTCGACCTGCATCCAGCTGTAATCGGCGACGAAACCCGTGGCCCAGATGATCGTGCCGATGCCGGCCTCTGCGAGATCGAGCGAGAGAATAGGCTTGGCGATGCAGTCGGCATCCGGGACGCGGTCCCGGGCGTGAGGTTCTTCGGGCAAATCGAGGCCGTTGCGGGTGACATAGGCGTCGGCCTCGTCGAGCAGGGCGTCATGGTTCTCGTCGCCGGCCCGCAGGTTCTCGACGAGATCGGGCGCGAAGCGGACGACGCCGTCCGTGCAGGAGTCCGTACGCCCGACCAGGATCATGCCCTGGGCGGCGAGGCGGCGGAAATCGATGGTGTGGCCGCCATGCGCGCCGCTGACGGCGATGGTGACGTGCTCCTTGCCCGCTTCACGCGTCGCGGCGTCCCATTTGCCGAGCACGCCCAGCCACCAGCAGAAGTCGCGGCCGCGATAACCCCGCGGCGGCCGGTCGTGTGGGCCGACCGAGAGATAGACGCGCCGCCCCGCCTGCATCAGCTCCTCGGCGATCTGGGTGCCGGACGAGCCGGAACCGACGACCAGCACCGCACCATCCGGCAATTGCGCGGGATTGCGATAGCCGGTGGAGTGCATCTGCAGCAGGCCGGCCCGCTCGGGAACCACGGCGGGGATGACGGGCGTCTGGAACGGGCCGGTCGCAGCGACGACGCGCTCGGCCTCGATCACGCCATCCGAGGTCTCGACCCGGAAGCCGGGACGGCCCGCATTGCGCTCGAGCTTCAGCACCTCGACGCCGCAGCGGATGGGAGCGTCGATCTTCTCGGCGAAGGCGACGAAATAGTCGGCGACCGTTTCCTTGCCCGGAAAATCGTCCGGCCCGACGCTGCTTTCGACATCGCCGAAGGTCATGCCGGGAAAGCGGTCATGCCAGGCCGGGCCGTTGGCGACGAGCGAGTCCCAGCGTTCCGAGCGCCAGCGCTCGGCGATGCGATGCCGCTCCAGCACGAGATGCGGCACGCCGCTGCGGCCAAGATGCTCGCTTATGGCGAGCCCCGCCTGGCCGGCGCCAATGACGAGCGTGTCTATCTTCTCAACTGACATGGTCCGCCCTTGCCGATTTTCACGCGCTCCGCTCCAGGGGATGCGTTACGGCACTGGTCTAATGGGCGGCTCGATCCCGGAAAAATATGAAATCTTGCGGCACTGCTTAGGAAGCCCCGAAACGGTCGGTTAGGGCGATCGACACGTCGACTTGCGCGATCGCCAACTGTACCACCCGAAGCTGGACATCTCGAACGTCCGCAATTGGTGGGCGTAGGATTACACGTCTGGTCCGCTGCCGGTTCGGTGGGCAGTCGGTTGGGCTAATCCACCTTCTTTCGAACTCGCCCGGGCTGATGTAGCCGATGGTCGAGTGCCTGCGAACGGCGTTTTAGCACCGCTCGATGTCGTCGAACACGTCGGCACGATCCTCGTCGCGCGTCCGGTAAACCCTGCCTTTGATGCCTATTTTGATTGAACCGTGCCGGGTTTGTCGGAGGCTCCAACTCCTGAAAAGGTGGAGCCATGACGAGCAAGGCGACGAACAAGTTTTCGCCTGAGGTACGGGTTTGCGCGGTTCGGATGTTGCTGGAGCACGAGGGCGAGCACCCGTCCCGTTGGGCGGCGATCATATCGATCTCGGCCAAGATCAGCTGCACGGGGCAGACGCTGAACGAGTGGGTGAAGAAGGCCGAGGTCGACAGCGGCCGCAAGGCCGGGCTGACGACGGACATGGCGGCCAAGCTCAAGACGCTGGAGCGCAAGAACCGGGAGCTTCGGCAGGCGAACGAGATTCTGCGTAAAACACCGGCGTATTTTGCTCAGGCCCTTTCGGCGAATGTATGCATTCGCCTGTCGGGAAAGAGGAGCTCGACCGCTGACACCGGTCATGATCGCCTTCATTGACGGTCACACAGGACCTATGGGGTCGAGCCGATCTGCAAGGTGATGCCGACCGTCCCGTCAACCGACCACGCTCGTACCTCGTGGCCGGACGATCCGGCCGAGCTCTCGATCCAAGCGGGGCGCGACCCCGCCCTGTTGCCGGAGATTCAGCGGGTTTTTGATGCGTACTTCCGGTCTATGGCGTGCGTAAGGTCTGGCGGTAGGTGAAGCGAGAAGGACACCGGCTCGCTCGCTGCACCGTGGCGCACCTGATGGGCAGCGCGGGCCTGCAAGGCGTGATCCGGGGCAAGCCTGCGCGCACCACTATCGGCGACAAAGGCGGCGCCGTGCCCGCTCGGTCATGTGAACCGGGTCTTCCGTGCGACAGAGCCGAACATGCTGTGGGGCTCGGATTTCACCCATGTCAGCACATGGTCGGGCTTCGTCCATGTCGCCTCCGTCATCGACGCCTACGCCCGCCGGATCGTTGGATGGCGCGTATCGCGAACCGCACACGCCAGCTTCGTGCTCGACGCGTTGGAGCAGGCCGTGCATGAGCGGCGCCCTGTCCATCGTGGCGGCCTCGTGCACCACTCTGACAGGGGGGCTCAATACGTCAGTATTCGCTACACGGAGTGCATTGCCGAAGTTGGTATCGAGCCCTCTGTCGGCAGCGTAGGCGACTCTTACGACAACGCTCTCGCAGAAGCGATCAACGGCCTCTACAAAGCGGAGCTCATCCATAGGCATGGACCCTGGTGACGCTTCGAGGCCGTTGATCTCGTCGCGCTGACCTGGATCGACTGGTTCAACAATCGCCGGCTGCGGGAGCCTATCGGCAACATGCCGCCGGCCGAGGCCGAGGAGCGCTACTATGCCATGCTGGATGAGCCAGCCATGGCGGCGTGACTCAAACGAAATGGCCTCCGGGCAACCCGGCGCGGTTCAGTTCTGATGGAGGAGGTGGTATCTGAACTCGGATCAGAGTCTTGGTTGCCGCGCCGCGCTCTGCTACAGAGGTACGTCTTCATGGAAAGCTGCACGGCCTCGCCATCGAAGTCGAGGAGGTTTGTGTCTCTGGACATGTTGAATGGATGGCGGCAGCCGGAATGGTGAAGAGCGTCAGCATGCCATTTGGTAGTAACCGCCCTGCGCTCGGTGCCGATCGTAGCTTCAATGCCAACGACCTCGTCAAGAATCTTAGGAAAGTCGGTGAGATGGCGTATGTGGTGCAGACCATCTCAGGTCGACGATCGCAAATGATGCGCCATCCCAACTACACGACCTGCATTGGGGAGGAGTCGGATCGGATAGGCAGCAGAAAACGAAGTTTTGAGATCGCGCTAGAATGGTGATCCCGCCTTTGCCGCCGCCCACCCCCTCTGCAGGCTGTCCAGAACTCTTGACGGCATGAAACAGGAAAAGTGGCGCGCACATCGCCCGCCAAACTCCGCAGTGCCGTCGGGCTGAGCGATCTTAAGCTCGTTTTCCTGCAGCTTGCTGGAAGGAGTTTTTCACCCCCCGTGTAGGTCTTTAGTGCATGATTGATTACGATTATGATGTTTGCGTGCAATGTGTTTATGGTGAGGGTCATATCGAGCATATAGAAGCGTGCCTGATCCCCGCACTGCAGAGCGCCTCCAATCTTACGATCCAGTTCAGGACTATGAATTACGATCCAGCAAGCCGTCATCGGCTCGAATCGGGTTGGCGCTTTGGCATTCGGGTAGAGGACGTGGCTAATGTCGCGCATGGAAAAACAGGGTTCGCTGAGAACCACAATGCGCTATTTTCGCATGAGAACCCACGCAAGTATTTCGTGATCATTAACCCAGATTGTATTCCGCATGAGAAGTCGATAGATTTCCTTATTCGCCGAATGAATGAAGGCGGCGCGAAAGTCGGTATTGTTGAAGGGCGTCAATGGCCATTCGAGCATCCAAAGGAATACGATCTGCGAACAAATTATACGAATTGGGCGAGCGGAGCATTTCAGCTTATTGATTCGAAATTCTATGATTCAATTGGTGGAATGGATCCGGTATATTTTCTATATATGGAAGATGTAGATCTGTCGTGGCAGGCCTGGTTGAACGGTTATTCAGTTTTGTATGAACCCGGATCGGTAACTACGCATTTTTCTGGCGGCCCGTTCTATCAATCCGATCTTGTTTCTGCCGAGCAATTCTTTGGGTTAAGAAATTTTATTATAATTTCTCGAAAATTTTTTGGAATGGATGGAGAAGATAGAGCAATTGAATTGTTAAGAAGACATCATGATCACCTCCTCGCGGATCAAGTAATTTCTGAATATAAATTTAAATTTTCTAACGCGATTTCCAATCGATATTCTAGGATGAGTCACGAAAAAGTTAAAATTTACGACGTTGGTCTATTCCATAAGCTTAGGTCGTTATGATTTACGTAATTACTCAAGAAGCTGATGATTTTCTTCGCTTTCAGGGGCGGAACGCTGTAGATTCGTCATCTTCGCGTGAGGTTGCTGGAGTCGGTGCTGCCTTGGCTGCGGTACGTGCAGCCGTGGATTCCGAAGATGGCCGTTGGGCATGCTTCGTGAGCGCAGATGTGTTCCTCCCAGGCAATTATGCAGAGGGCCTCGTAAAGATCATCGCGGAGCTTGATCGTGAGTGGCCGAACTGGGGCTGCGCGGCAGCGTGTGCCCGCACGCCATTCCATAGTGGATATCTTGGTCAGAACGTTGTGCGCTATTCCGGCAGTCCTGGCGCTTTTCCCAACCGGATGTCGACAGCGCTTCCGGCGATGATGCTTGAGGGTGAGATTTTTCTTCTCAATCTCAGTGCGCTTCGTGAGGCTGGGGTAACGATTCCCCGGCTGGATGGGGCTATTGGCTTGGATACCGTACTCTCGGTCGCAACCCTCGCAGCAGGCCGCGGGCTTATGGTCGTACCAGGCCTTGCCGCATGGCGTCCGCACTCCAAAGTCGAGGCGGGTGCTGATGTGGACGCCGCCGTTATCGATTACCTTGCGGGTCAGATTGCCAATCGCACTATTGAAACATCGCGTGGTGTCCTGGAGCTTGGAAGCGCAGATCGTCAGCTTTACCCAGCTAAAGGTCGGAATCTTCCCATTGATTCCCTGCGGTATGCTTGTTTGGGACGCCCGCAGCGTAAGGTAGCTATAGTTACAAGAACGCGCTTTACGCGGATCGCGCTACTCCAGCGGGTAATAAGATCGGTTCAATCTTTCGTTGCAGCGGCGGGAAAGGAGACACACTTCGAGCACCATATCATCAGCGATCAAAGAGCCCCATCATCCTTCAAAGCGCTTAAAAATATGCACTTTGTTGAAGTCGAGCAGGGCCGTGACAGTCGGTTTTTGCTTGTGGCGCATGCGGTCAAAGCGATTGATGCGGATTTTTTTTGGTTTGTTGACGATGATGATTGGCTGTTTCCGAACGCTGCTGAACGGCTCGCACTCCTACTCATGAGTGTCCCGGTTGATGCGCTTATCGTTGTGGACTGCCAACAGTTCGACGAACACCCGTTTCCGGGAACGAGTGAAGATGACGTGGCGCAATATGTGTCGAGCCCGAAGCAGCACATGCCAGCGGAACGCTTCTTCGGTGCGCTATCCGGACAGAACTTCACACCGTTTTGCGGAGCCATATTCCCCCGAACGGCGTTGCTCGCCCTGCCTGACGAATTGGTCGGCCAGGTGACCTACCTTGAGGATTATACAATTCTCCTCTCAACTTTGTTAGGTAAATATCAGGTATTTCAATGCCGCGTGCTGATGGCAGGTATCTCAATCCGTAAGAGTGGCAATACAATAACGGAGGTCGATCGCACGAAGTGGGATCAAAATATGGCACGCGTCATTTCATATCTTGTGAATGACGTACCTACGAATGATCTTATTTCGCTTTCTGATGTCAGCCGGAATGTTTCTGCTGTTCCAGCGTACAGCGCTTCCTACGCTGAAGAGTATCACGCTATGCTCAATTCTACTTCGTGGAAATTGACGCGCCCGCTTCGGGTTTTTGCCCGAATTGTGAGGGGAAAGCTCTCCTTCAGAGAGTTTCTCGTTCAAGTCCGGCGGGCCTTGAGAGGGTAGGCGATCTGGGCCTGACGTCGCCCTCCGAAGCGCCCTCGGTTTGAATTGGACTCCGTCGGAAGGAGACGGAGATGAAGAAGAGCCGGTTCAGCGAAGAGCAGATCATCGCGATCCTGAAGGAGCATCGGGCCGGGATTGCGGTGGCGGCCATCTGCCGCAAGCACGGGATAAGCGACGCGACCTTCTACAATTGGCGCAATCGCTACGGCGGGATGGAGGTCTCCGACGCGCGTTGGCTGAAGGCACTGGACGACGAGAACCGCAAGCTCAAGAAGCTGCTGGCGGAATCGAAGTTGGACGTCGCGACACTGCGCGAGGTGACCTGAGACCCTGATCTTCCTCCAGATTTGAGTAGAGTCCGTCACTCATGGAGACGGACGATGCGCCCCTCAC
>JAESGM010000903.1_pt1 | contig 12884 bp, 12 predicted proteins | sample 9269721 | NCBI WGS metagenome assembly JAESGM01 (sample SAMN15720920, study PRJNA650825) | algae metagenome | isolation source: Komarekiella atlantica HA4396-MV6 and co-occurring heterotrophs from... | place: USA: Theobald House, Kauai, HI | collected 2009-07-29 | reverse complement strand
CGTGGGCCTCGAAGACTCGGCACCACCCTACGGGGTACAATCCCAGCATGACCGCCCTGACCCGCGAGCCGATCGACTTCGCCGCCCTGACCGAGCGGGTGTGGTCGCCTCACGCCGGGGCGGTGGTGCTGTTCCTCGGCACCGTCCGGGACGTTACCGGCGACGTGGTTACGGAGGCGCTCGACTACACCGCCTACGAGCCGATGGCCGCGCGGCAGCTCGCCGCACTCGAAGCGGACCTCCGCCGCCGCTGGCCGGTGCAGGGGGTGGCCCTGGTGCATCGGCTCGGCCGCCTGGCCGTCGGCGAGGTGAGCGTGGCCGTCGCCGTCAGTTGCCCGCACCGGGCTGAGGCGTTCGAGGCCGGCCGGTACGCCATCGACACGCTCAAGCAGATCGTGCCGGTGTGGAAGCAAGAAAGTGCTGAGTGCTGAGTGCTGAGTGCTGAGCCGAAACCCCGCATCACCTTGCCGCTCACCGGCACCGCCACGCCCGCGCACTCAGCACTCGGCACTCAGCACTCAGCACTCATCGACTCGTTCGGCCGCGCCCACACCCGGTTGCGGGTGAGCGTCACCGACCGGTGCAACCTCCGCTGCACCTACTGCATGCCGGCGGAGGTGGAGTTCCGGGACCGGGCCGAGCTGCTGTCGTTCGAGGAGCTGGCCCGGGTGGTGCGGGTGGCGGCCGGGCTTGGGGTCACCCGGGTGCGGCTGACCGGCGGCGAGCCGACCCTCCGCCGGGGGTTGCCCGACTTGGTTCGCTTGGTAGTTGCGACGCCGGGCGTGAAGGACGTCGGGCTAACCACCAACGGCCTACTGCTGGAGCAGTTGGCCGAACCGCTCTGGGCAGCCGGGCTGCGGCGGCTGAACGTGTCGCTCGACACCCTGGACCCCGGCAGGTTCCGCCAACTCGCCCGCCGGGACGGGCTGGACCGGGTGTTGGCCGGGCTGGCGGCGGCTAAGCGGGTCGGGTTCGAGGTGAAGGTGAACGCCGTCGCCCTGCGAGGGTTCGTCGAGCACGACGCCGGGCCGCTGGCTCTCTACTGTCGGGCACACGGGTTCGAGCTGCGGTTCATCGAGTCCATGCCGATCGGGGCCGAGCCGTGGGAGCGGGACCAGGCGGTGCTGGCCGACGAGCTGCTGGCGCTGGTCGGAGCCGCCTGCGGCAAGCTGGTGCCGGCCGCCGCGATCGACCCGTCGGCCCCGGCGGCCGAGCACGAGTACGCCGTCGGCGGCGGCCGGGTGGGGGTGATCGCCAGCGTCAGCCGGCCGTTTTGTGCCGCCTGCGACCGGCTCCGGCTGACCGCCGACGGCCAGCTCCGCAACTGCCTGTTCAGCACCGACGAGACGGACGTGAAGGGGGTCCTCCGGGGCGGCGGGACGGACGCCGACGTCGCCGACCGGCTGCGGGCGTGCGTCTGGGGCAAGGCGGCCGGGCACGGGTTCAACGCCGCCGGCTGGGTGAAGCCGGGGCGGACCATGCACGCCATCGGCGGGTGACGGGCTTGCTGACGAGCTGTCTGGACAGTTAAAGTGGGGGGACGTCGAGCAGGGTAGGGCGAGGTCGAACATGGACAACTTCGTGGAAAGCTGGTCCGACCCGCGGTTGCCCGACCGCCGCGACCTGCACCCTGCCATCAACCAGGCCACTGAGACGTTGCGGGTCATGGTCGGGACGAACCGTGACCCGAGCATGATTCATGCGTGCTGGTCGCTGGTACCGAACCCGATCGGCGGTCGGGAGATCGAACTCCGCTTGGCGGACACCACCGCCCAGGTGATCGAACACTTCCGGGCTGACGATCTGACCGGGGCGGACGCCTGGTTCCTGCTCAGCCGGGTGTACCGCCGACTCCTCGGCGAGCGGATCCGGCTCCGCCACGGCACCATCCGGGCGTCCGAACTGCCCCCGGCGGGCGTGTGCTGAGCGGCCACACATGGTGATCGGCTCGACGCGGTCGAGTTGCTGGTTGGTGATCTGCGGCTGCTGGTCAGCCAGAACGACGGCGAGTTGACCCGCCTCCGGGAGCGCGGGAAGGACACCGAGGACCGGCTGGCCGAGCTGACCCGCCGCGTCGAGCAACTCCGCATCGAACTGTCCGTTCTCCAAGCCCAGCTCGCCGACTTGAAGAAGTCGGGCGACGTCTGGGGTAACCGGCTGTGGACGGTGGTGATCGCCGCCGTCGCCGCCGCCCTCGGCTACTACCTGAAGCGCTGACCGCCCCGGCCGGGGCGCTTATCATCTCCGGTGCCCCGGCGGACGCCGCGGGCGTCACGTCACCCGTTCGCACCCGAAGGAGTCTCTCCCATGCTGAATCGCACCGCGCTGGGCGTCGCCGTCGTGCTGGCCGTGTCCGGGCTGGCGACCGCCGCCACGCTGGCCGGCAAGATCGACCTCAAGGACTTCAAGATGAAGGGCACGGCCGGCGACAACGCCGGGTACAACGAGGGCGAGGGCAAGCTGTTCTTCTACGCCCCGGACACCGCCGAGGCCGCGGTCAAGCTGGCCGCCGACGGCGAGTACACCATCACCGTCGAGGCCAGTTGCGACGCCGCCAAGGACGAGAACGCCAAGTTCACCCTGAAGGTAGGGGACGAGGTCATCAAAAAGGACTTCCTGCTCACCGCCAGCGAGCAGAAGGAGTACACGTTCACCGCCAAGCTGAAGAAGGGCGAGCCGAAGCTGAGCATCGAGTTCACCAACGACCTGTACAAGGAGGGCGAGTACGACCGCAACCTGTACGTGCATGGGGTGAAGGTGGAGGCGAAGAAGTAGCACCAAGGGTATGGGGTGTAGGGTTTGGGGTTTAGCATGGCACGGCGAGTCGCCCGCCCAATGCTCAGCGTTGTCCGACCAAACCCCAAACCCTACACCCCACACCCTTTTTCCGTGAAGTGGCCGCCCCCGCCGGGGAACTACTCCCCCGGCGACCCGTCCGAGGGCCACGACCATGCCGCCCAGTCCGCTCGCCGCCGTCGCCCGCCGGCTCCGCCCGCCGCCGGCCGGCACCGACGCCGACCTGCTCGACCGGTTCCGGCTGGCCCGGGACGAGGCGGCGTTTGCTGCGCTGGTCCAGCGACATGCCGGGGCGGTGCGGGCGGTGGCCCGCGCCCGCCTGGGTAACCCGGCCGACGCCGACGACGTGGCCCAGGCCACGTTCCTGGTGCTGGCCCGGGACGCCGCCAAGGTGCGGGAGAGCGTGGCCGGGTTCCTGGTGCGGGTGGCCCACCTGACCGCCCTCCAGCACCGCCGGAACCTGGCCCGCCGCCGCACCGACCCGCTGCCGGAGGGGCTGCCCATGCACGCCGACCCGGCCGACGCCGCCGTCCGCTCGGAGCACAAGGCCGTCGTCACCGAAGAGCTGGCCGGGCTGCCGGACCGGCTCCGCGTGGTGGTGGTCCTGTGCTGCCTCGAAGGGCTGACGGCGGCCGGCGCTGCCACCCGGCTGGGGGTGCCGAAGGGCACGGTGGACAGCCGGCTGGCGACCGCCAAGCGGCGGCTGGTCGACCGGCTCGCCCGCCGCGGGCTGGCGGCCGGTGCCGGGGCGGTGGCCCTGGACGCGTTGGCCGCCGAGGCGGCGGTTGCGGGTCCCTCGGACGCGGTGTTCGCCATCACCCAGGCCGCGCTCGAGTACGCGGCCGCCGGCGGGGGGCTGGCCCCCACCCCGGTTTCCCTCCTGGCCGACGGAGTGAGTTACGCCATGACCGGTCCCGCCCGCCTGTTCGCGTTGGGGATGGTCGCCGTCGCCCTGTCCGGCAGTGCCGGGGTGGGGCTGTACCGGGCGGCCGCCGACGAGCAGCCGCCCGCCCCGGCGAAGCCGGTGGCCAAGCCGGCGGAGCCGCCGCAGGCGGCCAGTGCCGCCGGGCCGAGTTCCGTTCCGGCGGCCCGTGCCCCAGTCACCGACGAGGCCGGTGCCCGTGCGGCGCTGGCTATGCCCGCCCCGCCGGACGTCAGCGTCCTGAACGTCGGCACCTTGTTCGATCTGCTGTTCGAGCAGTACGGCCTAGTGGTCCGGATCGACATGGCTGCCTGCGAGCGGCTGCTGCCATTCCCGGAGGACCGGCTGAACACCTTGTACGACACCAAGCTGCGGACCGCCCGCACCCGTGGGATGACGGTGGCCGACCTGTTAGCCGAGGTGGCCACCACGTTCGGCAACCAGGAACGCCAGTACGCCTTCCGGGTGCGTGGCGGGCAAGTGCTGTTGGGACCGGCGTACCGCGTCCCGAGCCTGCCGGGTAGTGGCGGCCGGCCCGACTTCACGCCCATGGTCATGCCCGAGATGCTCGCCGAGCAGGTGGTGGGTCCGCCGGTGTCGGTGGCAATCACCAGCCAGCCGCTGGCCGGCGCCGTCGAACAGCTCCGGCGGCTGACCGGGGCCAACATCGTGCTCGACGCCCGCGCGAAGGAGGCGGCCAAGCAGGACGTGGCCGGCAGCTTCGACGACGTGCGGCTTCTCACCGTGCTCCAGGTGCTCGGGGACATGGCCGGGCTGAAGCCGGTGACGCTCAACAACGTGTACTACCTGACCACCCCGGAGAACGCCGCCCCGCTCCAGAAGCTGGCCGACCGCGACCTGCACGGGCCGCTCGCCGGCGGCGGGCTGGGGGTCGGCGGGCAGCCGCCGGCGGTGGCCATCCCGGCCGGGTTCGTCACCGACGGGTACCAGTACTTCCCCCGCACCGCCGACATGAAGCCGGTGGACCCGCGGGCGGTCGGGGCGCTCGGCACCGCCGGACTAAGCGGGGCCGGCCTCGGCGGCGGCATGGGCACCAGCATCGCCCCGCTGCCCGGCACCCTGCCGGTGCCGGCCCCGGCCGCCCCGCCGCCGGCAGTCCCCGAGAAGAGGTAGTTGCACTGGCGGCCGGCCGGCCGCCGGTGTATCCCTTCCCAGATGCCCGCACTTGTCCACCCCACCGCCGTCGTCGGCCCGGACGTGTCCCTCGGCGACGGCTGCACCGTCGGCCCGTTCAGCGTCCTCGACGGCCGGGTGACCCTCGGCCCCGGGGTGGTGGTCGGCCCGCACTGCCACCTGATCGGCGAGCTGACGGTCGGGGCCGGCAGCCGGTTCCACGCCGGCTGCGTGGTCGGCGACACCCCCCAGCACCTGAGGTACAAGGGCGAGCCGACCCGCACCGCCATCGGCGCCCGCACCGTGCTTCGCGAGCACGTCACCGTCCACCGCGGGATGCCGACCGCCGCCCCGCCGGGCACCGGCGAGACCCGCATCGGGGACGACTGCTTCCTGATGGCCGGCAGCCACGTGGCCCACGACTGTCGGGTGGGCGACGGGGTGGTGCTGGCCAACGCCGCCCTGCTCGGCGGGCACGTGACCGTCGGCGACCGGGCGTTCCTGTCCGGCAACACGGCGGTCCACCAAAACTGCCGGGTCGGCCGGCTGGCCATGCTCGGCGGCACCTCGGCCATCACCCAGGACCTGCCCCCGTTCTGGATCGCCCAAGGCGGGATCAACCGCGCCCGCGGGGTGAACGCGGTCGGCATGAGGCGGGCCGGGTTGGGGCGGGACGAGATCATGGCGGTGCGGCAGGCGTACCGGTCCATCAACCTGTCGGGTCGCACCATCCCGGACGCCCTGGCCGAGCTGGAGGCGGTCAGCGGCCACCTGCCGGCGGTGGCCGAGTTGCTGGCCTTCTTCCGGTCCACCAAGCGGGGCGTCGTCACCGCCCGCATGGTCGGCGACGAGGCGAAGGACGACGAGTGACCGCCCCGTTCCCCGTCCGTCTGGCCGTCACCCTGTGGGCGGTGCTGCTCGTCGCCGTCAGCGTGCGGGTGCTCGTCCAGCAGCCCGGCCGGGCCAGCGTGGTGCCGATCTACCTAGCCGCCGGCGAGCAGTGGCGGGCGGGCGGCGACCTGTACGCCCCGACCGGGCTGGACGTGTACCGCTACCCGCCCGGGTTCGCCGCCGCCTTCGCCCCGCTGACATACCTGCCGGTGAAGTTGGTGGCCGTCGGCTTCCGCCTGGCGACCGCCGCCGTGCTGCTGGCCGGGCTGTGGCGGTTCGGCCGGGCCACCGGGCTGGACGCCTGCCGGCTCGGTTGGCTGTTCTCGATCGCCGCCGTGCTCAGCGTCCCGACGGTGAACAACGGCCAGGTGAACGGCCTGCTCGGCGGGCTGGCCCTGCTCGGCACCGCCGACGCGATGGCCGGCTGGTGGTGGCGGGCGGCCGGCTGGTTCGCCGGCGGGGCGTGGGTGAAGGTGTACCCGCTGGCCGCCGGCCTGCTGGCCGCCGTCGCCCGGCCGCGGCTGGTTCTACCGCTGGTTGTCGTCACTGCCGCCGGGTTCGCGCTGCCGTTCGCCGTCGCCGACCGGGACTACGTCGCGGGCCAGTACCGGCGGTTCGCCGAGTCGGTGTCGGCTGACGACCGCACCGCCGGTCCAGCCATCCGCGTCCCGCGGGACTGGACGGTGCTGCCGCGGACCTACCTCGGCCAGCCGGTGTCGGCGACGACGAGCAAGGCGGTGTCGCTGGCGGCAGCCGCCGGCTTGGCCGGACTGGTGCTGTGGCGGCGGTCGCTGCCGCTGGCGGCGGTGCTCGGCTGCGGCTGGATGACGGCGTTCGGCCCGGCCACCGAGGGGAACACTTACGCCATCCTGGCCGGCCCGGCGGCGTGGGTGTGCGTCGCCGGCGGCCCGGCGTGGGCGCGGTGGGTCGGCCGGGCCGGCTGCGGGCTGCTGCTGCTGGCGGTGCTGCGGGGGGCGGTGCCGGCGGTGGGCGACTTCGAGCTGCTGGGCGTGCAGCCGGTCGGGGCGGTGCTGGCGATGGCGTCGGCGGTCGGGATCGAGGCGAGCGGGGGGCGTAAGCCCCCCGGTGCTGCCACCGCCTGATACGCTGGTCGTTGCAGGTGGCTAGACCGGCCGGCTTACACCGGCCGCTCGCCAGGAGTCCGCCCGTGAGCCTCGCCGCCCTGGAAGCCGCCCTGGCCGCCGCCCCGGACGACCCGCTGGTGCTGGCCGCCTACGCCGACTGCCTGAGCGACGCCGGCGACCCGAGGGGGGAGTTCCACCGGCTGCTGATGGCCCTCGATGACCCGGCAAGCGGGGTGGACCGGAAACGGGCCGAGCGGGAACTGAGGCGGCAGTGGGATGCGAACAAGGCGGTGTGGGTGCCGGATACCCGACCGGCGGTCTTCAAGGCCGGCTTCTACCATCTAGACGGGGCCGTGCCGCTGGCCAACATCCACTACCTACTCGGGTTCACACCTGAGAAACTGGCCGCCAGCCCGGTCTGGTGGATGCTCCGCGGTGTCCGCGTCGGAACGATCCGCAGCTACAGCGCCATCTCGGACCTCTATCGACGCCTGGGCCGGTCCCGCGTCCGAACGTTGCGGTTCGCCGGCCCGGAATACACCTACCATGTCGTTCGTGAACTGCTGGGCAGCCCACTGTTCACCCGGCTCACCGAGCTGCACATGCCCGGCTGCGGTGTGACCGACGACGACGCCGAGGCGCTGGCCGCTCACGCCCACACGCCCCGTCTGAAGGTTCTCGACTTGGACCGGAACCACCTGTCCCCGATCGGCCATGCTGCCTTGGTAGCAGCCGGCGTTCACGTCAGCGACCGGCAATACTTCATGCCTGGCGGCTGGGACTTCGACCCGCCGGCGTTCCCGGGCGATGTGTAGCCCGGCCGGGCGTCTGGTAGACTGGACGGACCTGCCCGTCCGCCTGTCGCCGGAGCCACTCTCATGCCCCGACGGTTCCTCGCCCTCGCCGCCCCCGTCGCGCTCGCCGCCGGGGCGCTGGCCGTGCCGCCCGCCGAGCAGCAGGGGGCTAAGGCCGCCCCGGCCGCGGACGCCGAGCAGGCGGCCAAGCGCGCCCAGATCGAGGGCGGGCTGACGGCGACCGTCTGGGCGGCCGAGCCGCTGCTCAAGAACCCGGTGGCGTTCGCCTTCGACCCGCAGGGCAAGTGCTACGTGGCCGAGACCGAGCGGCTACACGACGGGGTGCCGGACACCCGCGGGTTCATGCACTGGCTGGACGACGACATCGGTGCCCGCACGGTGGCCGACCGGCTGGCCCTGTACAAGAAGCACCACTACCCGGACTTCTCCAAGTACGGCGAACGCCTCCGGCTGGTCTGGGACGCAGACGGCAAGGGCAGGGCGACCGACGCCCGGGACTTCGCCGGACCGTTCAACAAGCCCGAGGACGGCATCGCCGCCGGGGTGCTGGCCACCCACGACGCGGTCTACTTCGGCTGCATCCCGAGCGTGTACAAGTACGATGCCGCCGGCAAGCAGACGGTGCTGTCCACCGGCTACGGGGTCCGCAACCAGTTCATCGGCCACGACCTGCACGGTCTCATCTTCGGGCCGGACGGCCGGCTCTACTTCTCGATCGGCGACCGCGGGTTCACCGTCACCACCAGGGAGGGCAAGGCCCTGTCCAACCCGGACAGCGGGGCGGTGCTCCGGTGCGACCCGGACGGGGCTAACCTGGAGGTCGTCCACACCGGTCTGCGAAACCCTCAGGAGCTGGCGTTCGACGATCTCGGCAACCTGTTCACCTGGGACAACAACAGCGACTCCGGCGACCGCGCCCGCTGGGTGCAGGTGGTCGAGGGCGGCGACAGCGGCTGGCGGTGCGGCTACCAGTACGGCACGCTGATGCACCACCCCGGGGTGCCGCAGGGCAACCGGGGGCCGTGGAACACCGAGAAGATTTGGCACGTGCCCGGGCCGGACGGCTCGCCGCCGGCGTATGTGGTGCCGCCGCTGGCCCACTTCGGCAACGGCCCGAGCGGGCTGGCGGCCTACCCCGGCGTCGGCCTCGGCGACCGGTACCGCGGCCACTTCTTCGCCTGCGACTTCACCGCCCAGCCGGGCAACAGCGTGATCTGGAGCCTGGCGGTGAAGCCGAAGGGGGCCAGCTTCGAGGTGACCGACCTACACAAGTTCGTCACCAACATGGTGCCGACCGACTGCGAGTTCGGGCCGGACGGGGCGTTCTACTGGCTGGACTGGCTCGGCGGCTGGGGGAAGTCCGGCAAGGGCCGGGTGTTCCGGGTGGCCGACGAGCAGGCGCTCAAGAACCCGGCCATCGCCGAGGCGAAGGCGTTGCTCGCCGAGGGGTTCGCCAAGAAGACAGCCGACGAGCTGGCCAAGCTGCTCGGCCACCCGCACCGGGGCGTCCGGCAGGGGGCACAGTTCGAGCTGGTCAAGCGGCCGGAGGCGGTGGTGACGTTCGAGAAGCTGCTGAGGGAGTCGAAGGACCGCACACCGCGGCTGCACGCCGTCTGGGGGCTGAGCAGGCGGGTGGTGGCCGGGCGGCTCCAGCCGTTTCTGGACGACCCGGACCCCGAGGTGCGTGTGAATATCGCCCGCGGGCTGGTCTACAGCGTTTTGGGCTACCACGCCGGGGCCGGCGAGCAGTTCAGAGAGGAAGAGAAGCGGTGGAACAGCCCGGCCTTCGCTGGCGCGCGGAAGCTGCTGACGGACGCCGAACCGCGGGTTCGGGCGGCTGCCGCCGTCACATACGGCGAGCTATGTCAGGTCGGGATGTGGGGGATCGTCACGCCTGGCGCGGCGCCTCACCTATTGGCACCGCTGTTCGACGTGCTCAAGTCTGACGCCAGCACCGACCCTTACATCCGCCAGGCGACCGTCGAGGGGCTGGTGCGGGCGACGCCGAACCCGGACGACCTGTTCAACGCCTGGAAGCTGTCGAAGCAGGACGCGCCGGCCGTGCGGTTGGGCGTGGTCCTCGCCCTGCGGCGGCTCCAGGGCAAGCACTTGGCCGACTTCCTAGCCGACCCCGAACCTGCGATCGTCGCCGAGGCCGCCCGGGCCATCTACGACCAGGGGCTGATGCCCGCGATGGAGCCGCTGGCCAAGCTGGCGGACCGGGCCGAGCTACCGGAGCCGGTAGCGTACCGAGCGCTCGCCGCCAACTACAAGCTGGGCGGGGCGGCGAACGCCGCCCGGGTGGCTTCCTTCGCCGCCCGGCCGGGCGAGCTGCCGCACCTGCGGGAGGCCGCCCTCAAGCTGCTGGCCGACTGGACCAAGCCGAAGCGGCTGGACCCGATCACTGGCCTCCGCCAGAGCCTGCCCGAGCGGCCGGCGGCCGAGGCGGCGACCGCCATCGCGGCGGTGCTGCCCAAGCTGTTCGCCGGGCCGGACGCCGTCCGCAAGCAGGCGGTGGCGGTGACCGCCAAGCTGGGCGTCAAGGAGGTCGGGCCGCTGCTGAATTCGCTCGTCGCCGACGGCAAGCAGCCGGCCGTCACCCGGGCCGAGGCCCTGTTCGCCCTCCAGGACCTGAAGGCCGCCGAGCTGTCCGAGGCGGTCGGCGTCGCCCTCAAGTCGGACGAGCCGAAGCTGAAGGCGGCCGCCCGGGTGGCCAAGGCTCAGGCCGACCCGAAGACCGCCGCGGCCGAGCTTGGCACTGTCGCTCTGGATGCGGCGGCCAGCGCCGCCGAGCGGCAGCTCGCGGTACGGGAACTGGGCGAGCAGCCGGAGGCCAAGCCGGCCGACGAGGCGCTGGTCAAGCTGCTCGACGAGTACGCTGCCGGTAAACTGCCCGCGGACCTGAAGCTGGACGTGCTGGAGGCGGCCGGGGCCAGGGCGACCGCCGAGAACCGCAGGCTGTACGCCCCGCTGCGGGCCAAGCTGAAGGCCATCGACCATGCGGCCCGGGCGGCCGAGGGGCAGGACCACCTCGCCCGCTACCGGGAGAGCCTGAGCGGCGGCGACGCCGACAAGGGACGGGAGCAGTTCGTGAACAACGCGGCCGTGTACTGCCAGCGGTGCCACATGGTCGGCGGGCAGGGCGGGGAGGTCGGGCCGAAGCTGGACGGCATCGGCGCCAAGCACCCGCGGGACTACCTGCTGGAGGCGATCGTCCACCCGAACGCCAAGATCGCCGAGGGGTACCAGAGCGTCATCCTCAGCCTGGCCGACGGCCGCACCGTCAGCGGCGTGCTGCGGGCCAAGACGGCCACGGAGTACACCCTGGTGACGCCGGACAACAAGGTGGTCACCGTGCCGAAGGACGACGTGGACGCGGAGAAGCCGGACCAGTCCGCCATGCCGGCCGACCTGATCAAGAAGCTGAGCAAGCGGGAGCTGCGGGACCTGGTCGAGTTCCTGGCGAGCCTCAAGGAGGGCGGGAAGTGAGCATCACCATCCTCGACCCGGTCCGAGCGCGGGCGGTCCGCCGGCAGGTGGAGCAGGTCGGCGACGACCGGTTCAACGAGTTCTGGAACGGGAGGCTGGTCGTGCCGCCGCAGCCGAACGAGGAGCACTTCCAAATCCAGTTCCTGCTCGCGGCCCCGATGCTCGACATTGTCGTACGGCCGGGCATCGGGCGTGCCGCCCAGGGGGGAAACGTCAGCGACCGGGCGAGCGGGTGGGGTAAGAACTACCGCGGGCCGGACTTCTTGGTCTACCTGCATGGCAACCCGGCTGTCAACCACGGCACACACTGGCAGGGTGGGCCGGACTTCTTGGTGGAGGTGCTGAGTCGGGGTGAGCGGCCGAAGGCGAAGTTCAAGTTCTACGCCCGCATCAACACGCGCGAGGTGTTGCTCGTGCATCGCCGGCAGGCGTGGGCGTTGGAGTTGTACCAACTCCGAGCCGGCAAGCTGGAGCTCGCCGGCCGGTCGGATCTGCCAAACCCGGTGGTGCTGGTCAGCGGCGTTCTGCCGCTGACGTTCCGACTGGTCGCCGGCCCGGAGCGGCCGCAAATCCTGGTCGGCCACCAGTCGGACGGCCGGACGTGGCTGGTGTGACGGCTACTTCGCCCGGCGGTGGGTGGCTACCACCCGGGTCGGCTTCGGCTCGGTGTCAGTCGGCCGGGGCTGGCCCGGCTCGGCGAACGCTACCACCAGCACGTCCCCGTCCAGCTTGTACACCCCCTTCAGCGTCATCCCCTTGTACTTGCCGGCGTCCGGGGTCATGTCAATCTGCGGCGGGTTCTTGGTGGCGTCCGCTTTGTACGTACCGGTCACCTTCGGCGACTTGGACCCGGCCGCCGGGGTGATGGTGTAGGTGCCGGCAGCGGTGTGCTCGCGGACCGCCCCCTTCAGCCCGTCGTCCGGCACGTCCCCCCGCAGCACGGAGATCGTCTCCCACTTGCCGACCAGCGGCGAATCGGCCGAGTTGCCGCCGGCCGCCAGCCCGGCCATCGCACCGATGAGCAGTAGTGCGCGCATAGCACCCTCCGTTAGCCGACGGCGACCACCTCGTCGTCGGCGATGACGTACACCCGGTCCCGCGGCGTCGGCCGCAGCACCCCCGTGCCGGTGAACCCGCCGAATGCCGGCAGCACCCCCACCCGCTCGCCCAGGAAGAAGCACGGCAGCCGCAGCCGCTGCCGGCCGGCCCCGGCCAGCGTCACCGCCGGGTGGACGTGCCCGGCCAGGGCGTACAGGCCGTGTACCGGGTCCGGGTAGTGGCGGTAGGCGAACGGCCCGGCGGCGGCCTCCTCGGCGACGGCGAAGCCCCACTCGGCCGGCGGGTCGCCGGCGTGCCGGTCATGATTACCGCGGACCACCAGCACGTCCAACCCGCGTCGGGAGTCCCGCCATCCGCCGACGGATTCCAGCACTGCCGGCGACTTGCCCGCCTTGGCGTGGAACAGGTCGCCGAGCACCACCAGCCGGGCGGCCGCGGTGGCGTCCAGCAGCCGGTCGAGCCGGGCAAGGTCGGCGACGAGCGTGTCCTGCGGGACTCCCAGCCCTCCGGCGGCGAAGGCGGCCGTCTTGCCCCAGTGCGGGTCGGCGACGAGCAGGGTGGAGTCGGCCGGCCAGAACGCCGCCTTATCAGGGAACAGCACTAGCTCCGTGCCGGCGACGGGGACCGTGAGCATTGGCAAATTCTAGGCGAGCGGGAGGTGTCAGCCTCCCGTTCCAGCCTCGCCCCGGAACT
>JAESGM010000902.1_pt1 | contig 12915 bp, 9 predicted proteins | sample 9269721 | NCBI WGS metagenome assembly JAESGM01 (sample SAMN15720920, study PRJNA650825) | algae metagenome | isolation source: Komarekiella atlantica HA4396-MV6 and co-occurring heterotrophs from... | place: USA: Theobald House, Kauai, HI | collected 2009-07-29 | reverse complement strand
GGGTTCGAATCCCACCCTCTCCGCCATTCTGCTTTCCAGACTCTGCATGTCGCTTAAACTCCTGAATGGTAAGGTGGTTTTCGGGGTTCGAAATCCGCCATCGGGGCAGTAGGCCAAGTGGTCTGCGAAGGTCAGCCGCAGGACCAGTTTGCGGTACTCGATTTTGCCCGAATGCCAGAGTTTCGAAGGGTTTGCGAGGAAGCCGAACGCGAGTTCGAACAACTCCTCAAACGTGCCTTGGCGCGGCCCTGTGTTCTCGCGCTTTTCAGCGAGGACGAGCTTGCTCCGCTCCAAGGTGGCGATGCGCTTCTCATAGGCCGCGATGACTGTGTGCGAACTTGCGTCCACGATGCGGTCCAGCAGTGAAGCGATCTGCTTTTCGATTGTCTCGATTTCACGGTCGCAGGACTTGGCGACCGTGTGCGCCTGCGCGAGGCGCTGGTTCCAAGCAATCTTGAACATCGCGCGCGTGAGATCGAACAGACGCGGTGCAGGCGTCAGGCTGTCCAGCAGCGTGACGAACGCGCCTTCCAGTTGATCGCGGCGGATGGATTTGCGGGAGCGCTCGCAGCCTTTCGTGAAGCAGGAATAGTAAGGATGCCGCACGCCCGTCTTGCTGGTGGACCAGCATGCGGTGAGCGGACGCTGGCAGCAGGCGCAGGCGACGCTGCCGCGCAGCGGGAAGTCTTCACTGAGGTCCACGCGGGCCGGAGCGTATGCGCCTTCCTTCAATCGGCGCTGGATGCGCTCGAATGTTTCGAAGCTGATAAGCCCTTCATGGCGGCCTTTGCGCAATGGTACTTCCCAATCGGGCGCTTCGACATATCCGGCGTAGAGCGGCTTGGTGAGAATGTCGGTCACGAGCTGATTGCGGACCAGCCCGCGCCCGTCCTTCGGAAAAGCCGGTTGCGATTCAAAGAAGCGTTTGACCTCGGCCTGCAACTGGAAGCGCCCGGAGGCATAGCCTTCCAGCCCTTCCTGAATGATGGATGCAACAGGCTCGTCGCGGACAAGCACACGTCCCTCGCCCGTGCTGTGTTGATGTCGATAGCCCATGCAGGAAATGAATGGCCAATAGCCGTTCATGATGCGCGCTCGCATCCGGTTGCGCGTCTGCTCGGCGTTTTTCTGCCGCTGATGCTGCGAGACGCTGGCAAGCAGGTTCTCGACCAGAACGGAATCCGAGTCCTCTCCGAACTCGACGGACGGGCTTTCAAGGCGCGCGCCTGCCTCGGCAATCGCGCTGCGCAGTTCCAGATGCGCCTTGATGTCCCGTGCAAGGCGCGAGATGTCGTCAATGAGCACGACGAACGCGCTTGCTTTGCGGTGTGCGCGCAGGAAGGCGAGCATCGCCTGAATGCCGGGACGCTCGATGAGGCCACCTGACACGGCCTCGTCGCTGAACACGCGCTCCACGGCATAGCCCTTCATGCGCGCGAATTCGCGACAGCGGGTTTCCTGTGAGCTGATGCCGTGGCCCTTCTGCGCCTGCGCGACGCTGGAAACACGGCAGTAGATCACCGCTTTGGTTGTTTGCGATGTATCCTTGCCTGCCGGTTTCATGCGTCGTTCCTTTCCTCGGCGCGTGCTCTCGCCGTCTTTCCTTTGCTGGTGGCTTCAAAACTCTTCTTGCAGCCTAACATGGTCGCGGAATCCGGCTCCACAGCGGCGGACGATGTGTTCACACCCTCCAGCGCCTGCTGCACCGGATGGACGCTGAAACCGAGATCGACGAAGGCAACGAGAATGCTCCACAGCGCTTCGAGGAATTCCTGCTTCTGCGCTTCGGTCAGCTCGCAATCATCGAGGTATTGCGCATATGGCTCGGGATCGAACGACAGCGCAGGGTACGGCGGCGCGCCGCTTGGCGGTGCGTCGAGGCCGGAGTGCGGATCAGTGCTCACATCCGGCCTCCTTCCTGTTGGGTGACGCGAGGAACCAATCAGTATGCAGAATAATACTCGCACATGCAAGGAATATTGTCCTATCTGATTGACATATACTGCCAATCAGATGAGTAGTTCTGACTATAATTCTTGAATGCTTCATCTCTTATCTCCCGCTTAGATGGAATTCGCCCTGAAAGACTTGAATTCACATGAGAGGAAGAGGCGAAGTGTGTTTTTGTATTTAGCCAGACGGTCAACGCCGCTGCAAGCGCGCGGCGCAGGCTCCATACAAGCAAAATGACGGAGAGTGGTGGCGTCGCGCGTCTATCCCATTGGCTGGATTGATGGATTACGCTCATGCCGCTGCGAAGAATCCGTAAAGCCGGACGAACCGGCAGGAAGCTGCGCCACGCCGCCAAGATCAGCGATTACCGCTTCCGCAAGGTGCTTTGGCATTACGTGCGGGACCATTCCGCCGCGCAGGCTGCGCGTGAAACGGGCGTCAGCACAAACAGCGTGTCAGCCATCTACCGAAAGCTGCGGGTGTTCTTCTTCGAGGTCGGGCTGTTTACGGACATCTACCAAGGGCAGGACCCCTGCACGTTTGAGAGCGAAGACCTGACGTTCGAACGCGATCTCATCACCTATCACCTTGAGCGCATGCGCGGGATGCGCCGCGCGAAGTGCCCGGCTGACGAGCCGGACTACCATTTCGCGGAAAGTCACTGGCGGTTTCACTTTCAGGTGCTGCTCGGCCAGCGCGCTTCCGAAGAGGTCTACGCGATGATGCTCACGCACCTGGCAGAGATCATCCGGCTATGTGGTCCGGTCGGTCAGAAGCCGTCAAACCTTGGTGCTGGGCTAATGGCGGTAGTACGTCAGATGGACCAGCGCATTCTGTGGCTGGAGCGGAACGGGCCGGAGTTCCGTTCGGATGAACGGCGGGCGGAGCTGAAGTCTATCCGTGGGCTATGAAGCGCAGATGCGTCGGTGCAGTCTGGTGCAGCTAAGGTGTCACGACGCGCTTCGCGCTGTTCGCAAGATGTGTGCGGTAGTACCGCACTCTTGGCAAGGGAGGCCCGCTGCGCGCCTCCCGTTGCATCCCTCCCCGGCCTACGGGGTGAGCCCTGCCCATACCAAGTTCATTTCAATTGGGTGAGAAAGCGGCGTATGCGCGCGGCTAAGCGATCGGTGTCTTTGAGACTACACTCCCAGATGGTCAACGAGCGCCATCCCTCCTTTCGAAGTTCCCGTTGCACCACTCGATCGCGCTTCTTGTTGCGCGCAACTTTTCCAACCCAATATTCTGTATTGCTTTTCGGCACTCGCGCACCCCTCGGGCACGAGTGCCCATGCCAAAAGCAGCCGTGCACAAAGATTACCTTCTTGAGGCCTGCAAAGACTAAGTCGGGAGAGCCGGGGAGTTTCCTTTCATGGACTCGAAAACGAAATCCCTGATTGTGAACTACAGCCCTCACAATCAGCTCTGGAGTCGTGTCGCAACTTTTTACAGCTCGCATTACTGCGCTGCGATCCACGTCACTCATCAGATTTGTTTTCGTCTTCGTTTTCAGAGCCTACCTCTACTTCTTGCTCTCCTCCGAGCGCCTCAAAGCGGCGCTTTGCAAGCCATTCAAGACGCTTCGCTTGAGCCAGCAGGACTCGGCGAAGGCCAAATTTGACGTTTCTCTCGGAAATGACTTGAGCTAAGCGCGAAACCACTAAGGCGCGTCTCGCAATGCGTACATCCGGATGCTGGCGTATTTCCAGAACACGATCAGAAATTATTCTCCCCCGCTTGGACGGGGGTATTTCGACCTCGGATGTAGGAGCTGGCGGATCCTTCTCATTTAAGACAGCTTTAAATTGGCTCTCGGCCTTCAGCCGATTGAACACGCGGTACTCAAGGGCATTGAGATGGTTGCGCGCGTTCCTAAACTCCTCCTGGTGAGATTTTCGGTATGCCTTGTCTATGTGATCGAACTGCGCCAAGGGCCACACTTCTATTTCGGCCACCTCGAACGGGTCGAGCACTGACATAGCGACGGCATCAGTGCGCTGATTTGTTAGATGTCGTCCGACGCGACCGCTTACTTGTTCATTCGTTTGCCCGACATAGATCGGCTCTCCATCGTAGTCATAGAAGGCATAGACGCCCCAGATATAACCGCCGATGGAACGAGTTTGCCCCGATACTGGATCAGTGTAATCGCTTTTGAAGAACTCCACGATCTGCCTGCGCAACTCATCGGTTTCAAATGGAGGGCGTTTAAGCTTATCGGCAGATTTAAGGTCCGGCTCTTTACTCATGAGCGTCTAATCGCCGTCATGCTTGATTGCCGCGTTACTTCCCCACCTCGAACGATTGTTGTCGACCTCACAGTGTCCGCTTCAGCATGCGCAACCGCAATCGAGACGTAGTTTAAATCTTGCTCTTGAGCCTTGAAGCACTTAGCGAAGGCACAGAGGATCTCAACGTCATCAAGTGTTTGCGGCGGCGGATTAGGATTGTTGCGAGGGCTAGGGATTGTAGCTGGAAACAAATAGATACAAGGTGGCGGCAAACGATAGTGGGACAGCTCCGTAATCCGAGGATCATTTTCGCCGGAAATCTTGGGGCATGGGCGTCCAACTGTTCCGCAGACCCAGTCCCAAATGATCAGACCATCTACGCGCTGAGAACGTGAAATTATCTCTGCACTTAAGCGGGTATGTATACCCGACCATGCGTTAAGACTTGGATCAGCGCCAGGGTTGGAGCAGACACTCCATATTATAAATTCATGCGCATGAGGCGGTCGTTCAAAGATATTCGTGTTGTTACCGTCAAGGCAGCCCTTCAATTCAATGACAGCAGTACGGCCGCTCGGCATTAGAATTGTGTAGTCATGACGGTTCTCGCTTCCCGAGACGTTCCATTCTGAAATGAAACCTCCATCTTGCATATAATTCAGAACATGCTGCACAAACTCTCGCTTGTCGCGCATTGTTGCAGAGAACTGTCCTCGAATGCGCTCAATCGCGCCTCGAAATAAACCGCTGTTGTAAAATTCGACTTCGTCCAGACCGTGTGCGCCCAACGTATGGGCTTGCGTTTTTAAAACCTCCGCGAACTCACGGATTTTGGTCTGGAGGTTCTCGTTAATCTGACACGGGGTGACGTTCATGCGGCCCGACGTGTCTTTCCCCTCGCGTTGAGCAGAGGTTCAAAGATCGATTGCGAAAGATACCGAACGACAGGTACGGCCACGCCATCGCCAGTAAGATGATAAGCCTCATTGTAATTTCGGGGTAGTTCGTAGGTATCGGGCAATCCCATTAATCGAGCGGTCTCTCGGGGAGAAATCAGCCGTGAGCGCACCCTTTTCCCGTCGACAATAACGATAACCTGACGGCTGGAGCCGCCAGCAGGCGTCCGCAAGCAGCCCGCCACATCATCGAAGCGAATTTCCGCGCGCTGCACTTTTCTACCGACTTCATCTCTCCGGGTACGTTTGTAGACAGCACCAACCATGCGCTTCCCAGCCGCCTTGGCGTCGTCCAACTTTTTCTTGTGAACGTCGCTCATCATCCCGAGTAGTTTTGCGGTTTCTGCCGGCGTGTGCCAAGCGACATTCTCAGGCTGGTCTTCAATCAGGTCAGCAAAGGTCGTATTCCGCATCGCAGGCGGGGGCGTATTCCACCAAATCCAATCTTCACGAACCTTCGAGCTCAAGCGGTGACAAGCGTCTTGCAGGCTGCGTGGATGCCAAAGCCCAGGACCATCCGCTACCAACTCAGTAGGAATAGGCAAATCATTACGAATACCCACGACAAACAGACGTGCGCGCGAATGCGGCACGAAATGCACTGCATCGACGATTAGGGCACCAAAACGATAGCCGGCCTTCGAGTAGTTAGAACAAATAGTCGAGAAGTCTTTGCCTTCATGCGAAGTGAGGGTGCCGCACACGTTCTCTAGAACGATTAGTTTCGGCGCGCGCCCATCATCAATCAGAGCTTGCATCAGACGCCAGAACGGCCAGTACGTTCCCGATCTGTCACCCTTTAAACCTGCGCCAGCTCCCGCAAGGGACAAATCTTGGCAGGGGAATGATGCCCAGACCAAATCTGCGCTACCGGGCAGATCTTCCTTGGTCAGCTTACCAACATCCCCAACTTTCAGAACATCCTGCGACAGCCAGTTTTTTTGATATATCGCCGTCTTCTTGACATCGAATTCATTGGCGAAGGTGCACTGCCAACCGAGCGCCAATCCAGCTCTGGCCATGCCGCCGCCCGCGAAGAATTCATAGAACTTAAGCATGCCGACCACCCCCAGAGTGGGATCTAGCCCGTTCTTCTTGGTCGCGCGCGATCTTTTCAAGAATTGCTTCGGTTATCCACGTGTTACGGGACACGGTGCCTGCGCGTTCCGCTCTGGCAACATCAATAGCCGCCCAAATCTTGGGTTCCAAGCGCAAGCTTTGCCGCGCTCTGTCATCTATAGCCTTGGCGATGGGTGTCCGACTCATTCAGCGATTAGGCGCCGATTTGGCGCCAAAAACAAGAACTAATACAGAACGCGACTTGTTGTTCTGATCTAAACACTTGCCGACAAGTCACCTGTTGACGAGGCACACGTTTGTCGACTACGTTGTTGTGTATATTGCACACAAGGAGATTTCGATGGAACACGATATTGTCGGGATAAATGAGATTGCTGCGATGGCAGGAGTCTCCAGTCAGGCTGTGACAAACTGGCGAGCACGAGCTGCCGACTTCCCCCGTCCGCTCAGCGAGTTGGCGTCAGGTCCTGTTTTTCGCCGCGCCCAGATCCGCGCCTGGCTGAAAAGAAACAATCGAAAGTTAGGTGAGCTTCAGAAGGGCTCAAATTTTTACGGACGCCTCAAAAGCTATAGGAACGATGACGATGCGCTATCGAACTGCGTCGCCAATCTAATTCAAAAGCTTGAGCAGCACAGCACCTCGGACAATCGCCCAGGCATGCTGCTTGGGAAGATTCAATCCGGAAAAACGCGCGCCTTCGTCGGTGCCATTGCCCATGCTTTTGATCGTGGTGTAGATATTGCGCTAGTACTCACGAAGGGTACCAAGACCTTATCCGCCCAAACGGTGTCCCGTCTCAGCGACGACTTCGAGGAGTTCATCGAGGAAGATGAATTTCTGGTTTTAGATATAATGAAATTGCCGGGCAAGCTAACCCGTAGCGAACTTAGCCGAAAAATTGTCATCGTCGCAAAAAAGCAGGCGCGCAATCTGGAGCGCTTAATCGAGTTCATGAAGGCTCAAGATGCACTTCAGAATCGCAAAATTCTTATCGTCGACGACGAGGCGGATTTGGCCGGTGTGCGCTTCGTAGCGAAGCGTGGCGAAGGCACCATCGAGCAAGGCAAGATAGCAAGTCAGATTGATGATCTGCGCGATTTGGCCCAAGACATATCGTTTCTTCAGGTAACTGCCACCCCTTACTCGCTCTATCTTCAGCCAGAGGGGTATGAAGAGGCAACTACTGGGACAGACTTTGTTTTTAAGCCCAAGCGACCGGCCTTCACTGAATTGCTTCCTATTCATGATCGATATGTTGGCGGTGACGATTATTTCGGGCCTTTCGATGAAACCGACCCACGCAAGAAATTAGTCGTTGAGGTGTCTGAACAGGAGCAGGATGCGCTCCGTAAACCAGATCAGCGCCGGATTAGCCCTGAGCGGGTTCTTGATAGCCCCAATACCGTGGGTATCCGACGTGCAATTGTTACTTTCGTCGCGGCTGTAGGCATTCGTCGCTGGCAGCAGGGAGAAGCGGGAGAGAAGCTCAAAAAATATGCAATGATCATTCACAACGACACGCAAAAAGCTGCTCATGCATGGCAGGATCAGGTCATGACGTGGATTTTCGATGCAATCATCAGGGCCGCGGAAAGTACACCAGATTCTCTGCGGCCACTCTTTGATGACGCTTTCCAGGACTTGGAGGAGTCCGTGAAGGCAGACGGGGGACGTATGCCGAACCGTGATGAGGCGTTCGATATGTTTATCGATGCGCTGCAAAGCGATGACATTGTAGTCGAGCGTGTCAATTCTGACGCCGATGTAATGGCTCTTCTCGATCAAAAGGCAGAGCTGAAGCTCAGGACACCATACAACATCTTTGTTGGCGGGAACATCTTAGACCGCGGAATTACTATCCCCAATTTGATAGCCTTCTACTATGGGCGCAACCCGAAGACGATGCAGGCCGACACTGTTTTGCAACATTCGCGCATGTACGGAAACCGTGAACGGCGGGATCTCGTAGTGACACGGTTCTATACTTCTCGAGCTGTCTATGATCGTCTCTATACGATCAACGAGTTCGAGAATACGCTCCGCAACGCTTTCGAAACCGGCGCCCACGATCAGGGAGTTGTGTTCATTCAGGCCGACGCGGGGCGTCGTGTCCGTTCGTGTGCCCCCAATAAGGTGTTGCTCAGTAATGTAGTATCTGTTTCCGAGAGCAGCATGCTTCTGCCAACGGATTTTCAGACGCGGGGAGGCTCCGCTATGGCTGCAATCCAAGCGAAGCTAGAGAAGCTGATTAAACCGGAGTGGCGTAATACGGGTGAGTTTATCGAGGTGGATCGAAAAACGGTGCTTTCAATAATCGCTGCCATTGAAGAAAGCATGGAATTCGACTCGGTGGAGTTCGAATGGGACGCGATGCGCGCGTTGATTGACTACTACACTGAGAATGCGAATGAACACGACGACAAAATTCTTTTATTGGCGGAAACGGGAAGGCGTTTGTCCCGCGCTGGTTCTGGCGACAAATCCGGTCGATCAATCCTCGGTACTGCGCTTCGGGGCAAGGTGCTGAATACGCCGCGCACAAGACCCACGCTCATACTACTGCAACAAGAGGGAGGGCGGGATTTAGGGTGGACAGCACATCATTTCTGGTGGCCTGTTTTCGCAGTTCCATCGAACGCGGAGCCCTGTGTCTTTGCCACAAAGGTCGCGACTTGAGGGTGAACTTGGCTTTTTACACCTATTTCAGGTAGACGCGTCGGCGTTGCCGACCGGGCTCCTATTCGCTGCGCTCACCAAGCCAGCGCGCAAGCGCGCCTGTCTTGGCCATTCGGTGACGATCCCTCGCGCAGGGGCTGCGCCCCACGCCCGTCAAGGCTGAACCTGCGGGGAGCTTCGGCGGAAACCTGAGGCTTCCGGCCTTGACTGGCGTTCCCTGCTCATTGCCGCCGGGCTAGTCGGGTTGCAGGCAACCCGTTTTGAAAGAGAGTTGGTCGAGTCATGTTCCGGCGAGTGGTGCTGGCTACTGCCAGCGCACGAGAACCTCGCCGCCGAGAGCTTCCACGGCGCGAACGAGGGCCTTGCGGTTCAGATTTCCGTTGGCCCATCCCGCCTTCTGAAAATATTTCTTGGTTCGAGCCACCGCATCGAGATCCACCATCGACATGTTCAGCTCAAACGCCCGATCGCGAATGTGATCGATGAGCGGATGGCCGGTGCGGCAAAGCCCCTTTCGATGGCGGTACACGCGGATATGGTTCGCCTTCCCGGAAATTTGTGTCCAGCGCAGTCCGGGGAAGGCCGCGAGAATATCAAAGCGATCGGCTTTCGGGTAAAGCCGCCGGAGACGTGACACCTCGGATGCAAGCCAGATATGTCGACGATGCGCAACGTTGAGGGTCCGTGCACGCGATTTGATTGCATCGTAAGTTCGCCTGCGCAGCTTGCGGCGTAGGGCTTTGTAGTCGGGGTAGAACTCCCGGACGATATCGTCTTCCTTCTTCGTCCAGAGCCAATGACCCTTCGGCGTCCGGCCCGTTCGCGCCATCCGTTCACGCGCGCGGTATGCACTCGCCGCGCCCCTTGCTGCATACATCAATCGCATGCGCCATTGTTGCGTGACCGAACCGGGATGTTGAGCGGCAGTTTGCGGAGACGCTGTTTCTCCACAGGTTAGGCGTAGACAGGATGTCTATCGCGTACTTTCGAGCGCTTCGATTTTCCGCCGGAGCGCCTCTATCTGCGCATTCTGCGAATTAGTGGTGTCGTGCAGTTCGGCGCGGAGGTCGTCGTTATCGGCACGTAGATTGTCATTGGCGGCTTTGAGTTCCTTGACCGCCTCGGTCAGTACCGGAACGAGGCGATCATAGGCAAGGCTGCGGTAATCGTCGACGACTTCGGTGCTGCCATCTGGCCTAGTCACGGTCGTCTTGCTGACGGAAACAACCTCCGGCACGACCTTCTCGACCTCCTGTGCGATGAACCCGACCTGACGTGCGCCGTTGACTTCCGTTGTTGAGGTGTACGTTACGCCCTTCAGGGCCATCACCTTGTCAAGCGCGCTGTCGATGCTCTCGATGTCAGTTTTGTACCGCCCGTCGGAATAGGTCGTCCAAGAGTTCGCGCGGCCGCGGCCTGCGGCGCTGGCGGTGTTAGGCAGGTCAATACGGTAGCTGGGCACCCCAACTCCGACTCCGAGATTGCCGGTATCGTCGAGAACCATATACACTGTACCTGCTGTGCTGAGATCAGGCTCACGGAAGAAACGCATTATTCCGCCCGTGCCATCAATATTCCAAACCGGACTGGTGGTCGGGGCGCTTACGTTTGTCGCGAAAGTCACGCGTGCCAATTTGGTGCCGTCTGTGCTAGCAAAGATTCTTCCTGCTACGTCCAAAGTGGCGGCCGGAGATGGCGTACCGATGCCCACATTGCCGCCGCTCAGAATCGTCATGCGCGCTGCGCCTGCAAATGGATCGCCGGTAGACGACGCCGATTCATAAAGGCGCAGATTGCCCCATGTGGTGTCATTTGTACGCCAACCCCAACCGCGCGCAGCCGCATTGCCGCCACCGTCATACATCGCGATAGCCGTGCTACTTCCAGCAGACGGTGCGAGGCGGAGTTGTTCACTGCCGCCAGAAACGTGCAGGAGCGTTGCGGGGCTTGTCGTGCCGATGCCGACGTTGCCGTTAGACGTGATGCGCATACGCTCGACACCAATCGTTGAGAAAGTCAGGACACCTGTGTAATAAGCGCTCATGAATGTCGGTGCGGCCTGCCGGAGGGTGCCGATATGGATCTGCGGCGTGGTGACGCCGCCCCAACTCGCTTCGATGCCAGCGGTCGTGTTCGTCACTGGCGACGGTGCTGGCCCGAAATAGATGGCACCGCTGTTATTGGTGCCCGCCCCGAAACCTTCCTGCGTATCGCCCAGGTGGACGCTGCCAAGTGCCCCCTTCACCTGAAGTTTTGTTGAAGGCGTAGAGGTGCCGATGCCAAGATGCTTGTTGGCGCTGTCCCAATGGAGCTGGAGAGCGTCTGCCCCGAGGTTGCCATCGGACTTGAACTGGATGGACCCGTCATTGCCTGCTGGTGTAATGCTGCCCGATCCGCCGCCGTCAATCTGACTTCCACTGAAATATGTCCGGTCGCTCGTGCCGCCAACGACGGTGCCGGTTGAATAGACGTACGCCTCAACGTAGTCGGAACTGCCGTTCATATCGATGATAGCAGTTGCCTGTGGCGCTTGGTCGGCGAAGTTATGATTTGTCCATTGCGTCTGCGCGTAGAGCGTGCCGTTTTTGTAGATGGACGGAATGCACATGCCCGGTTGCGCACAGCGCGCCGAGACGACAATCAGATATTTTCCAGCGATAGTCGGCGTGAAGCGGTTGGATGCGAAGTTGTTGTTGGTGTCGAACGTTTCGGTAGACCACGTGAGGAGTGTGTTGGTCGCTGAAGAGATGGTCTGATCTGTGCCGTTCTTATGGACGCTGAACGCAGGGGCTGCGGCGAATGCCGCTGAGGAGAGCGTTAGCATCACCCAGACAAGTGTATGGATGATCGCTGTGCGCGGTCCGCGCTTCAAGCTATTGGTTGGTGCACCAAGCGTCATCATCCCCCGAACAAGTTCGATAGCCGCCAGACCGGCGCGCACGCTGGCTGGTGGCCGGGAGTTCATAACCGCTTATCTCAGAGAAACGGCGCGGCGCTTTTTCGGCCGCGAGGCTTGGACATGTAACGCCGCCTCCCGGCCCTAGACCGAGAAGCAACACAATTCCGGCTGTGTTTGCCGCTGAGATAAAAACTATGAGGTTATGAAGCCCCAAGACCGAAATTTCGGCCTCATTCATCAGTATAATGATTTTATAGGGGAATGGCAATGCTTGCGCTTGGGCGTGCTTCCGATCGCACCCAAACCCACGTCCGGTTTCCCTGCCCGTCATCGGTCGCGGTCCACGTAATCCCGCGCTCCTGAAGCTGCTCAAGGGCTTGCGGCAGGAACTTTGTCCGGAATACCTCATCCGCATCCTTCCAGATGAGCCAGACGCGGCGCAGGAGAAGAAGGTCGGACGGCGTCCTCGGGGTTGGCCAGCCCCACGGGCCGCTACACTTCGCGTCGCCGTTCACGACTTTCCGCAGCCGGTCGCGGGCGCGGCGATACGCGTCGTCTATCTCGTCGTGCTCCGGGTGGAATGTGTTCTGCAACCGATCATAGGTGACGAAATCAAATGCCATGGCCGCCAGAGCGTAGCGCATCAGGCATTCCTGCAAGACAATTTGGCGGCGGCGGAATGGCGGGCTTAGCCCCTCGATGGGTGGCCATGGCTCCTGCCTGAGGTCGTTCGCTGTGGGAATACGCTTCCGCGCCCATGCGGCGAACGCCTGCTCGGCCTCGGTCGGAGGATCGTGGGGCGGATCGAAGGCCCACTCGGCGCACTCGACCATTTCTCCATAGTATGGACTCCACCGCCCCTCGCAGCGTTCGTCCGTGAAGTAGTGCGCGTCGGTGTAAGAGAACAGGCTGTCAAGTCGTACCATGCGCCGCGCGGCCTTGGCCCACTCGCCGTCAAGCTGGGAAATGAAAGCCGGATAGACAATTGGCGCTGCACGCACAGCGCGCGGTTGAGCGAACGCAGGGAGCGGCGTCGCGGCGGCTGCCGCGATTGCAGCCGCGCCTGCCCCGAACTGTCGTCTTGTCATTGCGGACATGGCAGACGGCCTCACACACTGTAAC
>JAESGM010000901.1_pt1 | contig 12920 bp, 12 predicted proteins | sample 9269721 | NCBI WGS metagenome assembly JAESGM01 (sample SAMN15720920, study PRJNA650825) | algae metagenome | isolation source: Komarekiella atlantica HA4396-MV6 and co-occurring heterotrophs from... | place: USA: Theobald House, Kauai, HI | collected 2009-07-29 | reverse complement strand
AGGTGCGCGTCACCGAGGCTGGACATCTCGGCGCCCGCGGCGGCGTCGATTTCATGGTGGCAATGAATCCGCAGACCTTCGACAAGGACATGGCCTCAATCGAGCCGGGCGGGTACCTGCTTTACGACTCGACCAAGCCCCTGCCCGCATCCAGCTTCCGCGACGATATCACCGTCATCGGCGTGCCGCTCACCGCGATCTGCAACCGCGAATACAGCGATCCACGCCAGCGCCAGCTGTTCAAGAACATCATCTATCTCGGCGTGTTGTCGGCCTTGTTCGACATGGACGTGAAAGCCATCGAGACCCTGATCGGCGAGCAATACAAGGGCAAGGACAAGCTGATCGGCCCGAACATTCACGCGCTGCATCTTGGCCGCGATCACGCGCTGATGAATCTCACATGCCCGATAGGCCTCAAGGTGTGCGCGGCCGACAAGGTCGGCGACCGCATCTTCATCGAGGGCAATTCGGCCGCGGCGCTGGGCGCGGTCTATGGCGGCGCCACGGTCTGCGCCTGGTATCCGATCACGCCGTCCTCCTCGCTGGCCGACGCCTTTACCCGGCATTGCGCGAAACTCCGTGTCGACGCCGAGGGCAAGGCCAAATACGCCATCATCCAGGCGGAAGACGAACTGGCCTCCATCGGCATGGTGATCGGCGCCGGATGGAACGGCGCGCGCGCCTTCACTGCGACCTCGGGGCCAGGCATCTCGCTGATGCAGGAATTCATCGGCCTGTCCTATTTCGCGGAAATCCCGGCGGTCATCTTCAATGTGCAGCGCGCGGGCCCATCAACCGGCATGCCAACCCGCACCCAGCAATGCGATCTTCTGTCCTGTGCGTATGCCTCGCATGGCGACACCAAGCACGTGATGCTGTTTCCGGAAGATCCCCGCGAGGCGTTTGAGTTCGGCGCGCTCTCCTTCGATCTCGCCGACCGGCTGCAGACCACGATCTTCGTCATGCTCGATCTCGATATCGGGATGAACCACCGGCTCTGCGCCCCGCTGCAATGGGACGACAGCCGCGCCTATGATCGCGGCAAGGTCATGACCCATGAGGAACTGGAAGCAGGCAAGGATTTCGGCCGTTATCTCGATGTGGACGGCGACGGCATTCCCTTCCGCACCTATCCCGGCACGCACCCGACCAAGGGTTCGTTCTTCACGCGCGGCACCTCGCGCGACCGCTACGCGAAATATACCGAGGAAGGCGGCCCCTATGTCGACAACATGCAGCGGCTGCTGCGCAAGTTCGAGACAGCCAAGGACCTCGCGCCCCGCCCGCTGATCGCCAACGCGAAGAAACCGGCGCGCTATGGCGCGATCTATTTTGGATCGACATCACCGGCGATGGACGAGGCCATCGAGCTGATCGAGGCCAGGGGTCATCACCTCGACCGCATGCGCCTGCGCGCGTTCCCGTTCCATTCCAGCGTGTCGAGCTTCATCGCCGACCACGATTTCGTCTTCGTGGTGGAGCAGAACCGCGATGCGCAGATGCGCTCGCTGATCGTCAACGAATGCGGCGTCGATCCGGTGCGGCTGGTGCCGATCCTGCATTACGACGGCACGCCGATCACCGCACGCTTCATCGCCGGCGCCATCGGCGACCATCTCGACAAGCTGACCGTAACGCCGCTACGCAGGGTTGGAGCATGAGCGCCGCCCGGTCACGACGAATGGCGGCCGGGGCCGTGACGCAGCACGGCACCCGACGCAGCCAGACGCAATCAGCTCGGATAGCTTTCGGCGAAATTGCGGAAGATCGGACCGCCGATGAGCGGCACGAAGCAGCCACCGACCGTTTCCCAGGCCTCACCGCGCGTCAGCTCGCGATTTTCCTGCGCGTTCACGATGAAGGCACGCAGCACAAGGAAACCTGCCGAGCAGAAGGTGGCTCCCATCAGGTAGGCGCCGGCACCACGCAATCCGTGATTCTTGCCGCCGGACTGCTGGGGATTGCTCGCGGTCTTGGGCGGCTTGGGCGGCTTCGGATGATGGAATTTCGGCTTATGGAAATGCTTGAAGCCATGTCCGAAGTGTCCCTTCGGCGCAACGAAGAACGCGGAAGCCGAAGTCGGCGCCAGCGCAAGGCTTACCGACAGAGCGGCGGCTGCGAGAAAAGTCTTTTTCATTTGTCACCTCCACGAGTGGTGGCAAAGGCGCGGATTTGCGCAATTGCCGTACAGCTTTGGAGGTCACGCATTCGATGCAGGCCGCGAACTGGCTTGTTCAATTCGAGACCGGAGCAACGCAAAACACAGGCTCCAACGCTTCACGGAGCGAGCTAGTGCGAAGCAACAATTTATCTCAACTTGAGACTGAAATTAGCTCTAAGAGTTAAGCTTAGGCGTTTACCCTAACGGACACGGCATCATGACCTATCTCGCCAAGCCGAAATTCCACCATCCCGACCTGCCGAGAAACGCGCTCGGCTACACCCATCGCGACTACGAAGGTACCGTTTCCACGCTCTGCGCCGGCTGCGGCCATGACTCGATTACCGCCGCGATCATCGAGGCGTGTTACGAACTCTCGATCGAGCCGCATCGGGTGGCGAAGATTTCCGGCATCGGCTGTTCCTCGAAAACGCCGACCTACTTCCTTGGCAATTCGCACGGTTTCAATTCCGTGCATGGCCGCATGCCCTCGGTGCTGACCGGCGCCAACCTCGCCAACCGCGACCTGATCTATCTCGGCGTCTCCGGCGACGGCGACAGCGCCTCCATCGGCTTCGGACAATTCGCGCATGCACTGCGGCGCGGCGTCAACATGCTCTATATCGTCGAGAACAACGGCGTGTACGGGCTGACCAAGGGCCAGTTCTCCGCGACCGCAGACCGCGGCTCAAAGTCCAAGCGCGGCGTGATCAACACCGACAATTCCATCGATCTTGCGGCCATGGCGCTGCAACTCGGCGCGACATTCGTCGCCCGTTCCTTCTCCGGCGACAAGGCGCAGCTGGTGCCGATCATCAAGGCGGCGATCGAACACAAGGGCGCCGCTTTCCTGGACGTGATTTCGCCGTGCGTCGCGTTCAACAATCATGCCGGCTCGACCAAAAGCTTCGACTATGTGCGCGAGCACAACGAGGCGGTGAACCGGCTCGACGTGATCCCGGCGCGCGCGCCCATTGCCGTCGATTACGCCGAAGGAACCGTGCAGATTGTCGAGCAGCATGACGGCTCCAAGCTCGCCCTGCGCAAGCTCGGCGCCGACTACGACCTGCACGACCGCACAGCCGCGATGGGATTTCTTCAGAAGCATGCGGCAAAAGGCCAGATCGTAACCGGCGTGCTGTTCATCGACGACGAACCGCAGGACCTGCATTATCATCTGCGGACATCGGACAGCCCGCTCAATGCCTTGTCGGAGAAGGACCTGTGTCCGGGTTCGGCAGCCCTCGCAAAGATCAACGCCGGGCTGCGGTAAGCCTCTGCGGGGCGCGATCCGATTGCAGATCGAGCCGCAAGGTCAGGCAGAACGCCGCGCCGCCGCTGCGCAGGAATGAGCCGAGCGGCACTGTCGCGACGCGATAACCTCTCCCCTCAAGCTCGGTTCGCAGTCCAGGACTGCAAGCCGACATCACCAGCGTGTCGCCGATACTGACGGCGTTGGCGGCGAGCCGAGATGCGTCGTCCATGCCGATTTCGATGCGCTGTTCCTTCGCCACATTGTCCCGAATGAGAGCACGGCCCTCGGCGGTGAAGGCTTCGGGCACATACATGACGTCGCCATGCGGCAAGGGACACAAGGCCGTGTCCAGGTGATAGAAGCGCGGGTCGGTCAGTTGCAGCGGCAGCGTTTCGACGCCGAAGATGGCTTCGACTGTCGCGCGGGCCGCAAGATCAGAACGCGGCCCGTAACCCGTCCAGAACAGCTTGCGGGTGCCATCCCATACGCAGTCGCCGGCTCCTTCCAGCACAACATCGTCCGGCAACGTGCGGACAGCGTCGAGCAGGCCGCGCGCCTGCAGCGAACGGAAGGTGTCCCTGAAATGGCTTTCCTCGCCGCGCCGCTGCGGATAGCGGAAACGTGCCAGCAGGGCCTTGCGATCGAGCACCACCGCCGAATTCGCAGTGAAGACCAGGTCCGGCACGCCGGGCGCCGCGGGAACCAGGTCGATTATGGCGCCGCGTTCGGCAAGCGTCTTCTGCAGCCCCGTCCATTCCTTTCGAGACTGTTCGGCAAGCGCATGCTCTTCCTGCTCCCAGTCCCTGGGATTCATCCAGGGATTGATCGCATAGACCACGCCGAAATGCTCGGGGCGGCACATCAGGAATCGCGGCTTAAGTTCCGATATCATGGTTTCTTCCCCCGTCTGCGGACGCGTCATGCGACGGCGGGCTGGCGCGTCCACGCGATTTCGTTCAGCGTCTCCTCGAACAGGTCGAGCGCAATGTTGAGATCGGCACGCGCGATGACGAGCGGCGGCGCGAGGCGCACCACCGTGCCATGCGTGTCCTTCGACAGGACGCCCTTCGCCATCAGGCGATGACACACATCACGCGCGCTGGCGTAGATCGGATCGATTTCGGCGCCGGCCCAGAGGCCGCGGCCGCGCACATCCTTGAGGACCGGGTTGCGCATCGCGCGCAGTCGCTCGTGCATGTGCGCGCCAAGGATGCGGCTGCGGGCGACGAGACCTTCTTCCTGGATCACATGCAACGCTTCCAGACCGACGGCCGCGGCCAGCGGATTGCCGCCGAAGGTCGAGCCGTGCGAACCGGGCGTGAACACATCCATCACTTCGGCGCGCGCGACAAAAGCAGAAACCGGCAACACGCCGCCGCCCAGCGCCTTGCCGAGAATGACGCCGTCCGGGACGACGCCGTCATGCCGGAAGGCGAACCAGTCGCCGGCGCGGCCGAGACCGGACTGCACTTCGTCAAGAATGAGCAGGACGTCATGCTCGTCGCACAATTTGCGCAGCCCGGCGAGATAGCCGGCCGGCGGCACGACGATGCCGCCCTCGCCCTGGATCGGCTCAATCAGGATCGCGGCGGTGTTCGGCGTGATCGCGCGCTGCATCGCTGCGAGATCGCCGAACGGAACGGCGCGGAAGCCGGGAGCGAACGGGCCGAAGCCGTCGCGATATTCTTCTTCCGATGAGAAACCGACGATGGTCGTGGTGCGGCCGTGGAAATTGCCCTCTGCAACGATGATCTCGGCGCGGTCGCGCGGGATGCCTTTGACCTTGTAGCCCCAGCGGCGCGCGGCCTTGATCGCGGTCTCGACCGCCTCGGCGCCCGTGTTCATGGGGATCGCGGCGTCGAGCCCGGTACGCTTGCACAATTCGGCAAGGAAGGGACCGAGCCTGTCGTTGTAGTAAGCGCGAGACGGCACGGCGAGCCGCCGCGCCTGCCCTTCGAGCGCCGCCAGAATGCGGGGATGGCCGTGGCCGTGGCTTGCCGCCGAATAGGCGCTCATCATGTCGATGTAACGCCGGCCATCGACGTCCCACAGATACGCGCCGGAGCCGCGCGTCAGCACGACGGGGAGCGGCTCGTAGTTGCGCGCCGCATAACGGCCTTCGAGTTCGAACGGGGTCATGGCGGCTACCTCCTTTGAAAGATTTGGAGATTCGCCGCCGCCAAAGCGGCCGAAGTTACACCTCGCGGCGACAGATCCGGCTGTCGCGGCGTGCAATTACAGCCGATTCAGCCGGGCATCGCCCGTCAGCGCTCAGCCCTTGGTCCGAGTCGCCCTCCACGTCTCGTAGGCCTTGACCGTCGCCTCGCTTGGCGGAAACAGGCCCTCCAGCGGGGCGCCCTCGCGCACCTGGTCCGCGAGCCATGCCTCCATCGCTTCCTGTTCCGCCGCCTCGCGGGCGATTTCCCCCGCGATGTTGCGCGGGATCACAACCACGCCGTCGGCATCCCCCATCACGATATCGCCGGGATAGACCGCCACGCCGCCGCAGGCGATGGGGCGACCATGCTCCAGTGCATGATGCACCACGCGATTGACCGGCGGGCTTGGCGCCGCGCAGAAGACCGGAATTTCCATGTCCGCGATCTGCGCGCTGTCACGGATGCCGCCATCGGTGACGATGCCGGCCCCGCCCCGCACCATCAGCCGTGTCACCAGGATGTCGCCGCAGCATGCGGCCCGCGTGTCCTCGCGGCAATCCATCACCAGCACATGACCCGGCGGCGTTGTCTCGAAGGCCGCGCGCTGAACCACATTGGCGTCGGGCTTGGCGCCAAATCCGTCAAGATCCTCCCGCGCCGGAATGTAACGCAGGGTGTAAGCGGGACCGACCATCGGGGACTTCCGCGCCCCGAGCGGCTTCACGTTGCGCAAAAGCACGTTGCGGAAGCCGCGCCGGAACAGCCGGCCGCTGACGGTGGCGGTGCTGGTCGCCTTGAAGGCGGCCAGCGTCTCGATGTCGATCTCGGTCATCCGTCCTCCGTTACTGGATCTTGATGTCGAGCCGGCGGACCAGCGGCAGCCAGGTCTTGTCTTCGTTTTCGAGGTATTTGGTGAACTCCTCGCTTGTCATCGGCACGGCCTCGGCACCGAGCGCCTCGAACTTCGCCTTGACCGCCGGGTCGGTGAGGATCGTACGCAGTTCCTTGTTCAGGCGCGCCACGATCTGCGGCGGGGTCTTGGCCGGCGCCATCAGGCCGGTGAAGGTCGCGCCTTCGATCTCCGGGAAGCCCTGTTCGGCGAAGGTCGGCACGTCCGGCAGCCAGCGGCTGCGTTCCTTGCCGGTGACGCCGACCGCGCGGGTCTTGCCGGCCTTGATAAAGGGCAGCGCGACGGACACCTGATCGAAATTGAACTGCACCTGTCCGGCGATGAGGTCGGTGGTGGCCGGCGCGTTGCCGCGATATTGCACCGTCACCCATTTCAGCCCCAGTTTCTCCTGCACCAGCTCACTGAGCAGATGATTTGTGGTTCCGGCGCCTGGCGAGGACATGGTGAGCTTGCCGCTCTCGCGACGCGCGAGTTCGACGAATTCCTTCATCGACTTCGCCGCCACCGACGGATTCACCTGCAGCACAATGGGGGTCAACGAAACCATGGTGATCGGGATGAAGTCCTTTCGCCACTCGTACGCGGCACGGCCGGCCATGGTCGGCGCGAACAGGATCGGCCCATTGGCGCCGAGCAGCAGCGTGTAGCCGTCAGGGTCCGACTTCGCGACCGCTTCGCTTCCGATCAGGCCGCCGGCGCCGGAGCGGTTCTCGACCACGAAAGGCTTGCCGAACCGGGTCTGCAACTGCTCGGCGATGATGCGCGCCGCACCGTCCACATTGCCCCCGGGCGGATAGGGAACGACGATCTTCACATTGCGGTCCGGCCATTCCTGCGCCGCGGCGGGCAACGCAAGGCCGAGGCAGAGAGCGGCACAGAGTATGGAAGCGAATTTTCTCATGACGTTCCTCCTGCAGAAATTATGTTTGTTGTCGCGTCAGGCAAATCCGAACAATCTCGCCGGATTATCGACTAGAACCTTCCGCCGCAGTTCCTCGTCATCCACCGCCCGGAAGAGAAATTCGACCAGATCGGCTTCGTTGGGCGGCTGCTTGACCGAGACGGGATGCGGCCAGTCGCTGCCCCAGATCACGCGGTCGGGCGCAGTTTCGATATAGGCGCGCACGATCGGGATGACGTCGTCCCAAGGTGGTCCGGCCTTGGAGATTTTCTCGACCAGCGAGACCATGACCCAGACATCGCCGCGGCGGAGCAATTCCACCACCTTCTTCAGGTTGGGATCGTCGCCGCCGCGCGCCGGATCGGGCCGGCCGAGATGGTCGATGATCAGCGGCGCACCCAGCCGCTCATAGGTCGCGATGCTCGCTGCGATTCCCTCGATTTCCGGCTGCACCTTCACGTACCAGCCAAGCTCGCGCACGCGCGCGATCGCACGTTCGAAATCCGCGCCCTGCAGCGCGATCCCGAAGCCCTGGCGGGTGAAGCGCGCGCCGCGCACACCGGCCGCATGCAGCATGTCGAGATAGGCATCGTCCTTCTCGGTGAACACCGCCGCGTTGGCACAGGCTCTGTAGCCTGGGCCGGCTGCACGCAGGCCATCGAGGGTGGCGGTATGATCCGCCCCATAGGTGGTCGGCTGCACGATAACGCCGCGTTCGAGGCCAAGCGCGCGATGCATCTTCAATGCCGCGCCCACGGTTGCGCTCGGCATCTCGTAGATGGCGCCCGGCCGCACCGGGTAGCGCTCGCGCGGACCCAGCACATGAAACTGGCTGTCGCAACTTCCCGCCGGAAGCTTGACGCGCGGCGTCCTCGGATCGGGGTCGAAGGGAAGATATGTCGGCATCTGTGCGTTCACGATTTCGAAGTCTGCGCGACCGAGCGCATGGTGACGATCTCACCCAGCGACGCATAACGCGGTCCCGCCAGCCGGCAGATCGGATCGAGCTGCGCGGTCTCGATCTTGCCGTCATTCAAAAGACCGTCGCGGATGTGAAACATCTCCACCTCTCCGACGATCAGCCGGCTTTTTGTCTCACCGAATTCGAGGCATTGGCGGAAGCGGCATTCCATCGCGATCGGCACGTCGACGAGACGCGGCACACTGACCTGCAGGGAGGGTGCGGTGGCCAGGCCCAGTTCCGCGACCTCGCTCACGTCAGGCGCGTGCTCGATCGAGCTCAAATGCACCGGCTCGACGAGACTACGGTCGGCGATATGAACGACGAATTCCTCCCTGGCGAGAATGTTGCGCGCCGTATCCTTGTAGATCCCCTTCTTGTGACCGATGCTGATGGCCAGCATCGGCGGCTTGGGCGAGACGAAGGTGAAGGCGCTGAACGGCGCAAGATTGACCACCCCTGAATCCGAGCGCGTGGTCACCCAGGCGATGGGCCGCGGGACGACGATTCCCGTCAGCAGCCGGTAGGCGGTTTCAGCGGCAAGCGTCTTGGGATCGATCTGTATCGGCATGCCGTTTCCGGAGCGGGAGGTGCGGTCACTCATCGTTGTTCAGAATTGCCATGAAGTCGCATTGCACGAGGATGCCCGGACCGAGACTGCCCTGCATCGTCTGGCGGGCGGGCCTGCTCGCCGGATCAGGGAACGTTTTCAGCCACTCGCCGTTGATCGCCTCGCGCTGCGAGCGGTCGGTCATCCAGACATTGAACTTCATGATGTCGTCGAGCGAACCGCCCGCTGCGATCATGATGGCGCGCATATGCGCGAACATCAGCTCGCATTGCCGCTCCAGCCCTTCAGCGGGTTTGCCGGTCGCAACATCGAGGCCGTAGACGATCCCCGATGTGACGACGTTGCCGAGCCGGCAGGCGGCCGGAATCGGATTCTTGTGGCCGAAGCCCTCAATATAGATGCTCTGACGTCGAGCCATGTGCAGCCTCACACGAAGCAGCAGGAGACAGAACCAAGCGGACCGTAATCGGCGTGAAAGGTGTCGCCCTTTCTTGCGTCGATCGGGCGGATGAATGAGCCCGAAAGGATCACCTGACCCGGCTCGAGCCGCACGCCATGCGGATGCAGCCGGTTCGCGAGCCAGGCGACGCCGACGGCGGGATGATTGAGGACGCCCGCTGCAACGCCCGTCTCCTCGATCTGTCCGTTGCGGAACACCAGCGCCGCGACCCAGCGCAAGTCCACGTCCTGGGGACGGAACGGACGGCCGCCGATCACCAAAGCCGCGTTGGCGGCATTGTCGGCAATGGTGTCCATGACCTTGCGCGTCGCTCCCGTCTGCGGATCGACGCGCTGCACGCGGGCGTCGAGAATTTCGAGCGCCGGGGTGACGTAATCGGTGGCGTTGAGCACATCGAACAGCGTGCAGTCGGGACCGGACAGCGGGCTCTTGAGAACGAAGGCAAGTTCCGCTTCGATCCGGGTCGCGATGAAGCGGTCGGTTGGAATTTCGGCGCCATCGCCGAAGAACATATCGTCCAGCAAGACCCCGTAGTCCGGCTCGCGGATGCCGACGGCCGCCTGCATCGCCTTCGAAGTCAGGCCGATCTTGTGCCCCTTGATCGTCCGGCCCTGTTTCAGCTTGCGTTCAATGAACGCGCGCTGCACCGCATAGGCATCTTCGATGGTTATGGAGGGATGATCGAGACTCAGGATGCGAATGGGCTTGCGCGCACGCTCCGCCTCTTCGAGACGCGCAGCAAGGCCGGCAATCGCATCCGCGGTGAGCATGGGCGTCTCCTCACATTCAGACCGCGTCTTTGCGCGCGATTGTTGGGCCGACCATGCGCCTCCCGGCCAGACAGGGCAATTGGGAGACAGCCGCAAATTCCATATAGTGGACACCATCGCGCCACCGGACCGCAATAAGCTCATGCCAAACCACCTTGCCGAACCCTGGATCGACACCCTCGCAGGCCCGAGACTGAGGCCGGAGGGCGCCCAGAGCATTCGCCGCGCCTTCCTCCTGCTCCGCATATTGGCATCGGCCGAAGCCGCGGGGCTTGGCCTGACCGAAATTGCGCGGGCGGCCGGCCTCACCCGCCCGACAACGCACCGCCTGCTGGGTGTGCTGGCGTCGGAAGGATTGATCGAACAGCGGCCGCGCACCCGCCGCTACGGCATGATTCCGCATGATTTCCGCGCCGAGCCCCGGCCGGGCAATTCGCCGCTGCTGCAGGCCGCCGCCGTGCCGCTGGGAGAAGCCGCCGAGGAGATTGGCGATACAGTCTTCCTCACGTTGCGCGACGGACTGGAGACGGTGTGCCTCGCGCGCCAGCTCGGCAGCTATCCGATCCAGGTGCTTGTTCTTGAAGTTGGCGCACGCCGGCCGCTCGGCATCAGCAGCGCCGGCATCGCCATTCTCGCATCGCTGAAACCCGCTGTCGCCCGACGCACGCTCGCCAGCAATGCGCGCCACCTGCCATTGTATGGCCTCACGATGGACGACGCGCTCGCCGCGGTGGCTGCCGCCCGTGCCAAAGGCTACGCGCTGCGCGAGCGCGGCCTCGTTGCCGGGACGCGCGCCTTGTCGATCGCCTTTGCACGGCAGAACCGCGTGGCGCGCGCCGCATTGACCGTGGCAGGGATCAGCCGCCGCCTGCACGCGTCCCGTCTGGGCCTGGTTCTCGATTGCCTGCGTGACTGCGCCGGCAAGATCGAACGGAACATGCGCGAGCAAGGCGCTCCATAGCGTTCGCTCAGGTCTTGCGCAGAGGCCACGGCGCCGGGTTCAGCAGGGACAGCGGATAACCGGTGAAGCGTCGCACCGGCCGCAAGGCGATGTGGCTGACAATGCGGGCGACGGCGAGATCGGGATCGTCGATCAGGTCAGTCGTCAGCGTCTCATAGCGCCCAAGATCGCTGCAGACAAAGCGCGCGAGATAATCGAGATCGCCGCTGACCTCCCAGCATTCCACCACCTCCTCGATGCCTGCCAGCCGCTTTTCCAGCCGATCCTGCCGTCCCTGTTTCTCCAGAACGATCTCCGCAAAGATCGTGACCGGGTTTGACAGACGCTCCAGCGCGAGCACCGCCTGATATCCGGCGATGATGCCCGCCGCCTCCAGCCGGCGGACACGTTCAAGGCAAGGACGCGGCGTCAACCCGACCTGACTTGCGAGTTTCTGCACGGTCATGCGGCCGCTGCGCTGGAGCGCGGCAAGGATCCTGATGTCGATGCGGTCGAGGGCGGGCGGACGCTTGGCGGGCATGGCACTCCCCGTCGAATCCAGGGCCACAGCCTATCAGACGCTGCGGGATTCGAGCGGTCGTCAGGCGACACGGGCCTCGCGCGAGTCTGCCTCTGGTACATCGAGTTCGCCACCCGCAATGCCTCGGCGGCCGCGTTCCTTGGCGGCATAGAGCATACGGTCAGCGAGCGCGACCAGGGATTCCGGCGTTTGGGCCGGCGGATGGGCCGTTGCGGCCCCGATGCTGATGGTCAGATGCGGCCCGAGTGGTGAATTGGGATGCGGAATGCACGCGTCATCGATCGCCGCCTGCAGCCGCCCGGCGACCAGCAAGGCGCCGGTCGCGTTCGTATCGGTCAGCAGGCAGACGAATTCCTCGCCGCCATAGCGCGCAACCAGATCGCCCGGCCGGCGTCCCGCCTGGCTGAGCAAGCCGGCCACCCGGCGCAGGCAGTCATCGCCCTGCAGATGGCCATGCGCATCGTTGAATGCCTTGAAATGATCGACATCGATCATCAGGAGCGACAACGGCGTGTGCGCCCGCGCGCAACGCCGCCATTCATCGGCGAGCGCATGATCGAAATGCCGCCGGTTGGAGATACCGGTCAGCGAATCCGTCGACAGCAATTGTTGCAGCAGGCGGTTCTGCGCGAACTGCACACGCTGGCTGCGCTGCAACGTGTTTGCGACCGAGAAGCCCAGCAAATTTGCAAGCACCATACGCAACACGGTGCGATACATGTCATCAGGCGTCGGCGGCGGGCCGACCCAGATCATCCAGATCAGCGGCGCTATGACGGTGTAGACAAGGGCGAATGTCACCAGCACCGCGACGCGCAGCGGCATGCAGAAATAGATGATGATCAGCACGCCCGCCATCATGGTCGGCCAGATGGTGCCAAGCCGCGGATGCAGGCTCAGCACCGAAAGCCAGGCGACGATTCCGAACACGAGGAATACGATGACGAAAGTGTCGAGCCCCTGTGGCGATTTCGCTCGCGTCACGCCTGCAATCGACGCAGCGACCACGGCAATCAGCGCAATCTGGGGCAACAAGGCCCAGCCCATATCTGCGGCGGACAACCGGATCGCCAGCAGATCGCCCGCAAGATTGAGGATTGCAGTCAGGCCGATAAAGACGAGCACCAACTGGAACCGCCGCCGCTCTTCCGGCAGGCGGCTGATCTGGTAATCCCGCTCGCACTCATCGTCGACAAGCCGTGCCGACCAGGGGGTCACTGCGACGGGCACCGCATCGCCTGGCAACGGCGCACCGCCCCGTTCTGCCGCTAAATATTCCTGGCCCATC
>JAESGM010000900.1_pt1 | contig 12960 bp, 14 predicted proteins | sample 9269721 | NCBI WGS metagenome assembly JAESGM01 (sample SAMN15720920, study PRJNA650825) | algae metagenome | isolation source: Komarekiella atlantica HA4396-MV6 and co-occurring heterotrophs from... | place: USA: Theobald House, Kauai, HI | collected 2009-07-29 | reverse complement strand
GTCGCTGACGCGCGCGCCACTATCGACCGGATCGGAGTCGATGCCGGATCCGGCCGGATTGCCTGGCTTGCTTTCGTCGTCGAGCAAAGCCGCATTCTCGCGGGGCTTGGTCATGGCGCACCTCCTGTCCGTTGAAGGAAGCCGTCAGCCCGGGCATTGTTCCCGCGGGCCGCATGCGCCAGCACCGTCGCGATCAAACTGGATGGCGTCCCGGAAGGGATTCGAACCCCTGACCTACGGTTTAGGAAACCGTTGCTCTATCCTGCTGAGCTACCGGGACGCATGCGAATGCGTGTATCATAATCTGCATGCCGGTGAAGCCCGTCGTCGCAGCTTTTCTTGCCGTTCTGGCGGTCGCGGAGGCGCGCGCCGCCGGCGGGGGCTGCTCGGACGCCGCCACGAACGCGCCGGCGGTGCGGCTGGCCGGGCTCGACGCCGCCGGCGACATCCTGCTCGATGACGGCCGCCGCGTCAGGCTGGTCGGCCTCGCCGCGCGGCAGGACGAGGCCGAGGCCGCGCGCTTCGCGGCCGGTATCGCGGAGTGGACAGGCAAGGCGTTCTCGCTCGTGCCGCTGGCGGGTCCCGATCGCTGGGGCCGCCTGCCGGCGCGGCTGCTGGCCGTTGCCGAGGCGTCGGCGGGAACGCCTGTCGATCTCGCGGTCGCATTGCTGCGCGCGGGGGCCGCCTCGCGCCTACCGGAGCCCGACCATGCCGCCTGCGATCCGGCGCTGCGCGCGGCGCTCGGCGAGAGCGCGGCCTTGCCCGCCCGGCGCGGCTCGCCCGGAGCCGAGGCCGCCGTGGACGGTCACGATATTGCCGCGTTGAAGGCGCAGGCGGGACGGATCGTCGCGCTGCAGGGGCGCATCGCCTCGGTCGGCGAGCGCGCCCAGCGCACCTATCTCAACCTGTCGCGTCGGCGCGGCGAGGCCGCGTCGATCGTGATGTCCCGGAAGCTCTGGCGCGAGATGCAGGACAAGGGTTTCACGGCGGCGACCTTGCCGGGCAAACGCCTGCTGGCGCGCGGCGTGCTTTCGGGGCAGGAGGGGCTGCTGCTCGAGATCGCCTCGGTCTCCGCGCTGGATGTGATTGACTGATCCGATGCTTGCTCGTTCGATCTTAGCCAACCTGACGCCGCCGTCATGGCATGCCGCGTCGCTGCTGACGGCCCTGCTGCTCGGCGCCTGCGCCGGGGAGCAGAGCGTCATTCTGCCGCCGCAGCGGCCCTCCGACGCCGAGTTCGCGCCGCGCATCGCCTCGATCCAGCGCGCCGCCGACAGCGAGCATCAGCGCCTGCTGAGCGCGTTCGGCGGCGAATACCGCGCGCCTGTGGTCAAGGCGGTGCTGGATGACATCGTCGCCCGGCTGGTGCGCGCCGGCGAGGGCCAGATCGGCGCCTATGAGATCACCATCCTGAACTCGCCGGTGGTCAACGCCTTCGCCTTGCCCAATGGCCGGCTCTATGTGACGCGCGGCCTGCTCGGGCTCGCCAGCGACACCTCCGAGATCGCCTCGGTGCTGGCGCATGAAATCGCCCATGTCACGGCCAGCCACGCGGTCGAACGCGCCGAGCTGGAGGCGCAATCGGCGCTGTTCACGAAAGTTGCCGGACAACTCCTGAACGATCCCGTCTCCGGCGCCTCGCTGCAGGCGGGCTCGCGGCTGTCTCTGGCGCGTTTTTCGCGCCAGCAGGAGCTGACCGCGGACCAGATCAGCGTGCGCACCATCGCCAAGGCCGGGTTCGATCCCTATGGCGCGGGGCGCTTCCTCGGCGCGCTCGGCCGCAACACCGTGTTCCGCAGCGCGGCCCAGGACCGCAGTTCCGAGGACCGCCGTCTCGACATCCTGTCGAGCCATCCCTCGACGCCGGAGCGCGTCGCGGCGGTGACGCTCGCCGCGCGCCAGATCGGCGCGCCGGGCATCGGCGAGCGCGAGGCCGGCCGCTGGCTCGCCGCGATCGACGGGCTGGCCTATGGCGAAGACCCGCGCGACGGCGTGGTGCGCGGCCGCAGCTATCTCAACAGCGCGCTCAGGATCGGCTTCACCGCGCCCGAGGGTTTCGGGCTGGAGGCGGCGCGCGACATGGTCGTCGGGGTCGGCGGCAACGGCGCGCAGGCGCTGCGCTTCGATTCGGTGACGCTGCAGCCGAACCAGACGCTGGAGAGCTATGTCGCCTCGGGCTGGATCGAGGGTGTGCAGACCGGGGCGGTCGAACAGCTCGAGATCGCCGGCCAGCCCGCCGTGATCACCACGGGGCGGGGGACCGATTGGTCCTTCCGGCTCGCGGCGATCCAGAGCGGCGGGCGCGTCTACCGCTTCATCATGGCCTCGCGTGGCGCAGCCGATCCCGAGCGGCCGATGCGCGCCCTGCTCGACAGCTTCCGGACCTTGACGCCGACCGAGGCTCAGGCGGCCCGGCCGCTGCAGATCAGGCTGGTCACCGCCAATGCCGGCGACACGGCCGCCGGCATGGCGCAACGCATGGCCGGCGTCGAACGGCCCCAGGAGCTGTTCCAGATTCTGAACGGGCTCGATCGAAACGCCGGGCTGGTTCCGGGCCAGCGCTACAAGATCGTCGCCGAATAAGCATCGCGCCGATAGCGGTCATCATCGCTCGACAGGTTCCGGCCGGGCGGCATGCGCGCCGGCATAGCCGCGATAGGCATAGGCGCCGCCATCGGCCGCCGAATCCCGCTCCGCGACGGCGAGCAGCGTCCCATGCAGGGGCGACAGGCGGCAGGCGGGATCGGTCGCCGTTGCGTCCCCGGCGAAGAGCAGGGCCTGGCAGCGGCAGCCGCCGAAATCGCGCTCGCGCCGCTCGCAGCTCCGGCAGGGCTCGGCCATCCAGTCCGTCCCGCGATAGGCGTTGAACGCGGCCGATTCCCGCCAGATCTCCGCCAGCGGCCGGTCGCGGACGTTGTCGAAGACGAGATGCGGAATCGTCTCGGCCGCGTGGCAGGGCAGCGCTTTCCCCGACGGCGTGATGTTGATGTTCTGCGCGCCCCAACCGCCCATGCAGGGTTTCGGAAAGCTGGCGTAGTAGTCGGGCGTGACGGCGTCGATGACGAGACGGCCGGCGGTGCGGGCGCGCTCGGCCGCGACATCGGCCATGGCCCGGTTCACCTGCGCGCGGGTCGGCATCAGCCGGCCGCGATTGGCGACCGCCCAGCCATAATACTGGACATGGGCGATCTCGACGCGAGCCGCATCCCACTCCTCGGCCAGGCGGACGAGAGCGGGAATCTGCTCGACATTGCCGCGATGGACGACGGCGTTGACCGTGAGCCGCAGTCCCAGCCGGGCGATCTCTCCGGCCAGGTGGCGCTTTTGCGCCGCCGCTCCGCCATGGCCGGCGACATGGTCGGCGGCTGCGTCCTCGACGCCCTGCACCGAGAGCTGGACATGGTCGAGCCCCGCCTCGGCGACACGCGCCAGCGCATCGGGCGCGAAGCCGACGCCCGACGTGATCAGGTTGGTGTAGAGCCCGCGTTGCACCGCGCGGGCCACGAGCGCGGCGATGTCGGGCCGCAGCATCGGCTCGCCGCCGGAGAACGAGATCTGCAGCACGCCCATCGCCGCCGCCTCGTCGATGACGCGCAGCCAGGTCCCGGTGTCGAGCTCGGCCGAGCGGCGCTCCAGTTCCAGGGGGTTCGAGCAATAGGGGCATTTCAGCACGCAGCGATGCGTCAGCTCGGCGAGCAGCGCCATCGGAGGGGCGGGCACGGGCGCGCTCATGGCGAAGGTTCCCGGCGCTCCAGCATCCGGATCGCAAGCAGATTGGCCACGAAGGCCGCGACATCGGCGGAGATTTCGTCCTCGGGCGCGGCGAACTCGGCGGCGAGTTCGCGCGCGATGACGTCGACCGTCCGGACGCCATCGACGCGTTTCAGGATTTCGACGGCGATCTCGTCGGGCTCGAAGACCCGTTCGGGGCCCTGCAGAAACCACTGGCCGCGCGCCTCATTGAACTGCAGCCGCACGCCGCGCGGCAGCGCCGGCACGTCGTTTCCGCCGACCGGCCCGGCTGTCATGACACCTCCGGAAGCCAGGCGCCGGGCGGCGGCAGGGCCGGCTCGACATAGGCGAAATGCAGCGCGTCGAGCTGCGCCCAGAGCACGTCGCATTTGAAGCGCAAAGCCGCGATCGCCGCCTGCTGCTGTTCGGCCGTGACGGCGTGGGCGCGCACATAGCCCAGCGCGAAATCGACGTCGCGCGAAGCCTGCGCCGGGCGCTTGTCGAAATAGGCGAGCGTCTCGGGCGTGACGAAGGGATAGTTCGCGAGCATGCCGGAGACCCGCTCGGCGATGATGGCCGGCGAGAACATCTCGGTCAGCGAGGACGCGATCGCCTCGAGCAGGCTGCGCTCGGCGACGAAGCGGACATAGGCCTGCACCGCGAATTTGGTCGCCGGCAGAACGCCGATCCCGGCCTCGACATGTGCGTCGGTGAAACCGAAGCTCGCGGTTAGCTTCTGCCAGCGCGCGAAGCCGCCATCGCCCTCCCTCTCGCCGTCGTGATCGACGATGCGCTGACGCCAGATCCGGCGCATCTCCGCCGTCGGCAGCCGCGCCAGCAGGGTCGCGTCCTTGACCGGGATCATGGCCTGGTAATGCGAGCGGTTCAGCGCCCAGGCCGCGACCTGGGCGCGGCTCAGCCTGCCGTCGTGAAGCAGGCGATGGAACGGGTGCAGATTGTGGTAGCGCTCAGCGCCCACCGCCCTGAGCGCGGCCTCCAGCCCGTCCTGCGTCAGCGGCGCGCTCACAACGCGAACTCCATGCCGTCCTCCGCGACGAGCCAGCCCGCCGTCTCGACCTCGCGCCGTTCCGGCGAGCCGGAGATCAGCAGCGGGTTGCTGTTGTTGATGTGGACATAGGCCTTGCGCGCGATGGCGCAACCGGCGAACGCCGCCAGCGAACCGTCCGGCCCGCCGACAGGGATGTGGCCCATGCGCCGACCGGTCTTGGGGCCGAGGCCGAGCCTGATCATTTCGTCATCGTCGTAGAGGGTGCCGTCGAAGAGCAGAAGTCTTGTTCCATCGACCCTGCGCCGGAACGCGTCCGTCACGGCGGCGCAGCCCGGCACATAATGCGCCCAATCGCCTTGGCCAGCGCCGCGCAGCGCGACGCCGACCGTGCGCCCGTCCTCGATATCGGTTTTCACCTCCTCGCCCTCGTCCCAGAGCGGGGCCTTTCCGGGAACCGGGAACAGCTCCATCTCGACGTCCGGGACCGGGTGGAAGGGGACATCGGGGGCGATCTCGCGACGCTCGACCAGCATCTCGTCGAGCGCGCGGAAGATCGGGTTTGCCGAAAGCGCCGCCAGCACGGGCTGCGTCGCGAACAGGCGCAGCGGCCAGCGCTCGCGCAGGCCCAGCAGGCCGGCGACATGGTCGATGTCGGCATTGGTGAGGACGACCGCGGCGACCGGGCTGTCGCGCGAAGCGCGGCGCGGCTGCAGCGGCGGGTTGTCGAGCAGTTGCTGGCGTATGTCGGGTGAGGCGTTGACGAGCGCCCACGAGCCAGACCGGCCGCGCACAGCGATCGAGGATTGGGTGCGGCGCACGACGCGCGCGTCGCCGTCCCAGGCGAGGGCGCAGACCGGGCAGCGGCAGTTCCACTGCGGATAGCCGCCGCCGGCGGCCGATCCGAGAATGCGAACGACGCAGGACGCATCCATCGGATCGGCGTGGTTCGATCAGATCTCGGCGGGAGCGTAGGCGCTGACCTCGCAACCGCAGGCCCGCTCGACGATCACAGGCTTTTTCCAGCGACGCATCATCATTCTCCTTTGCATTGCAGCACATCGTGCCACCAACGCAAGTATGCGCACCGCGTCACGGCAGCGCAAGGCCTATCTGAGATGCATGTAGTATCCAGATACTACATTTTTAGCGATCGATCAGTCACAAATCGTTGATCTGCGAAAGACCCTTTACAAGAGAAGAGGCCGAATTACTATCGCGATGCCAAAAGCAAAAATACAGCAACTGGGAGGATCGCATGCTCAAGCGACATCTGATTCCGGCCGCCATGGCGGTGGCCTGTCTGACGACCACCGCCTGGGCCCAGGCGCCCAGCCCTGGCAATCTCGAAAAACTCTCGTCCTTCAAGACGACGACGAGCAATCTGACGATACCGGAAGTGCCGCAGACCGGCCGCCGCGCCGATCAGATCAAGAAGAATCTCCAGCAGATCAAGCTGCCGCCAGGCTTCAAGATCGGCCTCTACGCCGTGGTTCCAGATGCGCGCCACATGGCCGTCGGCCGGCAGACCGGCACGCTCTTCGTCGGCACGCGCAAGACAAAGGTCTACACGGTTCTCGACCAGGACAAGGACCGCGTCGCCGACGTGGTCAAGGAGTTCGCGCCGACCGTCGATTTCAAGGTGCCCAACGGCGTCTGCATGTCGAACGACAATTTCCTCTTCATCGCCGAGCACAACCGCGTGCTGGTCTTCCCGGCGGCCGAGTTCTTCCAGGAAGGGCCCGACACGGCGGCCTTCGTCGTCGTCGATCAGGGCAATCTGATCCCGGTCGAGGAGGAGAGCTTCAACCACGGCGCCCGCGTCTGCCGCATCGGCCCCGACAACAAGCTCTATGTCTCGCTCGGCCAGCCCTTCAACGTCTACGCCAAGGAGAAGCACGAACTCTACCAGAAGGTCGGCATCGGCGGCATCGTCCGGATGGACCGCGACGGCAAGAACCGCGAGGTCTTCGCCACCGGCATCCGCAATTCGGTCGGCATCGAGTTCAACCCGCGCGACCGCTCGCTCTGGTTCACCGACAATCAGGTCGACGGCATGGGCGACGACATCCCGCCAGGCGAGATCAACCGCGCGACCGCGCCCGGCCAGAATTTCGGCTTCCCTTGGTATGGCGGCGGCACCACCCGCACCGAGGAATGGAAGGCCGAACCGCTGCCGGCGAACGTGACCGCGCCGCAGGTCGAGACGGTGGCGCATGCGGCCGATCTCGGGCTGAAGTTCTACACCGGCACGATGTTCCCGCAGAAATATCGCGGCGGCCTGTTCTCGGCCCAGCGCGGCTCCTGGAACCGGACGACGCCGGTCGGCGCGCGCGTGATGTTCACCTCGCTGAAGCCGGACGGAACGGCCGACAAGACCGAGGTCTTCGCCGAGGGCTGGCTCGCGCCTTCGGGCGAGTATCTCGGCCGCATCGTCGACGTGGCGCAACTGCCGGACGGCTCGCTGCTGGCCTCGGACGACACGGCCGGCGCGATCTACCGCATCTGGTACGAAGGGCGCTGAGCGTCCCGCGCGAAACGGCTCAGGGCGGCGCACGCCCGGAGCCTTTTTCATGTCGACAAGGGAGATCCAAATGCGGAATGCGCTCATGGCGCTCATCCTGCTCGGCGCAGGCGGGACGGCGATCGCCGCCGACGTCAAGGCCGGCCGCCAGGTCGCGCTCGGTTGCCAGGGCTGCCACGGCATGGACGGGCTGTCGAAGCAGCCCGACGCGCCCAATCTCGCGGCGCAGCCTGCGCTGTTCCTCGTCAAGGCCATGGCCGAGTACAAGGCCAAAAGCCGCCAGCACGAGCAGATGAACGTGGTGGCGCAAGGCCTCAGCGAGCGCGAGATCGCCGATGTCGCGGCCTATTACGCCGCGATCGAGATCGAGGTGGTGAAGACGCCGCAGTGACGCGTCGACCGCCTCAGGCCGCCAGCGGCAACGCCTCCGGCACTGAAAGCGCACCCGTCGCGGCCAGCACGCCGCGCGCGCCGGCCAGCGCGCCGTCGCGCAGCTCCAGCCCGAGAAAGCGCTCGCGTTCGACCGGGCCGGGCATGGCGAGATCGTCCGCGACATCGCCGGAAAAGCCGAAGCGCTCGTAATAGGCCGCGTCGCCGACCAGAAGCACTGCGCCATGGCCCCGGCAGGCGGCGCGCCAGAGCGCCTCGCGTATCATCGCCTTGCCGAGGCCCTCGCCCTGGAGTTCGGGCGCGACGGCGAGCGGGCCGAGCAGAAGCGCGGGCACGCCGGCGGCCTCGACATGCCAGAGCCGCACCGTCGCGACGACCGCGCCGTCGCGCTCGGCGGTGAGCGCGAGCCCAGCGGCCGGCAGCCGGCCCTCGCGCAGGCGCTCGCTCGACTTGGCCGTGCGGCGCTCGCCGAGGCAGCGGTCGAGCAAGGCCTCGCGGGCCGGGGTGTCCGAGGCGATTTCCTCGCGGATCGTGATCATGACGCACCTCCGGCCGGAGCGCCCGCGATCCCGCAGGCCTTCCCGGCGCCGCGCGAACGCGGCCACAACATCAGGGGATGAGGGTGGAAGAGGGTCCGGCGGGAGCCACGGCCGCGCTTCCGTTCCTGGAAGACGCGGACGCTCCGCCCCGATCCTGGGGCGGCCTGCCGATCATGACAGGGCGCTTCGCCGGACCCGATTTCGCGGGACGCAGCCGCTGGCTGCGTCCCTGGTGACGTCAGATGACGTATTGCCTCAGCGGCGGGAAGCCGTTGAAGGCGACGGCCGAATAGGTCGTCGTATAGGCGCCCGTGCCCTCGATCAGCACCCGGTCGCCGATCTCGAGCGAGAACGGCAGCATGTACGGGGTCTTCTCGTACATGACGTCGACCGAATCGCAGGTCGGGCCGGCGAGCACGCAGGGCACCGTCGCATCGCCGTCGCGGGCGGTACGGATCGGATAGCGGATCGCCTCGTCCATGGTCTCGGCGAGACCGTTGAACTTGCCGATGTCGAGATAGACCCACGACACCTGGTCGTCGGCCGCCTTCTTCGAGATCAGGACGACCTCGGCCTCGATCAGGCCCGCCTCGCCGACCATGCCGCGGCCCGGCTCGATGATGGTCTCGGGCAGGCGGTTGCCGAAATGCTTCGACAGCGCCTGGAAGATCGCATCGCCATAGGCCGGGACGCCCGGGATCGGACGCAGATAGCGCGCCGGGAAGCCGCCGCCGAGATTGACCATCGAGAGCGACAGCCCGCGCGTGGCGCACTCCTTGAACACAGCCGAGGCCGAGGCCAGAGCGGAATCCCAGGCGTTCACGTTGCTCTGCTGCGAGCCGACATGGAACGAGATGCCATAGGCGGTCAGGCCCTGGCGATGGCCGTGCTCGAGCACGTCCGCGGCCATTTCGGGCACGCAGCCGAACTTGCGCGAGAGCGGCCAGTCGGCCCCGGCGCCGTCGCAGAGGATGCGGCAGAAGATGCGCGCATCCGCCACGCCGACGGCCTTCGCCGAACGGGCGACCTTGTCGACCTCGGCCATGCAGTCGACGGCGAAGAGGCGCACGCCGAGCTCCATGGCGCGCACGACGTCGCGCTCCTTCTTGATCGTGTTGCCGAAGGAGATGCGGTCCGCCGTCGCGCCGGCCGCGAGCGCGAGCTCGATCTCGACGACCGAGGCGCAATCGAAGCAGGAGCCGAGCTTGGCCAGCAGGCCAAGCACTTCCGGCGCGGGATTGGCCTTCACGGCGTAGAACACGCGCGTGTCGGGCAAGGCCCGCGAGAAGGCATGATAGTTCTCGCGCACGACATCGAGGTCGATGACGACGCAGGGCCCATCCTCGCGGCGGGTACGAAGGAATTCACGGATGCGCTCGGTCATGAGACGCGTCTCCCTCCGGCGCAAGCGGCGCCGATGCGACGTGAAGCCGGCTGAAACGTCAGCTATCCCAGGCGCGATGGAGACGCCATGAACAGCCGAACGCCACGTCCGGACTCTGATAACCGTCGATTGGGAGATGAACCCCGCACGCCCGGCAATGAAGGACAAGCCTCTTCGGTGCTGGTCTTTGGAGGACCAGCGAGACCAAAAAAAGCCCGTTCCGTCGTTGCTTTAAGCTGCGTCCCCCGTGGAGATTCGGGGTTCGCCGGTTTCGCCTCCGGCTGCCGATCGCTGTTCGGAGAACAGTTCCCTGAGGGGGAACCGGGAGGCGTGATTTGAGGGGATGTCCATCCCCCTCCATCCGTCCTCCAACTCCTGGCGGCTGTCCGGCCTCTTGTCCGGATGCCCACCGATCGGCACGCGGCCACAGGCACGTGCGAATTGGGTAAGGGGGATATACGGATGATGGGGTCGCACTACAAGAGTTTTTTGAGAGGCCATACCGATTTGTCAGCGCCGCGCACGATGTGTATAGGTGGGCAGGAACAGACACATCGGGTGCGCGATGCGGACGAACATCGAGATCGACGACGAGTTGCTCGAAGAGGCGATGGCCGCGACAGGACTGAAGACAAAGAAGGCGACTGTCGAGGAGGGGCTGCGCAAGATCGTCCAGATGTCGCGCCAGCGGCAGGCTTTTGAGGCACTGCGAGGCTTCGGCTGGGAAGGCGATCTGGAGGCCATGCGGACGGATCGTGAGCCGGACCAAGGGGAATGATCGTCGCCGACAGCTCCGTCTGGATCGATCATCTGCGCAGCGTCAAATCCGTCCAGGTCGAACAACTCGACCGACTGATCGGATCGCCGGCTCTCGTCCTGGGCGATCTGGTGCTGTTTGAGCTGTTGCGGGGTGCACGCGACGATCGCCATGCCAGGACGCTCGAAGCATGGATGCGCAGTTTCCCGCTTCAGCGCATGGTCGATCCAGAACTCGCTGTGGCGGCGGCCCGTCATTCGCGAAGGCTCAGGAGCGTGGGCGTCACACCGCGCAAGAGCATCGATCTCCTGATCGCGACCTTCTGCATCGAGCGAGGATATGAGCTTTTGCATCGTGATCGCGATTTCGACCTAATGGCGCTTCATCTCGACTTGCGCATTGCCGATGCATCCGCCTACGGCTCTCCGTCCTGAAGATCGAACAATCCATATGCCAGTCACCGACCGCCGCGCCCTCCTCGCAAGCCTCGCCGCCATCCTGAGCGCCTCCGCCGCGCCATCCGCGCTCCTCGCCCAGCAGCCCGAGCCGCAGCCTGCTCCCCCGGCCCCGCCGCAGCCACGCTTCGGCTTCGAGCAGGTCGTCGCCCGCGCCCGCGAGATCGCGTCTGTGCCCCACGATCCGGGGCCGGTGCTGCCGGAGCCGCTGTCGCGGCTCGATTTCGATGCCTGGCGCGACATCCGCTTCCGGACCGACCGGTCGCTGCTGGCGCAGTCCAACGCCGGCTTCCGCATGCAGATGTTCCATCCCGGCTTCCTGTTCACGCGGCCCGTTGTGGTGAACGTGGTGCGCGACGGGGTGGCGACGCCGGTGCCCTATTCGGCCAATCTGTTCGACTATGGCCGCGTCCGCTTCGACAAGCCGCTGCCGGTCAATCTCGGCTTCGCCGGGTTTCGGCTGCATTATCCGCTGAACGACCCGCGCATCTTCGACGAACTGATCTCCTTCATCGGCGCGAGCTATTTCCGCGTGCTCGGGCGCGATCAGCGCTACGGCTTGTCCGCGCGGGGTCTTGCGATCGGGGCCGGCGTGCCGGGCGGCGAGGAGTTTCCGATGTTCCGGGAGTTCTGGGTCGAGGCGCCGGCGGCAGGCGCCGAGCGGGTCACGGTCCATGCCCTGCTCGATTCGGCCTCGGTCACGGGGGCCTACCGCTTCCACATCTACCCGGACGTCGACAGCGTCGTCGACGTCCACGCGACACTCTTCCCGCGCCGGCCGGTCGAGAAGCTCGGCCTCGCGCCGCTGACCTCGATGTTCTTCACCGGCGAGAACGACCGGCGCTTCCACGACGATTACCGTACCGAACTGCATGATTCCGACGGTCTGATGATCCATTCGGGCACCGGCGAATGGATCTGGCGGCCGCTGCGCAATCCCAGGCAGCAGGCCAACTCCTCCTTCGTCGAGCGCAATGTGCGCGGCTTCGGCCTGATGCAGCGCGACCGCGTCTTCGAGCACTATCAGGACCTCGACCTGAATTACGAGCTGCGCCCGTCCTACTGGATCGAGCCGCAGGGCGACTGGGGCGAAGGCTGCGTCGAGCTGATCGAATTGCCGACCACAGACGAGACCAACGACAATGTGGTCGCGCTCTGGGCCCCGAAGACGCCGCTGGAGCCGGGCCGCGAATTCTCCTTCGGCTACAAGCTGACGGCGATGCTCGATTCCAGCGACCTGCACCCGGGCGGGCGCATCATCAACACCTATCAGGCACGGCCCAAGGCGCTGGGCTCGGGCGAGGCGGTGACGGCGGGCGCGCGCCGCTTCATCGTCGATTTCGCCGGCGGCGACCTCGAATACCATCTGAGGCAGCCGGAGCGGGTCGAGATCGTGCCCTCGATCGCCTATGGCCGGATCGACCGCGCCTTCATCGTGCCGAACCCGAAGACGCAAGGGTTTCGCGCCTTCATCGACATCGTCGTCGAGCCGGGCCAGCTCGCCGAGATGCGCGCCTTCCTCAAGGCAGGCGACAAGGCGCTGACCGAGACCTGGAGCTACCCGTGGCGGGCCGAGGGCTGACGCGCCATCGTCAGAACCTCTCCGCCGCAACCCGCGCCGCCTTCCTGCGCTTCTCGGGCGCGGCCGCCACCACCTCGATCTCGACCTTGAACTCCGGCAGCGTGAATCCTGCGACAATCATCAGCGTCGATGCCGGCGGCGGGGTCCCGACATGGGCGTCGCGCGATTGCATGTAGCCCTGCATATGCTCGCGGTCGGTGACATAGGCGTTGATTCGCACGATGTCGGAGAGCGTCATGCCGGCCTCGCCGAGGATGGCGGCGATGTTGGAGAAGCAGAGATCGGCCTGGGCGCGGGCGCTGTCGGGAACGCCGCCGCCCGCCGCGACGCCGAGCTGGCCCGAGCAGAAGACCAGCCGATGCCCGGCCGGCACCTCGACGCCATGGCTGTAGCGGGCGAAGGGCGGGCGGATGGTGGCGGGGCTGAGCGGCTTCATCGGCGTCTCCGGGGCGCAGGGCGGGCGACGGCGACTATGCCTGTCGCGCCGATCCGGAACCAGATCGGTCGCGGCGGGTTCGCAAGCTCGACGGGCTGGGCTATGCAGGGTGGCGCGGGTGCGCCGCTCATCTCAGGTTCAGTTCGCCCGCCGCA
>JAESGM010000899.1_pt1 | contig 12984 bp, 11 predicted proteins | sample 9269721 | NCBI WGS metagenome assembly JAESGM01 (sample SAMN15720920, study PRJNA650825) | algae metagenome | isolation source: Komarekiella atlantica HA4396-MV6 and co-occurring heterotrophs from... | place: USA: Theobald House, Kauai, HI | collected 2009-07-29 | reverse complement strand
CCAACTACCTCAAAGTGATGACGCTCGAAGCGCAGACCATCGCGCGCGCCTGCGGGCACAATCACGTGCACAATCTCACGCCGGAGGACCTTTGCGCCCTCACCATCGAAGCCGCCGCCATGGCCCGCGTGCCGCTGGCGGGAACGAGCTGGATTCCGGGACAGGGCGGTCTTTGACCGCCCTTTTCCGTTTGCAGTAACGAAAAAACAAACTCAGGAAACGCTCATGCCACACGATCTCGCTTCGCTCGACAAGGAGCAACGCGTCTCAGCGGCGGCAAATCTGGCGGACATCGCCAGGGAACGCGGCATCCGTTACTTCATGATCTCCTACACGGATCTGTTCGGTGCCCAGCGCGCCAAGCTGGTGCCGACCGTCGCTATTGCCGACATGCAAAAGGACGGTGCCGGCTTTGCCGGCTTTGCTACTTGGCTCGACATGACGCCGGCGCATCCCGACCTGTTCGGCGTGCCCGATCCTGCCTCGCTCATCCAGCTTCCGTGGAAGAAGGAAGTCGCCTGGGTCGCTGCCGACTGCGTCATGGAAGGACAGATGGTCGGCCAGGCGCCGCGCGTCGCGCTCAAGCGCCTCGTCGAGCTTGCCGCGCAGCAGGACCTGCACGTCAAAACCGGCGTCGAGTGCGAGTACTTCCTCACAAATCCCGACGGCACGGCCATCTCAGACGAAAAGGATAATGCCGCCAAGCCCTGTTACGACCAGCAGGCGTTGATGCGCCGCTACGACGTGATCGAGGAAATCTGCGATTACATGCTGGAACTCGGCTGGGGCCCGTACCAGAACGACCACGAGGACGCCAACGGCCAGTTCGAAATGAACTGGAACTACGACCTGTCCCTCATCACCGCCGATCGCCACTCGTTCTTCAAGTTCATGGTCAAGTCGATCGCCGAGAAGCACGGCCTGCGCGCCACGTTCATGCCGAAGCCGTTTCCGGGGCTCACGGGCAATGGCTGCCATGCGCACATTTCGGTGTGGGACAAGACTGGCACGGTCAATCGCTTCTACGATCCGACCGACGAGATGGGCATGTCCGTCCAGGGCTATCAGTTCCTCGGCGGCATCATGCGCCACGCCGAGGCGCTGTCAGCCATCACCAACCCGACGGTAAACTCCTACAAGCGCATCAACGCGCCGCGTACCGTTTCCGGTGCTACTTGGGCGCCGAACAGCGTCACGTGGACCGGAAACAACCGCACCCACATGGTGCGCGTACCCGGCAAAGGCCGCTTTGAGCTTCGCCTGCCGGACGGCGCCGCCAACCCTTATCTGCTGCAGGCCGTGATCATTGCTGCGGGCCTCAGCGGCATCGCGCAGCGCGCGAATCCGGGACGGCGCTACGACATCGACATGTACCAGCACGGACATACGGTGACGGACGCGCCGAAGCTGCCGCTCAACCTTCTCGATGCGCTGCGCAACTTCGACAAGGACACCGAGCTGAAGCAGATGCTGGGCGAAGAATTCGCCGCTGCTTACGTGAAGCTGAAAAAGAGCGAGTGGAATTCCTACGCGTCCCACATGACCGAGTGGGAACGCGCCAACACGCTCGACGTCTGATCGGGCAGAACGGGCGCGTGGCGCGGCCATTGCCGCGCGCCCTCCCCCGCTGTTGACCTCCGCAGGCGGCAGGAATGCCGGCCGCGTCAACCGGTCAGCGGGCTGGCTTGCTCCGGAGCATCGGCGCCAGTCGAGGAAACAGGACGGTCGGTCCAGCGCCGCGGGAACCAGAGCAGCACGACGACCGCGGCGAGGCACACGGCGACCAGAACGCCGATACTCGCCACCGTAGCGCCGGAACCGAGCAGGCGCGTGAACACCGCGGTGACGATACCGTATTTGAGCACGGCGAGAACTGCGGCGAAGGCGCTGCCCATCTTGCCCACCGCCTCGAGATCCTTGTCCCGTCGGCGGTAGAAAAAAAACACCATCAGCAGCGTCAAGGCGCCGAACGCCAGGCTGAGCAAGGGTGTAATCAGGCTGAAAGTTCCCCGCCCGGTCAGGCCGTACAATGCGCCGACCGACTCTACGAAGGCCTGCGACATGAACGGGAAGAACAGGACCGCCGCGGTGCCGACGATCACCGAGAATTCGATGCGTCCGGCGCTCGCACCGTAATTGGCCTCCATGCCGCGATGCCTGAGGACAAGCAGAATGCTGATCGTCAGCAGCACGAGCAGGAAGAATACCTTCATCGGCAGTGTCAGCGCGTGCACCTTCGAAGTCAGAGAGCGCTGGTCAGGCTGTGCGTAGTTCGCGCTGACGGCGGCACTGAGACGCTCCTGCGCCCGGCAGCACTCGGCATCACTCTGCAGCAGCGGCGAGGCCGTGAGCCGTGTCGACGCAAAACAGAAGCGCTTGCGTTCCTGCTCGGCGGCAGGCTCGAGAAACATGTCCCGGTCGCAGGTGCGGATGAACTCGCTGAGCCCCCAGCGCGATTGACTAACTTCGCGCAGTCCCTGCAGTGCCGTCAGGATCGGAAGGCGCTCGCACACGTCGCCACCCGCACAGCCTTCACCGGGGTCGGACGCGAGCACGGACGGCGCAATCTCCCACATCGACCTCTTGGGGCTGGCAAGGAGGCTCGTGGCGATGGCAAACGAAAGCCCGCCAAGTATGAGGCATCCAATCGCGAAGCGCAGACGGCCGAAGCGGACATACCGCCAGTAGAAATCGGCCAAGGCCGCCGAAGGCGCGTAGAAGGCGAACAACGCGGCAATTCCGAGTGTCGGAAAGAAAATGAACAGGTGGCTGTCCATGGCCGCGAGATCGAACCAGCCGCTGTCTCGAAACTCGTAGGCCAGCACCGCCGTCGTCGCCGCGAACGATACGGCGAGCACCAGGAAGACGACGAACACAAACGCACGCGGCCAGATACCGATATCGCGAGACGCCACCACTGCCCCCAAGCAAGTTCGAACCAGCTAAAGCTGCCTATAGTGCATTTTGGGCGGTAGATGGGTGCTTTGAGGCACCGGTCGGGCGGGCTGAACGTCGGCTCCAGGTCGGCGCCGGACCGGCCCTGGGCCCGCCTGGGCGGCAAAAGCAGGGCAGACGCGCAGATCTATAGAGTTCGCGGATTTCCCTGTCGGGCAGACGGAAGTCATTGCGCCACATATGAATTCTAATCTCGACGTCCGCGGGTCGTGTCACCGGGAGCGCTGCCCCTCGGGCATCCCGTGTTCGCCCGCGGCTTCTCCAGACTGCTCCCGCTCCCGGGCCGGCCTAGCTATCCAGAGGCCGTGCCGCCGACGACAAACCCTCGTCCGGCGACATTCCCGCTGGAACGCTTCCCGCAATCGCGAGTTAGCTCCGGCTTCGACCACCATCACAACCCGGATACGCCCCGTGAAACTTCTCGTCTCCAGCCAACTGTCCTACACGCTCGCTCAGCCGACAGACTTCGTCTTCCAGATAAACGTCGCCAACACCGCCACTCAGGCAGTCGGAAGCGAGACGCTGTCGCTGTCGAGCAATCCCAAGATCGCGACAGACGTCGTCTCTGATCACAACCGGATCGTCCGCACCCAGCTGCCAACCGGTCAGACGGACGTCACCTACCAGGCGGAAGTCGAGGTGACTTCGCCGCAGTATGATCCCACGGCGGTCGGGGAATTCGCCTTCGCGGACTTGCCGCCGCAAGTGCTCACCTACCTGCTTCCGAGCCGGTTCTGCCCGTCGGACCTCTTCACCGAGCTTGCGGAACAACAGTTCAGCGGCCTGCCGCGAGGCTTCTCGCGCGCCGTCGCGATATCCGACTGGGTGCACGGGACGCTAGCTTACGAAACTGGGAGCACCGGCCCCCACTCCACTGCCGCCGACGTCTTCCAGCAGTCGAAAGGCGTATGTCGCGATTTTGCGCACCTGGCGATTTCGGTGTGCAGAGCAGCCGGCATCCCGGCCCGCTACGTTTCGGTTTACGCGGACGCTCTCAGCCCACCCGATTTTCACGCGGTGATCGAAGTTTATCTGAGCGGACCCGACGGCGGCGCATGGTTCATTCTCGATCCGACCCACATGGCGTCCGCCGACGCGCTCGCGCGCATCTCAGTCGGCCGTGACGCTGCCGACGTTGCCTTCGCGTGGAACCTCGGAAACGTCGACTCCACCTCCCCTGTCGTGAGTGTGTCGACCGCGGATAGGCAGCATACCGAGCGCAATCTGCGCGCCATCGTCGGCAGCTGAGTTCACCGGCAACGCCAGCTTAGCTCGGTTTGCGGGAAATCGGCGAATCACTCTAGCGCTCGAGGTGTCCGTACTTGAGGAGTGATCCGCGTGGCAAAGCACATGCGTGTGTGGCTGCGAATGTCCTACCGCTGCTGCGGCATGGAGTGGGACGACGAGTGGCCGGAGGCTTTCAAGCTCGAATGCCCGGATTGCGGCGTGCTCGTCGAAGCTTTCCGTGTCGTCGAAATCGGCCCGCGCAACCCCGCCAGGGAGCGTGTGCAGGCGCACCGCCACGCGACCGGCAGATCGTGGCGCGCGGCCCGCGGCTAGCAATCCCGGCTGCCAACGGCCAGCTCCCGAACCAGTCGACTTTTCGACGGTTTTGTGTAGCTGACACCCGCGTATATCAGTCTAGGCAGAGGCGTCTGGCCTACGATCAGAAGGAGCGAGTGCAATGCAGCTGGTACCCAAGAGCTTCTTTCTAACGCGCGGCATCGGCGTGCATCGTGAGCGGCTGACGGCCTTCGAGCTGGCGCTGCGGGACGCGGACATCGAGCAGCAGAATCTGGTGACCATCTCGTCCATCCTGCCGCCGCACTGCGCCGAGTTGGAGCGCGACAAGGGTGCAGCGACATTGCTGCCCGGCGAGATCACCTTCACAGTCCTTGCGCGTTCCGAGACCGACGAACCCGGTCGCCGCGTCAACGCGAGCATCGGCTTGGCACGGCCGACAGAGCCATCGATGTACGGCTACATTTCCGAGCACCACGGCTACGGGATGACCGCGGAACAGAGTGGCGATTATGCTGAAGACCTCGCCGCCTCGATGCTCGCTTCGACCCTCGGCATCGAATTCGACCCCGACGCCGCCTGGGACGAGCGCAAGCGGGTCTATGAGACGAGCAACCTCATCATCGGCAGCACATCGGTGACAGCCTACGGCGAAGGCGATCAGCGCGGCCGCTGGACATGCGTGGTGGCCGCGGCAGTCTTCCGCTTTTGAGACTGAGCCGCGTCGGATACGAAGCGAGGATGGTGAGGATGGTGAAGTGAGTTCGATCGCTTTCTTTATCGGCGCAGCGCTCGCGGAGATCGCCGGATGCTTCGCGTTCTGGGCGTGGCTTCGTCTCGACCGTTCGATCTTGTGGCTGGTTCCGGGGGTGCTGTCGCTTGCGTTGTTCGCCTACCTGCTGACGCTCGTCGACAGCCCTTTTGCGGGGCGGGCGTACGCCGCATACGGGGGCATCTATATCGCCGCGTCTCTTGGCTGGCTGTGGGTGGTGGAAGGCCATCGGCCCGACCAGTTCGATGCCGCGGGAGCCGCGATTTGCCTTATCGGCGCGGCGATCATCCTTTTCGCCCCGCGGCCGGTCTGAGCGATCTGCACGACTTCGCTTAGCGAATGAGACGTGCCCTTGGCCGGTCCGGTAGCGCGTGACCAGCAAGGCAGATGCTCGACGAAGCCAGCCTCGCACTGCCGATCCACCTGCGCACGACCTTCCGTTTCGCCGGCGCAGCTGATCCGGCCCCATCGTCCCTTGATTCCTGATTGCAAAGGCATCCGCGACGTGCGGGCACGGTGCGGTTGTCTGTTGTCTCCTGCACAACTATTGCTTAGCTTGAGGCTTTACGACCCGAAGTTACTGAATTTTTTTTGGATCGATTTTCATGAGTGTTTCTGGGGATTTAGCCCGCATCCGGATGAGCCGGGAGCGTGAGCACTACGCCAACCTGATGGAGCGGTATCCGCCCGCAGAGCGGGAGCCGGTTCTCGCAGGCATGAAGACAATGGACCGGCAGCAGCGCGACTATGCGCTGGCTCTGATGGCATCGTGGCGCGCCGGCTCGATCAGCGACATGCTGCGTGCCATCAAGCGGGCACAGGAGCAGCGGCCGACACGCGGCTTCGTCTGGGTCCTCCCAAGCGCCGAAGAGATCAGGCAGGCCGTCCTCGACAACGGTCTAGCGCTGCCTGACGCTATGCCAGAGCCGACGAGGAATGCGGACGTTGCAGCGCGCCGGTTTCGATTGCCCGGTCAGGAGCAGAGCGGGAGCACGGCGGCGGGTGTCGCGGCCCAGAGTACGGCGATGCCCGATAGGATGGCCAACGTCAGCGTCACATAAGCCAGGAACCGATCCTCCTGGTCGCTACTGCCCGCCGACAAGCGGCGCGCGGCAGCTACCCCCGCAAGCGTAATGAGAAGTAACGCCAGCACCATCAGTGCGAATATTGCAACTCCGATCGCGCCTTGGCTGACGACCAGCACCGGCGTCGGGTCGGCATGCAGCATGCACCCGGTTGCGCTGACGAAGTAGGTGATGCCGAAAAACAGAACGAACACGATCGGGCCGGAGAGAGTCTCCACGAACTCGCGTATGTGACGTGTGCGCGTCGTCATATCGTCAACTCGCTACCAGACGCGGAAAGCCGTGCAGCAGAAGCAATCCGACGAGCCCCTGCCCCACCGCGTAGAGCCACAATAGATAGACCGTCTCGAACGACTGGCAGCGCACGATATCGAGCCTGCCGGTGACGTACCGGCCGACGAGGTATCCTGCACCCAGGACCAGGGTCACAACGACTTGCCCCTGCAGACCGAGGCCGAGGTAGGTCAATGCCGCGAAGCTGTCCGTGGCCGGCCGGAGACCTGCGAGCCATTGGGACACCAAGTCGGTTCCTAGAGATGCACTGACGAGTACAGCGGCGACAACCATCAGCCCGGGAAACACAGGGTTGGCGGCGCCGGGTGACGGAAGCACAGCGCGCGCAATGTGTATGAGCGCACCGCTGGCGATCAGCAGTACCCCCGCGGCGAGCGGCCACATCGCAGGCGGTACGGCATTCATCGATGGCCACACCTGCGGGTTCACGGTCCACAGGTAAAGGTATGAAAAGACGTAGGATAGGTAGAGCGCGCCGCCGACGAGCATCAGCAAGATCATAGCCCACCACGAGATCGATTGCGGACCCGTGGCGTACGACGGCACTCGCACCTCGTCGGCGATCGGCACGTCGCCCTTGTCGTCTCCGGGATCGGTGTCCCACAGCCAGACGATAATCGACACTACGGCGATCAGAGCGAAAATTGCGGCCGGGATGACGAGACTCACCGTGAGCGAAAGAAACACGAGTGCCATGCACACGGCCGCTACGACATGCGACCAGCCAGGCATCGGCAGGCGCATGACAAATTCCGGCACCCCGCCGATGGCCGATGTCGCCAGCGCCTCGCGGGTTCCCGTGGGGGCTCCGGGAAGAAAGTAGCGACCCTCCTCGACATCCCGAGCGATGTTGGGCTGGTCCCATAACGGGTAACGGCTCTCGATGATTGGCAATGAACGGATGCCGAAGTTGTCGTTGGGAAGCCACTCGAGCGTACCGGCGTTCCAAAGATTTCCCACCTCGCTTCGTTCCGTGATCCGGAATCGGAACGCCAAGTCAATGACGACGAGCAGCACCCCGAGTGCAAACACGCCGGCGCCCACTGTGGAGATCATATTCAGCGTCCCCCAGCCCAGTTCCTCTGGATAGGTGTAGACGCGGCGCGGCATGCCCAGCAGGCCGGTCAGGTGCATCGTGAAAAATGCAACGTTGAAACCAACGAACATCAGCCCGAAGGCCCAGCGTCCCAGGCGCTCGGAGAGCGGCTTATGTCCGAACAGCGGCATCCAGTAATAGATCGCCGCAAAGAGCGGGAACACCATTCCGCCGATGAGGACGTAGTGGAAGTGCGCCACGACGAAGTAGGTATCGTGCACCTGCTGATCGAACGGCACCATGGCGACCATGACGCCGGTAAGGCCGCCGAGCGTGAAGATGAAGAGGAATCCGAGCACGTATAGCCCGGGCACGGTGATGCGCAGCCGTCCGCTGGCAATCGTCGCTATCCATGAGAACACCTGAATGCCACTCGGCACTGACACCGCCATGCTCGCCGCGGAAAAGAAGCCTTGTGACAGCGGCGGCAGGCCGGTGGTGAACATATGATGCACCCACAGGCCAAAGCTGAAGAACCCGGTAGCGATCAGCGCAATCACGATCAGGTTGTGCCCCACCAGCGGGCGCCCCGTCATCGCGGGTATGATCATCGACACAGCGCCGGCGGCGGGCAGGAAGATGATGTAGACCTCCGGATGGCCGAAGAACCAGAACAGATGCTGCCACAGCAGCGGATCGCCGCCCTGAGCTGGCGCGAAAAACGGCCAGCCGAAAGCGCGTTCCAGTTCCAGCATCATCGTTGCCAGCACTAGCGACGGGAAGGCGAAGATGACCATGCCGGCGAAGACGAGCATGCTCCACGCGAAGATCGGCATCTTCGAGAGCGACATCCCGGGCGCACGCGTGCGCAAGACACCGATGATGATCTCGATCGCGCCCGCAATCGCGGATATCTCGATGAAACCGATGCCAAGCAGCCAGAAGTCGGCGTTGTGACCGGGTGAGAACTCTGCATTCGTCAGCGGCGGATACATGAACCACCCGCCGTTGGGCGCCAGGTCGAGAAAGAGCGTCAGAAAAAAGACCGACCCGCCTACGAGGTAGGCCCAATAAGCAAAAGCGGTGAGACGCGGGAACGGCAGATCGCGCGCGCCGAGCATCTGCGGCAGCATGAGCACGCCCAACGCCTCTACCACCGGCACGGCAAACAGGAACATCATCACCGAGCCGTGCATGGTGAAGATCTGGTTGTAGGCTTCCTGGCTCAGGAAGGTATTGCTCGGCACGGCAAGTTGCAGCCGCATGAGCAGAGCGAGTATCCCGCCAAGCAGGAAGAATGCGAAGGCGGTGCCGACGTACCAGACGCCGACACGTGTGTTGTTGATGGCGGTGAGCGAGCGAAGCCCGCGAGGTGGCTCCCATACGCGCTCCAACTCGCGAAGCTCGTCCGGCGGACGAGGCGTGGAGCTTGGGTACTCGCCGGTCCGGGGCAGCCACCGGATCATAGTCACTCCGCTATTTGAGGCTTGTCAGGTATGCCGTCAGCGCGTCGAGGTCGCCTGGTGGCATGTCGGCATATTCGGGCATGAGATTGCCTGGCTTCAGCTTCTCGTTATCGGTCAGCCACAGGGCCAAATTCTCGCGCGACATCGGCAAGGTCTCGGCGGCGATCGCGTGCCGCGAAGCGAGGTGCGTCAGATCCGGGCCCAGGCGGCCTGCTGCCGACGTTCCCCTCACGGCGTGGCAGGCGACGCAGCTTGCCTCAAACAGCTCCTGACCGCGCACCGCAAGCGGGTCTGCAGGTGTCCCTGCCGGCTGTTCGAAACCCGCTCGCCACTCTGCATAGGCTTGCGTATCCATGACGATCACCCGCAGGCCCATCAGCGCATGTGCGCCGCCACAGTATTCGGCGCACTGCCCGCGATATGTGCCAGGCTTCGTTGGGGTGAACACGAGTTCGTTCTCGCGTCCCGGGATCATGTCGACTTTGCCCGCAAGCGCGGGAACCCAGAAGCTATGGATCACGTCGCTCGAGGTCAGCTTGATGCGCACCGGCCTTCCCGCCTCGAGACGCAGCTCGTTGGCCCCGGTGACAGTGTTGCCGCCGCTTTCCTCGCCGTAAGTCACGCGCCACCACCAGCGTTCGCCCTGGACGGTGATCTCCCGCACCGCGCTGGCCATCGCCTGGTCGCGCTTTAGCCATAACCCGTATCCCAGTAACGGGGTGAGCACGGCGATGGGAAAGATGATCCCGCCGTAGACGACTATGCGAGGATCGCCGACGTGCGCGCGGCCGCCGTTGCCACCGAGCAGGGCGACCGCCAGCGCCGTCATGACGATGACAAAGATGATCGTACCGCCGATGAAGAGCACGAGGGTCAGATCGAAGGCCGCCTTGGCTTGTGGGCTGGCCGGCGCCAAAGCCGATTGCACGCCTTCACATCCGCCCAGCAGGGTCGTGAATGGGACGACGACATAGGGCGCCGCTGAGCGCAGTCTTGCCGCCGATGCGATACGCGCGGCCCGGTCGTCTTCTTCCAGCGACATGAACCAGCGAGCCGCCATGGCGATGCCGGCCGCGACATAGGTCAGCGGGCACACCGTGATCATAATCAGGCCGGCAAGCTGCTGATCCTCGATGCCGCCACCGCCGCCTTGGTGCGCATGTGCACCGAGGTCATAGAGAAGGCGCGGTGAGAAGACGAGGATGGCCGCGAACAGACAGAACAGTTTCCCTGTCATGAGCAGCGCCACGACACCCTGCCACCGGCTGGCGGCAGCAGTCCCGAGAACGGCACCCCAGAACAGCACACCCGCAACATATAGTGAGCCGCTCATGACGAGATGCAGGACTGCGCTGTCGCCGGCGAGCGAGAAAACTGGCGGCAAATGCCAGATCCAAAGCAGGGTGATTTGTGCGACAGCGGCCAGCGTCAGCCGTGCGCCATTCCAGACAATTGGTATCGATTGCAGCGCATACGCGGAAACCGGCGCGGCGATGCCGATCAGCGCCATATGCTCGATCATGTGCGCTGAAAGTGGTCCGAGTCCGGCGATGGCGCTGAAGGCGCGGGCACCAATTGCGCTTGCCGCCAGAGCAGCAAACGAGAAGATCAGCCCTCCGACAATTATCGTCACGAAATCGGTGCGCGCGACGATGGGAGCGTGTTGTGATGGCATGCGCGCTCCGTGCAGCTTTGCACAGTGAACGATGCAATCGGGAAATTGTTCCTACGAATGGAACCCCCATCCGAACAACGAATTAGGCCCACACCATCAACGATGGGAGTGTACCGTGCCACGTAACCGAACTCTGCCCGTCGCCATCGCGTTCGTCGCGATTCTCAGCCTCAACGGCTCAGCATTTTCCAACCCCGCCGCGCCGGACAAGAAGCCAAGCGCGCCGGCGTTCGCCACCACCGATGCCGAATGGGCTATGCCGGGAAAGAATCCGGCTCTCACCAGATTCAGCGAACTCAGCGACATCAACAGCGAGACAGTTTCCCGCCTGCAGCCCGTCACTACCTTCTCAACCGGACTAAATACCGGACATGAATCCACGGTGCTGTTCGTTAACGGCACACTCTATTTCGTGACGCCCTATCCCAACGTCCTCTACGCGCTCGATGCCTCCAAGCCGGGCATGCCGATGAAATGGAAGTTCGAGCCGCGGCCCGACGCGGCATCGCAGGGCGTAGCGTGCTGTGATGTGGTCAATCGCGGCGCTGCGTATGCCGACGGCCGCATTTTCTTCAACACTCTGGACGGGCATACCTTCGCCGTCGATGCGGAGAGCGGCAAGCAGATCTGGAAGGCAAAGCTTGGCGACATCAACAAGGGCGAGACCATCACCATGGCGCCGTTCGTCGCCAAGGATAAGGTGATCGTCGGTAATTCGGGTGGCGAGATGGGCGTGCGCGGCTGGGCCATCGCGCTCGATGCCGCAACGGGCGAAACGGTGTGGAAGGCCTACAGCACCGGTCCCGACAGCGAAGTGCTGATCGGCGATGAGTTCAAGCCGCACTACGCAAAGGAGCGCGGCAAGGATCTCGGCATCACCACCTGGCCGGCCGACATGTGGCAGCAGGGCGGCGGCACCGTGTGGGGATGGGTTTCGTACGATCCTGAACTCAACCTGATCTACTACGGAACATCCAACCCCGGGCCGTGGAATTCATCGCTGCGTCCCGGCGACAACAAGTGGACGGCGGGCATCTTCGCCCGTGATGCAGATACCGGACAAGCGCGCTGGTTCTATCAGCTCAGTCCACACGATGTGTCCGACTATGACGGCGTGAACGAGAACATCCTGCTCGACATCGAGTGGGAGGGCAAACCCCGCAAGGTCCTCGTGCACCCCGATCGCAACGGCTACGTCTACGTCATCGACCGCACCAGCGGGGAAGTGCTCTCGGCCAAGCCGTTCCATGCCATCAACAGTTCGCATGGCGTCGACCTGCAAACGGGCGAGCTGATCTATAACGTCGAGAAGCGGCCGCAGACGAACAAGAAGGTCACCGACATCTGCCCCGCGCCGCCGGGGGCGAAGGACTGGCAGCCGGCGGCCTTCTCGCACACCACCGGTCACCTTTACATTCCCCATAACAATCTCTGCATGGACCTCGTCGAGACCGAGGTCGGATACATCGCCGGTACGCCTTACGTCGGCGCGGACGTGTGGATGAAACCGGGCCCGGGCGGCCATCGCGGCGAATTCACTGCGTGGGACATCGCGGCGGGCCGCGAGTTGTGGACCATCAAGGAGAAGTTTCCGGTGTGGAGCGGCGCGCTCGCCACTGCTGGCGGCGTCGTCTTCTACGGCACGATGGACGGCTGGTTCAAAGCCGTGGACGACAAGACCGGCAAGGAGCTTTGGAAATTCAAAACCGGCTCAGGCATCATCGGGCAGCCGACGACGTGGCGCGGCCCCGACGGGCGCCAATACGTTGGCATCCTTTCCGGCGTTGGCGGATGGGCGGGCGCCATCGTCTCCGGCCAGCTCGATGGCCGCGACGGCACCGCCGCGTTGGGCTTCGCCAATGCCATGCGCGACCTGCCGCAACACACGACCGCCGGAGGGATGCTGTATGTCTTCGCCATTCCTTCCTAGTATCCTGGCCGCCGCAGCTATCGCAGCCGGGGTCAATCCCGCAGGCGCGCGCGAACTGCGCTTCTGCGCCGACCCGAACAACCTCCCCTATTCGCACGCTGACGGCAGCGGGTTCGAGAACAAACTGGCGCATATCGTCGGTCGCGAGCTGAACGCAGACGTCAAGTTTGTCTGGTACCATCAGTGGCGCGGGTTCGTCCGCAAAACGCTGCGCGCCAACATCTGCGATATCATCCCCGGCATCGCTGCG
>JAESGM010000898.1_pt1 | contig 12999 bp, 9 predicted proteins | sample 9269721 | NCBI WGS metagenome assembly JAESGM01 (sample SAMN15720920, study PRJNA650825) | algae metagenome | isolation source: Komarekiella atlantica HA4396-MV6 and co-occurring heterotrophs from... | place: USA: Theobald House, Kauai, HI | collected 2009-07-29 | reverse complement strand
TGGGGACCTGGTGCTTTGAACTCGATTCGCATGAAAATTCTCGCCATGCTGGCGATCGTCGCCCTGGGCGCGGTCGTCTCGGCCGGCCTCAGCCTGTTCGCCCTGTCCCGCAGCGGCGATCTCAACACCCGCTCCAGCCAGCAGGGCGACATGGCGCTCGTCACCGAGCGTATCAACGCGCAGGTTCTGGGCGTCGTCATGGACGCGCGCGGCATCTACATGTCGAAGAACGCCCAGGAGGCCGAGCCCTTCGCCAAGGGCATGGAGGCCCGCTTCCCCGAGCTTCGCAAGCTCAGCGCCCAGCTCAAGGGCCTGGTGCCGGCCGCCGAACGTGAGCGCGCCGGGCAGATCGAGCAGGCCATCGTCGATTTCATCGCCTTCCGCTCGGAGACGGTGCGGCTCGGCCGCGAGGTCTCGACGGCGGCCGCGAACGCGCAGGGCAACAACGACCTCAACCGCGCCAACCGCAAGTCGCTGAACGACCTGCTGGTCGCTTTCGCCAAGAGCAACGAGCAGGCCGGCAACGCGCTCGGCGACGAGGCCGCGGCCTTCACCGGCCAGGTCCAGCTGATCCTGCCCGCGATCCTGCTCGCCGCGCTGCTCGCCTCGGTCGCCGGCGCGATGGTCTTCGCCCAGCGCTCGATCACCGGGCCGCTGCTGGCGCTGGCCGGGGTGATGCAGCGCCTCACGGCGGGCGACACCCGGATCGACGTGCCCCATGCCGCCCGCAAGGACGAGATCGGCGCCATGGCGCGCGCCGTCTCCGTGCTGCGCGAGAGCACCGAGCAGGTCGCGCTGCTGCAGGAGAACGAGCGCGCCGCGGCGCAGGCGCGGATCGCGCGCGCCGATTCGATGGCCGCGGTCGTGTCGGATGTCGGCGAGGTGGTGGCCGCCGCCGCCGCCGGCGATTTCTCGGCCCGCCTGCAGATCAGCGACGCCGACGAGCAGATGCAGAAGCTGGTCGCCGGCATCAACGAGATCAACGCCGTGGTCGACGGCGCGACGACGGAATTCGCCGAGACGCTGCGGGCGATCGCCGGCGGCGACCTGACCCAGACGATCGCGACCGGCTATCGCGGGCGCTTCAAGGATCTGAAGGACGCGATCAACGAGACGGTGGACCGTCTGTCTGCGACGGTTCGGACGATCCAGCTGACCTCGGCGGATGTCGGTCTGGCGGCGCGCGAGATCAACATGGGGGCCGACGACCTGTCGAAGCGCACCGAGGAGCAGGCGTCCTCGCTGGAGGAGACGGCCGCGACGACCGAGGAGTTGGCGGCGAGCGTGAAGGCGTCGGCTCAAGGCTCGCGCCAGGCGGCGTCGATCGCCGACGAGGCGATGCAGGCGGCGCAGAGCGGCGGCGCGATCGCGACCGAGGCCGTGGCGGCGATGGCGCGCATCGAGACGGCGTCGCAGAAGATTTCCGACATCATCCGGGTGATCGACGACATCGCCTTCCAGACCAATCTGCTGGCGCTGAACGCCGCGGTGGAGGCGGCGCGCGCCGGCGACGCCGGCAAGGGTTTTGCGGTGGTGGCGAGCGAGGTGCGCACGCTGGCTCAGCGCTCGGGCGAGGCGGCCAAGGACATTTCCGGGCTGATCTCCTCGAGCAACGCCGAGGTCGGCGCGGGCGTCAAGCTGGTGCGTCAGGCCGGCGAGCAGCTCGACCAGATTCTGGCGGCGTCGCGCAAGGTGGCGGGCACGATCGCCGAGATATCGGCGGCGGCGGGCGAGCAGGCGGGCGGCATCGAGGAGATGAGCCAGGCTGTCGCCCATCTCGACGAGATGACGCAGCAGAACGCGGCGCTGGCCGAAGAGAGCGCGGCCTCGGCGGCCTCGCTGACCGGCAAGATCGGCCAGCTCAACGACCTCGTCGCGGCGTTCAGGACCGGCCATGAGGCGAGCCAGGCGGCCCGTCCGGCGGCGGCGGCCTACGCCCCGCCGAAACTGCGCGCGAGCGACCATGCGGCCGCGGCCGCCGGCGCCGCCGCCGAACCGGCCCGCCTGCAAAAGCTCGCCGAGGCCGCCTTCGCCCAGAGCCGCGCCGCGCCCGCGCCGATGCGCGCGCCGGCCAGAAAGGTCGCCAACGGACGCGCCGGAGACGCTGGCTGGGAGGAGTTCTGAGACCCCCGGCCCGCGCCGCGTTTGTCGCGGCGCGGGTCATTTCGTCGAAACGTCATCGAATGCGTTCGATGGCGTTGACAGGCCGAGCCGGCCCCCGTAAACGAACCGCCGTTGCCCAGGTGGCGGAATTGGTAGACGCACCAGCTTCAGGTGCTGGCGCTCGCAAGGGCGTGGAGGTTCGAGTCCTCTCCTGGGCACCACTCTTTTTCGCCTTCAGCGTCAAAGAGTTAAGCATTGATAACGAGTTGCATGGTATCCGCTTCGACGCTGCGGTTTGACGCCATGGCTCTTGCGATGTGCCAACCCTTCACTACCAGCAGGGTTCCTACGACCTCAATGTGAAGGTGCCCAAAGCCCTTCGCGTGCAGGCCAAAGGCCGACGCGTCAGCCTCCCCGTGGCGGGAGAGCGCCATAGCGTGATGATCGGTGAAAAGGCCGTCTTGTCGCTGAGGATCAAGGACCCGGAGACGGCGAAGACGCGCTTTCGCTTGTTGGCGCAGGCGCTCGGTCAGTACTTCGAGGCCATAGCGAAAGGGCCTCAGCCGCTGACGCGCTTGCCCGCCGAAACACAATCCGACGACGTGACGATCAGGGAACGCCTGAAGACCCTGGCGGGTCAGCGGCGACGGTTCGGCTATCGGCGGCTGCACATCCTGCTGCGGCGGGGCGGCGTCGTGCTGAATCATAAGAAGCTGTTCCGGCTCTATCGTGAAGAGCGGCTGACGGTGCGACGGCGTGGTGGGCGCAAGCGCGCGCTCGGGACACGGGCGCCGATGGCCATGCCACAGGGCCTGAACCAGCGCTGGAGCCTGGACTTCGTCGCCGACCAACTGGTCGACGGACGGCGCTTCCGCGTGCTCGTCGTGGTCGACGACTTCACCCGCGAATGCCTGGCGCTCGTCGTCGACACCTCGCTCTCCGGCCAGCGGGTCGCCCGCGAGCTCGATGCGCTCATCGCCCTTCGCGGCCGGCCGCTCATGGTCGTCAGCGACAACGGCACCAAGCTGACATCGCGGGCAATCCTGCAATGGCAGGAAGGATAGCCAGGTCGAGTGGCACTACATTGCGCCGGGCAAGCCGATGCAGAACGGGTTCGTCGAGAGCCTGGATGGTCGCTTCCGGGACGAATGTCTCAACGAGCACATGTTCCGCAACCTGCCGACCGCTCGCCGGCTGATCGAAGAATGGAGGGTGGACTACAATGCCCACCGGCCGCACACGAGCCTTGGCGGCCTCACCCCCAACGAGTTTGCAACCCGGTCCAGGACGGACCACAGCGAGAAAAGAGTCCAGTTATGAACGAGGGCAAATAGGGGGCAACGTCAACCGCGCAACGGATTGTTCCGATCAGGCAGGTCGGCAGCACTTGGTATCCAATAAATGAGGATACTCGATTTGAATCGGTAGACGTTGGCGGCTGCGAAACAGCTCGACCAGCTCCCTGCAGCACTTTCTCTCTACAGCGCAGCTCTGCAGTTGAAGTGCGCCATGTCTCATCCGGATGGTCTGGGGTTGAATTCCGCTGCTACGGGCCATCCCAAGCCTTGGCGCTGGGCTTCGTCGCCGCATACAACTTCGCCAAGCATCTGAGGGCCCTGCGATGGCGAACGCCATACGAAGCCATCTTTCAGGCATGGACGAAAGATCCATCACCTTTCAAAATCGACCCGCGTCACCACATCCCGAAACCAAGCACCTACATCATGCTATGGGACACGACCTGTACACGCGCCATCTTGCATCAGAACTGGCGGGCAGCACGATAGCCATGGATCCAGGCACCATTGGCGCCATATGATACGAGTGGCTGAAATTCGTTTCGACCATCGAGCGCCTCGACGTTCGAGGACAGATTATCCATGTAAAAGTTTCGCCCCGCCCCAGCCTTGACCACTAGAAGGGCATGATCTTCGCGCAGGCGCGTCTGACGGCCCAAGGTGAGGTGCATGTCCGCCAGATCGATGCCGGAGGCGCGCAGCATCCACATCTTTGCAAGGGCGATGTCCTCGCAATCGCCACGGCCCCTGGCAAATGTTTCGGCCAGCGTCGCCCAATGGTCGGCGACGCCGTAGATTTCGCGATCAGTTCCATACTGGATCGACGAATTAACGAAGCGATTGATCAGCCGAACCTTTCCGTCACGATCCATTTCGCGAGCAGCGCGGACGATCTCGCGCGCCTTTCGCGTCAACGCGTTGGCACAATTGGCGCGACTTTTGTCGCATGGCTCGCTCAGGATCGTATCGGCGCGTTCCCCCAGAACCTGCCGCCAACGACCGGCATGGACGGCCCCGGAAACTGGAAAAGCCACGGAGCCAAAGATCGCGACAGGCGCCCCGTCGCTGCTGATCGGAGCCAAATTCTCGCGCGGCCTGGAAGGGCTGCTTAGGCTCGGCAGGTATGGCGCGTAGCCGACGCCAGCAAAGCGCAAGCCGCCCTCGGCTGTCGCCGCAGCCAGCCGGATGATCGAGGCCTCATCAGCGTCCTCAGTGAGAGCGGGAATGCCAAGATCAACCCCGCTTGTCGCGATCATGAAGCGGGTCATGGACTGGGCGGGACGCTGCGTCGTCGCGGATGAATCCTTCCAGCCATCCAGGGCATCCTTCGTGGCCAGCGGATCGATGCTGGCTCTCGCTGTCTGTCCCGGAGCCAGCGCGGTTGCAACCGCCAGCATGAGCGCCGCGTATCCGCCAAGTTTCGCTCTCGCCGACATGATGGCCCCCGTTTGCGAGGACATCAGGGGGCAGCAGCGGTAGCAGACGGCCTGCCGGAAACACTAAAAATTGAACGATGTGCAGCGAGCTATGACGTAGCGCAAACAGGTGGTAACGATTTAGCGCCAGTATCGACGTTGATTGTTTGCTTTACGGAAACCATTCGCCTTATGGCATCGCCATCGACACTTTACGAACGGATCCGGGCTTCTCTCGAGCGACCGGCGCCGGGCGGCGCGCAGGGTGGGGAGCCTGCTCCGCGCGCGGCGAAGCTCGTCATCACCGCCGTTGGCGTGTTGTTGCTTTCTCTGGGGCTTTGGGCCGGTTTGACGCAGCTGGAGGAGGTGACGCGAGGCTCGGGCCGCGTGATCCCGTCGAGCCGCGTGCAGGTGATCCAGACGCCGGAGGCCGGCGTGGTGAGGGAGATTCCCATCCGGCTTGGCCAGCGTATTCACAAGGGCGAGTTGCTGATGCGGCTGGAGGATACGCCGAACGCGACCCGCGCAAACGAGGTCGAGGCGCAGGCGCGCGCTATTCGCGCCCAGATCGCGCGGCTCGAAATCGAAAGCTCGGGGCTGGAAGACCCCTATCAGTGTCCCGTGAGCGTGGCCGAGGTTGCGCCGGCGGTCTGCGCCAACGAGCAGAGCTTGCTGGCATTGCGCCGCGAGAATCTCAATACGAGGCTCGACGTATTCCGGCATCGCGTCCACCAAAGGCGCCAGGAGATCGCCGAAACCAATGCAGGGATGACGCGCTTTTCGGACGGTCTCAAGCTCGCCGAGCGAGAGATGCGCCTTGTCGGGCCGATGGCGACGCGAAATCTGGTGTCGCAGATGGAACTCCTCCGGGTGGAGCGCCAACTGGTCGATTACAAAGGCCAGGTCGCAACCGCGACGGAAACCTTGTCGAAATTGCAGTCGGCCTTGTCGGAGGCCGAACTCCAGGTCGAGGAGCAGGTCATCCAGTTCCGTCGCGAGGCGGCGGGTGAATTGACCACGCGCAAATCAGAGCTGTCGGTCATCGACCAGACGCTGCGCGGCGCCGAGGTGCGCGTGGCGCGCACCGATATTCGTGCGCCTGTGGACGGCATCATCAACTCCCTGCCCGTCACGACCGTGGGAGCCTTCCTCAATGCTGGCGAGCGTGTCGTCGAGATCGTGCCGCTTGAAGACAAGCTGTTGGTCGAAACGCGCATCCGGCCCTCCGACATCGCATTCGTCACCAACAACCAGCGGGCCATCGTCAAGGTGACCGCCTATGATTTTTTTCAGTATGGCGGTTTGAACGGGACCGTCGAACACGTCTCCGCGGACAGCCTTTTCGACAGCAACGCTAAAGAAAATTTCTACGCCGTCATCATCCGTACCGACGAGGCCACGCTCAAGCGCGGCAATGTGGAGTACCCGATTATTCCAGGAATGATCACCGATGTGGACATCATAACGGGTAGGAAGTCCATCCTGACTTACCTGATGAAGCCGATCAACCGAGCTTGGCGCGAGGCGTTGCGTGAGCGCTGAGCACGCATCTCCGGAAGCCGGGGCTGCGCCAGTCCAGCCAATGCCGCAGCGGCGGACACGTATTCTGTCCATTCAGGGCAAGCGGCGCATCTTCGCGCTCGAGCACCCGCTGTGGATCGCGCTCGAACGCATGGCCGCGCGGAAGGGAACCCGGCTGAACCTGTTGATCGCCTCGCTTCTGTGCAGTCCGAACGGTGGCAAGAATCAGACGTCGGACCTGCGCGCCGCTACCGCGGCCTGGCTGCTCGACGAGTGCGACAGGGTTCAGGAGCAGTTGCTCGCCTCGACGCGCGGCATCCTGTCGGCCATCCCGGCGCCCGCTGTGACGATGACGGTCGGCCAGCAGGTCATCGCACAGAATTCGAGCTTTGCTCTCCTCGCCACGCAAAAGCTGGCCGTGAAGGAGGAACCGGGAGCTGGTGCGGCTGTCACCCTCCGGTTGGATGTGCCGCCTGCGCGCCTGATGGCGCTTCTGACCGCCGATCCGCATCGCGCCGTTGGGGCACCCTTCACGTTGACATCCGCCCGAAGCAAGATCAGCGGCATCATGAACACGGCCATCATCATGCAGTCGGGCGCCACGCCGCTCTTCCTGTGCGTCGTGCGAAGCCTCGCCGAACAGTCCTGAATCAGCCGGGCGCGGCACTCGCGATTGTGGCGAGTCGCTGCAGCACCGCGTCCCGCGGTCCATCGGCGACCACGCGCCCGCCCTCGATGACCACCACCCGGTCGACCAAAGACAGCACGGCATTGCGATGGGTCGTGACGACCAGTGTCGTCTGCGGCGCCAGAGACGCCTGCAGTCGCGCGACGAAGAGGCGTTCTGTCGCCATGTCCATGGAACTGGTCGGATCATCCAGAAACAAAACTTTGCCCCGCCGAAGAAAGGCGCGCGCCAACGCCACCATATGGCGCTGGCCGCTGGACAGGAGTCCGCCCCGCTCTCCCACCGGCAGAGCATAACCCTGCGGGTGGCGCGCGGCGAACTCGTCCACGCCGGCGAGACGGGCTGCTTCGACGAGTTGCGAGTCCGTGCTGTCGGGCCGGGCCAGAAGCAGGTTCTCGCGCAGGGAGCCATGAAACAGATCGGCTTCCTGGCCGATGAAATTGATTTCCTGGCGCAGGATATGCGGATGATACTGGCGAATATCGACACCATCGATCAGAATATCGCCGGCCGAAATATCGTAAAGCCGGATCAGAAGACGGCCCAAGGTCGTCTTGCCGACCCCGACCCGCCCCAGAATCGCAACGCGCTCCCCCGGCTTGATCGCGAGATTGACGTCTTCGAGTATTCTGCGGCCTTCGGGGTCGTAGGAAAAGCCGACCCCCCGGAACTCGATATGGCCGGCCTTTACTTCGCGGGCGACCAACAGCCGCTGGTCGACGCGTTCATCCGGCAGCGTCATCACGCTGTCGAGTGAGTCCAAAGCCGAGAACGCCTGGCGAACCCGCGTCAGGCTGATGGCGAGTTGGCCCGCGGGGCCGACGGCGCGGCCAGCCAGCATCGAGCAGGCGATGATGCCGCCGACCGTGATCATCGACAGGTCGAACAGATAGGCGCCGATAATGATGATCGAGATCGTCGCCAGGAACTGCATGGCGTAGGCGATCGTCACGGCGTAGGAGGACAGGGATTTGATCCGCTCTGTCGAGAATGAAGCTTCGCGCGAGATCATGTCCCATTTACGCAGCAGCGGGCCTTCCGCGCCAACGCTTTTGATCGTTTCGAGGCCCGCCAGCATTTCGACCATCAGCGAATGACGCTGCGCCTGGGTGTAGCGAGCGCGAGCCAGTTCATTGCCCATCAGCTTCTGGATCAGTAGTCCCACGCCAACCATCACGCCGAGCACAACGACAGGGACAAAGGCCAAGGGCCACGCGATCCAAGCGATGACTGCGATGAAGACGACCGCGAAACAGATATCGATCAGGAAGACGATCGTGCTGGAGGCGAAGAAGTCGCGTACGAAATCGTATTCGTTGAGCCTTTGCGTCATCGCGCCCGTCGTCGCGGCCCGTGAGGCAAAGCGCGAATTGAGGACGCGCTCCATCATCGTGCTGGATATGCCGAGATCGAGCCGGCGGGTGACGTGGTCGATCAGGTTGGAGCGTACCACCCTGAGAAGAAAGTCGAAGGCTAGGCCGATGCTGACGCCTGCCGCAAGGACCCATAGCGTGGTGAACGCCTTGTTGGGCAGCACGCGATCATAGACGTTCATCGTGAACAGGGGCGTGATAAGCGCCAGCAGGTTGATGATCACTGTTGCGAGCAGGATGTAGCCATGCGTCCGCCAGAATCGCAAAAGGCTGCCCCAGAACCAATGTGGCGGAGCGATTTGTGCGTCCTGCGGCATCAGCCGGCTCGTGCCGGGGCGCAGCGAGGCCAAGGAATCTTGGATCGCGAGGTCAGCAAGGGACGAGAGAGAGACGGATCTATGCACTTCGGGCAGATAGGCCTCGACGGAGCCGCCGTCGCGCAACTGTTCGATCAGGAGCGGCCTGCCGTCACTCCGCCAGGCGACGGCTGGCGCGTCTGCCCCGATCAGTTCGGAGGCGGGGCGCCTGATCCAGGTCACGCCGATCTGGATCTTCTCGGCTGCGCGGGCGAACAGGTCCTGCGTAAATCCGTCTTCCCCATACGGCAGACCCGCAGTGAGAATGGCCTCCGACATCGGCCTTTCAAAAAGCACGGCCGCGCGCTGAAGACAGCGGAACAGCATGTCCTCGCCGATCGGGCCCGCCTTCAGAACGAGCTTCTCACCGGTTACGGCGGCGGGACCCGAAATCGCTTCCAGAGTGGCAGCGTTCACCTACGGCATCCGTCCAATCGCTCTGCGACTACTGGATTGCGCCCTGAGGCAGCCACGGGCGCGCGCCTCTGGGAGGAGGTGACGTCTGCGGCAAGATATCCGCCGAAGACGTGGGCGGAACCTGGGAATCGGCGCGGGCATAGGCGTTCGCTTGCGGCGAAGGCTGCAGACCCAGGCCCTTCACGAGCTGGCCCGTCGCGGCGAGTATGCGATACTCTGCGAACAGCGCGGACGTCCGGGCGGTTTCGAGCAGCACCTCGGCGTTGTAGCGGGTGTTCTGCGCGTCAAGAAGATCGAGCAGCGAGCGACGCCCGACAGCGAACTGGTCATTATAGGCCGAAACCACCCGGTCTCCTGCCCCGAGTTGGCGCGACAGCGCGCCGGCAAGCTCGCTTTGGCGAGCGCGGCGATCGAAGGAAAGTTTCACCTGCTCGCGGATCTCGCGCAGAACCTGGTCGCGCAGGAACTGCGATTCCCCGACTCGTCTGGTCTGCTCCTGGATATTGGCAGCATCGATACCGCCATTATACAAATTCCAGCGCATCACGGCCCGGCCCTGCGCGTCGTTCGTGCGGCCGACGACGCCGTCGATGTCGCGCCCGACGCGGCCTCGCGCTTCGAGGAAGAACTCGGGTGAAAGCCTGGCGCGGGCTGCACGAACCAGTGCATTTGCAGCGTCGATCTCCGCGTTCGCGATCTGCAGTCGCGGATTATTGCGTGTGGCGAGGCCGAGCGCGAGATCGAGCGATTTCGGCAGATGGGCCGCCATGGATCCCGGCATGGTCGGCCGCGTCAGGTTGATGCCGACAAGGCGGTTGAAGCGGATATGGGCCGCGCTGAGTTCCTGCTTCGCCTCGATCAGCCGAGCCCTGGCGCTCAGCACGCGCTCCTCGCCCTGGCGCAGATCGGCATCGGTCAGCGAACCGCTCGAGACGTTGGCGCGAATGCGCGAGAGCGTGTCGCCGAGGAAGGAAACGTTCTTCTCGGCGATGCCGACCAGACGACGCTGCAGCATGGTCTCGAGATATTCGCGCGTGACCTCCAGCGCCAGAAACTCGGAGCGCTCTCCCACGCGAATTGCCGCGCCATCGACCCTCGAAGCTTGCCGTTCGACCTCGGCTTCCCGGCTGCCGCCGTCGAAAAGCTTCCAGGTGGCGGTCACGCCTGCTTCGACCGGGGAATAATTGCTCTGCGGGTTCGTTCCTAGAGAGGCCGGGCGATCGAGTTCGCGACGTCCGGCCGAGGCTTCGAGATCGACGCGCGGCATGAACAGGCCACGAGCCTGACGCAGCTCGAAGGAGATCGCCTCCTTGTTCTCGATAGCCGCGCCGATCTGCGGGTTCGTCTTGAGCGTCAGCGAAATGGCTTCGCGCAAGGACTGCGCCTGGGCGCCAGCGGAAAGAAGGCCGAGCATTGAGCACGTCAGCAGAAGTCGACGCGTCATCGGCCGCGACAGGCAACTCGAACTCGACATGGTCCCCACCCGATCTTCCGTACCGGCGGCATTCTGGCGCCGGGTTTTATTCTTTCCGGCGGGATCCATGGCACATGGGCCTGGCTCTCCGCTGGCATACGGCCCTTCACCTGAATCGCGTCATCCGCACGAAATTGCACTCGCATTGGTTGAGTCGGTCGATATTGACCTCTCCGCTCGCCAGGTGCCCAGCTGCGATGCCGCAGGTGATGCGGGCGAGATCGGCCCATTTGATCTGCATGGAGCGACTGTTGTGCGTGCTGTCGCGCTCATAGACCTCGAGCGAGGTCAGATAGAGTTCGCGAGTCTGGATCTGCATGGCGTCCAGAGAGGCGAGCGTCGCGATCGCCGATTGCTGCCCGGCCGGACAAAAGCCCGTCGACGCCGTTTCGCGATGGCTCATCGGAATTCGCAGGTCGGCTCCCTGAGCCGGCGCAGCAAGGATCCCCAGCCCCAGCAACACCGATAGCAGCCATGATACACGCATCGCCAACCTGCAGAATTAGCTTCTAATTGGAGCAATATGCTGCCCACAAACTGGGCTGTCGTTCAAGTCGGGGATGCGGTCGTGGTGAACAGCCATTCCGCGTCGAATGGCGAATCAACCAATGCTGTGGCGTAATTGTCGCTATTGGACGGCGGCACACACAGTATATCTGCGCCATGTGTCGCAAGGTTAACGCCCGGATCGGGCTCATCGACATTTGCGCCGGGAAGAAACGCCTCGTTTTCGACAGCGACGATCAATTCGGCAAGCATGGGTTGCGTCGCTTGAAGACTCGGATCCGGCGCTCCGCCGTGTAACGAAGCCAGCGGTAGTGGGTCTTCGACGATATCGGCCGCGCTGAGGCCGACGGCGATGAGCGCGGAGAACGCTATATCCTCATCAGTCATGGCGCGACCCCGTCGCGATAGCAGCCGGAATGCTGGTCATGTGATCGTAACTGCATGGTTGGGATCGTTGTCGAAGATCACCGACACGCCGCCCGGCAGTGGCGTGTTGGAGAAGGTCGCGACCGTCACGAAGGTCGCTTCCGCTCCGGCCCCGTCGGCATCGACCTGCAACGCGTTGCCGGCGATGTTGACCATGCCGTCGAGCGTAGGGCCGGTCGGCCGGTCGCCGACCGGCAGCGTGGCGAACAGCGCGCTGAGATCGACCTTGTCGCCGTCTCCAAGACTGTAGTCGGTGATGAGGTCCGGAAGGTTGACCGTCAGCTTGGACGGGTCGATCAGGAAGATGTCCGCGCCGGCGCCGCCGGTGAGCGTGTTCTGGCCGGTTCCGCCTGCGAGGGTATCTAATCCGATCCCACCATCAAGGAGGTCGTTCCCTGTTCCGCCGAGCAGTATGTCGTTTCCGCCATTGCCGTAGATATTGTCATCTCCGCCATCGCCGTAAAGAACATTGACCGACGACGAGCCGTTCAGCGTATCCCCCTGGCTGGAGCCGATGACATGCTCGCCATTGATAGAGTTGATTGTAGGAGACACGTCGCTGACGGATCCCGAGAAGTCCTGGAACGTGCCGCCGCTGGGTGCGAGCGCGATGTTCAGGCCGGCATTGGAAATGTCGCCATCTCCGTCGACGAGTTGGATCGGCAGCGCGAACTCCACGGGCTGTCCCGGCTGGACCGTAGTGGTTCCGAAGTTCGATATTTCAAAGGAGTTCCCAGAGACGTATTCCACTTGCATGCTAGTATAGCCGTTCGCGGTATAGAGCGCGAACTGCGGACCGGACATGGAACTGCTCGAGTTGGCGCCTGTTACAGTTACTTCGTAGATCGGCGATGTAACGGTGCCGATGTTCACGAATTGCACGGTAAAGATACGATCCGCGAGGCCCCCCGGACTACCAACCGTGACGTTGGTCGCGGTAGTTCCTATTGCGGAAAGCGTGACATATTCGGTTTCTCCATCAAAATTTATCGCTATGGCCGTAACGCTGTCTTGGATCCCGTCGCCGACCAGATTATCGGAATCCGTGTCGTCATAAGCGGAGAGATTGATCTTAGTTTGCCAGTTGGCTTGTGCGATGCGGAAGAAGGCTCCATTCACACCGTAATGGCCTTCAAAGGAATGTCCGGGCAGTAATGGATTGTATCCGCTACCGCCACTGACGGGGGAGCCGGTCAGGTCAATTACGTAGTCGATCCTGATCGCTTCTCCTGATCCAATGTTGTTGCCTGAACCTCCGCCACCAATTCCGGCCGCGCTCCCAGTACCGTTGATCGTATGTCCTGTTACAACAGGCGTCAGAAGAATATCTTGGGAGTCATCGTTCGCGGTTGTTCTGAATCCGGCCCAATTTGAGTTTCCGCCGACAAAATTATAGACAGAATTACCCGTAAACGTAATGG
>JAESGM010000897.1_pt1 | contig 13025 bp, 11 predicted proteins | sample 9269721 | NCBI WGS metagenome assembly JAESGM01 (sample SAMN15720920, study PRJNA650825) | algae metagenome | isolation source: Komarekiella atlantica HA4396-MV6 and co-occurring heterotrophs from... | place: USA: Theobald House, Kauai, HI | collected 2009-07-29 | reverse complement strand
ATTTTCGCCGTCGACAAGAACCCCGACACCATGAAGGAGACGGTCGCGCTCACGCGCGAGGCCGGCGAGATCGAGACCCACACCTGCGACGTCACCGACGACTTTCAGGTGGCCGACATGGTGCGCGCCTGCCGCAAGACCTTTGGGCGCGTCGACATTCTCGTGAACAATGTCGGCGGCTCGTCGCCCGGCGGCGCCGCCGAAATCTCGGAAGAGAACTGGGACAAGCAGATCGACTACAATCTCAAGAGCGTGTTCCTCACCTGCCGGCATGTCATTCCGGTGATGATCGAACAGGGCGGCGGCGCCATCGTGAATACCTCGTCCACCTCCGGCACCCGCTATACCGGCTCGCCGCAGGTCGGCTATGCCGCCTCGAAGGCCGGCGTGATCCACTTCTCGCGCGTCACCGCCGTGCAATATGCAAGCAAGGGCATCCGCGTGAACACCGTGGTGCCGGGCCAGATGCACACGCCGATGGTGGAAGCGCGGCTCGCCAAACAGCGCACCGGCGGCGACATCGAGACGCTGCTGAAGGAGCGCCTCGGCCGCATTCCGCTTGGCTTCATGGGCGACGGCCGCGACACCGCCAACGCCGCGCTGTTTCTCGCCTCCGACGAGGCGCGTTTCGTCACTGGCACGGAAATCGTGGTCGATGGCGGCATGACCGCGCGCTGCGACTGATCATGGTCGCGCGTGGTGACAATGCCCCGGCCTGTCTGCCGCAGGACCGCAACCCGAAAAAGCCGAAGCTCGCGCTGCCACCGCTCTCCTGCGACTCGCATTTCCATGTCTTCGGGCCGCGCAGCGCTTTTCCGTTCGCGGCCGACCGCACCTTCACGCCGCAGGATGCGTCGAAGGAGGAATTGTTCGCGCTACATAAATTCCTCGGCTTCGAGCGCGGGGTCTTCGTGCAGTCGGGCGCACACGGCGGCGACCACGCCGTGGTGCTCGATCTTCTGGCGGCGGGACAGGGCCGCTACCGCGCGGTCGGGCTGATCGATGCGTCGGTCTCCGACGCGCAGCTCGCGCGCTGTCACAACGCCGGCATGTGCGGCGTGCGCTTCCACTTTTTCTCGCATCTCGGTCCGCCGACGCCGAAGGGCGACATCCGCGCCGTCATCGACCGGGTGGCGCCGCTCGGCTGGCATATCGCCATCCATGTCGGCGGACAGGGAATCCTCGAGCAACACGACTTCATCGCCTCGATCGAGGCGCCGGTTGTCATCGATCACATCGCACGCATCGATATCGGCGAAGGTCTTGATGGCCAGGCCTTCACGGCCCTGCGCCGCCTGCTCGATAACGGCAATGTCTGGGTGAAGCTGTCCGGCGCCGACCGCATCAGCCGCGAGGGCGCGCCGTATCGTGATGCGATCCCCTTTGCGCGCAGCCTCGCCGAACATGCGCCCGAGCGCATCGTGTGGGGCACCGACTGGCCGCATCCGAACCATACGGCTGTGCCGAATGACGGCGATCTGGTCGATCTCATCGCCGAGATCGCGCCGGACGAGAGAACGCAAAGGCTGATGCTGGTGGAGAACCCGGCGAGGTTGTTTGGGTTCATATAAGGCCGACGCAGTTCAGACGTCGCCTGCTGCATTGGGCCAGAAACGCCGGTGCGCGTTCAGCCCCTCCTCCTCCAGCATCGGACCGACGACTTCGATTGGCCGGTCGCTGCGGTTCATGATTTCCTCGCAACGCATAACAAGACCGACGGCGCGTTCGAACGGCGCGCGCAATTCGCGCATGGCCGGCTCGCTGACGCAATAGACAAGCCGCCGGATATTGCACCAGTAGATCGCCGCCGCGCACATCGGACAGGGTTCGCCGCTGGCATAGATCGTGGCGCGGGCGAGATCGTCCCACGACAAAGCTGCGGACGCTACGCGGAGTGCCATCATTTCCGAATGCGCGGTCCAGTCGCGCGGATTCGACGGCACCACCGCATGCGCTTCGGCGACAATGCGCCCGTCGCCATCGACCACCAGAGCGCCGAACGGCCGGCCGCCCTGGTCCACCGCGCGCTCCGAAAGAGCAACCGCTCGCCGCAGGAAATTTTCGTCAGTCATGGGAGAATGGTGAGTTCAATCCTGCGAAGCGCGTTGGCGCGAAGCAGGATGGTGCCCGGGGGCGGGATCGAACCACCGACACTGCGATTTTCAATCGCATGCTCTACCAACTGAGCTACCCGGGCGCCGGAGCCCGCGAGCGCGTGAACGTCGGGGCTTGAGGTGAGCGGTGCGTTATAGAGGCCCGTGCCGCGCCTGTCCACCCAATCTAGCGATCAACCTGTGGCCGGGATCATGTGCCGAATCAGGGAGATAGCCGGGTTCACCAACCCACCCCGCAGGACATGCGGCACCAGATCGGCCTCATGGTGAGGAGCGCCGCGCAGCGGCGCGTCTCGAACCATGGGCCGCCCATCCTTCGAGACGCATTGCTTCGCAATGCTCCTCAGGATGAGGGCGGAGCAGGCCCCGTCGCTACTCCCGGCTGTCCTCCGCATCCCGCGGCCGCTCCGTCTCGTCGTCGGTGTCCTCGGCGGGAATCGCATAGACCCCGGACAGCCAGCGATTGAGGTCGATATCGGCGCAGCGCTTGCTGCAGAAGGGCCGGAAGTCGGCAACGGACGGCTTGCCGCAGAGCGGGCAGGGTTTTCCGGGGGCGAGCGAGGGGCTGTTCATGCTTCCCAGATAGGCGCGCCGGGCCGGTGCGTAAAGCGCATGGGACAGCGAAGCCGACCCTCTCCGCCCTCATCCTGAGGAGCGCAGCGAAGCTGCGCGTCACCGCAAGTCGGCCTTGGCCGACTTGCGCAGCTTTTAATCCGATCTCGGGTAAACCCGAGATCGGTGGATGGGCGGCCCGTTTGTGGCCTCATGCTTCGAGACGCCCGCCTTCGGCGGGCTCCTCGGCATGAGGATTGAAGGCGGCGTTCGCTGCGAATCCCAAAACTTGACTATATTCCTATTTGATGCTAACACCCATTCCGCATGATGGAGCGCCGGGAGGCGCAGGGTCCAGCGTCATTGGGCCCGCGCGCCTCCGGAGAGAAGCCGCGAACGCGTCGCAGCTTTTCTTCCGAGGCGCGCGGCGGGGTGCGTCAATCCCCGCCAAAGGGGTGCTGTTGAGCGCCGCACCCCTGGCGCCTCCCGGCGCTCCATTTCCCTTTCGGGAAACGGAAAAAGGGAGACAGAGGCACCCGGCCTCTCAAACAATACGGGCGGCGGAGCGTTGGCTAAAAGCGTTTTCGAGCGAAGTGGGCACCGGTTCGCGTGAAGAAAACGCGTCAATCAGAAATTTCTAAGGATGACCCGCCGCATCCCGGCCGCGCAATTCGGTCTTCAGCACCTTGCCGTAATTGTTCTTGGGCAGCGCATCGATGAACACATAGTCCTTCGGCCGCTTGAAGCGCGCGATGGCGGAGAGGCACAGCGCGTCAAGCTCCTCCGGGCTCGCCTCCCCCACCACATAGGCCACCACCACCTCGCCCCATTCGCGGTCGGGCCGCCCGATCACCGACACCTCGCGCACCTTGTCGTGCCGCAGCAGCACCTCCTCCACCTCGCGCGGATAAATATTGCTGCCGCCGGAAATGATCAGGTCCTTGGAACGGTCCTTCAGCGACAGATAGCCGTCGGCGTCGAAGGCGCCGACATCGCCGGTATGCAGAAAGCCGCCGCGCAGGCTCTGCGCGCTCGCCTCCGCGTTCCGCCAGTAGCCGCGCATCACCGGCGCGCCGCGGCAGAGGATTTCGCCGGTTTCTCCCGCCGGCAGCGGCATGTGGTCCTCGCCCGCCACAATCACGTCCATGCAGGCAAAAGGCCGGCCGGCCGAGGCCAGCCGCTCGCGCCAGCGCGGGTGATCGCGCGCGGCGATGTCTTCGCGCGTCAGCCGCGTGATGGTCATCGGGCTTTCGCCTTGCCCGTAGATCTGCGCGAGGCGCGGACCGAAGCGGTCGAGGGCGCGCAAGGCGTCCTCGACATACATCGGCGCGCCGCCCCAGACGATGGTGCGGATATTTTCCGCCGGACAATCGGCCACGCAGTCGACCAGCCGCTTCACCATTGTCGGGGCGGCGAACATCGACGAGTTCGGCCAGGCTTTCAGCAGCGCGAAGATCTCCTCCGGCTCGAAGCCGCCGGATTCGGGGATCACATTCACCCCGCCGTTCATGACATGCGCCATGATGTAGAGGCCGGAGCCGTGGCTCATCGGCGCGCCGTGCAGAATGGCGTCACCGGTGGAGACAGCATCGACTTCGGCGGCATAGGCCTCGCTCATCGCGACCAGATTGCGGTGGCTGAGCATCGCGCCCTTGGGGCGGCCGGTGGTGCCCGAAGTGTAGAACAGCCAGGCGAGATCGTCCGGCGCACAATCGGCAACGCTGATCGCATCGGATCGCAGAAGCGTCTCGTATTCGCTGCTTCCGAAAACGATCAGGCGTTCGAGGCTCTTCGGCGCATGCGGCGCGATATCCGCGTCCAGCCCCTCGGACACGAAACAAACCCGCGCGCCGGACTGTTCAAGAATGTAGCCGAGTTCCGCGCCATGCAGCTTGGCGTTGACTGGAACGGCGGCGAGGCCGGCATGCCAGATGGCGTAAAGCGCTTCGAGATATTGCGGGCCGTTCTTCGCGACGATGGCGACACGGTCGCCGGCTTGCAGACCAAAACCCTCGCGCAGCGCGCCGGCCAGCTTCGCCGTCCGGCCGGCCAGCGCGGCGTAATCATGCAGGACACGCGCGCCGTATCCGACGGCAGGATGAGATGGATAAGCCTGGGCGACGCGTTCAAGCCAAAGAGCGAGATTCATAGCTTTCTCCGTCACCCTGAGGTGCCCGCCGAAGGCGGGCCTCGAAGGGCGACGGCCCGACATTGGCCGCCATCCTTCGAGGCTCGCTCACTTCGTTCGCTCGCACCTCAGGATGACGGAGCGGGGCTCAGGTATTCAGCCATCCAAAATGAATCGGAAAGCCCTCGCCCTGCAAGAGATTGACCGTCTCGTAAAGCGGCAGTCCGACCACATTGGTGTAGGAGCCGACCAGCTTCACCACGAACGAGCCAGCCAGCCCCTGCACGGCGTAGCCGCCAGCCTTGCCGCGCCATTCGCCGGAGGCGAGATAGGCCTCGATGTCCTGCTCCGACAGCCGCTTGAAACGCACGCGCGTCTCCACCAGCCGCTGGCGGAAGGCTTCCTTCGGCGTCACCAGGCAGATCGCGGTATGCACCCGGTGATTGCGGCCCGAGAGAAGCCGCAGGCATTGCGCGGCCTCGTCGATCAGTTCCGCCTTCGGCAGAATGCGCCGGCCAACCGCGACCACGGTGTCGGCCGCGATGATGTAGCTGCCGCGCAACTCCTCATCGAGGCGCACCGCGGACAAGGCCGCTTCCGCCTTCTCGCGCGCCAGACGGTTCACGCAGGCGCGCGGCAACTCGCCCTTCAGCGGCAATTCGTCGATGTCCGCGGGCTGCAGCGCATCCGGCTCGATGCCGGCCTGGTTGATGAGCGAAAGCCGGCGGGGCGAACCGGAGGCGAGAACGAGTTTGGGCCGGCCGATCATTCTGTTTCCCTGTCATTGCCGGAACGGCCGGCAATCCATCCAAATCACTTGCTCTTGAAACGCTGCGGGAGCGCGCAGGTCAAGCCCGCGCCGGTCGGGGGTTACTTGAAACGGTAGGTGATGCGGCCCTTGCTGAGGTCGTAGGGCGTCATCTCGACAAGGACCTTGTCTCCGGCAAGGACGCGAATGCGGTTCTTGCGCATGCGGCCGGCGGTATGGGCGACGATTTCGTGGTCATTCTCAAGCTTGACGCGAAACATGGCGTTCGGGAGAAGCTCCGTCACCACGCCGGGGAATTCCAGCAATTCTTCTTTCGTCATCGATATCCAGCGTCGCTATGACGGGGTATCGATGCCAGGACCGCGACCGATTCCGGCACCCGCCCCTTTGACTTCAGACTTCGATGGGCGCGGAAACTAGCTGAATCCGCGCGTTTTCACAACCGCACCGGACGCGCCGCAGCCCCGCGAATACCTACTCGTTGCCCCGGAATGAGATGCCGAACCGCTGCTTGATCCGCTCCATCAACTGGTCGCGCACATCGCGATAGGCATCGAGCATCTGTTCGCGATTTCCCGCAATACCGCTGGGGTCCGGAGTCGGCCAGTACTCCACATCGGCCGCGACCGTTCGCGTGAGGTCAAGCGCCTTGTGATGTGCTTCCGGCGACAGGGTGACGATCAGGTCGAAATTCAGGCCTTCCCATTCATCCAGCTCTTCGAAGGTATGCGGACGGTGCTTGCCGATGTCCACGCCGATCTCGTCCATCACCGAAACGGCAAAAGGATCGAGATCGCCTTTCTTGACCCCGGCCGAGCCGACATAGATGTTCTTGCCAAACATTTGCCTGAACAGGCCCATGGCCATCGGCGAGCGGATCGAGTTCTGGCCGCAGGCAAACAAAACCGCCTGCGGCCTTGCGATGCGCCCCCCCTCGGCCATGGCCCGTGCCTCAGCCCTTCCAGTGCAGAACGCAGATGAGCGTGAACAGACGCCGCGCGGTGCCGAAATCCACCGTCACCTTGTCCTTCAGGCGCTCCATCAGGATGCGGGAGCCTTCGTCGTGCAGCCCGCGCCGACCCATATCGATGGCTTCAATGCGATCCGGCGTGGCCGTGCGGATCGCCGCATAATAGCTGTCGCAGATCAGGAAATAGTCCTTCACGATCCGTCGGAACGGCGTGAGCGAGAGCAGATGCGCCATCACTGCGGTGCCGTCGGTCTGGCGAATATCGAGGACGAGGCGGTTGTCCGCCATGCTGAGGCGCAAGGTGTAGGGACCACCGTCGTGATCGGCCGGCTGAAAGGAATTGTCCTCGATCAGATCGTAGATCGCGACCGCCCGTTCATGCTCGATATCCGGGCCGGAACGGCCGATCGATTCCTCGTCGAGCGTGATCTCGACCAGACGCGCTGCGGATTTCGCCTCGCCGTTCATCTCTTGTTGAGCCGGATGGCGACCGAGCGCGCATGCGCGCCGAGTCCCTCCGCCTCGCCGAGCGCGATCGCCGCCGGCCCCAGCGCCGCGAGCTGATCCGGACCGCATTTGAGGATCGACGTGCGCTTCATGAAATCAAGAACGCCAAGACCGGACGAGAAGCGCGCCGAGCGCGCGGTCGGCAGGACGTGGTTCGAGCCGCCGACATAATCTCCGATCGCTTCCGGCGTGTAGCCGCCGACAAAGATCGCGCCGGCATTGCGGATCTTGCCGAGCAGCTTTTCGGCGTCCGCCGCGATCAATTCCAGATGTTCGGGCGCTATGGCATCGACCAGCGGCAATGCTTCGCCAAGATCGCGCACCAGAATGACGGCGCCGAATTCGTTCCAGGATTTTCCGGCGATCGCCGCACGCGGCAGCGTCCTGAGCTGGGACGCGACCGCCTTCTCCACCTCGGCCGCGAGCGACGCATCGTTCGTGATCAGGATCGATTGCGCGGCTTCATCGTGCTCCGCCTGCGCCAGAAGATCGGCGGCGATCCAGTCCGCATTGGCGCTGCCATCGGCGAGCACCAGCACTTCCGAGGGACCGGCGATCATGTCGATCCCGACCTTACCGAAGACGAGACGCTTGGCGGCCGCCACATAGGCGTTGCCCGGCCCAACGATCTTCGCCACCGGCTTGATGCTCTCAGTGCCATAAGCAAGCGCGGCCACTGCCTGCGCACCGCCAACGCGGTAGATTTCATCCACCCCGCCAAGCTTCGCCGCCGCCAGCACCAGCGGATTGAGCACGCCGTCCGGCGCCGGCACCACCATGACAATGCGCGGCACGCCCGCCACTTTAGCCGGCACGGCATTCATCAACACAGACGAGGGATAGGCGGCGGTGCCGCCGGGCACATAGAGTCCGACCGCCTCGACGGCGGTCCAGCGATGGCCGAGTTCGACGCCCAGCGCATCCGTGAAACGGTCGTCCTTCGGCTTCTGCCGGGTATGGAAGACTTCGATACGGTCTCGCGCCAGCTTCAGGGCGTCGAGCGTTTTTGGATCGCAAGCCTTTTCCGCCTTTGCGATCTCCTCCGGGGTGACCCGCAGGCCGGCCTGCGCAAGGTCCAGCCGGTCGAATTTTTTTGTCAGGTCGACGAGCGCCGCATCTGCTCGCGCCACCACATCGGCAATGATGTCGCGCGCCGCCTTTTCCACGTCGGCCGACGCCTCCCGCTTGGTTGCGAGGAACGCGTCGAATTTCGTTGCGAAATCGGGGGCTTGGCTGTCGAGACGGATGGGCATGTTCAGGTCCGGTGGCGCTCGTGGCGCCATCCCTGCTGAATGGCGTGTGACCGCTCAGGCGTCAACCCTGCGTTTCGGCAGCCGCATGTCCGCGGGGGCAATCAGCCAATCCAGGCCTTTTTCCTGAGCGGCGCCGCGCGCGTCTGGAAGCGCAGGCCAAGTTCTGTTTCGGAGCGCCACATGACATCGCAAACGCGCCGGGGCGCGGCCGCTTCGGTCAATCTCAAAAGCACCCGGCCCGGCAAATCGGGCGGGCTTTCCAGGCGGACACGCGCACCCGTTTCGGACGCATCGGCAAGCGTACCCTTGAGCACACGGCCATCCGCCGTGTCGATCCACACAGGATACTCCACCGCCTGCCGCTTGCAGCCTCTGCGCTCTTCACTCATGACGAGCGCAACATGCGCTGAGTCGCCGGCGCCATGAAAGCGCGGCAAGCGGAACGCCCCGATGTTTATGTGAATTGCGAGGCGGGATCAGGCCGCGCCGGCCTGATCCTTGATCTTCACCGCAGCTTCGAGGTCCACTGAGACGAGCTGCGACACGCCCCGCTCCGCCATAGTGACGCCGAACAGACGGTTCATGCGCGCCATGGTGATCGGGTTATGCGTGATGATGACAAAACGGGTGTCGGTCAGCTTGGTCATCTCGTCCAGCAGATCGCAGAAGCGCTCGACATTGTGGTCGTCCAGCGGCGCGTCCACCTCGTCCAGCACGCAGATCGGCGCCGGATTGGTCAGAAACACCGCGAAGATCAGCGCCATCGCGGTCAGCGCCTGCTCGCCGCCGGAGAGCAACGAGAGCGTGGCCGGCTTCTTGCCGGGCGGACGCGCGAGAATTTCAAGGCCGGCCTCAAGCGGGTCGTCGCTTTCGATCAGCTGCAATTCCGCGCTGCCGCCGCCGAACAATTCGGTGAACAGCTTCTTGAAATGCCCGTTCACCACTTCGAACGAGGCCAAGAGGCGCTCGCGCGCCTCGCGATTGAGATTCTGGATGCCCTGACGCAGACGCTTGATCGCCTCGACGAGATCGTCGCGCTCGGTGACCAGCGAGGTGTGCTGGGTCTCGACCTCGCGCAACTCTTCTTCGGCGCGCAGGTTGACCGCGCCAAGCCGCTCGCGATCGCGGCGCAGCTTTTCCAGCTCGGCCTCGATCTCGGAGACTTCCGGCAGCACCGTGTTCTCGCCGATTTCAGCCAGCGCGGCGACGCCTTCCGGCTCGACCTCCAGCATCTCGCGGATTTCGTGCGCGACGTCGGACAGCCGGCGCTTGGCGCCTTCTGCGCGTTCCTCGGACCGCGCCGACTGCTCACGCGCGGCGCTCAGGGTTTCAAGCGCGGCCCGCACCGCGGCATTGGCCTCGGACAGGGCCTTCTCGCCCTGTGCAAGCTGATCGCTGGCCTCGCGCTTGGCAGATTCCGCCGCCTGCACTTCGTCGATCAGCGCGACGCGCTTTTCTTCAAACAGCTTCGGTGCGTCGGCGAGACCGTCGCGCTCTGTCTGCGCCTCGGTCAGGCGCTGCTCCAGCGTTGTGGTTTGCGTCGCGGTGCGTTCGCGGGTTTCGATCCAGGATCGCTGTTCGCTGGCAATCGCCTCAAGACGCTTGCGGGCGATCTCGGCCTCGCGCGCCAGCGCCTGCGCTTCCGCGCGCACTTCGGCGACCTTTACGCGATGCGTGCCGATTTCCTCGCGCACCGCATTGAGCCTGCCTTCCAGTTCGGCGGCCGGCGCAAGATCGGACAGGGCCCGCTGCGCTTCGTCGCGCGCAGTGACCGCTTCGGCAAGATTGCCGTCGAGCCGCGTCTTGGCCTCGGTCAGCGCCGACTGCCGTGCCGTCTTCTGGTTGATCTCGCGCTCGGCACCTGCGAGCCGTTCACGCGCGGCATCAGCCTCGCGCTGCAGCTCGCGCCAGCGCGTGCGGGCCGTGGATTCTGCTTCGGTCGCAGCCTTGGCTTCAGCTTCCGCAGCCACGACAGCCTGACGCTTCGCATCGGCATCGGCGCGCGCCGCCTGCAGCTCCGCTTCAATCTCCGTCAGGCGATTGCGTTCGGCGAGACGCCGGGCCGCACCGGTCGGTGCATTGGCAGCGACGGCAAAACCGTCCCAGCGCCACAAATCGCCTTCGCGCGATACCAGCCGCTGTCCCGGCTTGAGGGCGGGAACGAAACGTGCGGCGTCATTGCGATCGACCACGCCGATCTGGCGCAGACGCCGCGTCAATTCCTGCGGCGCATTCACATGGGTGGCCAGCGCGTCGACGCCGGCCGGCAAGGCCGGATCGGACGGATCGACCGCCGCGCCGCTCCAGCGCATCGGCGCCTGCGGATCGATGGGCGCTTCCAGATCGTCGCCGAGAGCCGCACCCAGCGCGGTTTCATATCCTTTTTCGACGGTGAGCTGATCAATCACCGACGGCCAGAGATTGCCCGCATCGACATGCAGCAATTTCGCGAGCGTCTTGGCCTCGGTCTCCAGCCTCTGTGCGCGGCGATCAGCTTCGGCCAGCGGCTTGCGGGCGGCATCGAGGCCTTGACGCGCCGTCGAATGCGCGACCTCGGCGCGGGTCGCAGCAGCTTCGCCTTCCTGGACAGCCTGCTGGGCGGCCTCGACCGCTGCGGCGAGTTGCACCAGATCTGGACCGCCGCTGGCCGCGCTGGCGATACGCGACAATTCGGATTCAACATCCCCGACCTCTCGCTGCAGTCGCGCAACGCGTTCGGACTGCTCGCGCGCTGAGCCTTCGAGGGCATTGCGGCGTGCCGTGAGATCGGCGAGTTGACCGGTCAGTTCGGCAAAGGTCTTTTCCGACGCGGACAGAATGCCGTCGGCGTCGGTGACGCGCTGACCGACATCGTGGCGGCGGCTCTCACCGGCCTCGAGCTGACGGCGCAACTCGCCGGCTTCGCCGGTCAGACGCTCAAGCGACGCTTCGGAGTCGGCAGCAAGCTGGCGCTCGCGTGCAATGTCCTCGTTCAATTGAACGAGGCGGCGTTCCAGTTCGGCAATCCGCTCCTTGGCCCGCGTTTCTTCGCGATCGAGTGTTTCACGCGCCACGACCAGACGCTGCAAGGCGGCGCCGGCGCGCGCTTCGGCGTCACGCAAGGGCGGCACCGCCGCGGCGGCCTGTTCATGCAGCTTGGCGGCTTCGGTCTGTGCCAGCGTGGCGGCAGCGACCTCGCGCACGCCAAGATCGCGTGCCCGCTCGGATTCAGTCACCTCTGTTTTGGCGTTGACCCAGCGCAGGTGGAACAGCGTCGCTTCCTGCCGGCGCACCTTGGCGGCGACATCGCGATAGCGGACTGCCTGGCGGGCCTGACGCTTGAGCGCGTCCATCTGGCTCGAGAGTTGGCCGATCACGTCTTCCAGACGCTGCAGATTCTGTTCCGCCGCGCGCAGGCGCAGTTCCGCTTCATGCCGACGGGCATGCAGACCGGAAATGCCGGCCGCCTCTTCCAGCACCCGCCGGCGCTGCTCGGGCTTGGCCTGGATGATCTCGCCGATGCGGCCCTGATGCACCAAAGCCGGCGAACGCGCGCCGGTGGAAGCGTCGGCGAACAGGATCTGCACGTCGCGGGCGCGCACCTCGCGGCCGTTGATGCGATAGGTCGAGCCCTGGTCGCGCTCGATGCGGCGCGAGACCTCCAGGCTGTCGAATTCGTTGAAGGCAGCCGGCGCGGTCTTGTCGGCATTGTCGATCGCCATCGCGACTTCGGCGTTGTTGCGCGAGGGGCGATTGCCTGAGCCGTTGAAGATGACGTCGTTCATGTCAGCGGCGCGCATCGACTTGTGCGACGTCTCGCCCATGACCCAGCGCAACGCTTCGACAAGGTTCGACTTGCCGCAGCCATTCGGCCCGACGACACCGGTCAAACCCGGCTCGATCAGGAAATCGGTTGGTTCGACGAAGGACTTAAAGCCAATCAGCCGCAGGCGACTCAGCTTCATGCAGACAATTTTCTTTCTTAGGCCGTTGAATTTCCAGACCGAACCGGCTGCCGGCCGGACTATCTCCTGCTGAGGCCGCCCCTTCGGCGACTCAGCGCGGGCGCTTGATTGGCGCGGAGAATGAATAGACGGCAGGGCCGGGGCAAGCCTTACCCCTTATTTTACCGCCAGGAACCCACAGAAAGACCCGCTCAGCTCTTCAAAAGCGGCGCAATCTGCTTTTCGAGCTCCTCGATGGTGAGAGAGCCGCGATGCACCTTGCCGTTGATGAAGAAGGTCGGGGTTGAATTGACCCCCAGTTTCTCCGAGGCGCGGGTGCGGACCTGTTCGATGCCTTCCAGCATCTTCTGGTCCTGCAGGCAGGAGTTGAAGCTTTCCTCGGTGAAGCCGGCCTGCTTGGCGATGGCCATCAAGGGCTCGATCGGCTTCTGCACCACCCAGTCCTTCTGCTTCTGGAACAGCACTTCAACCATCGGGTAATACTTATCTTTTCCGGCGCACCGGGCGAGCATGAAGGCGCCGGCGGCGAGCGGGTCGAGCGGGAATTCGCGCAGGATGTATTTCACCTTGCCGGTGTCGATGTATTTCGACTTCAGCGCCGGATAGGTGGTGTTGTGGAAGGTCGCGCAGTGGCTGCAAGTCATTGACGCATATTCGATAAACGTGATCGGGGCGTCGTCCTTGCCAAGCACCATGTCGCCGAGCGGACCCTGCACCGCAAGGTCGGCGGGGCTCGGCGACTGGGCGAAGGCCTTGCCGATCAAGGACAAATCAAGCGCGGACAGGGC
>JAESGM010000896.1_pt1 | contig 13053 bp, 9 predicted proteins | sample 9269721 | NCBI WGS metagenome assembly JAESGM01 (sample SAMN15720920, study PRJNA650825) | algae metagenome | isolation source: Komarekiella atlantica HA4396-MV6 and co-occurring heterotrophs from... | place: USA: Theobald House, Kauai, HI | collected 2009-07-29 | reverse complement strand
ATCGCGCTGGCGACGCGCCGGGCGATCGCGGGCCGCATGGATGAGTTCAGGCCCGACCATATCCACATTGCGACCGAAGGCCCGATCGGCTGGCTGACGCGGGCGGTCTGCCTTGCGCGCAAGCGGCACTTCACCACGAGCTACCATACGCGCTTCCCGCAATATGTCGCGGCGCGCTGGCCGATCCCCGAAAGCTGGAGCTACCGCTTCCTGCGCCGCTTCCACGGCCCGGCGGCAGCGGTGATGGTCTCGACGGGCACCGTCGAGGCCGAGCTGCGCCAGCACGGTTTCGAAAAGATCGTGCGCTGGGGGCGCGGCGTCGATCTCGAACTCTTCCATCCGCGTCCCGCCAGCGTGCTCGATCTGCCGCGGCCGATCTTCCTCAGCGTCGGGCGCGTCGCGGTCGAGAAGAATCTCGACGCCTTCCTGTCGTTAAGGCTGCCAGGCAGCAAGGTCGTGGTCGGGGACGGGCCGGCGCGGGCCGATCTGCAGCGCGCCTATCCCGACGTGACGTTTCTCGGCACGCGGGAAGGCGAGGAACTGGCGGCGATCTATGCCTCATCGGACGTGTTCGTCTTTCCGAGCCTGACCGACACCTTCGGGATCGTGCTGCTGGAGGCGGCCGCGAGCGGCCTGCCCGTGGCGGCGTTCCCGGTGCAGGGGCCAAACGACGTTTTTGAAGGAAGCGGCGCGGCCGTGCTGTCGGAGGATCTTCGCGCCGCGGCGCTGGAGGCGCTGCGCATCCCGCGCGAAACCTGCCTGGAGCTCGCGGCGCGCCATAGCTGGCGGCGCAGCGCCGAGCAGTTCTACGGCCATATCGCAAGGGTCGCGCACGAAGCCGGTTCGGTTCCGCGCCGTGAGATCAAGACGGCTGCGCCGGCGTCGACGGGCCTCAGAGCCTTCGCGAACGCGCATCGCGCGGAAGCCCCCGCGCCGGAGCGCCAGCGGGCTTGAGCTCGGCGCGGTACTGGTCGCGCCGCTCATGCACAGACGCGATGACGAGGCCCATCGGCACGCCAAGCCCGACCAAAGCGGCTTCCGAGAGCTGCAGGCTCGCCTCGATCGTCTCGGGCACCGCATCGTTGACGCCGATCTCGTAGAGGTGGCGCGCATGGGCCGCGTCGCGGGCGCGGGCGACGATGATCAGGTCGGGCCTCAGCGCGCGCGCCGCCAGCACCGTCTCGTCGACGATTCGGGCGTTGTTGATGCTGACAATCAGCGCGGTCGCCTCCTCCAGCCCGCAGAGCCGCAGGAAATCCGGCCGCGTCGCGTCGCCGAAGAAGGCGGGCTTGCCGGCCCGGCGCTGGTCTGCGACCACGCCTGCATCGGAGTCGATGACGATATAGGGCTTGCGGTGCTCCTCCAGCATCGCGCCGACGAGCTTGCCGACGCGGCCGCAGCCGACGACGATGGCACGCGCCGAATGATCGTCGGGCGGCAGCACCTTGGCCTCGTCGGGGAGCGCGGCCGGGACGACCAGCGTCATCGCCCAGCCGCGGGCCAGCCGTGCCAGCAGCGGCAGCGCCACCATCGTCAGCGAGACGGCGGCGAGGACCAGGCTGGCGGCCTCCTGCGAGAGCAGCTTGGCCGCGACCGCGCCGCCAAACAGCACGAAGGCGAATTCGCCGCCGGGCCCGATCATGATCGCGGTTTCCAGCGCGGTCGCCGGCGACAGCCGGAACCGCCGCGCCAGCGCGAAGACCAGCAGCGACTTCGCGGCGAACAAGCCGATTGCGATGCCAAGGATGGCCAGCGGATGGGCCGCGAGCTGCGCCGGGTTCACGCCCATGCCGACGGTCAGGAAGAAGACGCCGATGAGGAGGGACTTGAACGGCTCGATCGTCACTTCGATGGCGCGGCGATACTCGGTCTCCGACAGCAGAAGCCCTGCGATGAAGGCCCCCAGCCCCATGGACAGGCCGGCGGCGGCGGCGATCAGCCCCGTGCCGAGCGCGATCAGTAGGGTCGCGGCCATAAAGCTCTCCGACGAATCGGTCGAGGCCACGAGCCGGAACAGCGGGCGCAGCGCCACCCGGCCGACCACCACGATCGCCGCAATCGCCGCGAAAGCCTGCACCAGGGCTTGGGCGAGGCCGGCCAGCAGCGAGGCGCCCTCCGCCTGCGCGCCCAAAACCGCAACGAGGAAAAGCAGCGGGATGACGGCGATGTCCTGGCAGAGCAGAATGGCAAAGCTGGCGCGGCCCGCCGAGGAGGTCATCCGCTTCTTCGACGACAGCAGCTCTACCACCATCGCGGTCGAGGACAGGGCAAGCCCAAAGCCGATGATCAGGGATGCGGCGGCAGGCTGCCCGAAGGCATAGGCGAACGCGCCGATGAACAGCGCCGAGAGCCCGACCTGCGCCAGCCCCAGCCCGAAGACGAGCCGGCGCATGGTCTTGAGGCGCTCGAAGGACAGCTCGAGCCCGATGACGAAGAGCAGGAAGGCGACGCCGAGTTCGGCCGGCCCTGCCAAGGCTTCGGCGCTCGACACCGTGATGGTGCGAAGCAGCGGGACCGAGGCGACGAGGCCGCCGAGGCCAAAGGGCCCGAGCAGAGCGCCGCAGGCCATGAAGGCGACGACCGAGTTGACCTTGAAGCGCTTGGCGAAGGGCACGATCACGCCGGCCGTCGCCAGCACCACGATGGCGTCGCGATAGGCTGAGGGATCGACGGTTCCGGCCACGCGCTGCCCTGCTGGTTTGTTCGGTGTGAATCGGTCTGGAAGTCCTTGGCAAAGCTTGCGGTCTTGGCCACCGCAATACAATCGCCGGCGACGCCGCGAGGCCATGAAACTTGCGTCGCCGCATGGGCGATCGCGCCGACGGAGAGTCGCAGGCGCTCACGGACTTGCCGTTTCCAAATCGGGAAGTCCTGGTCTAGCGTCCGCCCGACCGCTCAGAAGGATCACAGATGCGCTTTGCCGGCACCGAAAACTACGTCGCCACCGAGGATCTCACCGTCGCCGTCAACGCCGCGATCCGGCTGGAGCGGCCGCTTCTGGTCAAAGGCGAGCCCGGCACCGGCAAGACCGTGCTTGCGGAGGAGATCGCCACCGCGCTCGGCGCGCCGCTGATCACCTGGCACATCAAATCGACCACCAAGGCGCAGCAGGGGCTCTACGAGTACGACGCCGTCAGCCGGCTGCGCGACAGCCAGCTCGGCGACGCGCGCGTTTCCGACATCGCCAACTACATCAAGCGCGGCAAGCTCTGGGAGGCGTTCGTCGCGCCCGAGCGCCCGGTGCTGCTGATCGACGAGATCGACAAGGCCGACATCGAGTTCCCCAACGACCTGCTGCTCGAACTCGACCGCATGGAGTTCCACGTCTACGAGACCGGCGAAACCATCCGCGCCGCGCGGCGGCCGGTGATGATCATCACCTCCAACAACGAGAAGGAACTGCCCGACGCTTTCCTCAGGCGCTGCTTCTTCCACTACATTCGCTTCCCCGATGCGGAGACGATGAAGGCCATCGTCGAGGTGCATTTCCCGGGCATCAAGAAGCGGCTGATGGAGGAGGCGCTGCGGCTGTTCTTCGAGGTGCGCGAGGTTCCGGGCATCAAGAAAAAGCCCTCGACGTCGGAGCTGCTCGACTGGCTGAAGCTGCTTGTCGCCGACGAGATGACGCCCGAGATGCTGCGCGAGCGCGACCCGCGCAAGCTGATCCCGCCGCTGCACGGCGCGCTGTTGAAGAACGAGCAGGATGTCAGCCTGTTCGAGAAGCTGGCCTTCATGACGCGCAGGGAGCAGAGGTGAAAGCGAGCGTTCTCACCCGAGCCCGAGCAGGGGACGCGCCGCCCTTGCGGCCGCGAAGGCGGACAGGGTGACGCCGGCATAGGCGGCGGCGAAGACGCCGACGGCCGCCGTTCCCGTTCGCGGCGCGCGGGTGAGACACCAGACCAGCAGCCCGAAGGCCGGGATGAGCTGAAGCGCATGCAGCGCGAGAAAATGCGCCACGCGCAGGTCGCCGATCGCCAGCGACCAGCCGAGCACCGGCACTGTGGGGTGGATCGGCGGCGCTACCCCGACGAAATGTCCGCCGGGATTGCCGCCCATGGCCAATCCGTTCCAGACGCCGAGCACGAAGGTGAGGACGAGCCCCGAAACGATCGACCAGCGCAGAGCCGGCGGCAGCGGCGGCGCGTCCCGGCGCATCAGACCGACAGCCACCGCGAGGGCGGCGGCCGTCAACATCACGGCCGCGACCGCCATTCCCGAATAGAGCGCGGCGTCCAGCGGCGTCGCGACGTTGTAGTGGGAGGCTTCGGCCCGCGACGCCCGCCAGCCGATATAGGCGATTTCCAGAAAGGATGGGACGATCGCGCCCCACACGGCGTAGCGTCCGAGCCATGAGGTGCGGAACCGCGGCCCGGCCAGCGGCACGAACAGCGCGAGCGTCGCGAGATAGAGCGCCAGCGATGCCTCGAACTTGAGCGGCTTCAGCCAGACCGGCGCGTCCGCGAGCATGCGGGCATCCAGCGCCAGAGCAAGGCCCGTCGGGACCATCAATGCGAGACAGGCTGCGGCCCCGGCCAGCAGGTTGGCCTCCAGGCGCAGGGCCCGCAGCCATGTTGGCCCGAGGCGCGGCGCGACGACCTTGTCCGGCCCACCGCCGATGCGCCAGACCAGCCGCAGCAGCAGGAACGACAGATATCCAGCCGGCCCGAACAGGAAGGTCGCCAGCAACACCGGGACCATCAGGAGGTGGGGAATGCCTGCTTCCTGCGATCGGCGCAGGATCCACGCGCCGAGAAACAGGTCGAAGGCGAGGTAGTGGACCCAGCCGGCCAGCAGAAGCGGCCGCGACTGGAACAGCGTCGCTACGCCGTCGAGCGAGGCGAAGCCGCCCTTCGCATCATGCCAATGGACCGCGATCAGAACGACATAGCCCAGCGACAGGATCGCAGGGATGACGAGGCCGGCTAGGACCTGAGAGCCGCGCCAGCGCGGCAGCAGGCACAGCGCCAGCCAGCCCAGCATGGCGAGGCGGGAGGCATGGCCGAAGGCGTCGTCGAGGCTCATCGGCTGCATGGACCATGCTCCATCTGAACGTTGTCAAGTTCAGCATCCGCTAGCGCGCTATCTTAACGTCGTCAAGATCGCTAGTGACTGGGTCGGGAGTGAAAATCGCGATGGCACCGATCGACCGAGCATCCGCACGCGGCGGCTACCACCATGGCGACCTTCGCCAGGCCATGATCGAGGCGGCCGAGGCGGTGCTGGCAGAAAAGGGCGTCGGCGGCTTCACGCTGCGCGAATGCGCAAGGCGGGCCGGCGTCTCGCCGGCCGCGCCCGCGCATCATTTCGGCAATCTCGCCGGCCTGCTTACGGTGGTCGCGACGCTCGGCTTCGACGATCTCTCCGACGCGATGGAACAGGCGGCGGAGAAGGCCTCGCGGCGCAGCGAGAGCCGGCTGGGGGCGATCGCGCGCGCCTATCTCGATGTGGCGCTGGCGCGGCCGGGGCGGTTTCGCGTCGTCTTCGGCCAGCGCGGGCTGGACTGGGACGCACCGGACTTCAAGAGGGCGGCGTCGCGCGCGTTCGGCGTGCTGGTGGCGGAGACGCGGGCGCATATGGCGGGCATGCACCCAGGCGGGACGGCGTCGCTGGTCGCGCCGCCGGACGCCGCAGGCGCGCCTGATCTTCCGTTCATCCTTTTCGTCTGGTCGGTGACGCATGGTTTCGCGACCCTGCTGATCGACGGCCAGCTCGATTTTCTCGCCGGGGAAGCCGGCCGGGACGCCATGCGCGAGCGCCATGCCGGCACGCTGGTACGCCTGCTCGTCGCCGCCGTCTCCGAAGGCGGGGGGCTCGCAAAACCGGCGGGCGGCCATTAGCTTGGCTCACATGCTTCGCCTGATGCTCCTCCGCCATGCAAAATCGAACTGGCCGACCGGCATGGCCGATCGCGAGCGTCCGCTCGCGGCGCGCGGGCGCGAGGCCGCCCCCGTGATGGGGCGCTATCTCGCGGACGAATTGCTGCTGCCCGACCTCGTGCTGGTCTCGCCCGCGCGGCGGACCGTCGAGACCTGGGAACTCGTGGCGCCGATGCTGCCGGAGCGGCCGGCGGTCCATGTCGAGCCGCGTATCTACGAGGCCGCGACCAAGCGGCTGCTGGAGGTGGTGATCGAGCAGGACGCAGGCGTGAGGACGCTGCTGATGATAGGCCACAACCCCGGGTTCGAGGAACTGGCGGCGCTGCTGACCGGCCATGGCGACCGCTATGCCTCCGTGCGGATGGCGCGGAAATACCCGACCTGCGGGCTCGCCGTGCTGGATTTTTCCGTCGAGGACTGGCGCGACGTCGCTGCGCGCAGCGGAAGGCTCGACCGTTTCGTGACCCCGGAATCGCTGGGCGAAGGCCCCGACGAGTGATCGGCGCAATCCGGTGAGCCGGACCTCCTATCTCGACGAGGCGCGCAATGCCGCGCTCGCCTTCGGCGACAGTCTTCTCGGGCTGGCGCGGCCGCGCCTGCGGCTCGGCGTCACCGGCCTGTCGCGCTCGGGCAAGACGGTCTTCACCACCGCGCTGATCCAGAACCTGGTCGAGGGCGCGAAGCTGCCTGTGCTCAAGGCCTCGGCGCAGGGGCGGATCACACGCGTCAGGCTGGTTCCGCAGCCCGATCCGGAAATTCCGCGCTTTCCCTATGAGGCGCATCGCGCCGCGCTGGCCGGCCCCGAGCGGCGCTGGCCCGATTCGACGCGGCGAATCTCCGAACTCCGGGTCGAGATCGACTATGAGCGGGCCGAAGGCTGGTTCAAGGGGCCGGCCACGCTGACGCTCGACATCGTCGATTACCCCGGCGAGTGGCTGCTCGATCTGGCGCTGATCGGGTTGGACTACATCGCCTGGTCGCGGCAGGCGGTGACGGATGCGCGCAAGGCGCATCGCCGCGAGGCGGCGGCCCCGTGGCTGGCCGACCTCGCGCTGCGCGATCCGGCCGGCGCGGGCGACGAGATGGCCGCAGAAGCGGCGAGCGAGATCTTCAAGGCCTATCTCGGACGGCTGCGGGCCGACCCCGAGGCCGTCGCGGTGACGCCGCCCGGACGCTTTCTGATGCCGGGCGATCTCGAAGGCTCGCCGGCCTTGACCTTCGCGCCGCTCGATCTGGGGCCCGACGCGTCGATCGCGCCCGGCACGCTGGCCGCGCTGATGGCGGAGCGTTTCGAGGCCTATAAGCGCGTCGTGGTGACGCCGTTTTTCCGCGACCATTTCGCGCGGCTCGACCGGCAGATCGTGCTGGTCGATGCGCTGGCTGCGCTGGACGCCGGCGCACCGGCGCTGGCCGATCTGGAGACGGCGCTGGGCCAGGCGCTGGCGGCCTTTCAGGTTGGGCGGAATTCCTGGCTGTCCAGTCTGTTCGCGCCGCGCATCGAGCGTGTGCTGTTCGCGGCGACCAAGGCCGACCATCTGCACCACTCGAGCCACGACCGGCTGGCGGCCGTGATGAGCCATCTCGTCGCGCGCGCCGCCGCGAAGGCGCAAGGGGCCGGCGCGAGCGTCGAGACCATGGCGTTGGCGGCGGTGCGCGCGACGCGGGAGGTCCGCATCAAGCAGGGTCGCGAGGAACTGCCCGCGATCGTCGGCGTGCCCGAGGCGGGCGAGAGCGTGGGCACTGAGACCTTCGACGGAACGAGCGAGGCTGCGATCTTCCCCGGCGAACTGCCCGATCGGCCCGAGGCGATCTTCGACCCGGCCTCGCGCTGGCAGATCAGGGCGCCGCGCTTCCGGCCGCCGCTGGTCGCGCCCGATGCGGGCGGGCGGGTGCAGCCGCCGCCGCAGATCAGGCTCGACCGCGCCCTGGAGTTCCTGATCGGCGACAGGCTGGCATGAGGGAGGCGAGGTCATGAACGGCAAGGCTCCGCGCGCCATCCGGCTCGACCCCGCAAGGCCCGACGTGTCCATCGACGCCGGCATGCGCGGCGACGATGTCGCGATCCTGCCCGAGAGCGAACCGCTCGATCCGGTCGAGCCGGCGGCGGTTGCGCCGGCGCGGAGGCGGTTTTCCTGGGGCGGCGTCTTCGTCGCCGGGCTCTCGGGCTTCCTGGCTCTGGCGGTCGGCGTCTGGGTCGAGCGCACCATCGCCTCGCTGATGGGTCAGAACCCTGCGCTGGGCTACGCAGCGCTTGCCTGCGCCGGCGTAGCCGCGCTGGCGTTGCTCGTGATGCTCGGCCGCATCCTGCGCGACATCCTGCGCGAGCGCCGCGTCGAGGCGCTGCGCCTGCGCGCCGCCGAGCTTCTGACGGGGGGAACGCTCGACGCGGCCAAGGCGCTGGCCGGCGATCTGGTGGCGCTCTATGCCGCGCGGCCCGAAACGGCGAAGGGGCGCGCTGCCCTCACCGAGGCATTGCCGCAGCTCTTTGCGCCGCGCGACGTGCTCAGCGTCGCCGAGCGCAGCCTGCTCGGCCCGCTCGATCTCGCGGCCCAGGCGCAGATCGCGCAGGCCGCGCGGCGGATCTCGCTGGTGACGGCGGTCAGCCCGCGCGCGCTGATCGACATCGTCTTCGTGCTCGTCGCCTGCGCGCGGCTGATGCGGGCGATCGCGGGCATCTATGCCGGGCGGCCGGGCACGCTCGGGCTGCTGCGGCTCGGCCGGCAGGTGCTGGGCCATCTCGTCGTCACCGGGGGCATCGCGGCGGGCGACGCGGTGATCCAGCAGGTGGTCGGGCAGGGGCTGGCGGCGCGGCTCTCGGCCAAGCTCGGCGAGGGCGTGCTGAACGGGCTTTTGACCGCGCGCATCGGGCTGGCGGCCGTTGCGGTCTGCCGGCCGCTGCCCTTCATCGAAAGCGAGCCGCCGACGCTGTCGGACGTCGCGGGCGACCTGACGTCATGGCGCGGCACGGCCACGGAGGCTTGATCAGCCCGGCAGTTTTTGCCGGAGGGCGGCGAATCTGCCCGGCGAAAAACGTCGCTTAAGTCCTTGAAAACCATCTAAGCGGTTGGAAAACAACGCCCGTCCGCATGGCACAGCCCGTGCAGAACCGGCCTCGAGTTTTGTGCGCGGCTTGTCGGCCGCCAGTCGAGGCGAGGATCCCATGGGTGTTTTCAGTGCGTTGACGACGGCGGTGTCGGGCCTCCAGGCGCAGTCCTATGCGCTGGAGAACATCTCCGGCAACATCGCCAATTCGCGAACCGCCGGCTTCAAGCGGGTCGATACGACCTTTGCCGACCTCGTGCCGGATTCGGCGCTGAACCGGCAAATCTCCGGTTCGGTCGCGGCCTACAGCCAGTCGACCAACACCATTCAGGGCGACCTCTCGGCGACCCGGATCGACTCCAACGCGGCGATCAACGGCGACGGCTTCTTCGTCGTCGACCAGCGCCAGAGCGGGCTCGGCGCCAACACCCAGTTCGCCAACGCCAACCTCTACACCCGCCGCGGCGACTTCGACTTCGACGCCAACGGCTATCTGGTCAACGGCGCGGGCTACTATCTCAAGGGCCTGAAGATCGACACGGTCACAGGCCAGCTCGTCGGCACCCAGCCCGAGGTGCTGCGCATCACCAAGGAGCAGTTCCCGGCCAAGGCGACGACCTCGATCGAGTACCGCGCCAACATCCCGGCCTTCCCGAAGACCAACGAGGCCGACGCCGCCGTCCCCGATTCCGAGCTTCTGCAGGCGCCGGGCGATTATCCGGGCGCCGATCCCCGCGCGACGCCCACGGGCACCGGCACGGTGGTCGGCAGCGACCTCACCAATTTCCTGAGCCAGTCGATCCCGGGCGGCTCGGTCACCGTCTACGACCAGCTCGGCAAGGCGACCAGCGTCGAGCTGCGCTGGGCCAAGATCGACAACACGGCAGGCGGCGGCACCGACACCTGGAACCTGTTCGTCGCCGAGAATACGGCCGCGACCGGCGCAACCGTGGCCTATCGCAACACCAACACGGCGATCACCTTCGGCACCACCGGACAGCTGACCGCGCCGGCCGGCGGCAACATCCCGATCCCGACGATGACGATCGCCGGGACCACGATCACCGGCGTCAACCTGACCACCGGCGGCAACGGTCTGACCCAGAACGGCGACGTCAGCGGCCAGATCGACGCCCGCAGCATCAGGCAGGACGGCTACACCGCCGGCACGCTCGACCGCGTCTCGGTCTCCGGCGAGGGCCAGGTCATCGGCACCTTCTCCAACGGCCAGGTCGTGGCGCTGGCGCAGCTTTCGGTGGCGCGCTTCAACGCAGGCAACGCGCTGAAGCGGCTCGACGGCGGCGCCTTCGAGGAGACGATCGAATCCGGTGCGCCGATCATCGGTCTGGGCACCTCCCAGCTCATCGGCGGCAATGTCGAGCAGTCCAACACCGACATCGCCGACGAATTCTCCAAGATGATCGTGACCCAGCAGGCCTATTCGGCCAACACCAAGGTCATCACCACCGCCCAGGAGATGCTGCGCGACGTCTTCAGCATCATCCGCTGAAGACGGCGAAGGCATCCCCGCAACGCGCGGTCCAGAAGGGCCGGACTGACGACAGGAGTTGACGATGGGCCTCAGCTCGTCCCTGGGAACCGCGATTTCAGGTCTGCAGGCCACGCAGATCGGCATCGGCGTGATCTCGCAGAACGTCGCCAATGCCGACAAGACCGGCTATGTGCGGCGCACGGTCTCGACCGCCGACACCTTCAACGGCAACGCGGTCGGGACCAACAGCACGGCCGTGCAGCGCCTGCTCGACCAGGTCGTGCAGCGCCAGCTCTGGCAGGAATCGTCTGGCGCGGCCTATACCTCGGCGCGGGCGAGCGTTCTCTCCAGTCTCGACCAGCTCTACGGCGCGCCCGGCAGCACGACGGCGCTGGACTCCGTCTACAGCAGCTTCACCAGCGCGCTGCAGGCGCTCCAGAACGATCCCGGCTCCTACACCAACCGCACGGCGGTGCTCGACGCCGCCTCGCAGCTGGCGCAGCGGCTGAACGGCCTTTCGGCCGGCGTGCAGGCGCTGCGGACCGAGGCCGAGACCGGCATCGCCAATGCGGTGACGCAGGTCAACGAGCTGCTGAACGCGCTGACCACCGTCAACGGCCGCATCGCCACGGGGCAGAACGACAGCAACACCGCCGATCTGCGCGACCAGCGCGACCTGATCGTCGCCGAGCTGTCGCAATATATCGACATCCGCACCAGCGAGGACGCGCGCGGCAACCTCACCATCGTCACCACCTCGGGCGCTCAGATCTTCGACGGCCGGCCCTCGGTCACCTTCGGCTTCGACCAGCGCCCGGCGCTCGGCGCACAGTCGCAATGGAGCCCCGTCGCCGCCCAGCGCGGCGTCGGCACCATTACGATGACCGACAATTCGGGCAACTCGATCGACGCGATCGCCAACAAGGCGTTCCGCTCCGGAGAGATCGCGGCCTTCATCGAGCTGCGCGACAGGACGCTGGTCCAGGCCCAGGCGCAGCTCGACGAGATCGCGGCGCAGCTCTCCAGCGCCCTGTCGGACCGCCAGACCACGGGTGTCGTCACCGGCGTCGGCGCGGGCAACTCCGTGACGCTCGACGCCGATCTGTCCACGCTTTCTCGCGGCAACGCCGTCACCTTCGACTACAAGGCGACGCCGGGCGGGGTGACGCAGCGGCTGACCTTCGTCAACGCGGCCCCTGGAACGACGCTGCCGGCATCGGCGCAGGGCGACGCCAACAACCGCGTCATTCCGGTCGATCTGTCGGGAGGGCCGGCGGCTGCCGCGGCCGCGCTCCAGGCCGCGGTCAACGCCGCGCTCGGCGCCGGCTTCACCGTCACGAACCCTGCGGGTAACCAGCTCCAGATCACGGCGGGCGCGGGTCGCGAGGTCGCCGGGCTCTCGTCCTTCGCGACCAGCACCGTTCTCGCGGGGGGCTCGGCGGAACTGCCGTTCTTCGTCGATGCGGGGGCCGGCAACGCGGCCTTCACCGGGTCTTTCGAGGGACGCTCGCAGGCGCTGGGCTATGCCGCGCGCATCGTCGTCAATCCCGACCTGATCGCCGACCGCTCGCGGCTGGTGGTCTACAACACGACGCCGGCCACCGCGCAGGGCGATCCGGCGCGGCCCAAGCTGCTGCTCGAGCGGCTGAGCCAGAGCCAGCGCGCCTTCACCAGCGCGACATCTCTCGACGGCTCGACCGCGACCTCCACGGGCACAGTCTCCAATTTCGTGCAGCGCGTCGTCGCCTCGACCGGGCAGGCGGTCGAAGCCGCCAAGCGTCTCGACGAGGGCCAGCAGGTCGCGCTCGCCTCGGTGCAGAGCCGGTTCCAGGCGACCGCGCAGGTGAATGTCGATCAGGAAATGTCGACGCTGATCGAGTTGCAGACAGCCTATGCCGCAAACGCCCGCGTCATCTCCACGGTCAAGGAGCTGATGGACGTGCTGCTGCGTATCTGAAGGGCCATCGTCATGACGATCACCACCCATGGGACCGGCGCCTACCGCACCGCGAAACCCAACGAGTTCGTTTCCAGCCGCAACCAGTTCGACGATCTGCAGCGCCAGCTCGCCACGGGCAAGCGCAGCGAGACCTATGGCGATCTCGGCATCGAGCGGCGCAAAAGCCTGGACATCAACGCCAAGGTCGCCTCGATCGATTCCTGGCTGCAGGGCGTCAAGCTCGCCGATGTCAATCTGAGCCTGTCCGTCCAGGCGGTCCAGAATTTCGCGACCTTGACCAACGAGACCAAGAACGACGTCCGCTCGAACAGCTATACGCCGAGCGCGAGCGGCCGCTCGGCCCCGCAGGTGCTGGCCGAGGAAAAATTCAAGCAGACGCTCGATCTGCTGAGCACCGACGTCAACGGGCGCTATCTCTTCTCGGGCCGCACTTCGGATGTCGCGCCGACGCTTGGCTATTCGCTGATCATCGAGGGCGACGGGGCGGGGCGCGCCGGGCTGAAGCAACTGATCTCCGAGCGCAAGCAGGCCGATCTGGGCTCGGGCCTCGGCCGATTGACGGCCGGGGGGGCCGGAACGAACGCGACGATCGCCGAGGAGGCGACCGTCCACGGCTACGGCTTCAAGCTCGCGGGCGCGACGACGAACTCGGCCGCGCTGGTTCCGACCTATACGGCCGGACC